>Ga0310690_10002599_pt1 | contig 29090 bp, 56 predicted proteins | sample AusTroGonzalo_MG_2_FD_207661 | JGI IMG/M metagenome (GOLD analysis project Ga0310690, IMG submission 207661) | Bovine rumen microbial communities from tropical cattle in Woodstock, Queensland, Australia - Gonzalo_04 (v2) (version 2) | ecosystem: Host-associated > Mammals > Digestive system >...
GTCCCAGAGCCGTGCGAAATCGCCGGCGAATAGGGGGGCCTACAACCTGACCGTCACCCTGCCGCTTTGGTCCACAGTGTAGCGCCTATCGCGTGCGCCATGCGCAGCAGCGTGGCACTCGCGGCATACCGCCCTAAGGTTAGACCAGGACAGGGCGATGGCAGGGTCCTCGATGTTCTCCGGCGTCAATGGAATGACGTGGTGAGCGATCTCAGCTTTGGTGTAGAGTCCCTTGGCCAGGCAGTCTTCGCAGAGATTGCTGACGGATTCCATGTAAGAGTCGCGGCAGTTCTTCCAGGCTTTGGACTTGTAGAAGGATGTCGCGAAATCTTTCATGGGTTTGAACGCAACGAAAAAGCGGGCCGGTGAAGGTCCGCCTCTTCGTGTTTGCTGTAATCTCGGGAAGACATACAAGAAGGACAAAAAGCATCCAGTTCCGATTCTGGGCAGTATAACCGTATCACGAGATACTAATGACATTCAATGACATCGTCAACAAATCGCAGCGCCCTGGCGTGGATCCTGAAGACCTGCCGGCTGGAGTAGTGCATCTCGTCGGCGATCTGCGTCCAGGTGTGGAAGGCGAGGTAGCGGTACGTCAGCACCTCGAAGCAGACAGGGTCCTCGACGGAGTCGATGGCCTGCTTGATCTGCGCCTCGTACTGCACGAGGTCCATGTAGTCCAGGTCGATCTCCCAGGACAGGTCTGCGATCTGCACCGCGAGTTGCTCCACGGGTGAAGTGTTCCCGCCGCCTCGCGGCATTCCTGTTAAGACCTGCGTGCTTTTCTCGGCCTGGGTGCGCAGCTCTTCCAGGTGCATCTGTTTGGCTGCTATGCGACGGCGCAGGCTGTATGCTCTTGAGAGGTACTGCTTCGCTGTCATTTTTTCGCCTTGTGGTAGTAGCCGTAGAAGTCGCTGCCCTTGATCGGCTCGAAGCCTGGGTAGCGCTCATCGAAGATCTCCGGCGTCAGATCCGGCTGGACGTGCACCTCGTACGGGTTGCCGTAGATCGCGTCCTGCGGGTACAGGTACGGCACGGCCACGATCATGTCGGTGCAGCGCTCCCATGCGTAGGCCAGTACGCGCTGGGCCTTCTCCACGTCCATGTGCTCGATGACGTCGCCGAAGATGATCAGGTCGTACCAGTCATACTCGAAGTCCGCGATGTCGGCCTCGTAGACCTTGCGGTACTTCTTCGGCAGGTTGTAGTAGTTGATGTTCGGCCCGAAGGCTTCTACGGCGTCCATGATGAGGTGCGGACCGATCCAGCTGTGCCAGATGCCGTCGCACGCTCCGACGTCCAGACAGGTCGCGCCTTCCTGGAAGTGCTCGAGGATCCACGCCGTGACGTCCGTCTTTCCCCAGTTATAAGATCCCATTTATTCGTCCTCCTTTTCTTCTAACGGGCAGTCCTTGTGCCGCCGGTTCAGTTCCACGATCGGGATCTGGCACGGATCTCCCCACGGATCCCGCCGCACCGTGCAAATGTACTCGCCGTGGTAGCGGTAGTGCAGGATGCACTTGATGCACGAATCCGGCAGCTTCATGTTCCTGATCAGTATGCTCATCGGTTGCACCTATCGCAGGACAGGTCCCGCTGGAATATCTCGCAGTTTTCCTCGGTGCAGTAGGTGTCGCCGTGGTCGGCCTCGTCCAACGCATTCCCAACGCAATTTGTGTGTTGGGTTGCGATGGAGAAATACTCCACCTTTTCGTACATTACAGTCGTTGTGCCCTCCGCTATCATGCGGAAATCAGGGTTGTTTTCTTCAAAATCCATCCGTTCTTTGTACTCGGCAACGGGGTTAAAAAAGACGGTTGTTGCCTGCCTAATTATCATTCGTCCACCTCGTCCATCACGGACCCACACTCTCCGCAGTACGTAGAACGGCAACAAGACCATTCACCGCATACAGAACACTCATGCATCACTCCGTCATCTGTTGCTTCTATCCACCGCCCGTGCCGCACCGCATCACGCTTACCTGCGGCATACCCTTCGGCATAGGCTTTTCGTTCTCCTTCGGTTCGCTTCTCTAACTTAATCGGTATCATCATCTTCATTCACCATTAACGCTCCGCAGCCTGTCCGCTTAATCGCACGAATCTCCGATCTCATAAGAACAGATATACTTCCCGTCCTTTTCTCGGACAACGCAACAATACAACCCGTACCCGTATCGGATAGACTCGCTAAAGAGTGCTACCTTGTCCTGGTTTGCCATATAACCCCTATTCGCTTTCGCCCGGTCATAGACTTCTTTGCTCACCTCAAACTCTTTTCCTTTTCTCATTCTGCTACCTCGTCCGTTGTCACAATAAAGTTTGCTAAATCCGCAAGTTTACCAAACTCAATAGGTATACCCCAAAACATCAGTTTATATCCGTTCCGTAACATCATCGTAAGTTCTTGCCTGTACCGCTCGTTTATGATAATCTTCTGCGGCTTGGCATCCAAATCGTATAACTTGTTCACGGCATCCATCAGCGACTTGATTAGTTCTTCAGTTGTCATTATTCCACCTTGTTCATCTTCGCTCCGCAATGCGGGCAGAATGCGTCTTCTTCCAACAGGTAACTGTCTCTAATAAAACCACAGTTTGAACACTTGTAAACAGAGTCACCTAACTCGGTAAGTCTCCACCTTCCGTGCCGCACTTCCTGTACATCGGCGGCGGGAAAGTGTGTCAGCATATCTGCGACATCGCTTATCGCTCCGTTATACGCCGAAGTATCGGGATAACTTGTGTCCTTATACGGCAAAGTGTTTATCGCCTTGAAAAAGGCTTCGGAATCTATGTACTTACTCATCTTCGTCCTTTTCCTTTGGCTCATACTGCGAACCATCACAACCACCCATAAGGCATCTGCCATAAACATACCAGTTCCCTATTCCTTTGGTGTTGTATATAGTTCTGTACCATCTGCACTTCTCGCAGTTCATTCTGCATCACCTTCTAAATCCATACGACTTCCACAGTTAGGGCAGTAGTTAGGTTTTAAGTGCGGCATTATTATCTTGTGGCAGACAGAACACTCGCTCGCATCAACATAGCCACCTCTTGCCAATCTCTTTTTTACATATTCCCACCTTCCGTGCCGCACTTCCAATCTTGGGAAGTCCTCCCTCGCCACGATTATGCAGTTTCTTTCATCGCACCATTCTTTTACCACTTCCTGTACATCGGCGGTCTGTAGTTCATCCATCCATACAGGCAAGCGGTTCTCTGCTATGTCACGGAACACCTCGTCTGCATCTGCTTTAATTCCGGCATTGTTTAACGCACTCTCCATAAGCCTGTCGGTTAAGTGTTGACGGGCAGTTCCCTTGTCTATGTACTTAATCATCCCTTCTCTCCCCACCTTTGCAGAACCAATCAGCGTCCACCCAACCGCCTACTACCGCAGGGCAATACACCATGCCGGGCATTTCGTTTTCGTGATACTTACAATCCTCGCACCGCACCACTTCCACCACATCGGCGGGGTCCTGTTCGTTTATCAGTTCAATAAACTTGTTCTTCGCACGATAAGTGCTATTCTCAAGCTGCCTTTTCATCCTGTCTGCATCTATGTACTTACTCATTTTTCGCCTCATATTCTTCCTTTACGAGCAGGCCCTTCTTGTCGTAGAACTCGATCATCCGCTCGATGTACTTGCACACGCCATTGATGTAGTCGTACTCGGTCGTGTTGAAGGTGCGCTCCCGGACGCCTGGTATGTTCACGCCATCCTGTAGTTCGTACAATGCCTGCCCAAGTACGTACAGGAAGCGGTCTTTCTCTGTTCCTTTCGGTAGTGTTGCCATTGTTTCCTCCCTCTACGGCTCCCAGGTCAGGCGGCAAGGTTCGGAGCCGTTAGTTAATTCTGTGCAAGACGTTTGACATATTAAGTTTTGCCGCCGTGACCTGCCTAAAGGCTATTTTGTATACGGGATGCAGAAGCCGTTCTCGTCCTGCTTCCACCCGCCGAAGTTGTCCGCCGTAATATACGGCCATCTGTCCTTGTTGATCTCCGGGCTGGCCCACGGCCTCCATGTCGTCTTCGGATAGCGCCGGATGTACTCCGAGAAGTTGCTCCCGTTCGACAGTCCCTTCGCCATGTCCGCCATGCAGGCCAGGTATGCCTCATGGTGCGTAAAGCATCCGCGCCAGGGATGGTGCTCCGGCAGGCCTTCCAGGTTCAGCCGCTTCGGCGCCCTGGTCTTTTCGTTGTCTTTTGCCCTGCACTCCGCCCGGATCCCCGCTATGGTCGGCGCGTTCTCCGCTTCCATCGCGATCTGCTTGCACGCATCCATCACATCGCCCAGGTGATAAGACCTAAGTGCCTGGTAGATGGTGTCCAGCAGGTCGGTCTTCCGTTCCGGCCGCATGTTCGGGCTGTATGCCTTCGGCCAGATGTTGCTCAAATAATCGAGCACGCGCATGCACTCTTCTTTTGTCATTCTTCAAGCCACCTCCTGACAGCCTCGTCCACCTCTTCCTGCTTCGGCTTCTCCTGCTTGTACACAGGCTTGCCTTCCCAGCCGCGCATGACGGCCTTCCAGTTCCTAATCGGTTGGCTCCCTCGCATCCAGCCCGTTCCCTCGTAGTAGTCCCAGAAAGCCTGGGCGTCCACGGTGAATCCTGCCTGATCCCGATAGGAGACCACCTCCTCCAGAGAGGGAGAGACCATAGCAGCGTCAGCTGCTCTCTCTTCTTGGATATTTATATCCATTCTTATATTCTTTGATTGTTGTTGGTCGACTGTTAACTGACTGTTAGCTGATTGTCGCCTTGCCTGTTGATTGCCTTGGTACAAATCGTAGTTAGGTATTGAAATTACTGAGAAGCGACTGTGTTGGCTGACTGTTACCTCGCCTGTTAGTTTCAAGTGCAAAATCGCCGTTCTGACAGACTGTACTGAAATACCAAGGCTTTCAGCCAGCGACTTTTGGCTCGTTGCCAGTTCGCCTCGTTTGATCTCTACCCCCATAAACTTGTGCGGCTTGACGTTCGCGGTCAGTAGCAGGTGCATGAACACGCGGAAGGTGTTCGCATCCTTGTACCAGCCCCAATCAAGTATGTTTCGGTCGACCTTTATCCATGTTGTCTTCTCCGCCATCAGATCCCCCTCTCCAGCAGGTAGTGGATCACGGCAGCAGCACGCTCTGGATGGCAGAACAGGAAGGTCACGCCGTAGCGTTCCTGCATCGTCTGCATGGCCTTGGCGAGTCGCTCCCCGGTGATGGACTTCGGGCTGTCTATCAGCCGAGGGTTGACCCATGTGGCGACGCCTTCCAGGTCTCGGATCCCTTCGTCGTTCTCCACCAGGATGTAGAGGTGGCAGCCGGCCTCTCTGGCACGCTGCAGCTCCTTCCTGAAGCGGTTGTGCTCCGCCGTGGATCCGCCGATGTTCTGCGCGATCTCCTGCATGCTGGCCTTGGTGTCCACCGACACCGGCGGCACTGCCATGTAGTCGCCGAAGGGAAGGGCACAGCGGATTATTCGGTCGCCGTGCTCCTCCCAGGCGGCGTGCTTGGTCTCGTGCTTACCTGCCTTATTACGAGAATCCTCTATGATGTACATTTAAGGCCTCTAAAGCCGCATCTCTTGCCGCTTTTGCTTCTTCGAGAGTCTCGTATCGTCCAATGTAGTGGTATTCGCCATACCGACAAATCTCTGCCTGATAGCGGTTAGCTTTCCACCTGACTCCTACAACGCCAGTTTTGCTTTGCAGATGTGTTTTATTCATACTCTGCTCGTTCTGGGTAGACCATTTGCAGTTTTCTGGTGTGTAGTCTCCATCGTTGTCAATGCGGTCAAGCGTCAGATCATCTCTGTATCCGTTCGCCATGGCCCACTCATAAAACGGCATGAACTCTTCCCAGTCTTTCGTATAAGACACTCCACGGCCTCCATAGCGATGATAGAAGGCATTCGCTTCGTTGTTGCAGCGTTGCTTCATATCGCCCCAGCACTGGTAGATACGAGTGCCGCAAAGGCCGTGCTTCAGATTGCCCTTGCCGTTCTTTCCGTACTGATTGCCTTTTTTGAATGGCATGATGTCACCTCCATCAGAAGGGAAGGTCGGCTTCGTTGACCGCTTCGAAGCCTTCGACGGGTGAGGTGCTCGCTGGAGCGTTCGCCAGTTTCTTCAGTTCGGGCACCTTGTAGTTGCCGGATCTGATAGTCTCCACCGTGCGCGTGGCCGTGACGGTCGTTCTCTCGCGGATCTCGCCACGGGTACTCATGTATTCCTCGTAGCCGATAAGGACGCCAACAAGCAGACCGACCAGCCTGTTTTCGGGGAATCCCTTAACGGCCTGTTCCTCGAAGTTGGTGCCGTTGGACTCATCGACGGCCTTCAGGAAGCCCTTGAACATGCCCAGGGCCTTCTCCTTATAAGAGCGGACGAAGGTGTGAGCGTACGGGTGAGCCTTGCCCCATTCGTCGCTGTAGAAGCCCTTAAACTCGCCCTCTGCGATGTCGAAGGTGATGTTCAGGTACTCTTTGTCGTCCTTGTCCTCTACGCCCGTTATTTTGGCGATATAGCCGCCAGCCGGCAGTCTTCTGAACTCGCCCGTGCTGGCTTCTGCGTCTTTGTATGCTTTTCCTAATGGTTTCATTTATTCCTCCTCGAATATCTCTCCGGCGTCTCGCCGTGTTGTGCAATACCAGCAGCCGATGATGGCGCCATCCACATCTCGTACTATGACTTCTTCGTCCCAGTTCAGCGGAGTCCCGCAGCAGGGGCACTCGTAGGTGCAGCCGTCCTCCTCGGGCGGTTCGACCGCTTCGGCGTTGTAAATCGGTATCATGCGGCCCATTTACTTCGCCTCCTTCAGAGGCTTCAAGCCCCAATACTCCCTGATCAGCTTGTCTGCTGCCTTCAGGTCGTTCTCCATCTCGATGTCCTGGAACATTCCCTCCGGGCTCTTCGCCAGGTCATTCCCGTCGCTGTTCGTGCGGAAGACGTGCTTGTCTCCCTTTATGACGCTATGCAGCACTACCGTCACCATGCCCTCGATGCAGACCTTCTGGTCGAGCAGCTTGCCGATCGTGCGCAGCTTCGAGAAGCCGTCGTCGCCGGTGTCGTCGTGCATGACCAGGTAGACGATCTTGTTGCGGTCGAGGTTCTTGATGTACTCGATCATGTTCCAGATGGTGTCGCCGATCTGGCTGTATAGCTTGAACTGATCGCCGGCACCGTGGCCGCGCATCCACATGTTCGTCATGATGTAGCCGAAGTCGTCGATCACGGCTGCGTTGGTCGGCATCTTCGCCAGGCCTGCCATGATGGTTTGCACATTGTCGCCTTCGGTGGTATACTTGAACTGCCCTTTGAAGGGCATCATCTTCCCGAGGATATTGACCAGGTAGATCTCATCCTCTGCGAAGTTTTTCAGGGAGCGACTCTTGCCGGAGCCGCTCTTTCCATATACGATTACTGGCACTGCCATTAGTTGCTCCTTTCTCCACTTAAACGGTCCCATCTGATCTGGTGGGACTTTTTACTTCTACGAAACAGGCACGGGATCTCCGGCATCCTCAGCCGGCACTCGCCTGTCCCTGCCGGGGTCTGCCCGGACATCTTGAACGGCTGCCACGATTCCGTGTGCTGCTTGATCTTGATCCAGCGGTTCGGGGTCTTCATGACTGCAGCCTCCCGTTCTCGATCACATCGCTATGGGTGACTGTCGCATAGTAGACGATCCCGTTCACCTCGGTCACGATCTGCAGTCCGCTGTAGCGGTCTGGGACGTATTCGAACTCGGTGTCATCGCCGAAAAGCTCGAAGAATTTCCACGGCCACATGAACACGCCAGGCTTCCAGGTGATGTCGTGCGGGCGCCGGTTGTCGTACCATGGCCCAACGCTGACCACGCCGTCCTTGTCGATGCACTGCTTGGCAAGCGCCGCAGCGATCCCAAGGAAGCCGATCTCGCTCTTTCTTTCGCTTTTGTCCATTCTCTCCTCCTAAAACTCGCCGAGCTTCTCCCGGATCCTCGCCAGTAACTCGGTCTTGTCGACCAGCTCGCCCTTGTAATAGCGCCGCAGGATCTCTGCGTGCTCCTCGATCACCGCCAGCCCATCGGGCAGGTCGATTTTCTTTTGTTCTTCTGCCCAGTCTTCCGGCAGGGCAGGGCGCTCCGGGCTTTCCGGCTGCTGCAGGTTGTCTTCCGGCGTCTCCTTCAGCGTGAAGCTCTTCACCTCGCCGGGCTTCCTGGCCTGCTGGTACTTCACGAACGCATCCTTGACGGTGCCGTCCTTCTGCATGTGGTACCTGCACTCCGGGCAGTACTTCTGCACGTTGCTCGTCGGGATGAAGCTGCAGCCGCAAATCTGGCAGGTCTTGCGTTTCTTCTCAGCCATGCCGCACCTCCTTGAAGATCTGCTCGAAGTGTCTCTTAAACTCTTCGAACTCCACCGGCATATCGGCGAACTCTTCGCCCTTTACGCCGCAGAAGATGACCGGGCCGACGATCATATCCGTGAGGTACCTGAAGTTTGGATCCAGGCCCTGCAGCTTGCCTTCCTCGTTGCAGATCATCACGATGTTCCTGGTAACGGGAACGACTTCGATGTATCCGCCTACGAAGGTCTGCAGGTTCTTCAGGTTGTTGCTGATCCAGGTCGAATACAGCTTGCTGTCCGGGCGCTTGCAGTAACACTTGATCTTGTCGCTCATGCTGCACCTCCAAGGGAAATCCATCTGACCAGCATCCAAAAGACCACCGCGTTGACGCCCAGAAGCGTCAACAGGGTCACCATGTTGGCTGCGCACTTCTTCCAATTCCATCTGTATGTCTTCATGTCCTATACCTCCATAAAACGTCCGCCGCTGCTCCACTCCCAGTCGATCTCGCCGGAGTCGTACATCCGGCACACATGTGCCAGGAAGGTCCAGCCGCTCTTCGTGTTCTGCATGTCGGCGTTGTAGCCGTAGCTGCGGATGCATCGGAACTCTCCGCCGCCGTGGTTCTTGTAGACTGTGCCACGCTTGGGCACGAACTTTTGCCGGCCTCTCATTTCTTCGCCGTCTTCTTCGCTGCAGGCTTCTTCGCCGGTGCCTTCTCGGCCTTCGGCTCCTTTACCAGCTCGGCCTTGTCCAGATCCGCGACCTTGACCCGCATGCCGCAGGTGGTCACGTAGTTGGTCTCCATCATGCCGATCATCTCCACGCCGGAGATCTCCAGGACGACTTTGTCGCCAGCCTTAAACTTTGCCATGTTTTTCTCCTTTCACTTGCATCCGCTGTTGATCCATTCCAGGAACGCTTCCTTCGGAACTCTGAATCGCCCGCCTTTTATTCTCGGCAGCACTGGGCAGCCTGGCAGGTTCAGGATCCTGGTTGCTTCCTTCCTGCTGATGTGCAGGGTCGCCATGATTTCTGGCAGTCCCATCAGTTCCATTTCTTGCTCCTTAACTTTAAGTTATACCGCCGGTAAAAAAATATGCTCGACAGATATTCCGCAAAGGTCGCAGAACATCTTCAGTTGCGCAGGCTTCGGTATGACTTTCCCGTGCTCCCAGTTAATGATGGTAGCCGTGGAGACCTGCATTTTGGCGGCTATTTGGCGCTGTGTGAATCCGGCGTTCACCCTGGCGGCCGCCATTGTAATCTGTAATTTGGCCATATAAACACCTCCTACGCAACAGTATAAGCATAACCTAAAGTTAAGTCAACAACAAAAGTTATATTTTTTTATTTTTGTTCTTGCCGTTTTGGTCTTTTGGTTATAAAATGTAGTCCCAACATTTAATGAAGGAGAAACGAAAAATGTCGGAACAGGAAATCAACAGGATAATCGCTGAAAATATAGTTCGGTTCATGGAGATGAAGAGACTCACCCAGGCAGACGTCGCGGCGCACTGCGGAGTCAGCCAGGCGTCCGTCTCTAACTGGTGCAAGGGCGTCAAGATGCCGCGCATGGACAAGATCGACAAACTGTGCGAGCTGTTCAGCTGCAGCAGGTCGGATCTCCTGGACAGTTACGAGCCTCCTGAGGAGCCGTCCCTGGATGATCTGCTGGAAAAGATCTTCAATGATCGCCCAGACATGCGTGGACTGTTCTCCTTGGCCTGGAAGGCCACGCCTGAAGACGTTGAGAAGACCATGCGGATCCTGGAGGCCCTGAAGGGCGAGTAGGGACCAAAAAGGGGTATTAAATGGACTGCATAATTATACGCATCATGGATATGCCGGAAGCGGTCCGAGGCGTTACAGTAAAAGACGCCGAGGGGGACTACAACATATACCTGAACGCACGCCTGGCAGACGAAGCCAGGGTGAGGGCATACTGGCACGAGATAGATCACATCCGGCGCGGGCACTTCTACAGCTCGCTGCCGGTCGCTCTGAAGGAGCAGGAAGTAAAAGCACAATAAAAGGGAGCCCAGCTGCGAAACAAGACTCCCTCAATGGTACTGTGAAGGTGGAGGAATACCATCTCCCAGTGCGTCCATTATAGCATAGGAGGACGCTATGGCAAAAGCCAAAAAGACAAAAAGCGGCAAGTGGACCATCCGGGTCTACGCTTACCAGGACGAAGACGGCCGGCAGCACTTCAAGCGGATCACCGCCGACACGAAGGACGACTGCGAATACCTGGCGAAGAAGTACAAGAGATCTGACCGCAAGAAGGCCCCGAAGACGAAGCTCACCGTGGGCGATGCGGTGGATCAGTACATCGAGCTCTGCCGGATCCTGTCGCCTGCGACCGTCGCCGGTTACCAGAAGATTCGCAGGACCGGCTTCCAGGATCTCATGGACGTCCGCATCGAGGATCTCGACGAGAAGCTGCTGCAGCGTGAGATCAATAAGGAGGCCAACAGGATGGGCCGCAGAGGCCGTATTTCGGCCAAAACAGTGGCGAATGAGTGGGGCTTGATAAGTTCTGCCCTGTGGCACATTTCTCGCGTTAAATGGGACGTCAGGCTCCCTAAAAGGCACCGCAATTTCAAGGACTACCCGGAGCCGAAGCAGGTCATGGACATCGTGAAGGGCACCGAGGTCGAACTGCCGGTCATGCTGGCGCTCTGGCTCTCGTTCAGCATCTCGGAGATCCGAGGCCTGCGCTGGTCAGACATAAAAAACGGCGTTATAACGATCAATCGGGTCATGGTGGATATAGATGGACACCCCGTAGTAAAAGACGCAGCCAAGGCCGAAATGCGCAAGCGTAGGCACCGCCTGCCGCCGTACATCATGCAGCTGATCGAGGACGCGGACCGATCCAGCATCTACATCGTCCCGCAGAGCCGGACGTGGATCTATTACCACTTCCGCAAGCTCATGGACGCCGAGGGACTGGAGATCACCTTCCACGATCTGCGGCACCTGAACGCCAGCGTCATGCTGCAGCTGAACATCCCGGAGAAGTACGCGATGGAGCGCGGCGGCTGGAAGACTCCGAACGTCATGAAGTCAGTCTACCAGCACACCTTCAGCGCGGAGCGTGTAGCGGTGGACGATTTAGTGGACCAATACTTCGAATCTTTGCAAAACATGACTATTCAACATGACTCGCATGGTCTAAAGCATTGAAAAATCAACATTCCTTGGGGGTTCGAATCCCCTAAGGTCCACCAGAAGTAAAACCCTGTAGTTTCAACGGCTGCGGGGTTTTTTCGTTGTATTTTCAAGGGTTGCGGGCTTTTGCTCGTTGTCTGTTTGCGTTCGTTCGTGTCCGTTCTTTCTCGTCTTTTCCTGTCTTTTTCGGCAAAAACATGACTCAAAAACATGACTCTTTTTGCGGCAATAAAAAAGCCCCGGGTTTCCCCGGGGTAGAATTACTGGCCAGTCATAAGCCCCCTTAAGATCGAGGCCAGCTCTTCGCGTCTAACAGGCGACTGCGGCCGGAAGTTCCCGTCAGGGTCTCCGACCATCAGGCCGATGCGCTTGCAGTATTCGATTGCAGGTTCTGCCCAGGCGTCCGCCGGCTGCTGTGCCAGTTTCGCCAGGTAGTCGGCCATGAGGTCCGGGAACATCTCGCGGATCAGGGCCTCGGTTTCTGCTTTGGTCATGTCTTCCTCCTCTGTGACTGCCGGGTTGATGATGCAGCCCAGGTACGTGTACGAGCTGCCCATCCAGTAGCAGCCGGAGCGCCAGTTGTCGCCGAAGCGCTGGTAGATGGTGAACTGCTTGCCGTAGTACTCGGACTCGCTGGTGACGAAGCGGTTGCCCAGGTCCATCTCCACGATGGCGACGTGGCCTTCGCCGGTGTTGCCGCCTTTCCAGACCATGCAGCCGCCGACCTTGGGCCGCTGGGAGATCCGCAGGCCCTGCTTTTTAGCCAGGTCGATGTAGTTGGCCGCGTTGGTGTTGCCCAGGTAGCGGCAGTCCGTCCAGCCGCCGATCTCGTTGAAGCGCCCGGTGGCGTAGCCGACGCAGTTCGGCAGCACGTTGAGATCCTTGTTGCGGTTCTTCGGGTTGCCCTTTATACAGGGATTGTACCCGCCGGAGTTCTTCGTGTTGTAGTAGGGATCGCCAGCTGACGGGATCACCAGCTGCGGGGTGAATCTCATTTTTCTTCTACCTCCGGCAGGCCTGCCAGGCTGGTAAGGATGGAGATGATGCCGGCCACAGCGGAGATGCTGAGGATCCCGAGCCAGTCGACATCGGTGAACAGCTGCCCGACCGTCAGCATGGAGACTGCGGTCTGGGCGATGGTTTTGACAGCGCGGATGGCTGCAGCCTTCCACCACTGCTTTGTAAGTACATTCATGATGCTTTTGCCTCCTTTTCGAGGTCGTCGATGCGGTGGTTTGCCACCTTGAGCTTTTCATCGGTGAGGGTCTGCTTTTCTTCTACGGCGTACATCCTCTCCACGAGGTTGTTGTGGGCGGCCACCTTGTCTTCTAACTGCTTGAGGCGGTATTCGACAAGGGCGGCCGACTTGCGGTTCGAGGAATAGACCCCGATAAACGAGAACACGCCTGTTATAAGTGCGACGACGATTGCTTCGGTCATAGTGCATCAGCCTCCTATCCGAACAACGCCTGTGGCGGTGCGATGTAATAGACATCTATGAGGTAGGTTGAGTTGATTGTTGTCGTGTTAGACGAACTATATCGTTTACGGATTGTGAGTGTCCCGGAGGAGTTGATTGAGTAGCCATAAACGCCATACGAGCCTGTATATCCTGTGTATGCGTTACTGGCGTACTTATAATAAATTATCCCTGCGACAGACAGAGTTTGTGTTTGGGAAGATGCTTTGTAGTAGTTTATAAAGAAACTGTCAGAGCCGTAGAAATAGTTGTTTCTTTTCCCCTCTTTATCCCGTATGCGAACATAAATAATATAAGCATCGGTGTAATATGACGAACCTATAGAAATAGTCCCGGCCGATGCCGCAGAGGTGGAGGTTGTGTTGACGGCGAGTTCGGTGGTGTTGCCTATCTTCGTCCATCCACCTCCACCGCCGCCTGATGCCGTCCCCTGTGTGAACACACCTGCCGCTGTGTAGAAGTATTTGCCGGTGGCCACGTCTGCGGCAGCTGCGGTCGTATCCGTCACATCGGTGAAGGTTGCCGTGCCGCCTCCAGTCTTCGGGAGCTGTACGGCAGGCACATCGCTGTAGGAAGCCCCTAAAAGGGTGATATTCTGTGCCATGTTCCCACCTCCTTACGAGATGGAGAGGATCTTCGTGGTGCTGTCCTGGGAGATCGTGGGCAAGGCAAGCGAGCCGGACACGCCGAGGATGGTCACGCCGCTCTTGATGTTGCCTGCTGTGATTTTGCTCTGCTCCGTGCTGTCGATGCTGACCGTGCCGCCGGAGGTATAGCCTGCCGGGACGCTGACAGTGCCTGCCTTTGTGCTGATCGTGCCGGAGGTAGAGCCGTTGTTGGCCATCGAGCCGTTAACGGACCCGGACGAGCCGTATGCGCTCTTACCCGTGAGCAGGTGGCTCCCGTCGAAGTTTGCGTCGCTGGTATCGTAGAACTTGGCGGTGCCACCGCCGCTCTTGGGGATGTCGACTTCCGGGACGTTCTGATAGGTTACGCTGTTGATTACTACGTTCTGTGCCATGTTGGCCTCCTGTTAAGAAACTGTGAGAGTGGATCCGTCCCAGGTGATCAGACCGTAGTTGGACGGGATGGGTTTAATGGTGATGTCCTCGAGCATCATCAGGTTGGCGGTTTCCAGGGTCTGCGTCTCGGCCGAGGGCGTGACTTCCATCTGTCCCTGGTAAGTGTCCGGGTAGATAGGGATGCCCTCGTGAGCCGAGAAGGTCGCCCCGTCCGCAGCTGCGACGCTGAGCTTGACGTTTGTTTCTTGTACTTTGAGCTTAATTGCCATACTGGATCACCTCGTCCAGCAGATTCCTCATGACTCCGATGGTCTTGATCTCGGTGGCATCGCGCACGCCGTCAGACGAGATCCAGTTGACCTGCACCATGACGGACTTGCCGAGGTTCCAGGAAGCGGACTCCTCCTGCGTAAGGGTGAACACGATGTTCGAGTCCGTGACCTGCCCGTGCGTCTCCGTGGTGATGATGAGGTCGTTTCCGGTCTTGACCATCTCTTTGCTGCCCTGTTCCAGGGACACGTACACATCCAGCCCGGAAAGGTCTACACCTTCCACTGTGAGCGAGATGGTTGGGGTGGTGTAGGTTATCATGCGTTTATTCCTCCGTGGTTTCTGCCTGCGGCGTGAACTCTTCGCTCTTGTAGACGGCCCCGTGGCGGTCCATGACGACGCAGGTGCAGGCGATGTTCTGATTCATGGCGTAGGCCAGTTCCGTGTGGAACTTTTCGCTTGCGGCGGTAAGGCTTGCGAAGGCGAAGATGGCCTGTGTTTCGGTGATGATGATGGTGTAGAACATGGTGTTCTCCTTTCATTAAAGCGTTGAAGGTTCTGCGGAAATTATGATGGCCGAGCCCGAAGGCACGCTGACCTGAACTGCGCTCCCGGAGGTGAGTCCTGTAGTAGTCACACGGAGTTCGACCGTTTCCGAGTTTCGGTAACTGCTTGATATTGCTGAAATCGCCGTGCCGTTTACTGTGGGAGATCCTGTATATGTTGTAGTTGGCGTTGATGCCATGTATGCCTGTAGGTAGAAAGCCGCCACGGTCGCCGACATCGCCCTTCCAACAAATCCGTAACCGCTCGAAGATATGCCTCTAATTACACGCAGATATAACTGACATCTGCGCAGTTCGTCCATGTAGAAAGGCGGCATATCGTTCGCAAGAGTGGAAACAGGGCCGAGTTCCAATTTGATTGCTCGGACATAGATGTCAAAAGCGTCCGTCGCTCCTGAATAAAGCCAAAATGTATACCCTGAATAACCACCTGCGACATCGTGCATAAATCGCACATTGATGGCGATGCTCCCAACATAGATGTTCCCAAAGTAGTGAGTCGTTCCCGATGCGATAGAAGACGGAAGGGTGCCTGTTAAAGAATAGATGATGCCCGAATTGCCCCTAATTGATACCGTTATTGTTTTCCCCAAAAGGTTGTACATGGTATCGCTCGGTATGAACTGCTGAATATTCAAGTGGTAACCTTCAGCCAACGAGATCTTCTTTCCGTTCGTGGCACTTGTCATAGAAGTCCCATTAAGGATTCGCCACATATCGTAGCCCGTAGTCGGGCCGGAATATGTGGTGCTTCCTCTCTGATCTACCAAAAACCACGGGTTGAAAAGCAGGTTCGGGTTGCTCATGCCGCCTGCACCGATGTTGGCCTTCGCCCGTGCTTGCTGTGCGTCGGTAAGGCTCTGCGACACGCTGAAAAAGACAGCACCTTCCGTACTCGCCGGAACGGCACCTTCTGCCCTTGCCGCCGCCGCCTGTGCGTTGGTGTTGTAGGTAGACGCTCTGCCTGCCCAATACCTCGAGTTGTTGTTGTAGGTAGGATCGCCACTTGTAACGGCTTGACCGTTCCTTGTGCCGACGGCCCACGCCTCCGAGGTGTGGGAGGCCATGTCGTAAAGTGCTTCGTCCATTTCGGGCCCGGTTAGGGCCGATACATAATCTGCCATGTTTTTCTCCTTAAACAGGGTTATAGTAAACAAGGATCAGGCCGTCGCCGCCCTGACCTCCTGCGGAACCTGTGCCGCCTGTGCCTCCGTTGTTCCAACCAAAGGTGGTAAAGCCTGACCACGCATTGTAAACCTGCTGAAGAACGGAACCACCGCCTCCACCTCCACCGTTACCGCCTCTTCCGGGCCGTGTTTCTGTTGCTTTTGGCCACGATGATGCGTTTGCGCCGTTGCCGCCGTAGGAGTCGAAATCTTCCTGTCCTTCACGAGCAGAAGTTCCGTTTCCACCTGCGTGGCCGTAGGCTGCACCACCGCCACCAACACCGCCGGAGTCGTAATACTGACGCCCAAGAGATGTACTCTCGTACCATGCGGAGCCGTTGGCATAGGCCCCACCATCATACGGTGGGACAATATCGCCTCTTGTTGAAGTGCCGAAGCCAACATCACCAAGGCCACGGCCCCATCCTCCGTTTCCACCGTTGATGCCGGGGTTGTTCTCTTTTGCATAGACCGTGCCGTCAATCAGGTTTATGTGTTCGTCAAGCAGTTGTGAGCCATCATCAGAGGACCAAGCGCCAAGTGTCGTAGCACCGCCACGGGCCCCAACACCTCCGTTTTTAGCTCCACCTGCTCCACCTGCGCCGACAACGGCGTTGTCGTAGTAAGCAGGTAATTCGTCAACCTGCACAGAAAACACCATGCCCCGTTCGCCCGGTTCTCCTGCCATGCCTCCGAGGCCGCCTGCGGCATCTGCGCCAATGTTATCGTATCCACTTGGTGCTTCGCCGTCCTCACCATCGAAGCCGCCCTGACCACCCTGTGCACCGCTGAACAGCATGATGAGGGCCTGTTTTCCGACCATAGACGCAGGAAAAGTGAGCCTGCCGTCGCTGATGTTGGCGGCACGAAAGGCCCTATAGGCCGAGTAGGAGTCACCGTACGGCCCCGGGAGCCAATCGGTCAAAATGTCGAACCGTGCCCGGGTCTTGTTGCCCAATTCAAACGACTTGCTCCGCACGAAGCCCGTGCGGCTCGTTCCGTAGGCATCTTCGAAGGCGACATGGTGGGACGGACTAATGGTTCCATACTCATCCCACGCTTCGACGATGGCCGAGACCTGCGCAGAGTAGTAGGAGGCCATGCGCCTCGTCACGTTTGCCGAGTTGTGCAAGCCGACTAACTGGTTGTTTTCGAGCATCTTCACATGAGGCTCGCCTGTCAATCCTGTTGCTCTGCTGATAACCCGGGTGTTGTGGGTGTATTCCTTGCCCGTAAGGGTGCCGATGCCGCTCACCACGGCATAATTCACATTCGACTCGCTGATGGTCAGCGTGCCCGTTGTCTGTAGATCATGCACGGGCTCATCGAAAACGACTAATTGGTTGCTGATGGCAATGGCCTCGCCCGTGTTGTCGAACAAGGTAACCTCTTCGTCCGAGGCGAGTGCGTAGAAGGAGTGCTCCACCACCTGCACCTCTGTGGCGAGATCGTCGCCGTAACTGATGTCGTTGCCGTTGAGGTAGATGTGGTCGATGACCGTCGGATCGGTATCGTTTGGTATGAATCCAATCATGAGCGTGCCGACGAGGTTGACGACCGAGGCACCCGTGGCCATCATCAGGTCGGCGAGGTTCTTCCGTCTGTTTGCCCGTGGGAGCCTTCCACGGACAGTAATTCCCGACACATCTCCACGGAACTGGTAACTGACACCCGATCCTGCGAAGATGCTGTTCACGACGGACTTAAAAGATTGACCCGTATAGAGGCCACCGTTGTGGTCGCCCATGCGTGCGAGCATCCCGATGCCGTCTGTGCAAGTGAACTCGAGGGTTTTGCGGCTTACCTGCTTCACATCGAGCAGATAGAAGCGACCGATGATCATGCCGCCGGGCTTGTTGTAAAGGAGCACGGGTGCGCCGTAGGTAAAGTTGCGCCAATCCATCGACCCCGTTTCAACGACATAGTAATCACCGCCGTTGGTCTTCACGGGCTCCATGTTCACGGTGTAAAGGTACGAGTATCCAGTTGTTGTTTCCGTCAGGGCGTGGCTGTTGATCCTGAAGGTCATCGTGTTATCGGAGAGTTCATCTCCAAACAAGGAAACCCTCTGCTCCACGCTCCCGTTCATGATGAGGCCGTCGGTGCCGTTCCTTGCCGCATCGCCGTGGAAGATGACCCTCCCGTTCGGGCTTGTGTAGATGATTCGGTTCACCTGCTACACCTCCTCGAACGAGATGGGTGTGTCTGCGTAAATGCGACTTCCTCCCGAGGTTGTGGCGTATTGCACCTTCATGCTCACAGGCATCGCCGTAATCGTGCGTGTCGTGTTGCTGCGCACGCTCGTGTACTGGAGCGTGACCGTCTCGAGCTGCATGATGTTGATGAGCGTGTTCATGGTGGCCTGCGGCAGAGGTTTGAGCCGGAAAGACGGGTTCCACTTGACCTTGATGAGGTCAGGGATCGTCGTCCCGTCCACGGCCACATCCTGCGCAGGACCAACGACTTTGACCATCTGTTCTGAGATGTCCGTCATCTGCTGTATGTAGTTGCTGAAATCTACGCCGTTGACTCGTAGCGTGATTGCATTTGCCATCTTTTCCTCCTAACGCACGAAGACAGGCCCACGCTCTTTTTCTGCCGCCCGAAGCGGATCGACCAGTTTCCGAGCTACGGTCATGCCATCGAGCACGAGGTTCACCTGTATCGGCTGCCGGCTCGTCTGGTTGATGGTGTTGTAGGTGTTCGTGGTCGTCGTGAGCGGCTGCACGTTTGCCCGCCCGTTTGACATCGTGAGCAGTTCCGGGCCTGCTTCGCCGACTATGGCGGACCCGCTCGACAGCATACCGCCGCCAGCCAGGAACGGCACAGTAGCGATCTGTGGGATGCTTATGCCCAGCAGCTTCGCCAGCCCGCTGTTGTTGATCTTGTCCCCTACGGAGTTGACCTTAGATGCAAGGCTGTTGATCAGGCTGATAACGCTGTTGATCGCCGTCTTTATTGCCGTTATAATGCCATCCCACACCGTGGAGATGGTCTCCTTGACGGTCGTGAACGCCTCGGCAATTTTATCGGTGACCGTGGTGATTTTATCGTGTACCTTGTCGAAGATCTCCTTGACCTTCGCCCAGACGGCCTCCAGGATCGGCTTGATCTGGTCCCAGTGCGTTACAATGATCGCACCCAGGGCGATTACCGCAGCCACTACCAGGGCGAGCGGATTAGCCAGGGCAAAAGCCTTGATGGCTGCACCGACTGCCTGCACCTGCGGCCAGATCGTCAGGAACGAAGAGATCGCTCCGCAGATCGTGGCAATAATTCCTGCGATCGGCGAAATAGCTGCCACGACCGCGGCGATGGTCAGGATCGTCTGCATCTGGCTCTCGTCCAGGTTGCCGATCCATTCGAACAGCTGGCTGAGCTTCTCAATAACAGTCTCAAGGACCGGTGTCAGAGCTTCGAGGGCCTTGGCTCCTGCCTGGGCAAGTTCTGCGCCTGCCTGGGCTTTCAGCTTGTCGATCGTGTCGTTGACGTCGTTCAGCCCCTGTAGCGTTTCCTGGTCGAGGATCAGACCGAGGTTAGATGCCTCATCACCAAGTTCCCGCAGCTTCGCCCCGCCGTCGTCAACAATGCCGGCGAGCTGGTCGGCGCTCTTGCCAAAGACCTCCATAGCCAGGGTGTCCCGCTCGGTCTCGTTCGACACCTTTGACAGGGCATCCAGGACCTCATAGAAGACCTCGTTGCTGTCACGCAGCGCTCCGTCTGCATCACGCACCGACACGCCAAGCTGCTCGAAGACGGCCTTGCCGAAGTCACCCTCGGCCATGCCTTTCTTCATTTTGGTCATAGCCCCGGTGATGTTCTCGACAGATACATCCACGAGATCCGCCGCATAGGACATCTTCTGCAGGTCGTCCGTGCTGATCCCTGTCTGCTTCGACAGTGTGTTCAGCTCGTCTGCGCTTTGGGCTGTTTTAATTGCCAGGCCGCCTACAGCGCCGAGTAATCCTGCAGCCGCCGTCGACAGTTTCTTAGTCTTTGCCGCTACGTCAGACGCCGCTGCACCGACCTTGCCGACTGCCACCTTGGCCTGTTCCATTCCTACGGAGAACTCGTCAGCCGCCGACTTCGCCTTCTTCAGTGCGTCTTCGGTCTTGACGATCTCCCTGGTGAGCGCATCGTACTGGTCCTGGCCGATCTCGCCCTTGGCCAGCTGCTCAGCTGCCTGCTGCTGTGCTTCCTTCAGAATGTCCAGCTTTTCTGCCGTAGCAGATACCGCATCAGCCAGGGCACGCTGCTTCTGTTCCAGGAGCTCGGTGTTGCCCGGATCCAGCTTCAGCGCCTTCTCGACTTCTTTTAGGTTGTTCTGGGCAGTTTTAGCCTGAGTATTGACGCCTTTTAGAGCTTTGTCTAAGCCTGTAGTGTCGCCGCCGATCTCAATGGTTATGCCCTTGATATTGTTCGCCATGTAATCCTCCTAACCGAAGATGCGGGCGATGTCGTCCTGGTCTCCGATCGTCGGGTAATCTTCTTGGTCGTTTGCCTTCTCCGTCAGCAGGTCAAAGACCATGCCGATCGTCATGCCGGAGAGTGCTTCGTCACTCAGACCGAGCTCGGCGCAGCGCAGCATGAAGATGGCGCCGTTACCTTGCCTGGTCGTGGGTTTTATTTTTTTTTAGGCTTGGACGTCGTCTTCTGGCTGCTGATCCACAGATCCACCACGTCAGACATGGCCGTATAAACGGAGATCATGTCGTCCAGGCTTGCGAGCCATTCGTCTACGCTTTCGCCTACATCGTTGCCGGCGGTCCGCAGCATAAGCCAGGTGACATTCTCCAGGACTTCCGTGTCGACGTCGTCCGGATCCGCTTTGTAGCGGTCGGCCAGTTTCCTCATGTCGACCATCAGATCCCGTCCGAACTCTTTCCGGTACTGCCTCGGCAGCAGGGCGTTGGACTCGATAGCGAGCTCCTGCCCGTTAATCATCACTGTTTTTCTCATGTGCTTGCTCCTTAATTCACAAAATAGGCGGACCCGAAGGCCCGCCCGTACGATGACTTTACTGAGTCTTGATCTGCACAGTGCTGAACCAGTTGCTGCGGATCGTGGTCGTGGTCTGGGTCGTGGTGCGGCCCTTGATCAGACCCTGCTGCGCAGTTACGCCGGTTACGAGCGGCAGCGCCTGGAAGTCGAAGCTCTGGGTGACAGGCTCGACGCTCTCCTCGACTGTCTGGGACCCTGCGGTCGGCTTGCTGGTCGGCAAGACTCTGTACAGGACGTTCAGCTCGGATTCCTGGTCGCCCTCGATCTGGAAGAGCAGGGCGAAGGGCTTCGGGCTGTCGTCGGAGTCCTCATAGAGGATCTTGTCGCTGGATCCGACGCTCATGCCGAACACTGCGGTCAGCATGGAGTCGGGGATCCTGGCCATCTCCAACGTGCCGGTGTAGCCGTTGTTCGAGAAGGTCGTGTAGTAGCTCACGTTGTCGGCGTAGAAGGTGCCGTTCGCAACATTGCTGTCCAGGGTCATGGAAACGGCACCAGGAACAGCCACCGGCGTCGCGAAGGAGTTGGTGCTGCCTTCGGTCAGGACGCTGTAGTAGACGTTCTTCAGACCGAATCTGACTTTGTTTTCTGCCATATTTGGCCTCCTTAAATACTGAAGACCGTCACCTGACAGTGTTCATCGTCGAGGTACTCGGTCTCTTTGGTGTAATAAATGCCGGCAGTGGTGAAGGCTGCCTCGAAGAGCGCCTCCGTCGCCGGGTCTCTTAGTTTGGTGTACAGTTCGACTGTGTAGCGCGGCCTGGAGTAGTAAGCCACATTGTCAGCCGCGAAGGTGTACTCCTGCTGGCTGAAAAAGCACACGAAGGGCAGGGCGGGCGCCTCGTTGATTGGCCACTCGTAATAGGTGACCTTCTCCGAGAAGCCGTTCACGCCCTCCAGGAGGGTCTTCATTTCTTCAAGAGTCATTTCGGATTGCCTCCTTCAGTGCTCGCTGGTAGGCGTCTATGGCCCACTGCTCGGCTTTGCTGATGTGCGGAAAGGCTCGCGTCCTCCCGCCGTTGACGGTTGCATGCCCGTACTCCAGCAAGTGCGTCAGGCGGTAGGTCTTCTGGTTGTACACCGTCGCCTCCGCGCCGTTCGCTCTGGCTTTGTACTTACTGCGCCAGTTGCTGATGTACTCGCCGGTACCGCCGAAGCCGGCAGTGCTTCCTTCGCTTTTTACCTGGGCTGTGGCCTTCTTTGCGACGTCTTTGGTGACCTTCTGGACATCTTCATCGACGAGGTCTTTATAGTCGCGCAAAACGTCGTTTATGGCCTCTGCGAGCCCGTCAGGACTAATCGCCATCTGGCTCACCTCCCGGCGTTGGCTCCGGCTCAGGCTCCGGCTCAGGCTCCACGTAGTTGCCGTCGCCGGTCTTCCATTCCAGGTACAGCTCGACCAGGTCGCCGGTCTTGTAAGTCCTGTACACCGCGAAGGTCTTCTTCGTGCTGCCGACCTGCATGCGGACGATGCGCTCGCCCTCATAGTCGCCAGCGAAGACGTTCACCTTGTACTGCGGATTCAGACCCTGCTCACCTGCAGCAGACCACTCCGCCCTGGTCACGCTTTCGCGTTCTCCGAAGACGTCGCGCTCCGTGTAGGTTGGCACGTGCTGGCCGATGCTGTCCTGTGTCCAGGTCTCCACCACTAAGGTCAGGACGATAGGTTCTGTCATTCGCCATCCCTCCAGTCAGTGAAGCCGGTCATGGTCTTCAGCTGTGCCAGCTTGGTGTGGTAGATCTGCTCCCACTGGTCCTTGTCCTCGTGGTTCCCGAACTGCCACTTGCAGTAGGCGACCACTGCCGCCTGGATCTGCGGAGAGTAAGGTTCCGCGACGCTGACGTTCATGGCCGCCATCTCCTCTGTGCAGGAGTCGATCAGCATATTCAGTTCTGCATCGAACGCCGAGGTCGTGATCCGCAGCGCGAGTTTTACGAGTTCAAGCATCTTTTACTTCCTTTCGCTGAGAGTCTGCCGCCAGACTTCCTCTGTGATGGTCAACTGGCCGACGTGCCCGCAGCTGATGGTCGGGTCGCACCAGATCTTATGGCCGAGATCCCTGGCACGGACGCAGAAGGCCAGGTCCTCCCCGAAGTTGTGGATCGGGTTGAACCAAGTCTGATAATTCAGCACCACGTCCAGCAGGACGCTCTTGGAGATCATGCAGCAGCCCATGCCGCAGCCTGCCACCTCGAACGGATCCTTGCCATCCGGCAGTTCGATCAGGTCTTCGAAGTATGTCTCATCGGTCTCCTCACGGTAGCCCAGGGACTTATAAAGCACCGGGCTGAATGGAGGACGCCGTTTGAAGTACATCCCCGTGACGATCTCTTTGCCGGCTTCGAGGTGTTTGACCATCTTTTCCAGCGTGTCCGCTGGGAAGATCATGTCACTGTCGAAGAACAAAAGAGCATCCGCGTTGGTGGTTATGGTCGCCTTGGCGAAATCGTTGCGGGCCGTGTAGATCAGCGAGCCGATCGTGAACGCGACCTGCACCTCGCCGGCCTTGTTGAGCGTGGCCAGGGAATGCGCGAAGGGCGCAGCCACCTGATCCATGCATGGGATTCCGATAAGTGTCTTCATGGTCTTGCTCCTTCCTTGCTCCTATAAAAAGCCCGGCCACTGGCGGAGCAAGCGACCAGCAGCCGGGAATGCCTAATCCAAGGAGGAATTAAGCCAAAATTAAGTTAGAGTGTGCGCCCTGTGGGTCGGCTTGGTGGGTGGGGTTAATTTACATTGTCAAGTGCGCAATAAAGCATCCCGTCTTCAGCGTTTGCGATGAATGACATCTCTATCTGACTAAATCCACCGTCATATTTATAGGCGAATGTTTTAGCGAAATATATGTTGAACTCTTCCATAAAGCCCGAATCCATAAATTCAGCAATCATCTGTGAGCGATTTCTGTTGAAGATGCTACTATTCGCAGGAGCAGACAGCCCCAATACATTTGAGGTAAAGGCTTCGTGGAACTGTGCGTATGTTACATTCGTTTCATAGATAATATAACTCTCAAACAAATCCGTCACCCATGAGGGTGGGTCTGCCATCGGCTCGTCTGCGATAACCACAAGCGCACCGCCGCCACCGCCGCCTGCGGCCGCTACACCTTGTTCGAGTTTGTTTAAGTTCTCGGAGGTGATAACATCTCCGCTTTTCCATTCTGTTGGTGTGTAAGACATGCTGTCACCTCCTTAACTGTTCAGTGTGGCAAAATCTGCTTCGCCCTGATCGACGATAGGCTCGTCAGGGCTTAGCTGAAAGACTTTGCGACCTGGACGAAGGCGTTGCAGGCCACGGGTTCGATTGCGACGTACTCTCTGCCGATGATGCGGATGAGGTCCTGAGTCATCAGGGTGTTGTCGTCGAAGACGAACTTGACCTCTTCACCAGCGGGGAAGTTTGCCATAGCGCCATAGCCGAAGTCGCCCACGAGCATGTAGGGCACGCCGGTGGTGGCAGCGCTGAAGGCGGTCACGTGGCTGTTCTTGATGACAGTCAGACCTTCGAACGGGTCATAGTTGTAGCCGTTGGCAGCCTGTGCAGCCTTGAAGGCGGCCCAGGTGGCCGGGTTCAGAACGACCACGGGATCGGTGGCTTCTGCGGACAGGGAGCCCATAGCCTGAGCTACGAGGCCCACGTTGATCTGCGTGGCGGCCACTCTGCCGACTGCGACCTGGGTGGTGGTGCCGACGGTACCGCAGGCGAAGATCTTGTCGAGCAGTTCGTCTGCTGCCTTCTGGGCGATCTTGTAGGTCAGTTCGTCATACAGATAGCGCAGGAACTCTTCGCCACGGGTGTCATACACTTCGGTGCTGATGGAGATCCACTTCTTGATGGTCTTGGGCACCATGTTGACGACGCCAAGGGTCAGGGTCTCTTCGTTTACGGGGTCGCCGCCTTCGGTGTGAACGGTTGCGCCGGTGGAGCTGATCTCGAAGCCGACCTTGACGTTGCCCTTCATGTAGGCCTTCTTCACTCTGCGGGTGATCTCGTTGGCTTCCCATGCGGTCTTGACTTCGTTATAAACGAACTCGGGCACGGGCACGGTGCCGCTGACGTTCTCGGTCAGCAGGGCGCGGCATTCTCTGTCATCGCCGGTCTTGATGTACTCGGCATAGGCGTCGATGTACTCTTTGGTGTTTCTGATTTCGATGTTTTCCATTGTTCTCTCCTCAACAGGTTCGATGGTTTCGATGGTTTCTCCGGCACCGTTCAGGATCTCTTCTGCCTTGGCTCTGCGTTTGGCTTCTTCAGCCTTGCGCGCCTCCAGCTCGTCCTTGATGGCGCGGAGTTCTTCCTCGAAGGCGTTCAGCTCTTCCAGGCTTTTGTCCTCTGTTACCTTGGTGGTAATTTCGGTCCTGAGCTCAATCAGGGCTGACGTCTCCATTTCTTTGATGTTTTCCATGCTGCTCTCCTTTTAGTAATCCGACAGGATCCGGATCCTGGTGATTACTTTCAGTTTTGCTTCAATTACTTCTTCAGCTCTCTGTCTCTCCGCTTTTGCCTCGGCGATGACTCCCTCGCCGTAGGTACGAGCTGCTATAGCCGTCGCAGGGTTTGCCGGAAGGCTTACTGCGCTGACGTCGTACAGTTTGGAGATCTTCGTGATCGTCCGCAGGATACGCACGTCACCGGTCTCGTTGTTTTCGTGGATCTCGCTGGTGTCCTCTTCCACATTGAAGCCGAAGCTCATCTTGGTGGTGTAGCCGCCGCGGATCTCCTGGTAAAGCTGGCGTCCGATCTCGGTGCCGCCCAGCATCGCTCTGATCTTCAGCCCGTGTTCGTCCGGCGTGACCGTCAGAGTGCCGTTGCTCATACGGGCAAACACGCGACCCTCATGGTCGTACTGCAGGATCACATCGGACATATCGCACCCTTCAAAGGCGTTGCGGTCGACCTGCTCGAACACCCTGTAGCCGGGCTCGCTGTAGAGCAGGTACGGCTCGTTGAAGGTGGTGGCGTATCCTTCCACGAGCATCTCGTTCGGATCCTCATTATCCAGGGCACGAATCTCCATGTCCCGGAACTCTCTGCCGCTACGGATCTTAACTTCCAACACGGCGCTGATCTCTTCATTCGGCATTTACGATGCCTCCTTCCTCGTTGTTCGTTCTCAGGTCGTAATACTCACCACGGACCGGGATCGTCGCACCCAGGCCATCCGGCAGGGGCGGCAGGTTCCAGATCTCGCGCAGCTCGTCGATGGTGGCCATGCCTCTGTCGGCGAACGCTGCGGTGGTGTCTATCTTGTCTTTGTTGGTCATGTACTGCAGCCGGTTGCTGGTCGCCATGACGAAGGACCCGTTCGACTGTTCGAGCGGGCTGAACAGCATTTTCGTCAGCACATCCGACAGCTGGATCGCGAACGGCTCGATGCATCCCTCATAGAACGCAGCCCACGAGTCGCCGTAGGCCTTGTTCTGCAGGATGTCTTCGTTCACGCCGAAGTAGTCGAACACGTTCGTCCTGATCAGGTTCATCTGCGGAGCGTCCACCACGAAGGGCTTCGTCTCGATCTGCTTGACGTCCTTGTAGTTGTTCGGCCACAGCAGCACGCCGGTCGCGCCTTTCGCTTTCAGGTTCTGCTCCGTAAAGCGGATGCGCTCTTTCGCCAGGTCTTCGTCGTTCGTGAAGTTCGTCAGCGTCGCCATGAACTGATAAGAGGCCGACGTCTTCACGCCTTCCTCGATCGCCTGGTTCTGCATGTCGATGAGCTCCAGCGTCGGGTGCAGCGCCTTGTTGGACTCGCCGAAGAGGTCGTTCCTGTACTGGTACTTCGTCAGGATCCCGACCTTCGACAGCTCGACCGCTGCCCAGTCATGATTCGCGAACTCCATACGCAGCCACGGCTCGCCCTTATAGGCCACCACGTCCAGCTTCGTGTAGTAGACCGGGTACACGCCCACGGTCTCGCCGGTCTCGCTGATCACCGGCACGATGATGGCAGTGTTCTGCATCTCCAGGATCGTGCGCAGCCTGTACAGGAACTGGCCCCAGGTCTGGAAGCTGTTCGGGGATCTCTTCAGCTGCGTCCGCAGCTTCGGCTTGGCTTCGCCCTGGATGGTCATGTTCAGCTTGCTGGTGTGCCTGGCTATTGCGTCGATGCTCGCACGGACCAGCTCGGTCTCGTACATCTCGCCGCCCCAGGTGCGGAACACTGGCCGGTAGTCACTCAGCAGCTGGAAAGAGGTCTGCTCCTGGCGAGGCGGTGTCAGGTCGCGGCCAAAGATTTTGTCAAATAAAGACATGCGGTTTTACCTCCCGCTGTTCTGCAGCTGCCCGCCGATCTCTGCCCAGTGCTTTTGGCGCACGGTGAAGGCATCGAGGAGCGCGGCGCAGCCGTCTATGTGATCGTTTGCTTTTATCTTTACCAAGCGGACGCGCTCGGTCTGGTTGTCATGTTTGAGCGCCGAGTTTAGCAGGTGGATCTTCAGCAGCGCGTTCTCGCCGATGTGCACCTTGCCGTCCCGGAGCAGCCCGTCGAACTCGTTGATGACCGGCGTCAGGTTGAAGCCCTGGAAGACGTCGTCCATGTGGAAGCCGTACGACTCCATCTCCTTCACCAGGTACTGCGCCGAGTAGCGGTCGTAGCCAATCTTCAGCGGGTAGATCTTCCACCGCTCCACCAGTTCCCGGAAGAACTCGAAGCAGTCCCGGTAGTCCACGAAGTTCTCGCCGGACAGCTTCAGGAAGCCGAGCCGGACGAAGGCATCGTAGGGCAGGCCGTCCCTGGCGATTGCTTCTTCCAGGCGTGCGCCTGGCATAAAGAATCTCGCGTACACGTACAGCTGCCCGTCTTTCTCGATCACCGCCGTGCAGGCCGTGAGGTCCGTCGTCCTGGACAAGTCGATGCCGCCGACGCAGTAGCAGTTCTTGAGGTCAGCCAGATCCGGCAGAGGATCCTCGGCTGCCTTCTCCACATCTACGGCAGGAAGCCAGGCGAGGCTGCTGTGCTGCTTGATGCAGCAGTACTTCGTCAGGAACTCGGTGCGCTTGCTGAGTGAGCCTTCCGCCACTGCGATCTCCTCGAGCATAAAGTCCACAGGTACGGACACGCCGAGGTTCGGGTTGCTCTTGCGGAGCTCGTTGATGTCGTTCCACTTCTCCGGGTCATCGACGACATATAAAAAAGGCAGCAGCTTCTTTTCCTTGCTGTTGCCTAATAAGAATCGGGTGGACCTTGCCAGCAGCTCGTCATAGATGCCGCCGTCCACATAGCCGGCAGTCGTGCACGACAGCATGATGGCATCGCCGCGGGCGCCCATGCCGGACTTCATGACCTCGTACTGTTTGAGGCCCTGGTCACCTTGCCAGGATGCGACCTCGTCGCAGATACACAGGCTCGGGTTGAAGCCGTCGGACTTCCTGGCGCTGAACGCGATCTTCTTCACCGTGCCGTTGTTCGCCGGCAGGTACAGATCCGTCATGCGGTGCCTGGCGAGCTCCGGGTCATCCTTCGCCGCCTTGCTTTTCTTCGCCGCTTCCAGGTTGTCCTTGCGCTGCTGCCACTCTGGATCCAGCAGCACCATCTGCCACAGGTTGTTGTAGATGATGTCCGCCTGGTCGAGCTTCGGCGCGATCGTGAAGATCTTCGCACCGTATCCGCCGGCGATCCACCACATGTACTTGGCAATCGCAGCAGCCAGGGCGCTCTTGCCCTGCTTCCTGCCGATAACCAGCAGTACTTCCGCGAACTGCCTTTGCCCTTTATCGTTCACCAGCCCGAAGATGCAGCTGATCAGTGACTTCTGCCAGAGGTTCAGCTGCAGCGGACCAGGAGCGAGCGGACCTTCTACATGGAAGCAGTGCTCCTCGATCCAGTTGACCGCGTCGTTCGCCTTCTTCTGGTCAAAATAAAAGGCCTTCGACTCGATGCCGGCCACGATGAACTCGTAAAGAGCCAGCACCCACTTGCCTACAGCCTCGGATCCGTTCCTGATCGCCTGGTAATACGCCAATATCCAGTTTTGATCCGACGCATTCTTGCTCACTTTTACGCGCTCCGGGCCGTTCCGTTTGATTCCGATTCACTCCCGCCAAATATGGCTATATATTTTTCCTTCC
>Ga0310690_10002600_pt1 | contig 29079 bp, 45 predicted proteins | sample AusTroGonzalo_MG_2_FD_207661 | JGI IMG/M metagenome (GOLD analysis project Ga0310690, IMG submission 207661) | Bovine rumen microbial communities from tropical cattle in Woodstock, Queensland, Australia - Gonzalo_04 (v2) (version 2) | ecosystem: Host-associated > Mammals > Digestive system >...
CGCTCGTATCCATCAGTTTATTCCGTCAACCCAAGACAACTAATATATGATATAATATAAGTAATGGCGATGTGTTAGGTAATCCTAACGTGGTCAAATCTATTGAAGAATATACTGCGGAGATAAGCAGGGGTTATGATAACTCTAGAAATGCGTTGCAAAACCAAATCAACGCTATCGAGGGGAACTTAGCCCAAACTCAAAAGCAGATAAACGAAAACTACGCAAATCAGCAAAACACTCTAAACAACCAGCGAAATATGGCTGCTTCAAACGCCTCTATGCAAGCTGCCGGTTCTGGTGGTAGCTTTGGCGGTGCTGCGAACATAGCGAACAAGAAATACTACGAACAGACCTTTGTTCCAGCCCAGACACAGCTTAACACAAACCAAAGTCAGGCTCTTGAAAACGCCCAAACTCAGGCTAACTCGAACCGACTATCTCTTGAAACTCAGCTCGCACAGATGAATGACGAAATCTCAAGGCTCGGAGTCCAGAGATACTATGACGAACTCGAAAGAGAAAGACAAGCAGAACTTCAACGTCAAGCTATCGCAGCTCAGAACCGAGCATACAGTTATCTCGGACAAGGTGGCGGTGGCAACAACAACGTAAGAAGCTGGGACTTTGGAAATGGCTATCAGGTCATTGATAATGGTGGAAACGCTCTCTATGTAAGAAATGGTAACAGAGTTTCAGCTGCAGAGTTCTTGCTTGGAACTTCTGGAAATGTCAACTGGAATAACTGGAATGATATCTGGAACAACGGAGTAAGCACAAACGGTGTCGGTGGTGATACTATCTCAGCCTTCGCAAACAGGAATAATAACCTTAGAAGCTTAGCTAACCTCGGAAGGTACAGCTACTTGACGAATATGTAGGGAGTAAGTAGAATATGGCACTATATAACGAAATCTCAGCAGACATCTTAAACAATATCCTCGCAGCTGACGAGGAGAACCGCAAACGTAAACAGCTTGAAGCATACAACAACCAGAAAGCCCAGCTCGACAAAACCTATAACACAAACAATGGTGGACTTGGTGGCTTCCTTGGTAGCCTTGTCGGAGGCATCGGCAAGGGTATCGGTGATGTCGCAAAAGGTACATTCGGTGTTATCGGAGGAGGTGCAGCTGGCATTAAAGACCTTCTTGAAGGCAAAGCTGGAACACAAGAAAACCAAAACGCTTTCAAACGCTGGCTCTATGACGCAGAAACAGACAAAGATGCAGCTGCTAAAGCTGCAGGTACAGCTCTTAACGCTGCTACCACGCTTGGCACAGCAGTAGTCCCTGGTGTAGCTGGTGCAGGTAGCGCAGCAGCCAAGCTCGGCACATCTGCTCTTGGCAATACGGCGGCAGGTGCTATCGGAGGTATCGCAGACGAATTCCAACAGCAGGGTGCAAACGCTAATATGGAATCAGCTGCTAACCGTGCTATATCTGGTGCAGTAGCAGGCCTTGCAACAGGTGGACTCAATAAGAAGATCGGTAATGCTACTGGAAACATCAGCTCGAAGCTTCTTAACAACAAACTTGCTACCTCAACTCTCGGACGTGGTGCTTTATCTGGTGCTGTCGGTGGTGCAACAGGTGCAGGTACTTCGGCCGCTCTTGGTGGTGGCGATATTGCAAGCGCAGCACTTCAAGGTGGTTTAACTGGTGCTATGTCGGGCGCTACACAAGCTGGGATTATGAGCGCTGGTAATGCTCTAAAGCAAGGAATACAAGGTAAACTTACGGCTAAACCACAGCCTACAACAGTTACAGAGCCTACTATCGGGAATGATTATACAAAACCTGAAGACTGGTCTGGCAACGAAGTCAAAATTGAAAAGAAGGGCGTTATTGGCGGTTTAGGCAAGAAACTAGAAGGTGTCGCAAAAGGTGTGAAGAACAGAGAGGTTTACAACACTCTATCTTCAAAGACGGCTGAAAAAATTGAACGCAACAATAGCATTGAGAGGCTCCGAGAACTTGGTTACGAGCCGAAAGATTATGCAGAGGCCGCTAAAGTTTCTACCACGACAAACAAGTTTATCGACGATGTCATCAAGAACAGCGACGCTTCTGTTGTAGATAATGATTTTGTAAACAGAGTTTCACAACCGTTATCAGGCCAAGTAATAGAAAGCCCAGCATACCAGAAGACGCTAGACGCTGAAATTAAAGGTCTAGTTGGTAGGCTTGAAAAAGGTAATATGCCAGGACAATACAAAGCAGCAGACCTTCTTGACGAATCTAGGCGCTTTATGGATCTATCAGACACCCATAGGACGAAGGGCATAAACGCAACGAATGGCCAAGTCCAAAACACAAACGAAGCTGCTTTGGCTGCTTACTATAAAAATATCGGTCAAGATCTCCGCAGTATGGCGAATAAAGCGATGGATGGATTTAACGATAACTATACGAAGTCTCAGCTTGCAGCTAGGCTTAAGAACGCTGGTGCAAATGACAAGACTATTGAGTATATCACAAACTTCGATAGCCTTAATGACGCTGTAAGAAACACGGCTTTATTCGAAGATGCTAGAACTATGGCTCGTGAGATGAATAAAACAAAGATCCGTAGAAATGCAACTTCCGGGAACGACAAGAACCTCATCAACATTGTGACTGAAGCTACTGGCTTGAACGAACTAGCACGCGCAGGAGCAGAACCAATCGGAAGGGTTACTGGCGCAGTCGCCGAAGGTGCAAGCAAAGGCCTACAAAAAATTGACGATGTACTACAAAGGGTAGAACCTATTAGCCAACCAACTAACCAATACCTCGGTAATATTATCGGCCGTACGCAGGGCCAGACTGCAGCCGGCGAAAGGATGCAGAATGCTCGCAAGGCTCAAGACTATCAGAATCTTGAAGATATGTTTAGTACCAGTATGGCTAATATCGAGGCTGAATACGCACCACTTAGAGCAGCTATGCAAGCTCAACAAGTCAGCCCAGCTCAAGCTCAACTTGCAGACATCTCTAATGGTATGAGCCTCGCTCTCGCAGCTGGTGATATTGACTCATATAACAAGCTTGCAAGCCTCTATCAGACCGCTTATAAGATGTATGAGCTTCAGAACCCACAGACTACTACTAAAGATGTAAAACTCTCGAAGACTCAACAGCAGGCAAACGCAGCTGCTCTTGCACTTAATGAGCTTGAGAATATGAACCCAGACTTCGGCTATACAGTCAAAGATATTCCACTCCTAAACCTCGTTAACGCAACTGGTAATAAATACTCATCAACCGCAGATAGCTTAGCTATGCAGATCGGATATATGCTCTCTGGTGCAAACATTAAAGAGGACGAAGCTAAGAAAATCGGCTCAGCTTACGTTCCACAACCGTTCGATGATGAAGCGACTAGAAAGTATAAACTTCAACAAGCTCGCAACATTATCCAACAGTATCAGAACACATACGTCACAGATGCTAACGCCTAACAAAAAGAACCCCTCGCAAGGGGGTTCTTTTTTATTGTTCAGCATCTTTTTTAATTGCAGCAGCTAGTTTTTTTACGGCTTCGGTGTCGTCGGCCTCTATGTCAGATAAGAATATGGTGTTTAACTGGTTGTATGGGGTTTCTTCAAAGTCAACTCTTTCTCCACTATTGGTATAGAATGGTGTTGCATAGCCTGACTTAAATATGGTAATCAAATGTTTAGCTTCAGCCATATACACCTCATCTTTGGTTTTTTTCGGAATGTGTTTTGATCCAACCCTATTTGCAGCTGTAATAATGCCACACAACCCGACTACTTGGTCTTGCTTCTTTTTATAGATGGTGTCAAGATAATCAGATACACGCTTTATATTAAGTGATACAACTGTCAATTTATAGCATAAATAAGCTATCACTACGATAATTGCAATTATCAACCAAGATTCAATATACATATATGTCCTTTCGTTTAGTTACCTACTATTATAGCACAAAATGTGGTATAATATAAATAATTGGCGATGTGTAGGACAGCATATGTCTTATAATCGCATTATTTCTTTAGGGGGTAGAGGTGGCAAAGGCCGCAAGAGGGGGTGTAAGTAATGGCTTGGAAGCAGGACTTATGGCCTAACCTAGACACCGACCCTAACAACCCTCTATATATTTGGATCGGAGGTCAGATTCTGACAGACTGGTACGGCTGGTGTTTAGCAGTTGTAGCAGGGTCATACGGTGCAGCTGGTAGCTCATACTCAGCTAAGACCGCTTGGCAGAGTTGCCCTACGAAACATTGGGACAGAGATATTCCAGAGTATATGTGGGTTCCGCTTTGGTATGAAGGTGGTGCATATGGCCACGTTGTAATTGGTTATAGACAAGGTAATAGCCTTACAGTCTATTCTTCGCCATACGTCCATCAAGCTACCTTCCAACGCTTTGATGGCGAGATTAACTGGCTTCTCGACTACATCGGCCAAGTATATGGCGTAGGTGGTTTTAGTGGCTGGTCTGAAACGGTCTTAGACTCTCGTGTTATGGAATGGGTAAACGAGCAAGCACCTGCTCCAGAACCACTCCCAGAACCAGAACCTGAACCAGAACCAACACCAGAGCCAGACACGCCTTCTGAGCCTTCTGGTGAGCCTACAGAGCCTATCCCAGAGCCAGAACCAACCGATGACGACAATAATAATGACGATCCAAAGGAGGACGACAATATGGCAGCTCCAGAACCAGCTAAACCATACCAAGACCAACAGGTAATCAACGGACTTATCGAAGAAGCCGGTGAAGGCTTTGACTTCCCTAAGAGTGTTAAGTTTATCGCTTATCTCGTAGGGGACGCTTTGCTAGTAGCTTCGCTTCTCATTCCTGACATCATTAACACCATTCAAGCGCCAGATGCTTCAATTTGGGCTGAGTATATGTCTAAGGTGTTGCTTGAAGGTGGTATCGCTATACTAACCGTGTTTAAGTTATTCAAGAAGAAGAAGTAAAATGACAGAATCGTTGCAAAAATTTGGAATCGCTCGCTCGCACACCATTTTTTCTAATGCTTGCAACCATAGGTTTCTCAACTTGTCCTATGCTCCGACTGTACTACACAGGTCGATGACAATACAAACATTATACCAAAAAGTTGCTGGTCGTTCAGAGCGAGGTTCGACCAGTACAAGGGGGATATTATGGAATCTATAACTTTAGGGGATATTTCAAATGTTCTTATTTTTATTGCTGGGATACTTACTGCTGGTGGTTCTATTGCTGGCTTTATGTCTAGACGCTTCGGGAAAGTGATGAAAGAGGAGCTAAAGCCTCTTAACGACAAGATAGACGGCTTAGCTAACCAAGTTAACCAGGTCGATATAGATAATACCAAGAACTACTTGCAACAGACTATATCGGCTGTTTCAGAAGGCGCTAAGCTCGACACCGCAGCTAGGGAACGCTTCTATGAAAACTACGACCACTACACTAATGACCTTAACCTTAACTCCTGGGTACACAAGGAAGTCGAAAGACTAGAAAAAGAAGGCAAACTTTAGTGTAGCGGTGGTGGGGGTAGTACATTCAAGGAGGTGGTGTTATGAACTATCTAATCACTATTTATGGGCCGCTCCCAGAACAGGTAGCGGACAGATTGTGGCGTAAGTGTGAGCCTGTAAAGGCCAACTTAACAGTTCTAGACCAGAAGGCTTTTATCTATGGTGACGCTGACGACAAGACTATAAATATGCTGGCTGTGGAAGCTGGCAAGACCGGTTATATGGTCGAGGTCGAAAGGGGGTAGCTGATATGACTAAGAAGGTATATTGGATAAGGTTTAGAGAGAACTACGATGTAGACGGAGTAGACGAAGTATGTGACAAGTTCCACGAGTCAGACCAGATCTATGACGACAAAGTAGTACGGTTTATTGGAAGCCCTGAACGCTTGCAGGAGTTTATCCGAGCATTAAAGGCTGTAGAGCCAGAAGTAACTTACAAATAACACCCACCAACCGAGCCGGCTTATGTAGTCGGCTCTATTTTTTTATGATATAATATAGATAATGGCGATGCGATAGGATACTATCGTGGAAATCGAAATCTTAAAGGGGGAAGGCAAAAAAGAAGGCGAAAGCACTAAGCGTGAGTGTGTTTATGGAATCAAAAGCCTCAAAGAAAATCTCGGCGAGTTTCTTGAAGACGGCTACAAGCTCTTAGCTAATAGCGACCTATCAGACAAAGAAAAGAACCAACTTATCGACATTATGGCTTCAGCTAAAGGCGCTGGCAAAATCTTAGGCGAAATGCTCGCAGAGAAGTCTGACGTTCCAGAAGAAACTAGAAAGAAAATCGACAAGAAGGCAGACAATTTCTTAGCAGGACTCGAAGGCAAAGAAGATAAAACTAAGGAGGACTAATGGCTAACCCATTGAAGTTTTACAGAAAGAACACTTGTACCATTATTCTAGAGGTGTGCGACTATGAGTTCCACGATGGCGATGAAATCTATTTTACCGTAAAGGCCAAACCAGACTCAGACGAAACCGACTCAGACGCTCTTATCAAGGAAAGCTGGACTTACGGAACTGATGTCGAGGCTAACGAGAACGGCTCTCTTAACCTCATTATTCCAGCAAATAAGACCGATATTGACTACGGCGACTACTTCTACGATATTAAACTTGTAACAGACTCGCAAAGCCCAGCTGCCGAGAACACCCTTGCTGTCGGCACGTTTACTATTATGGACGTTGCGACATTGAGGGCATAGGCTATGGGAATGATTCAGAATAAAGTTAAAGTATCTCAACCTGTATCACACATCATTATTGAGAACGCTGGTGGCTTGCAAGGTCCAGCAGGCGCTCCAGGACAGCCAGGGCCACAAGGTGAGACAGGCCCAGCAGGTAAAGATGGTAAGGACGGAACCTCTGCAACCGTAGCTGTCGGAACAACCACCACACTCCCAGCAGGGTCAAGTGCAACCGTCACCAACACAGGCACAAGCTCTGACGCAGTTTTTAACTTCGGTATTCCTAAAGGCGATAAGGGTGATAAGGGCGATGCTGGTGCAGGTCTAGTTATCACAGGCGCAGTAGCTACCTATCAAGACCTTCCAACCAACCTTACTCCAGCAGACGCAGGTAAGGCTTACTTTGTAGAAGCAGACGGTAAACTCTATGTTTGGTCTGGTACTCAGTTCCCAGCAGAAGGCGAAGGTTCACAGTTTGAAGGCCCACAAGGCCCTGCAGGGCAAGATGGTGCAGACGGACAGGCTGCAACTATCACGGTTGGATCAACTACAACCCTCTCTCCTGGTGCTTCAGCTACGGTTACGAACTCTGGTACATCTTCGGCTGCTGTCTTTGACTTCGGTATCCCACAAGGTGCTACAGGTGCAACTGGCCCAGCAGGTCCAGCTAACACACTCTCTATCGGTACGGTAGAAAAAGGCGATACCGCAGCTGCAACTATCACAGGTACAGCTCCAAACCAAACCCTTAACCTTACACTCCCTAAGGGCGATCAAGGCGACCCAGGCCCAGAACCAGAGATGGTTAGAAACGTCAAAGGAACAACCATCGAGCTTACAGACGCAGGCTCTAATATCGTATCTCTTAACGATATGTATGGTGATACGGAACAGGATACATATACTGGTAAGAACTTATTTAACCCAGATAATATTCTTATCAACACGGGCTTAAATTACCCTGCTGGAACTACATATTCAGGCCCAACTCGGTCGTGCTTAAACTATACAAAAATAGAAGGCGGCCAGAACTATGCGATTAGCGGGCTAACAGCAAAAGTTGTGATATTTTACAGTAGCCAAGATGAAAGCACTTCATTAGGCGGCACTAATAACTTGCCAGCTAGTGGAGTTATAACTGCTCCTGCTAGTGCTAACTATGTTAGGATAGCCTTTGATAATACAGTTGACTATTCTAAGCCACAACTTGAAAAAAGTTCAGTGATAACTTCTTATGAGCCTTATGTTGGTGGTGTTGCTTCTCCTAACCCAGACTATCCACAGAAAGTTCAGACCGTCACAGGCGAACAGATTATCACAATTTCAGACGGAGAGAACCAGACTAGCAGCTATACGATAGACTTAGGTCAGAACTTCTGGAGCGACTTGAGTGGATCATACAGTAGAACTTTGGGTTCTTGTGTATGTGTCACCAAGTCAAACGGTCATATCACTATGAATGGAACTTCTGGTGGCTCTAATAACTGGACTTTGGACTCTGCTAGTGCCGTTTCAAGTGGTATGGTAGTATCGTTAGGAGCTGGCACATATACTATGTTCACGGATAATACTACAATTCAGAAGCAGGTCATCTGGACTAACTCAGATGGCTCATCTGAAGGAGCATTAGTATCTAGCTCTAGCTCTGGTGTATCATTTACACTTACAGAAACTAAACTAGTCTATGTTCGTGCTAGAGTCACAGCTAATACAACATATAATGAAGATATCAGCGTAGAAATTCAAAAAGGAACCACTCAGAGAACTCCTATCGAACTCTGCAAAATCGGAACCTATCAAGACTACATCTACAAGAGTGGAAATGACTGGTATGTGCATAAAGAGATAGGAACTGCAACAGATACAATTGGTTCTAACTCTAAAACTATTTCTGGTATGGTTGCAGATAGCTCTGTATATTCATATTGTGGTGGAACGGTGTCTGGGACTACTATCACCTACTCAAAAGCATTAGTAGTTGAAAATATTATTTACTATGCTCTTGCAACCGCAACAGATACTCAAATCACAGATGCAACACTTATTTCTCAGCTTAACGCCGTTAGCTCTGCTGCTCTCTACGAAGGCAACACAGACATCACGGTCACATCTTCTAACCTTGCAGGTGAGATAGACATAGACTACTGGACTTACTTCCATAGAACCGTTCAGACTAACGATATTGCAGACGGAGCTATCACAGTTCCAAAGATTAACAGCTTACAAGACCTCGCAGACGCTTTAAGACCATACTTATCATAAAAGGAGCTATATGAACCCGAATGTAGTTAACAACTTCGTAAAGGTAAGTCAAGAACGCAACCACGTCATAGTTAAGAACGCTGGTGGGCTTCAGGGTATCCCTGGGCCTGCCGGTGCTGGGCTTCAGATAGACGGCTCGGTCAATACATATGCAGATCTACCACAGCACCTAAGACCAGAAGATGCTGGTGTAGCTTACTTCGTGCAAGCAGACGGTAAGCTATATGTATGGTCTGGCACAAGGTGGCCTGCAGATGGCGATGGTAGCGACTTTCAAGGTCCAGCAGGACAAGATGGGTATAGCCCTACTGCAACCGTCACGAAGGTCGGTAATACTGCTACTATCACGATTAGAGATAAAGACGGTACTACTACCGCTTCTATCTCAGACGGTACTATACCAGTTATAGACGACCAATTAGACCTCACTTCCGAGAACCCAGTTCAGAACAAAGTAGTCACGCAAGCGATCAACCAGAAACAAAATATACTCCAGAATGGTAGCATCACTACCAACCTTGTAGCAGACGAAGCTGTAACATCGCCAAAGGTAGACTGGTCTAGCCTTATAGACAAAATATATCCTGTCGGTTCTATCTATATGAGCGTCAATAGCACCTCCCCAGCTACTTTTATTGGTGGTACTTGGCAACGCATTCAAGACACATTCCTAATGGCTGGTGGCTCTAACTATGCACCAGGTACAACAGGCGGTAGTGCAAGCCACGACCACAACCTCTCAAGTAATGGTGCTGCTGCTATTCGTAACTACGCTGATACTCTTGGCTTTGGCCCAGGCACATCACTACCTACACTCTCCGAACAATATGGAGCAAGCGTTTGGACGTTTACACATAACCCAGATTCATCGTCTACATTCAACTATTCTGGTGTGGGTCTTTACGGTAAGACAGATAGTGAAACAACCCTGCCACCATATATGTCTGTATATGTATGGAAACGTACAGCCTAGATATTGACATTTTAGCCGATATGGTGTAAGATAAAGTTATTGAACCGCAAATTCAGACTCCGTTAGCCTCTACTTGAGGCAGGAGTCTTTTATTTATTAAAAGACACAAACAATGAGTTCAAGCAAATATCGTACGATTGTGGAAAACTCTACATAACAACAAAACTCAAAGCTGTGGATAACTATAGCGACTACATTTTGGGTGCTTAAAAAAGGAGGTTTTTATGGGGAAGCAAGGATACAATGACAATGTCATTGAAAGTTTAAGAAAGAAATACAATGACAATGTCATTGAAAGAAAGAGTAACTTGAAAGATAGAGCTTTGAAGGTAGACAATATCGCCGATCATCTAGTTTCAAAGTTTCAAGCTCCTGGTAGCAGAAACTTCTTCTGTAAGTGTGCCTGGAACTTAAGCGAAGATGAGATATGGACTGCGTACGAACAAGCCCACGGCCCTAAGATTAAAGCTCCTCTTAAATACTTCATCACAGTTTGCCAGATAAAGATGGCTCACTAACCCTTAACTTCCCCACGATATTATTAAGAGGTGGGGGAGTTTGTTTTTATGAAAATATCAAGAGCTTATACTCGCTACATAAAGGAGTATCTAGAAATTAAAGGGGTGGATCAGAACCAAATAACACACTACAAGGCCGGCATTCGTATATGGTGCGAAACGGTTGGAGATAAAGAGCTATCTATGGTATCGTTAGACGATATAGCAGCGTATAAGACATACCTTAGAACCTATGGCCGGCACCGTTGCGAAAATACTGTTAGGAACTACATCTGCAACCTAAGAATGGTCTTGAAATACTGGAAACTTAGGGGGGAAACTTGTATAGATTATGAGCTAATACCAGCACCGAAGCGAGAGCCGGTGCTTCCTTCTTTTTTATCAGCAGAAGAAGTAGAACTTATGATCCGTTATTCTTCAAGGGTGAGGACTAAGTTTATCATCTCGATCCTATATTCTTCTGGTATCCGTATATCAGAACTTATCCAGCTCAACCGTGACTCTATTAAAGACGGAACGTTCACCGTTATAGGTAAGGGTTCTAAGCCCCGTATCTGCTTCTTAGACGAGCGTTCAACCTTCTATATGACAAAGTACCTATCCGAGCGTAAAGACCGCTTAGATGCTCTTATAATAACGAAAGACGGTACAAGAGCCTCGGCCTCTACTATCCAAATGATTATCCGAAACGCTACCGAGAGAGCTGGCATAAATAAGAAGGTCACACCACATACCCTTAGGCATAGCTTCGCCACCAACTATATCGGAAACGGTGGCAATATCAGACATCTCGCAGATCTAATGGGTCACTCTAGCCTTAACACCACCGCCCACTACACCCACCTGGTAAACAACGACCTTAAGAGGGAGTACCTGTTGCACCATACCTGTTGACATCAAAAAAACCACAGGGGGACAAACGCTAGAAGCGAACCCTGTGGATAACTCCATTATATCACATAAAAATTGCACGTCAAATGTCTTGACTAAAACGCTTATATTTGATATACTGTAATCAAGAAATCGCAAATTAAAAGGACAAATAGATTTACGATAAGAAAGCAAATCTGAGTTGGCGACCTTCGCAATGCGAATGCACCGCCCAACTAACGATCTACGCCTTAACGATTAACAAGGGTAGACAACAGATAAAGACTTCTTATCAAGAAGTCTTTTTTTAAACGGTTTCTTCGGAGTCTGAACTTGCGGTTCAACTCCAAGAGTATAAGAAACGGAGCGGAAGCTACCACTCATACAACTTAACAACTCGGAACAACAACATTAAGATTCGTGGGGTCATACGACTCGGTGAAGTGAATGTAATTGGAATAAATCTACATACTTTTCAACCAAATAAGGGTTATATATCATCGGCATACCGGCCCGTTAGCTCGGCTTGATCTTCGCTTTTTTTATGAATGAATGGTTTTAAACTTGGCCGAGTCATACGACTTCACGAAACAAAGGAAGGAATAATTATGAAGAAAATTAAACTAACAATTTTAGCTATCTTGGTCGCTATGTATCAAATAGCTTTATCAGACAACGGAATAGTAAAGCTCTTTAGCTGGTTTCTATTCGTAGGCTTATTTATGGTGCTTGTAATCGAACTGGAGAAAAGATATGGCACTCGTTAACAAGGACAACAAAGAACACTATATCAAACTAATGGCTAGGCATTTTAAGCACAGCTCCACAGAAGAAGAAATCAGACAGCAGGTCAAGAACGACCCAGCAGTCTTAGAGGACTTCGTAGAGTGGTTAGCAAATGAAGGAAGGATAAGCTTATGAGTAAACTTGGAAGGCTTCTCATCGACAAGATGGAAGAAGAAGAATTAACAACAGAAGAAATCTTAGAGAAAGGACTTAACTATGAAAACAGTAGACATTAAAGGCAAAGCCTATGTAGAGGTTAACGAGAGAGTTAAACACTTCAGGGCTAACTATAAAGACTGGGCTATCGAAACAGAGCTTCTATCAAACGATAACGGAGTATGTGTTTTCAAGGCAACAGTTAAAGACCCAGAAGGAGTGGTAAAGGCTACCGGCCACGCTTACGAGAACGAAGGTAGCACGTTTATTAACAAGACTAGCTATATCGAGAACTGCGAAACATCAGCAGTTGGTAGAGCTTTAGGTATGCTCGGCATCGGTATAGATACTTCTATCGCAAGCTCAGACGAGGTTCAGAACGCTATGCAGAACCAAGACGAAAAGCCTGGAACTGCTAAGGGTATCAACTTTACAGAGCTTAGAGAGAAATACTCGAAGATGAGCTTGGACGAACTTAGAAAAGAATACAAAGAAGTCCAAGACTATTCAGGATGGTCTGACAAGCAGAAAGAGGCGGTGTTAAACATCATCTCAAGAGCAGTCGAGGCTAAGAAATGAGTAGTTATCAAGAGTACCAAAAAGAACTCCTCGCCATAGAGGAGGACTTACTCACACGCTATCAAGACCAAGAGGAAGGTATCGGTCTTGCTCTAGCCTACGCTTTAGCAGCGTCTAAGAAATACTTTAACAATTAAGAATCGTGGTGCCAGCTCAAGGGTGCGGTGCTGGTTAAACGGAAGGCAATATCGAGGCCACGGATCTTCATAAAAAGGGGTTTCATACTCCCAGCTCACGCTGCGAAACCCCACCCTTCCAAAGATAGACGAATGGTGGCAACACCGGACAAACTGCGTTGGTTCGTCTATCCTGACGAGCTACTGAGGCCATATACTCCAAATTATCTATGACTCTAGTTAGTAATCAGTAGTTCGCTAGGAGTATCCACAGCTCCTGACTCGGTGCGTTTGCTATCCACCGAGCCTAGCGAGGCGATAGCTACGCCCACACTCACTATCGCTTCACTAGGACGCTCGAAGGTATGTTGAGAGGCCTTCGAGGGTTCAAAAGGAGGTAAAGAGAGGTATGAAGACAAAAAAGAAGAAAAATATCAACCCTTACGAGTATGAGTACGAGGACTTTACACCTGGTTTCATATTCGCCACGGTCTTATCAGTTGTAATTATGCTGGCTATCGTGGTTCTATTCGCTCTTATTATAGCGAGTGGAGTTGTCTATATCGGAGGTGTTTTATGAGCGATATAGAAGAAGCAGCTAAGTGGTACTGCAACCACGAAATGACAGCGGTGGGAGGTGAAGATGAGAATTAACACACAGAATATGCGAGATAAAATCGAGGCTTTAGTTAAGTCCGACCCAGAACTCGCAAACGATGATAAAAGACTTATCGCCACTATCTGGTGGCAAGAAGGCTGGAGAGATCCAGAACTTCTATCGAATCTTAAGAAGGTATCAAGCCCTGAAACTATCAGGCGGACAAGAGCCAAGCTTGTAGAAGAAGGTGTCATCACCCCTTCAGAAAAGACACAAGAGGCTCGCTATCAAGACTATAAACAAGCAAGAATGGTTATTTAGGAGGACGAAATGAGTAATACTTGGAAGTCACGCTACGGACAAAGGTTTGTGAGCTTCCCCAGCATTATTGAAGAATTAAACCTTGACTATGAAATAACGAAAGAGGAGGTATAAATGGCAGGGACAAAAGAAGGTGGCCTTAAGGCAAAGGCTAAAAACTACGAGCTACACGGTTCAGACTTCTACGCTCGAATCGGTGCTATGGGTGGACGCAACGGTCACACAGGAGGCTTCGCAGCTAACCCAGAGCTTGCAAAAATCGCAGGCAAGAAGGGTGGAGCTAATGGCAAGCGTAAAGGTATGACAGAGCAGACTAAGGCTCTTATCGAAACGGCTAAGAAATTAAACAGCGAGGGTAAGACGCTAACACAAATCGCTAAGGCTATCGGCAGAAGCAAGAGCCGTGTAATGGCTTATTTAAAGACGGAGGTAAGATGAAGTTCTTTAAGAAGAAAGCAAAGTATCAAGATAAGCTCGAAGAACGTTTAGATATTATCTCAGAGCTTACAAGAGACCTAGAACGCCCAGAGTTTAACAGGCTTCTAGATGCTACTAAGAGTGTCTTTGACGCTCGCCAGAAGCTCAAAGGCGTTAAGACCAACGAAGAAAAGGAACTCGAAGATATTGACGAGGCCGAAAAGATATTGGAGAGAGAGTCTAAAAAATGATTCTAGTACGAGCTGAAGTCGAGTTTATTGACATAAGGAATAATAACCAACTGCGAAAAGAGGGGGAGGTCTTTGAAGTATCTTATGCACGACTTCTTGAATTAAAAAAGAATGGAGTTAAGGTAAAGGTTATCAGAGTTGATTATCTAGGACGCAAGAAAAAGACAGGCCCTAAGGTTATGTTCTTCCAAAAATTGCTTTATGTAATCGGAGGAATTGAAACCTGGGGTCTTACTCTCGCCAAACTATATGAGGACAGGGATATAACCTTCGTCTTTTCTGAGGCAGACGACATTCAACTGATGGAGTTCGCCAAATATTGTAACGTAGTTGTAGACGATGGCAAAGCCCACTATAAGTGTGACGTTCTTATATCTTCTAACTATGATGGCGGTGCTATCATTCTAGACCGTGTAGAAGCGAAGAAAAGGTATCAGACTATCCATTCAGACTTCGAGGCTATCAAGAAGTGTTATGGCTGGCATAACTTCAAGCTTGATATAGATAAACGCTTCGACAAGATTATCGCAGCATCAGAAACGGCTGCTAGAGGTCTTAAGAACGAGTTTGGCTATGATTCAACGATCATAACTAACCCACTCGTACCGCTAGACGAAAAGCCTCTAATTCTTTTAACACTCTCTAGAGCAAGCGAAGAAAAGGGCTTTTGGCGTATGGTATCTATGGCTAAAAGGTTGGAAGGTGCAGGCAAACCGTTTATATGGCTTGTATGCTCGACTTTATGTGTCGCTCCAAAAGACCTACAAAAAGCCATCAAGTCTATTCCAGAGATGATTGAAGTAGAGCCACAGTTCTACACGAAGCAGTTGCTACATATTGCAGACTACTGCGTCCAGTTGTCTGATACTGAGGCTTATTGCTATTCCATACACGAGAGCCTTGCTACTGGCGTTCCGGTTATCGCTACCGAGTTCGACCAGGCTAAGAAGATTATTAAAGACGGCGAGAACGGTTATATCTTGAAGTTCGACTTATCTAACCTAGATGTCAACAAGATCTTTAACAGTATCCCTAAGGGCTTTAAGTATGAAGAAAAGCCTAGCCCACTATGGAAGAAGGTGCTAGATGGTACGCTATAAAGTATCAGTTATTATGGCCGCATATAACGCTGAAGATACTATCGAGATGGCCTTAAACTCTATCCCAGATAGAGAGGACGTAGAGATTATCGTAGTGGACGATGGATCAACCGATAGCACAGCTAGGAAGGTCAGAGAGTTTGGACGTGCTAAGCTAGTCCAACATAAAAAGAACTACGGCTTAGGCAAAGCCCTTAACACAGGCTTAAAAGAAGCTTCCGGCGAGTATGTAGTTATGTTAGACGCTGATGACGACTTCTATCCTGTTATCTTCGAAGAAATTATGGAAGATCTAGACGGAACAGATTTAGTTTACTTCAACCTTATTACAAACGATGGCACTATCTTCGACCTTACGCCAAACTCTAAAGACATCTATTGCGGACAGACGAAGTTTATGAGGAAGGAGTTTATCGGAGACTCTAAGTATGACGAATCAGCTCCGATAGCTGAAGACGTTTCATTCTGGAATGAGTTAAAAGAAAAGAACCCGACCGAGAAATATACAGGTCTTATCGTTAAGCACTACAACTCGCCAAGAGAAGGTAGTTTAACTTGGAGAAGGCAGCAAGGCGAGTTTGACGATTATTTAAGAGAGAAAGGCGAGCTATGAAAGTTAGCATTGTTATCCCTATCTATAACAGACTCCACTTGACTATTAAGCTCATAAACAAGCTCTACGGCCAGTTAGAAGATAATAACAGGCTTAAAGACGTGCAGGTTATCTGCATTAACGATGGCTCAACTGAGGAGCTAGAGTGTGAGAAAGCTATTGAAGAACTGTGTAAGGTTTACGGTTTCGAGTATACCAAACAGAAGAATGCAGGTGGTGCTGCTACTTGCAACAAAGGTATCGAGAAGGTCAAGAACGACTACTTTACCTTTATCGACTGTGATGACGATATAACAGACGACTACATACAAAATATCTTCTCGGAGCTAGGCGATAACGAACATCTTATTGCTTATAAGTGGTACTTCAAAGAACCTAGAGTTCTCGGAGAGTGGCACGATAAGCCAACTGTTAACTGGAATGTCTGGAGCTATCTATTTAGAACTGATTATTTCAAGCAGTTTAGATTCGATGAAAATATCAACGTTGGTTGGGACTATGACTTCGTACATAGGTCGATCGGAGCAAACCCCAGTATCTATATCAGGTACACACCAAACAAAGCGTTGGTTATCTATAACGACAAGAACCCTCAGAGTATAACTAATAAGTTCCATCGAGGGGAAATTAAAACAAGAAAGGAGAATAAATGAAATATAGAATAGGACAAAGAATAAGATTACTTTACCGCCCTGGTTCAAAATTCGGCGAAGAAGGCGAAATAGTTTGCTTCGGCATTTTTGACGACGGTTCTTGGAAATATGGGTTTCAAGAAGATATGACTGAATACGGCAACCAGATTGACTTTTATACCGAAGAAGAAATGAAAGATAGGGTTGTTGAATTGGAGGACGAAAAATGAAAGCAGACATACTTATCGGGAAAGAGTGGTCTATCAACACACAAAGGGACTACAAGAAGTTCCCGTGGAGTGCCTACAAGAACCACCGGGTAAAGTGGCTCAAAAAGAACCTTCCAAAAATCACTAAGAAACAGATGAAACTAGAGCGAGAGTTGGCAGACTGGTTCCAGCTAGAGAACTATGAGGAGAGACACAGATGAAAGAATCAGACTTACAGGTGCAAGTAGCAGACTATCTTAGACTGCGTTATCCAGACGTTCAATTCCACTCAGACTTTGGCTCTGGTATCAAGCTTACAAAAGGTCAGGCTATGAAACAGTATAGGCAGAATGGTGGCCGCAGAGGTTGGCCCGACCTATTTATAGCTGAGCCAGCAAAAGGACACCACGGACTGTTTATCGAGCTTAAAGCAAAAGGTGTCCGACTTAAGAAGAAAGACGGCACTTGGGCTTCTTCTCATCTCGAAGAACAAAACGAGGTGTTGAATAAGCTCCAGAGGAAGGGCTATGCCGCCTACTTTGCAGTAGGGTTCGAGGAAGCTAAACAGATTATAGATGACTATCTAGGAGGCGAGAATGAGTGATTATATTAAACGTATGGCAGACAACCACGAAAAGATGTTGAAAAACTTTGATGAACTTGAAAAGGGGTTTCATAAGCAAAATATCAAGATGGCTAAGAAATGTCAGAAAAAAATAAATGAGGTTCTATCTGATATTGAGTTTATAAATAGGCCTTATCGTGAAGTTAGTATCGCTAAGACTAAGCTAGAAGAAGCTGAGATGTGGCTAGGTAAATTAACTGGAGGTAAAGAATGAGGCATAAGCCTACTAAGCTATTCGAGCTTCTACCAAAAGAAACTCAGAAGAAACTAATGAAACCAAAGAGAAAGCCTGTGTGTGCTATGTGTAGAAAGCCGATCAAGTGGCCGAATGTGGTGCTATACAGACCAACAAAGAGAGTGTGTAAGGAATGCTACAAGCTAATCAAGGAGGTTAAAGGAGAATGATTAAGGTTCTGGAATTATTTAGTGGTATCGGAGCTTGTAGTAAGGCTCTAGAAAGACTTGGCATAGAACACGAGATAGTTGATAGTGTAGAGATCGACAAGTATGCAGTCAAGAGTTTCAACGCTATTCACGGAACGAACTTCGAGCCACAAGATATTAAAGAATGGAACAAAGATATAGAGGCAGACCTTATTATGCACGGTTCGCCTTGTCAGGACTTCTCCGTAGCTGGCAAAGGTGCAGGCGGCGACAAAGACTCAGGTACTCGTTCTTCCCTTATGTATGAAACACTCCGAATCGTAGAGAAATTGAAACCAAAGTATGTGATATGGGAGAATGTCAAAAACCTCTTGTCGAAGAAGCATATTCACAACTTCGAGGCATACCAAGAGGCTATGAGAAATCTAGGCTATGTCAACTACTATCAAGTTCTGAACGCAAAAGACTACGGTGTACCACAGAACAGAGAGAGAGAGTCTTTACTGTGTCTATAAGAGAAGATGTATGGGATAAGGCATACGATAACTTCGAGGACTTATTCGAGTTCCCAAAGCCATTCCCTCTAGAAAAGAAACTCAAGGATATTCTAGATACTGATGTTGACGAGAAATACTACCTATCAGAAGACAGGCTAGATGTGATCTACAAATGGGAGCAACGACAAAAAGAAAACGGTCGTGGCTTCAGATTCGATGTCAAAGATGGCGAATCTGTGGGTAGAGCAGTAACGACAGGGAGCGATAGACCTGCAGAAACGAACTATGTCAAAGTGAACCGTATAGGTGGACTTTACGATAAGGACGGCAAGACACATCAAGCAGGCTCAATCTACGAAGTGGGGGGGGTAGCCCCGACATTAAGTACAATGCAAGGTGGCAATCTCGAACCTATGATTGTAGCTTCGAGAGGGAGAAATGTTATGGGAACAGATAAAACCGAGCAACATCTAGAACCGAATACGAGCGGCACAACAAACACTATCACGAGTGTCGCAAAAGACAACTATGTAGCCGAGCCAATTGGGGGGGGTATAGCCGTGAAAACTGCTAATAAAAAGGGATATGATATGGCAAAAGATGGAGATGGAATCGACTTAGCTTACCCAAACAGTACAACTCGTAGAGGTAGAGTCGGACACGAAGTATCTAAGACACTTGCTTGTTCTGACACTATGGGAACATACCAAAACTACCGCATCAGAAAACTCACTCCAAAAGAGTGTTGGAGACTTATGGGGTTCGATGATTCAGACTTCGAGAAGGCCGAGAAAGTGAACTCAAATAGTCAACTCTACAAGCAAGCCGGAAATTCGATTGTAGTGAACGTTCTTGAAGGAATATTAACTAATTTATTGAAAGGTGGAAACTAGATGGCAAACGAACAAAATCTAATACCAAATAGCGCACGAACTCCGAGTGAGCGCCGAGAATTAGCTAGAAAAGCTGGCATAGCTTCTGGTGCTGCAAGACGAGAGAAAAGGACTATGCGAGAAATTATCGAAGCGTTTGGCGAAGGGAAAATAACTCTCGACAATATTGAAATGACAAACGATGAAGCGGTCATCTATACGCAGTACAAGAAAGCCCAAGATGTAAAAGCTATGGGCAGCACGGAAGCAGCAAAGTTTATACGAGATACAAAAGGAGAAGCTCCGGCAAAGAACGAGCTAACCTTAAATGCAAATATCGAGAGTATAACTATTAACTTTGGAAAGGATAAGAAATGAAACTAATATTTGAATTTGGAGACGGCGAAGTTAGGAAGATGGAGTTAGACGAAGCTTATGGAACAGGCGAATACTTCAAATTACGAGATGTGTGCGGTATGTATCCCAACATAGGAAAGGAGCTAAAAGATGAGGATAAGTAATATATCAGACAAAGAACTATCTTCTGAAGAATACGAAGCTCTGTGCGAAGCTCGTAAGCACGGGGAACTTGTCCGAGAGTTTATTCAAGCAGAAGTTAGAAGACAAATTGCAGAGCAGATATTCACTCTAAAAGACCAAATAGACCGTTATGATATTCGTATATTTCATCTTATGGTTCAGGTAGACTCTATGGAAGAATCTATCAAGGATACAAATAAAAAGGTTACTATGATTCGCAACCAGATTCGTAAAGAGAAAGGTAGAGAGGAGTTATAAATGTTTGTTCCATATAGCGCAAGTATCCATTATCCAACAGCTGAAGAAATCGCTAAGGCAATTCTTGACGAAAAAGAAAAGAGGGATAAAGAACGAGCTATGCAGAAGCTTATTGCCAAGAAAGAGCGAGATGAAGAAAAAGAGCTGGAAAAAACAGCAACGGAGCTAATGAATGAACTGTTTGCTGACGCAGCAAAACAGAAAATTAACGCTAGGAAGAAGGAAAAATGACCTGTCCGTCTGGAAAGAAGGAATACCCTACCTTCTGGGCGGCAAACAGAGAGAACCAAAAGAAGGTGCGAGAACATTGTGTCGAGATGGACGTGTATAAGTGTAAATGGTGCAACAGGTGGCACTTGACAGGCCATAATCGCAAACAAGAAAAGATACTAAGGAGGTTAAACAAATGGAAGTAGAGGTAAACTTCCCTGAGGCTTACGAGGAAGCGGTAAAACATATCATAAACCGAGATAGGCGCTATATTGTCGAAGAATCTGGCCGTGCTGGTGGCAAGACTAAGAACATCGCTCAGGCGCTAGTGCTGGTGGCTATGCGAGATAATCTGCGAATAGTGCTAGCTCGTGAATACGAAAAAACAACAACATATTCGGTCAAACAAGCGCTCGTGTCTGTTATTAACGACAAGAACCTCCCTGGTTGGACAATTCAGGATAAAAGGCTAAAGTACGCCAATGGTTCAGAGATACTTCTTATGGGTCTTAGGACGAGTGAGAATAAGGGTGCTATTGACGCTGAACGTGTTAAAGGTTTAGAGGAAGTTGATATAGTATGGGTCGAGGAAGCCCAATCAATATCGGCTGAAATGTTGAACGCACTTATCCCGACTATCCGTAAAAAGAAATCTATGATTATATTTTCAGCCAACCGTTTATCGGTTCACGATCCATATAGAAAACGTATCGTAGAACCACTTATCGGCGAAGACAATTTGCCTGACACTAAACCGTTTGACGATGGGCGCACTTTTATCCAACACATTAACTCCACCGATATTGAAGATTATTTAACTACTGAAACGATTGAAGAACGTGAGCAGTTTAAGGTATTAGATCCTGAAATGTACCGACACGTCTGGCTTGGCGAACCTCTAACAGAGAGAACAGGTGGTATCTTCTCAAGGCAACTCTCGGAAGCTCGCAATCAGTCCAGAATCGGCGACTATCCATACCGCTCAGACAAGGTTGTCTACGCAGCGTTCGACTTAGGTGTGTCAGACTCAACCGCAGTTTGGCTCTATCAGGTTATTGAAGGCTCAGTCCACTTTATCAAGTATATCGAGGACTTCGGACGTACTATCTCAAGCTATTTTATGGACTTGAAAGAATTAGGCTACCGTTATGGTGAAATCTATCTCCCACACGATGCAGAACAACGCTCAAACCGTGCTACAAGCCCAGACCAGATAGAAGCCACAACGCTTAAAGAAGACCTTGAAAAGATGTATCCAGAGTTTAGGTTTAAGGTACTACCACCGAACAGAGGTTACAAGGCTATTGATCTAGCTCGTGGTGGTTTCTCTACGTTTAAGTTTGATGCTAAGGGTTGCGAACTAGGTTTACAACGTCTAGGTGGCTACCATTACGAATATTCTGTTAAGAATAAGATTTGGAGTCAGACACCAAAGCACGATGAAAGCTCACACGGTGCTGATGCTTTTCAGTATGCTGTTATGTCGCTTGACGATATTAGAAGCCAAGCAAACACAATAGAAGGTGGGTTTAAGTTTAGAACTTTTGTGCCGAAAGAGTTTGGTAATTATTAAGGAAATATGTTATAATGGTGGTAATTGGCGATGCGTTTGGCAATAACTTGGCAGACGCAAATATTACATCTAAGAAATCGCAGGCTGAAGCAAACAAACTTCAGAAGTATCTTAAGTGGTTCAATAATTCTTGGGACTACGCTAAAGAAAACTACCACCAAAGGTGGGAAAGAAACTGGAAATTATACAACAACCGCAAAACTAAGGTGACACACCCTGGCAAGGTTGAGGCTTTTGTGCCTATGACTAACTCTATGGTTAACACCAAAGTTGCGGCTCTTTTTAACCGTCCACCAGAAGTAAACTATATCCCAAACAACAAAGACCAGGACGCAGACACGGCAGTCTTAAACGAGGTCTATCAAGACTTCGCTCGTAAAGACAACTGGGTAGGAAAAAATAAGGATATGGGCCGTCAAGGGCTTATCACAGGCAACTTCTGTGCTTACTACGCTTGGATACAAGATAAAAATGGCGGATACGTTCACAAAGAGATTATACCTATTCGTGATATGATTATCGACCCTAACGCTCGTGACCCTGAGAGCTGGCATTATGTTGGCCGCAGAATCTTCGTAAGCCTTAAAGACCTTAAAGAAGAAAAGGTCTATGACTTCGAGAAAGAACGCTATGTGTCACGCTACAAGAACCTCGACAAAATCGGTTCACAGACAGATGACAACGAAACCGATAAGGCTAAGAAAGAAGAAGTTATCGGTTCTATCGCTAAGAAAGATAAGAACTCAGTAGAGCTTATCGAAATCTGGACTCGTAAGAAGGTAGTGGTCATCGCTAACCGCTCAGCTATTATTGAAGAAAAAGAGAACCCACACTATGCTATGGAGAAGTCAAAGTTTGAAATCAGACGCAAAGAGTGGGAACTTGAAAGACTTAACACTCTCGAACTCGAAGGCTACGACATCGGCGAGTTCCCAGAGGAGTTTGACCCATTAAACGCCGGACTATTCCCATTCGCACACGATTGCGAATATAAAGATATTTCACTCCCTTACGGTACAGGTGATGTCGACATTATTGCAGACCAGCAGGAACTCCTAAACACGATGACAGAAATTCAGGTAGAAGCCGAACTTATGGCTGTCTACCCTGAAAAGACTGTAGATCCTAAGTACGCTACTTACATCGACCAGCTCGGACAAGCTCCGGGCAAGGTCTATCCATTACCTGCTGGTGCTATGGTTTGGAACAACCCACCTGCAATTCCTACTTCACTCTTTAACGAGCGTATGAATATCAAGGACGAAATCAGAGAGGTTTCTTCCGTTTCACAAATCTCTAAAGGTGTTACAGCTACCGACTCTACAACTGCTACCGAGATTAAAGCTATGCTCGGTCAGAGCGACCTTAGAATCGAAGATATAGCACAGAACCTTGCAAACGGTTTCTTCTTCCAAGAAGCTACTATCGTCTTTAAGCTCTTGCAACTTTACGGTGGCAAAGACCTCTATATTCGCAATATCACAGACGCAGGTGTTAAGTTCGAGCAAGTCGATATGGACCGCTTCCTCGGCGAATATACACCTATGGTAACGCTTGACGTTATGAAGAAGCTTGAAGATGCAGAGAAACGTGAGATGTATATGCAGGCATACCAAATGCTTATTGCAGACCCATCTAACGACCTTAACAAGATTAAAGAGTATATCTTGCCTAAGGTTCTCCCTGACATTAACCACGAAGAACTACAAGAGATTATTGCTCCAACCCAACAGATGCTCCCAGCACAGACCGAAGAAGTTAAGACAGAAATGACTATGCCAGAACAACCTATGGTAGAAGAACAACCTAGCTTAGAGGAGGCTTATGGAGCTTAACAAACTTACATACGAGGATAAGAAAAGACTACACAGTTTCTTCTTTGAGTCCGAAGATGGCAAGTTATTTAGACAGCTTCTAGATGATATGCGTTCAGAGGCCCTTGAAACGGCCGAGAGCGTATATCTCAAGCTCCAATGCCCTAACGAGCAAATCGCAGCTAATGTAGGCCGTGCAAGCGGTATCAAGAGTGTTATTGACTTCATTAACAGCACCGATACGGAGGTTAAAGAACATAAGAAGGGAGGCCAGGAGTAGTCCGAAAGTAATTCTCTGATAGCAACCGTCAAGCCAGCTTATCTGAACCGAAACAATGAGATTAGTCATCGGTAAAAGTATAACAACTTTAAATTGTGGGAAGGCCCACACGCATCGCCAAATGTGAGATAAGCTGGGCTGACGGAATCGAGAGGTTCCGTACGCAGATATTAACAATAAGGAGAGTTCTATGGACGAACAAACTGGAACTGAGGAAGTCCTATTCGATCCCTCTGACTTCGCCGATCAAGAAGCAGAGCAAAGTGAAAATACAGACAGCCCAGCAGTAGAGGTAACCAACGAAGAACAAACAGCTAGCCAAGAGCAAGCTAGTGAATCGACAGAGGTTTCTACTGAAGAAAAACAAGAAGAAACACAAACTGGCGATGCAATAGATGAGTTCCTGGCGAAAAAAGGTATAGATCCAAGCAAGCCTGAAGATGTCAGAAAACTTGCTGATATGTATGCAAACGCTGAAAAAGGCTTCTATCAGAAGTCACAAGAGAAGGCCAAACTCGAACGTGAGTTAGCAAACGCTCAGCCGAAACAGAATACCCCAGATATGCAGGCACTTTCAGAGGTGCGAGCATTAAAGACAGAACGTGAGGTAGAGAAATGGAAGCAAGAGAAGAAGCTAACACCGGAAACCGAACAGAAGATGATGGAATGGTTTAGCCAACCGATTATGCAAGGCGGCCAACCAGCTCTCGATATGAACGGCAACCCTATCGTAAGAGGCTACCTATACACGAATGGTCTTATCACACTTGATGACGTGTATAACTTTGTCGGTGGCAACATCAACACAGAGTTAGACGAGAAGAAGCAGAACCTTACAGAAGAACTCCGACAGGAGGTCAAGAAAGAAATGTCTGCACGTCAAGCTGCTAAATCAACCAAACAAGGTTCTACCGATTCTACGCAGTTCGACAAACCAGCTGATAACGACTCTTTCCTAGAAGGACTCGGTTTCTAGCTGTTTAACTACTAGACAACTTTAACAATTCTATAAGGAGTACAAACCTTTATGGCAATTAACCTTGCTTCAAAATATGCTGATAAGTTAGATCAGCTTTTCGCAAAAGGTTCTTACACCGATCGTGCAGTCAACCAAAACTACGACTTCGACGGCGTTAAACGAAAGTTCTGAGCGCCCCTGTATAGGAATATACTTGAAAAACCTCTCTAATTGCTGGAAACTCCCACGTGGACAATCAGCAGCCAAGACCGTAAGGTAAGGTTCAACGACTAGGGAAAGGCTATCGAAAGATAGAACCGAGTAGGCCCAATAATAGGGCGAAATGTAGGTGAGATAATATCAAAAAACCGAAATGGGAGGCCCTGATAAATCAGGTGAAGATATAGTCTGATCTATATGGCAACATATAGCTAACACAATTAAATGAAAGACCATTAACGTTTACACAGTAACAACTGTTGCAACTTCAAACTACAACCGCTCAGAAACTGGCGACCGTTTCGGTGGTAACAACGAAATTCAAGATGTCGTTACCCCATACACACTCAACAACGATAAATGTTTCAAACTTACTATCGACCGTGGTAACTACGAACAACAGGCTCTCGCTAAGAAAGCTGGTGAAGTTCTCCGTGCTGAAATGGACGAACAAGTTATCCCAGAAATCGACGCTAACCGTATCGCAGCTGGTGCTGCTGGTGCTACTGCAGTTTCACAAGCTGTTTCTGCAGGCGATAACGTCTACGAAGACTTTATGAAAGCAAACGCTTACCTCGACGAAGCTAAAGCTCCAACAAGCAACCGTTTCGCATTCGTTACCCCACAAATGTATGTTGCTATCAAGAGCAAAATCGTTTCAACTGTAAACGCAAACGCTTACAACGACAAACTTCTCCCTCGTGGTTTCGTAGGCGAACTCGATGGTGTCAACATCATCGTTACCCCACAGAGCTACTTCCCAGCAAACACTAAGTGTGTTCTCTGGCACAAAGACGCTCTCTTAGGTGCAAAGCAAATTATGAAGACTCGTATCATCACCGACTCAGAACTCGTTGACGGTTCAGTCCTCACAGGCCGCTTTATCTACGATTCATTCGTTCTTAACGGTAAGAAGAAAGCTGTTGCTTCTATCACTTCAAGCACCATTTCGGGCTAATTATAGATAGGACAACCACCTAGAACAATTAAGGCTCTCGGCTCTAACCTGAGAGCCTTTTTTGTGTTATAATATAAGTAATGGCGGTGCGTCTGGTAATAAATGGACGCTGATTATAACTTATCAACGCTTGTAGAAGACGTGAAAGACGAGCTACAAGATGAGTCGTATGACGACAACCGTATAATTCGTTATCTGAATCGAGCTTACAACGAACTTTTTGGCGAGGTTCCGTGTAGCTTTTTCGAGAAGACTTATGACTACCAAACTCTTGATTCTGGCGAGCTAGAAGCCCCAGCAGACTTCCAAACTTTGGAACGTTTAGTAGTTGAAAAAGGCGGTATGAAATGGCCTCTTAAATATGTTGCTCCTAGAGAATACTACGCAGCATATAAAGGCCTTAAAGTGTATCTCTACACCGTTATCGGTAACAAGGTTCACTACTACCTTCCAAAGATAGACTGCGAAACTATCGACGATAACGACCCTGATAACTACTACACGCTAAAAATGCTTTATCTTGCAAAGCCACAGGAACTTACTAACCCTACTGACGTTCCACTTATCCCTAGCGAGTATCGTGAGATTCTCATTCTCGGTGCTGTAGCTAGAGCAGAACGTCGCAGAGGAAACTACGACTTCGCACAGATCTACGACAACCAGAAGGCGGAACTTATCACAAATATGGCTATGAGATACGGCCCACGTCAATTCGATGGTGGCAACCGTATGCAAACTCCATTCAATATCAGAATCAACGAGGTATAAGCTATGGTGCAGTCAAGGTTCACAAAGATTAAAAAAATTCCTAAAGTGTCAACCGGCAAGTCTTCCCCTACTACAAATAACTTCGCAGATGGTATCGCAACTTATAAGCCAAACGACACTATGAAAACTAGCGAGCTACGTTTAGCACAGGACGCTCGCTTCGACCGTATCGGCGAGTATAAGACCAGAATTGGCTACAAAAAGCTAATGAACCCTATTGGCTATGCAGACCTTGAAAACACTATCTCAAGTGCAAATACTGATACTCCTATCGCAGAGGTTAAACCTGCTATCTTTTCAGCGTTAAGTAGTGCTATTATATACTCGGCTAAAATTAAAATTAAAAAGGTCGGCGATACTTACGCTGTGCCTTGCATCTCGTTATGGGTAAACAACAACAAGCTCTCGGAAACGTTTATAGATCCGTCCACTATAACAACTTCATACCAGACGCTCGAAGCTGTGTTTATGGATACACCATACGCTATGACTGCTACACCTGTTGAAATCAGAGTTGGCACGCAAGGTAATGTCGCTTCAGACTATGTTATTGAAACAGACGCTAGTAAGAATCTCTGCTATGTCTTAAAGACTTGCACGGAAGGTCGTGTAGATAATATCTTCGAGGCTAACATCAACGGCACTAAAACAGTTCTCTTTACACAGAATGAGAAGCTATACCGTATGGCAACCGATGGAACGGTTACCAAGATTCGTGATCTCCCTTCTGGTGTAACGCACGTCCGCTTTACGCAAGACTTGAACCAAGTTCGCTATGCAGACGGTTTAGAAGGGCCACGCTTACTTGATCCATCTAACTCCTGGTCTGATACTGCTATCCCTACGAATGATCTAGCTACGGGTGAAGCTATGACACTCCATACCTCAAACATTATGGACGGTATGAGCGATAACATTATGTATATGGACGCAATAACAGATACCCAGGCTGTTTGGACTTATCCTTACGGCTACGCTTATGCACCAGCTGTTATCTTTACTACAACGGTTGCACTCCCTACGACCTACGACCAGACTACAACCGTAGCCCAGTCTACAATGTCCGCCCTTACTTCTAAAGCTCCAGCTAATGCAGAAATTGGCGACCTTATGTACCACGGATCTACCGTTGGCGAAATCACAGCTAAGAATGGTACAAACTTTACAGTTAAAACCGTCAATAATGCAGCTATCCCAGTTAACTCGTATGATAAGTTCTGCATTGATTTCTACCAGAACTTCCCAGCTATCCAGACTGGCGATCCACTCACGGCTATGTTTAACCTCGGTGGTGTCTACTATTTCTTAACCAGACGCAATAAATATCAAATGTACGCACAGACTGCAGACCAATGGAGTCAGAGCCAATGTACCGCACAGAATGGAACGTTTAGCCAAGAATCTATAGTATGCGACCTTAACTATGCCTACTTCGCAAATGATACCGGAATCTACCGCTTTAACGGTATGGACGAGGATAGCCTTACCCAGAACACTATTCAGAACGTCTATGACGCTATCCCTAACAAGGAAGGTATCGTAGTTGACCTTTACAAGAACCGCTTATACGTCTACTACTCAGATTCTCTAAGCGGCGTTAACAACCACTGCTTGGTCTATAACATCAACCTTAACAAGTGGGAGAGCTTCGACTCGAATACTTGGGTATCCGCTACTTCAGCACGCCAAAACGCTTCAAACCGCTTCCTATGCGGTCATAGCCGTATCGGACTTATTATGGCTAACGAGGACGAATCAAACAACTATTCAGATATGGGACAAGCTATCGCATTTAACCTTGAAACAGCATATGAACACTTCGGCACAACTAGCCAGCTTAAACGTATCCCTAAGTGGAGGCCAGAGTTTGCTACTACCGAGAACCCTTACTCTGTGGCTTGTGGCTATGCCCTGGACTTCTCAGATGATGTCAAGTATGCCTTCTCTATTGACCTTGAGAACTTGAACCCTGTATCTGAAAGTTATGTCTGGGACGAACCTTCTAACTACGGTGTTCCTACTATGCCTACTGTCCTCT
>Ga0310690_10002603_pt1 | contig 29062 bp, 20 predicted proteins | sample AusTroGonzalo_MG_2_FD_207661 | JGI IMG/M metagenome (GOLD analysis project Ga0310690, IMG submission 207661) | Bovine rumen microbial communities from tropical cattle in Woodstock, Queensland, Australia - Gonzalo_04 (v2) (version 2) | ecosystem: Host-associated > Mammals > Digestive system >...
GACATTTATTTGACTCTATTCCGAGAATATGTAAAGACCAGCGATACGCCATGGCAGGTGGTGAGGTCCATCATTGAGTATCAAAACCAGGTGGGAAAAGATGATGGTTCTCCAAGCCAAATAGATCCCAGCGAATATCAGAAAACAATCCGGCTGTATCTGAATCTTCTCCATGAAACGGTTCGAGTAATTGCTCAAAAGAACATGACTGAAGATGATTTCTATACCTGTCTATACCGGAATGTCTTTGATTCGGATTTGTTTCCTAAAGATGATGTAGTATATGCTATTTTCCTGGAGGTTTTATCAAAGAAGATACCAGAATTGCCGTACACTCAGATGCAGAATCTCTTGACAATGAGCGATGAAACTTTTAGAGAAATAACTGCAGGAATTACTCCACAGTTAAACAAAGCAATTTACGTTCTGAACCGGCACCTTGAAAGTAAAACCGAAGAAACGTCGCAGCTTTGGGAAATCGCAAAAACATTGGAAGATAGGGACCATCAGATTGTCTACTGGGCTATGGTCATTTCATTAATTCGTACTTCCATAGAGCGCACTACCAGCCAGCAGCCAAGAGCATAGCATTTCCCACAATTCGTTTTGTGGGCTTCAAACAATCCTCTTCCTATGGTTGCTCAGATTTCATGATTACCGAAAGGGCTCCGCTCCGGCTCTGTGGCTGGAACTGATTACGATCAATCGCATCCGCATGAAGTGCCCGCATTTTGCAGCGTGGATCGATGCTCTCAACGGCCTGACCGAAGATGTCTGAATCATCACAGAACTGCTATCGTACAGAATGTGGCCTCCGTCCTTTAATGGGCGGAGGTCATTCTTCATCCTCATCTTCCTCCATGCCAAGCACAGCCGCGATGCTGGTTTCCGAAGATCTCTCATCCTCATATTCCGTTTCTACATTGGAAAAATCGTATTCGAAGCGGTCTTCGTACCTTTCGCATTTCTTTTCCAATGTCTGCTCCGAAGCAACACATTCTTCCACCGTCGGAATCTCAGCAGTCTGCTTGGTTGTCTCTTCTTCAGATCCTGCCTCGGATTCCGTCCGCTTCCAGGCTGGCGTATAGTCGATGATTCGCCGGGGCTTGAGCGTGGCATAAGCTGGAATGTTCTCCGGCGCGAGCTTATATAGCAGCGCCGGCTTGTGGCCCTGAAAAAGCACGATGCACTTCTCCCGATCCAGCCGCAGGATCTCATCCGGGAGCATCAGATCCCGCTGGGTATTGCTCTTGGTCTGAGAGTAGGGCCGGGTCGTGCTGTATACTGGCGAGAACAGCGGAGCCAGCGGCATTTGGTTGTTGGTCACGGCGATGGTGATCTTGCCGCACTTTTCCGAAATATACTTGGCTGAGGTCATGTCGTTGCAGCCCATATAGAGCGTCTGATCGAAGGTGGCCAGCTGATTTTCCCACTCTTTTCCGGGATACTTTTCCTGCCATTGAGACAGGCTCTGGACCACGATCTGGCAGCTCATATTGAAGCCGCGAATGGAATTGAGGGCGTCCGCCATACCCTCCATGTACCCGATATTGCAATACTCATCCAGGCAGAAGTTCACCATTACCGGGAGCCTTCCCCCTTCCCCGTGCAGCCGGGCGTAGTCCGAAAGCTGAGGGATCGCCAGAGAGAAAAACAAGGAACTCAGGAACCGGTAGGCGCTGTCCTGTGCCGAGATGATGACGAAGTAGGCGCAGCGTTGTTTTCCCGGCAGCAGCAGGTCCACGTCGTTGCTGCTGGTGATCTTGTCCACCAATGCGTTCTGGTAGATGGAGAGGCGGTTTCCCAGGCCGGTGATGATGTTGCTCCAAAGGGTGTCCTTCGCCTTGAGAAACAGCCCATGGTGGCCCTTAGCCGGATGATCCGGAGGCAGCGCGGACAGCTTCCGGTTAATCTCGTTGATACTGTCGTTGGCGATCATTCGGTATACTGCACCGATGCTGCGCTGTTCAATGGGCAGCAGGTTCCCGCGGGCGTCCTTCAGATTGCAAACGTAGTGAAGCAGCGCCATGAGCAGGTTCAGCTCCGCTCTCGCCCAAAAGTCGTCCGCTTCCTTCGGCGAGGATGTATTCTGAATGATGGTGTTCGCTACGGTCTGTACAAGTTGCCGCTCCGTATCCAGTCCGTATAGGCAGTTCCATCCGTCAGAGTGCTCCATATCCAGGAAGTTGACCGCTTTTACGTAGTAACCTTTTTCCTCAAAGTGAGAGGACATCTTTTCGAAAAGCTCCCCCTTCGGGTCGGTCACGAAAACCGATTCCCCCCGCTCCGCGCAGCCGAGAAGGAAGGGGATGATAAACCCTCTTGTCTTTCCGCTGCCGGGAGCCCCGATGCAGAGCAGCCCGTTGTTGTCTCCGGCTTTCATGCGGTGAGCGACGTACAGCGCGTATTTGTCCGAATCGTCCGGGTGGCGCTTATGCTTTCCCACCAGCATATCCCTCACTTCCTCTACAGGGCCCACAACCAGGAATTCCCGCATCTCTTTCTCCGTGAGGAAGCCGGAGGTGCCGTGGGTCCCATCGGGCAGGATATTGAAGCCCCGCTCATCCTTTTGGTATTTGTATCCGGAGAACCAGATATACCCTTTTTTGGTGATAAGACAGATGAGAAGGAAGATCACTGCCGAGGCAGCCAGCCCGAACGGGGTGAACACCACCAGGCAATTGCGAAAGGGATTGAACACCCATATGCTTCCGACCTCCCCGCCGACTCCATAGGTGGCGCTGATCCCCAGCCGGAGAGAATTGAGGAACAGCCCGTAGACATACCAGCCTGCCAGCGTCAGTGGGAGATATAGCGGAAGCTTTTTCTTATGCCGTGCGATCCAGCTCCCCCACAGACTACACACCCTGGCTTTCAGTTTTCCGCTTTCTTTGGTTAAGCGGGGCATGGATCACCTCTCCTTTCGCCGTTTCAAATTGCCGTTCTGGCCTTGGAGGCAGCGCAAGCAAACTGGCGACCTTCGCCTGGTCTGTCCGGAAGGTATTGATGCTTTTGGCAAGGCCCCGACGCTTATATCTGCGGGAGAGCACTCGTTCCTGCCCCTTCAGCGCGACAAAAACGGCAGGACCGCTTTTCTCCTTTGCTGCGCTTTTCGCTGCTGCGTCCAGCCGCTTCAGATCCATATCCGCCGCCATGACCAGGGGGGTGCCGCCATACATGGCATCCCATTCCGGATGTTCCGAGGGAGGCGGTTTGTAATAATCACTCAGGGCCGCCTTCGCCAACCGTGTGCGGTAATTCGCCTGCGTCATGATGCGGAGCTGTAAAGCCCCTACCTGATCATGGGGAACCAAGAAGATGGGCAGATCGAGACGGTGGAAAGCGTCCCCGTAGGGGATCAGCTTCGCCGCCGGATCCTGCGCCACAGCGCCAAGACCTTCGTAGATCGATTCAGTACTCTCTCCGGAAAAAATCAGCGCCCGGGAGATTCCCTTCAGCCATCCTGTGTGATTCATAAAGGCGTTCATTTCGTCGGCTACGGAGAGTTTCCCAATACCCGGCCCGACATAGTACACGCCGCAGACGGTATCCGCCAGCCGAATGAGCGCCGCGATCCTGGTGCTGCCCCAGGGGTTTGAGCCTCTTGTCCTCGACTGCGCCGTAAGGTAGCAGGAGGCGGTTTGTTCAAGTGAAGTGAGCTCTGTATGGAACAGCGTAATTCCGGCGCTGTATGCCGTGAGTGCAAAGCGCGAAGCTCTCGCTCTCCGAATGAAATCATCCTCCCGATAAGCCGGGCGGACGAACGGCGGGATCTCCTCGATATGTTGATCTAAAAACCGATTCCCCGCGTTTGTGAGCACATAAGCGTCATGCTTTTCATAGAGACTGATGAACCGGAAGAACTCCAGAGTTCGGATCGATTCCTCCGGGAACACAGCCAGCAGTTCCTTCCTCGGGAGATAGCGGCACCAGCGAAGCAGACGCAGAACGTCGATCTCACTTGTGCTGAAAAGCAAGCTGTTCACCTCCTGTTCCTGCTGCGCCGAAACCGCCCTTGCGCCGATCCCGGCGCAAAGTCGATTTCGGCGCTTTCCCCGTTTTCCCGCAGTAACAGCCGACGGCTCACATAGATGTCGGCTGAGGAGCATTCTTCGATGGCTCCCGGCTGCGGTGAAGCCCTGAGTTTCCGGGCTTTCTGAGCCGTCGGCTGGAATCACTCATGACCGGACCTTTGCAGATGCGAATTTCAGCCCCCAGCCGATGGCTCACAGACCTGTGTAAACAATGGATGACGAGGCATATCGGCTGCGCCTGGACAGAAAATCTCCGGCGTCTTTTGTGTCCACTACCGTGATGTGAGTGACATTCTCGCGGCTCTCCGCGGAGAGAAGAATCACGCCCAGAGAAAACTGGTCGTCATCCGGGAAGATCCTGCCCTTGAGCGCGTTGCTCACGGCCTTCCAGCCCTTGTTGTCCTGGTCATAGATGCTTCTGTGGCTGATCTGGCTGTATTCATCCAGGATGAGGATTGCTCCGCTTCCATAAAATGGAATTACCCCGCCGGCACTTTCATATTCGTCCAGCAGGCGGCGAATCGTGTCCGACAGCCAACTGGGGGTCTGAAAGCGGCAGTGCGGAAGCAGCGTTCTCAGGGTGATGTGGAGCCATGTGTAATCGATCCGGTCTACGGATCCGGTCACTTCTCTCCCAGGCAGGACGGGCCGTTTTTCATATCCGCCTGTCCCCGGACTGTTTTGCTCGCAGAGCACGCGCAGCTCCATCACGGCTTTCTCATATTTGACCAGCGTCTGCTCCAGCGTCCACTGGAGCTTGACCGGATTCCGCGAAGTATCGTCCGCCAATGACGCAAGGCCGTCGGCCTCCGAAAGAGAGCTGCCGATCAGTTCCCGGATCCGTTTCATATCACTTTGAAAGTCATTCATTCGTGTCTCCTGTTCTGTTCATCCGCAAATCTGTGGATGATGTGGTAATGGCATCGTATTCTTTCTTTGTCGCATGGAAAGCGATAGGCACATGATTGTAACCGATGCAAAGCAGCCCTTCGCCCCGCCGAAAGCGTGTGATCTGACGCACTTCATCCTCAGAAAGATTCAGTACGCCCTGGATGAGCCGGGCTTCCTGCTCCTCCATCTGCATGATGAGCTTGATGCGGGAAGAGTCCAAAATGCTTTTGCCGTATTTTCCGTTATCCAGGGAAAACATGTCCTGCATCCCCTGGGTAGAGGTGATAGCGATGCCGCCGAGGCCACGGATGGTTTTGACCATTTCCTGAACGAAACCAGCGGCCAGCGGATTTGAGTTTGCGCCCACCAGACTCCACAGCTCATCGGCGATCAGCGCGGAGAGTTCCTTCTCTGCGCCGATGATCAGATCGTTGGCAACGTCCGTCGCCCAGAAGATCCCGGGAAGCTGAAGGTCGTCCGGCATCCCGGAAGTGTCCAGAACGATGAACTTGTTGTTGAGGTCAATGTCGTTTCGCTCTCCCATCGCCTTTGCTGAGCCGGTCACATAACGGGCCAACACAACGCCCAAGTGCTTCGTTTCCGGGTCACCGCACAGAACGTCATACCAGTCGGATATGATGGGCATTTCTTTGAAGCTGCCATCCTCATTGACCAGGGAAGCATTATCGAAGGAAATGCCGTAGCGCCGATAGCATTCCACCAGAGAGGAATCCAGGTAGTTCTTGTCCTCATCCGAGAGGTCCCTTTTTTGAAGGGAGTACCAAATGATGAGGTGGGAGATCTTGTCCGCCAGGACGGAGTCGTCCCGGGCCGTCAGATTCTTCAGCCCGGCATAGGAATCCAGAGACTTCCGGCGGATGGCCATGATATTTGGACAGTCCTTAGAGGAGGGCGACAGGCGCAGATAAAGGCCGCCCATGAGCTCGCAGAGAGGCCGGAACTCATGTCCCTTTTTCGGTGCGATATAGATCACCCGTTTGCCTTGCTGCCGGAATCGTCCGCCCAGGCAGCAAAGGGTGAAGGTCTTTCCTGCGCCGGAGGACCCGCCTATCCAGATGCTCCCGTTTGTGTATTTGTAGTCGTTGTACGGATCCAGGAAGGCCGGAGAACGGTTATACATGTTCAGCCCCAGGAAAATGCCGTTGCGGTCGCTGAGCTCATAAGAGGCAAAGGGGAAGGCCGCAGCCACCCCGCTGGTGAGCGCGTTTCGGCGGGATTTACGCTCTATGTCCGGGTCCAGTGCGTTCAGCGGCAGGAGGGACAAAAAAGCCTGCTCCTGCTTATAATCGCAGCGCCGGGCAATCAGATCCGCAGATACGCAGAGCTTCTCCACAGAAGTTACCCGCTGCTCCAGCGTTTCCGGATTGTCTGCCACCACCTCAATGAGCGTGTGCATGTAATAGAAATCCTCGCCCTGGCGGTTCATGGCATCCTTCAGGTAAAGACCGGACGCAATGGCACTGTCCAGTTCTTCATAGTCCTGTCGGGTATCGCCCACATCCCGCATTCTGGAGCGATTCATCATGGTAGCCCTGGAGATTTGGGAGAGGATCTTTTCCCGGGACTGGCGCTCAAAGCTGAAGCTGATACTCACGCCTTCACCCGCCTCGACCAGCGGCGCCAGCCAGCATGCGCCCACAGTGGTGGAATACCCATAGCCGGTCACATAGAGATAGGCATGAAAAACGCCGTCAACTACAATGTAGTCACGGCTTTTGGTGTTTATGGTGGTGGGTGAAAGAATGTCCAGAATCGTTGTAGAGCCGGTTTCCAGTTCCCGCAAATCCGGTTTCTCCACACCGAAGATCAAACGCTTGAGAGCGGACTGCCGACTTGCTTCTTCGGCCTCTGTTGAGCTTCGCTGTTTTTGCTGACCGGCCTCGGCTTGACTTGAACCTGACCGGCGATCACCGGCAGGGCGCTTCTTTGGCGCTTGGCTTTTTTTGATTGGCATACGGCCACTTCCTTTCATTTCACAAAAAAGGAAAGAAGCGTTGGCACCTCCGGCCAGCGCTTCCTTCTTTATGATTATTTCCCATCCCTTTTGTGCTGTTTCTATAAAACAATCAGGGGGTCTTCGGATGCTGAATGCCTATTGATATGCATCTTTGCGGTTAAGTCTCGCAGGCTTTGATCGAACTGCTCCTGGGAGATGGCTCCCCGTTCCAGGAATAACTCCAGCGTCTTCTTTTGCTCTAAAAACAACCGTTCGTTCTTTACGTCATATGAAAGCTGACCCCAATCAACATCTTTCAAAGCCTAATCACCACCAAAAAGCAATTCTGACGATAATTATAGCTTAAAAGAGGGCCTGCTTCAATCGTTTTCCTTTTCATGAGAGCGGCTTTTTTGCCGCCCTCAGAGAAGTGAAGCGGCGTTCTCATCAGGCAAAATCAGGCATGTGGTATATAGGGACAGAAACTCGAGATCTTTATCTTTTCTCTGGCTTTCCATTGTTTTCCTTTACTTTACCGCACTTTTTGGCGAAAAGAAGCAAAGGAATCAAAGAAACGTGACGCAGATGATCTCATATGAGGTATTAAGCTACTTTTTTCAGGATAGGAAGCTGACCAAAGCCGAGGTGCTATTATCCGACTGCTCGTTATGTTGAAAATCTCTCACCTTTAGAATACGAAAAACACCTTTGAAGCATTGGCTTGAAACCGGTCGGTGCTTTTTTCCTTATTTCTCCTTGACAGACGCAACGTTCATGTGTACTATTTAGCTGAATTCAGTTTCACTGAAATTTGTTTCAGTATGGAGGCGATCCCCGTTGTTTGTTGCAAGATCTCAGGAACTATCACAACTTACAGACGCCATGAGACAGAGCAATTACGCGGCGCTTGTTTACGGAAAACGCCGTGTCGGAAAAACGCGGCTGATCAAAGAAGCTCTGAAGCTTCAGGACAAAACTGCGCTATACTATGAATGTGTCAAAGGTACGATCAAGGAAAACGTGGATGCTTTTGTGAAGGTACTTCTTGAGGCACAGATTCTTCCTTTTTCTTCGTCCTTTGACACATTCCAGGATGTGTTTGCTTTTCTGAATACACTTACCCGCGAGTTCGTCGTTGTCATTGACGAGTATCCTTACCTAAGCACCTTTGTCGAGGCAAAAAAAGTCGATTCCATTTTTCAAAGCATCGTTGACACAAGGCTCAGCAATATTAGCCTGATTCTTTCCGGCTCGCAGATCAGCGTGATGAAAAATCTGCTCGAAGAGAACGATGCGCTTTACGGGCGCTTTGGGCTGATCATTCACCTGCAGGAGCTGAATTATCGTGATGCGGCTGCCTTTTACCCTTCCAAGACGCCCTATGAGAAGATCGCGTTTTACAGCGTTTTCGGTGGCTCTCCCTTTGTGCTGCAGCAGCTGCGGGATGAGGAAACGCTGGAGCAGAACATAATTCGCACCATCCTGACCCCGAGCAATCCAGTCCATCTCTATGCATCGAATATTCTTCTGTCCGACTACAGCAACGCTGTAAACGCGGAGCGTATTCTGACCGCTCTTGGCAACGGGAAAAAGAAGTATTCGGAGCTTGAAAGCAAACTGTACTCCAACAGCACCGGGAATCTTGCCAAGCAGCTGAAAACTCTCACGGCCATGGAGCTGGTATGCCAAAGTGCCCCCATAAACAGAATGAGCGATGCCAAGAAGAGAGCTTACGAAATCAATGATAATCTGATGCGCTTTTACTATTCCTATGTCTACCCTAACAAGAGCGCGCTGCAGATGATCGGTGAGCGGACCTTTTTCGAGCAGACCGTTTCTCCAACGTTGCTGACTACTTATGTACCGCATCGGTTTGAAGATCTCTGCCGCAGCTATTTCTCTGTTCTCGCCCGGGCGGGAAAACTGCCCGGAATTACAAATATCGGCACCTACTACTATGACGATCCGGCCCATCATAAGAACGGTGAATTCGACGTGGCGCTTGCGTTTGGGAATGACTATGAGCTTTATGAAGCAAAGTACTACAAAAAGCCGATGACTCTGGACGAAATCCACCATGAGGCAGGCCAGGTCAGCGAGATCAAAGCATTGAGGGTTGTCCGTTTGGGCTTTATAGCTGTGAACGGCTTTGCGGAGCGGGAAGCAGGCTATACCTATTACGATGGCGAGGATTTGTATCGGGAAATGCTCTAATTCATTTGCTCGCTTCTGACTCAAAACAGAGTGGGAAGATCATCTCTCGCATCATTCAATCAGAATTCTGATAAGAACAGCGCAGGAAGACAAATGATTCGTCCTGCGCTGCTCTATTTGCACATACGGTCATTGCTCGTAAATGCCGTGGATGGCCGTCGTCATATCAAATACACCGACGGGGAGCGGAACTCTTCGGCTGGTGTGCTTGTTGAGGATCTCATAAAGCAGCTTCAGCACGAAGTCGTCTGTATAGCGGGGCTCCAGGATCTCCAGCTCGCAGATATCCAGATAACGTCTCGCGGTGTCGGCTTCCTCGTTCAAGCGTTCGATTATATGCTGGACGGTGTTGCGCCTGGCGTGCATCCGTGCCTCATATTGAAAGGTGAGGAAGAAACGGTGCCGCAGCGCTTCGCTTGCGATACCCCGACCGATTTCGCGGATATTGTCTTCGATCATTTCCCGGCAGTAAGCATTCTCCTCATTTTTCGCATACTCCTCCATTTGCATAACATATTCCTCGGTATCGGCAGGAAGCGTGCGGGCCTGGAATTGCATGCTGTCCGGTGCGATCTTCAGGTAAGAGGCGAATGCGGTAATGATGTTCTGACGGTCGGCCGAAGACTTCAGATAGATGTTTACCGGCAGCACCTCCATGATCTTCACGAATCGATTGTCCTTGGTGACCACCACTCCACCGATGATGTTCTTAATCGGCAGCCAGGCTTGAATGCTGTCACGATAGACTCCATCCGTTCCATTTGCTTCTGCCTGGCCCCCGAAAAGCAAAGATTTCAAGTTCAACGCTTCTCCACCTCTCCCCGGTAAAAAATGATCCTTCTATGCCTATGCCAGACCCACCAGCATTTGAGCCAGCGAGTCAGACAGTCTCCGCCGACACCGATGAGCCCAAAGCCGCCAACCGGAACTGCCGTGGCGAGCGTGACGACGATTTTGGTAGTCAAGCTGAAGGGCAGCAGCGCAAAGCAAATGTATATGAGCGGAAGGGTAAGCAGTACGGCTTCAATGAGATTGCGCGTTTCGAAGAGACCGAGTACCCGCCCCGCATCGGTGAAGTTTGCAGGGATCACATAACTCTCATAGTTCATAACGGTTTTCCTCTACAAGTTCCGTGAGCGTATGGCCGTGCTTTTTCAGATCGGCATCAAGTGCGTCCACCCGAGCCTGCCGCTGTCTGAGTACGGCTTCCAGGCCAAGACGCAACTTTTCCGTGGCCTTCTCAGTTATGTTTTCTTTGTCCTCCAGCTGACAGATCCGCTGCGGAGACAACCCGCACATGGCGCCCAGCTCCGCACAGGAAATCCCGTACTTCATTCTGATCAGCCTGAGTTTGGATACCAGCATTGGAACTACCCCTCCTCTCCCGGCAAGAGGTCATAAGAGATGTACGGAAGCATGTACCATTCTTCCCATCCGCGATCGGAGATTGCCGTGCGAACGACACCGTGCTTTGTCCCCATGGCCTCAATGGCATAACCGTTCCCGATATAGACGCCGGCATGTCCGTCCTTCCAGAGACAAAGTCCCGGTATTTCCGGCATGTCGGCAATGGCTCCATGCTCCGCGCCGCTGCTGATCGCAGCGGCGTGCATTTGATTTGCCCCGTAATCAGGCATCCCGTTTGTTCCATACTGAATGGTAAGACTCTCGGCATCCAGCCACCCATAGCCCTTGATGAGACCGATGCAATCCGCGGTGCGGTGGTTCAGCCAGTGATCACGGATAAAGTCTTCGTAGTTGCCCACGCCTTTGGGGTATTGCTCCAGTTTGTACTCGAACAGGGACGGAGTAAGGACCGTACCGAATGTTCCCCATACATAACCCCAATTGTTCTCCCATGCCTGAATCACATAGGCGGCAAGATCATGGGAATTTTTCGTCTCCGGGCTGATAAAGCCGGAGATGTCGATGTCCACGTCACAGCCGCTGCCGCGTTCATATGCACCGTGGTAACCGGTATCGCCGCTGTAGCTGAGTTCCGTACCTCCATACCGCTCTGCGTACTTTTCCAGCGCGCCGCTCTCCAGCAGAGTTTCATGCAGAGTTCGCGCCCAGAGCTTTGCGTCTTCATCGAAGCCCAGTTGTGTCATCCAGTATTCCGGGTCGAGCTTTGAAATCCAGATATAAAGCCTGGTTCCACGGAGTTCTTCCCGATAGGAAAGGCGGGCTGCGGATCTCTCCCGAATCTCATCGGAGCGCATCTTCGAAAGGTCCTGTTTGCTGGCCACCGAATTGATGGCGACAAACCAGAGAAGATCATCGGCCGAAAAGTCGCTGTCCAGAATGATTTCCTCAACATTCTCTCCGGCTTCGGTATACTCGCTGACGATTCCTGTGATGATGGCGTCGATCTCGGTGTTTTCGAATTGCTCCAAATTTACATACTCAGCGCCGATGCTCTGAGCCTGACTGGACATTTGCCGGATGCTCGGCGATTTGCTGGTATCAAAGCCGAAAAAGATATTGGGAAGAGCGGAGATCACCACCATAGGGACAACGATCAAAACGATCAGAACGCACACAGCGAGTTTTACAAGCTCAGGAGCGTATTCCTTGGCTGCGGCAATGGCAGCGCCTTTGAGGCCCCCGGCGCCCGCTGCTTTGATTACATTGGCGAGCGCCTTCGCCGTTCTCGCCAGATCCGCAGCGGTCTGTCCCACGCTGCGTCCGTTATGATTTGCCACGCTTTTTCCCTCCTGTTTTCCGGGCGCTCCGCTTTGTCTGTCTGCTCGACTTACCCGAGAAGCGGCGGTTTACATCCGCTGCCGCAGAGGCAGTCTTTTTGCCGCCAGACTGGTTGGAGCCTCTGAAAGTGGAGCTGCTTCGCATGGCCTGCCCGAGGGCCGTTTGCCTTGCAACGGCTGCCTGAGCGGGCGATTTCGATTGCGCGTCCATTCCTGCCATGCCGCCGCGCAGATCGGTTCTCATACCGCTCTGAAGATGAGTTGCCGTTTGATTGCGCTGAGAGGATGGCTCCCTGTCTCCGATGCCGGTTCCCGACGAAACGCCGCTGTGTTCCTGCCGTGCCGGCGCCGGTGGCCGGAACTCTGCCTGCAGGCGCTCGGCGGATGGAAAACGTCTCTTCTCCCCAGTGCCCGCCACACCTCGTTCCATAGCTTTCCGGGAGGAGGCTCTGGTTTCTGCCGTGCCGGCGCCGGAGATTGGCTGCTGCTTTCTTTCCGGGGACTGTACTGTACGGTTGGCAGGAGCCGCCGCGCCGGGGCGACGTCCCTGTTCCTCTTTGGGCGGACGGTTCGTAGAGCGTAGGCCGCCCGCGTTGGACTGCTCTTTTACCGGGCCGGATGGGGCGGCGGGAACCGCCGCTCCGGGTGGAGTTGAGGCGCTGCCTGAGTTCTGATATACGGAAATGTGATTCTGCTCCCTGTTCATCATCGTACTGTTCACCGGCCTCTGTCCGGATACGGATGTGCCTTCGGCTTTTCGTGCGCCGGAGGATGCTTCCTTGGCGGGCTGTACTTCCGGCCGGGAAGAGAAATTTCCGGAGCGGTTGGCCCCATGGTTCGGAGAGGCGGCACCGGTCGAAGGACTTACGCTTCCTGCCGTGCCGTAAAGGGAGGTCGAAGCACGGCTATCCGAGGCCCGTTTTCCGACTCCCGCCGTCGCCGTTCCTGCCGTGCCGTTATGCGGCATATTCGTCTGTCGGAGTTCCTTGTTCCTTTGCCCGGGAGCTTCTATATGCCTCTCGGAACGGGAGGGCGCAGACGGGGAAGCGACATTTGCCGTGACGCCGGGTTTTCCGATATCCGAACGGCTGATTCCTGCCGCGCCGGAACGCGAAGCATTCCCTTGACGAAGCTGCGCGTCCTTCTGAGGAAGAACGTCTCTTACCTGGCCTGCCGGAGAAGGACTCAGGGCCGGTCTCCCGGATACGGCGGCCGGTGCAGATTCCCTGGGTTGATTCTTTCCTGTTATATTGGCGGGAGTCCTCTCGTATAGACCCGCTGCTCTCGTATCCGGGCGCGTGCCCACTGCATTGATCCCCACTGCTGCGCCGGGAGAAAATGTCTGGGCTTTTCCGGAATCCGCCGCGTTTTTTCCTGCCGTACCGGACGGGAGAGAAGAACTACGCGGCGTCGTGCCACTGATACCCACAGGCTTGCCGTAGGCGGGGTTGCCGGAGTGGATTTTCCCCGCCTGCGAAACCGATGTGTTCTCGGTTCCGGTGTCCGATGTGACCGATGGAGTTTTTATATGACTGGGCGCCCGATGCGTTCCTGCCGGAATGGCCGTGCTGCGTGAATTGCTTCCCGATTGGTTTCCGGATGTGCCTGAAAAGGCTTTGTTTCCGGAAATGCTGGTCGAGGTGTTCGCTTGTTCGATTACCGAGCTTTGCATACCGCCGTATTGCGCCGCCGTATTCTGCTGCTGGGATTCCTGCTGTGTTGCACTTTGCTGAGCGCCTGCCTGGGAAACAGACTGCTTGGAATATGAGCCGCCCTGTGCCGCTCGACTGCGTGCCGCTTTTGTGTTGGCAGTGCTTCTGGCAGAGCTTCCCGCTGCTGTCTGTCCGCCCGCCGGTGTCCTTGGGCCGCCGTTTCGCGTTCCGCCCGCGCCGCCTTTTTTCCCTCCGCCGCTGCCAATTGCTCTCGTGGCGTTGGATATTGCCGTTCGCGCGACAAGATAGGTCAGAGTTCCCGGAAGAGAACGGCCGAGAGAGTCTCCGGTCATAGCTGGATTGAGGCCGATCCGAGTGATGATGGCGTCTGCCTTTTTTGCGACCTTGACCACGCATAGAACCAAAACCATCCAGGGAAGCACATCCACACCGCTGGGCACATAGGACAGGACGGAAAGAAGCATCTTGATAAAAACGACATTCAGCACCATGAGCAGACACATGGAGCCGTACATCCGGCACCAGCCGCTGAAAATGTCCGATGTGTTTTTGCTGCCGCCTGTGCCGAAAGCGAGCGGTGCGCTGATGGTAAGCATGGCAAGGATAAAGTACCGCTCGGCCATTTCGATGATGAGCTTGAAGGACTGAAACATGACGATGATCCCGCAGATGGTAACGAGAAGCCAGCTGCCTGCTAATCCGGCAAATGAGCTTTCCTCAGCAAGCGAGATATGTACGGCGGTGGGCATCCGAAGGACCTCGATCATCTTTGAAGTCATGTTCAGACAGAGATCGCAGATCTGCGGACTCGCCAGAAGCAGGAAAGAAAAGATAAAGGTCCTGGTGAACAGCAGTTTTGGATCCTCTCCCTCAAAGCCCAGACCGGAAAGCATGCTCTTGGCTGCCTGGAAAATCAGGTTTCCCAGAAGGAACGCCCATCCGATGGCCAACATTGCCTGCCGGATCGTAGGGATGATGGCGATATGCGCTTCCAGATATGAAAAATCCATGCTCATGATGTCCAGAAGCGAGGAAGCAAAATGCTCCCACGCCTCCAGGATCAGGCCATAGATCCATTCTATAAACCCCTGAAAAATGAGCTCCAGCATATGGACACCTCCTTTCGGCCCGGGCTGATGAGTAACGAGCGTGGAAGAATAAAGATGTGTTACGGTGTGAGGGTGGCGAGGCCGTTGAAAAGCGGGGCGATGTAGGCGATGAAAGCGCCGATGCCGTTGATAATGGCCCAGGCGATCCAGATGCGCTTGAGCCAGTCCCATGCCTGATCCACCTTGTGCTGATTGTTGCTGAGCTTCGCGCCGACGACGGCGACTGCGGACATGAGTCCGGCAAGCACCGTACTGATTCCTGCAATTTTTCCGTAGACGTCAACGATGATCCTTCTTCCTACCGTCCACATATCGTCTACCGCAAAGGCCGATATGGTCAGTAGCGAGGCTGCCAGTAAAAGGACGAGGCAGGAGCGATAGATGCGATAGAGTCGTTTCATTGGAATCCTCCCAAAGTAATAAACTGAAGTTCGGCCAAAATACGATTTCCTGCGAAATTGGCCGAGACAGGCGTTTGAATTGCTTTCGTGCTTTGAAAGGCACCGCAGCTGCATGGATAGCAGCTGCGGTGCAATAATCTGGGGTTAATATCCTGTTCTCGGCAGCGGCTCCGTTTTTGTCAGGTTCCGTACAATGGTGACCCAACTTGCGATTGCCGTCTGCCATGCTTCGGAATACTGTCCGCCCGCGTCCGCGCGATTGATTACGCTGTACCCGTTGATCGCATTCGGGTTTACGGATACCGTCAGCGTGGGCTGCGTTTTGCTTTGGAAACCCGCCGGGACGGTGCCGAAGTCGAAGTAAATGTCCGTTACGACCTCACCCGCCTGCAGCGGGAGGGAGGACAGGGGCAGTGCATAATTGTTTGTGGTCAGCAGATTGCTGGCCAGAACGCGGTACTCACTGCAGTTTGTCTTATAGAGTACGCGATAGGTCAGACGATAACTGTAAGTTCCCGTAGTCAGGGCAAAGGCGTTTGTCACGTCGTAGGGGATCTTATCGTGCCAGAAGAACTCAGACAGATCCACATTGGAGGTGTTGGCTACGGTAAAGCGATAGGTGATACGATCACCTGCCAACACTTCCTTCAGCCCGGACTTGGTAATGCTGACACCCAGCTTCGCAGGTCTGTCATAGTCCGCCAGCCGGATGATCTGACCGGCATACTCAATGGTCACATCGAAGGTCTGCTCCGACAGCTGCCAATAAGACGGTGCGGTTACTTCCCTGACGATGTACCTGCCCAGCGGGAGAGGCGCAGATGCCGCGATTCCGTGGGCATCGGTCGTGATGTATCCCACGACTGCCCCGTTGCGTGCCCTTGTGATTTCATAGACAGCGCCTTTCAGCGTACTGCCCTTTGCCTGACCGGTCAGTTCGTTATCTTCAGCGGCATATTTCACCACTTGGATCTGCCCGGTGATGGGGGTGTTCTGCCACTCAATCAGGCTGTTTTTGCCGGTTTCGACGATAATGGTCTTGTATTCACGGTCCGCGAGATAGCCCTCCGCCGCTTCGATTTCCTGAACATAGTAGCGGCCTGCGAGCAGTTCCATCTCCGTCCAGGCATAGCCGTTCTGATCAGTGATGAGCTGTTCTACAGGGTTCTTTCCGGAATCATAGACCATGAAGGTGACGCCGTAAATCCCGGCTCCCGTGTTGCTGTCGGTCTTGTGAATGACAATGCCGCTGTACCGCTGATTGGTAAGGGCAAGCTGGGTCGTCTGACCGTCCTTGACGCAGACCTGAGCGGGGGTGGCGTCCAACCTGTAGCCGTCCGCCGCTTTGAGCTCCGTCACCTGATACCAGCCCGCCTCCAGGGAAGGCAGGTAAACCACGCCGTAGCGGTCGGTGGTATAGGTTCCGATGATCTCGCCGGACATCCTGCGGACCTCGAACTGCACGCCCTTGATCCGCTCGCCGGTGTCCTCGTCGCTCTTGGTGATGAGGAGACCACCCATGGGGGAATTGTAGAAGGTGAGTGTGGTGGTAGAATCCGCGTTCACCACGGCGGTCTGGCTTTCCTCTGCCATGGTATAGCCGGGAAGCGCCTTTTCCTCCGTGACCACGACGGTGCCGGTGATGCCGTAAATGCGGATCTCGCCGTAGCGGTTGGTGGTGTAGAGTCCGTTGGAATTGAGCCTGCCGTTTGCTGCGTCAACATAGCGCCCGTCCGCATAGCTGATCCGGAACTCCACGCCGGCAAGGGGGGCCCTGGTGACAGAGTCCAGCTTCCGAATGACCAGCGTACCCTGGCGGCTGTTCCAGAAGGTCAGCTCGTTCACTTCGCCGCTGCCCCGGATCTCAATGGTTTGAGGCATGCCGTCGAGCACATAGCCGTCCAGGGCCTTGGTTTCCTGCACCGTGATGACGGTTCCTGCCTCCAGATTGGGGATGGTGATATCGCCCTCTGCGTTGGTGTAATAGACGCCGCCGGAGTTGCCCACAGGGGTGCCGGAGCCATCCGTGATCTTGAACTCGACGCCCTCCAGAGGCTGGTTTTCCGTGCCTTCTTCATACTTGTGGATGGTGAGAGTGTTGAGCTGGCTGTCGGTGAAGGTCAGCTCATTGCTGCCACCGGCAGTCCCGGCGACGACGCCGGAAGTTCCGGCAGCCGCAGCCGTATAAGTCTGCCCGTAAGCCCCGGAGATGGTAATGGTCTGGGGGGTGGGATTGAGGGCATAACCTTTCGCCGTGCGAATTTCTTTGGCGATAATGGTCGAGCCGGGCACAAGGCCGGTCAGGACGATACGCCCGTTTTCATCGGTGGTATACTCCCCGTTGCCGCCGCCCACAGGCATTCCGTTTCCGTAGGTAATCAGGAAGGTGATGCCCGCCAGGGGTTTGCCAGAGTTATCTGCCACCTTGGTGATGACCAGGCTCTGCAGAGGACTGTTTTTGAACTCCAGCGTCTGTGTATCATTGGCATCTACCTTCACACTCTGTGGCTGAGAATCCATGACGTGATTGGCATCCGTGGTGAGCTGGGTGATTTCAAAGATGTCAGGCTGGAGCAGCAGAAGGCGGATCTCGCCGTTTTCATCGGTGCGGTAGAGGCCCTTGGTCGAAGTAAGGCCCTCGTGATCGTCCACATAAGCGCCAGAAATGGTGGTAATGCGGAACTCCGCACCAGTGATCGGCTGGCCGGTGGCACTGTCCTTCAGCTTGACGATCAGGCCGCCTTTTCGCTCGTTGAAGAAGGTCAGGACCTGAGCTTCGCCGCTCTTAATGAGAATGCTCTGCGGCGTAGAGTTGAGGATATAGCCGCTGATGCTCCCGACTTCCTGCGCGGTGATGGTGGTGCCGGGCATCAGCCCGGAGATGGAGAACTGGCCGTTACGGTCCGTGACGTACTCGCCGTTAGCTTCTCCCACGACGGTCCCGTCACTGGAGGTGACTTTGAACACGATACCTTCCAAGGGATTCGTTGTGCCTTTCTCGAAGACACGGACCGTCAGAGCCTGCAGCGGGTCGCAGTAGGCCGTGAGCTGTTGGGTGTCCATGGGATTGACCACGATGGTCTGAGACCTGGTCGCCTCATGGATTGAGTAGCCAGGGACCGTGTCTACCATATCAACGACAAATGTTCCGACCACGCCGGTGATTACAATTTCACCCGCTTCATCGGTCTTATACAGGCCGTTAGAGCTGAGTTTCCCATTCACGTCAGGCACGAACTCGCCAGTGGCGGTAGTGATCTTGAACCACACGCCCTCAATGGGGGTCATGGTAGCGCTGTCCAGCGCACAGATCGTGAGTGCGCCGCGTTTGGCGTTCCAGAAGGTGAGTTCGTGGACGTGGCTGCTCTTGATCTGCACCTGCTTGGGGGTGCCGTCGAGGACGTAGCCGTCCGCGGTTTTGACCTCACGAACGGTGACGACGGTGCCCTGCTCCAGGTCCGTGATGATGATATCGCCCTCTGCGTTGGTGTAATAGACGCCGTCGCCGGGGCCGATTGCGCCGCCGTTGCCATCGGTGAACTTGAACGCCACACCGGACAGCGGCTCATTCTGCGTGCCCTCCACATACTTGTGAACGATCAGGGTGGAGAGCGGTTCATCGTAGAAAATGAGGGAATTGCCGGTCCCGGTGGGGATCGAAGCTGCGTTCAGCACTTTGGCGCTGTTCGCGGTATTGAGGCTCTTTAGGACCGGGAGAGAGGGAGTAACCGAATCCCCGGCATTGACGCCGACGACGATCACCTGGGGTTCGCCATTCAAGGCGTAGCCCTTCACGGTCCGGATCTCCCGGACCAGCAGGGTCGTGCCAGGTACGAGCCCATTCAGGACGATTCTGCCGCTCTCGTCGGTCACGTGTTTGCCATCGGCGGAGCCGACAGGATTGCCGGCGCCATCCGTTACGAGGAAGGTAACCCCGGCCAGCGGCTTTTGCGTCCCGTCGATATACTTCTGAATCACGACGGTCTGCAAAGGCACGTTTTCAAAGGTAATGTACTGGGTATCGTTGGCATTGACCCGGACGCTCTGCTCACTGCCGCTCAGGACATAGCCCTCCGGAGCCTTGGTCTCCCGAATCACATAGCTGTCGGGGTCAATGTCCGTCAGACGGATTTCGCCATAGCGGTCTGTATAGTAGATGCCCTGGGAAGATATCTGTCCCTCGTGGTCATCCACGTAGCTGCCGTCGATCCTGGTGATGAGGAATTCCGCGCCCTCCAGGGCCTCGCCGGTCACGCCGTCGATTTTGCGAATCACCAGCCCACCTTTTCTCTCGTTATAGAAGGTAAGTGTCTGGGCTTCACCCGCACGGATCATGATGCTCTGAGGTGTGGCATCCAGGACATAGCCGGGTGCGGACCTGATCTCCTTCGCGGTCACGGTCACGCCGGGTTCCAGCCCGGTAATGACGATGCGTCCATTGTGGTCGGTCGTAAAAGCCCCATTATTGGTGCCAAGGACCATGCCGCTGCTGTCGGTGACAAGGAAGATGACGCCCTCGATGGGGTCAGAAGAACCCTGGACGTATTTCTGGATAGTTAGGCTCTGTTTGGGTGCATTCCAGAACGTGAGTTGCTGAGTCTGGCCGCCAATAATGCGAATGTCCTGGGGAGTGCCGTCGAGGATATACCCGTCCACTGTCCGAATTTCCCGAACCTTCACCGTAATATCCGGCTGCAAGTCGGTCAGGACGATCTCACCCTTAACGTCGGTGTAGTACACGCCGCCGTCGGGGCCCAGGTCGGTACCGTCGCTGGAGGTGACCCGGAAAGCCACACCCTTCAGCGGCTGGTTATTGGTGCCCTCTATGAACTTACGGATGATGAGGGTGCCCAGCTTGCGGTTTTCAAAAGTGACGCTGTTCACGACCCCGCTTCTGAGCATGGCGGTCTGGAGGTCCGAGCCGTTCCAATAGCCTTTCGGCGGTTCTTCTTCAGAAACGACCACCGCAGTATTAGGTGTGAGGCCGGTCAGAGTCACCGTACCATCATCACCGGTCACATAGCTTTTTTCCTCGCCGATAGGCATACCTGCCGCATCCTTCACGGTGAAGGCGGCGCCGGAGAGCAACTCGCCGGTATCCACATCGCGCTTGATGATGGTCAGGGTTGCAAGCGGCTCATTGAAAAATCTGACGGTCTGCGTGTCGGCAGTATTGACCACGACGGTCTGGGGCATGGAATCAAGCTGATAGCCCTCAGGCGCCTTGGTCTCCGTCACGATATACGTCGCAGGACTGAGCTTGGAGAGAATGATCTGGCCGTTAGAATCCGTCACATAGATGCCGTTGGTGCTTGTCAGGCCTTCATTGTCTGCCAGCAGCTCGCCGGAGGAGGTGACGATCTTGAACTCTGCGCCTGCCAGAGGCTGGCCGGTGGCTTTGTCGAACTTCTCCACAATCAGCGTACCCTTGGGGGCGTTATAGAAGGTCAGGAACTGGGCATCGTCAGGATTGACCACCACGGTCTGGGACCGGGTCTCGGGGTCGATCACATAACCGGAGACGGTCTTTTCCTCTGTGACGATCAGGGTCCCAGTGATATTTGCGATCACGATCTGGCCGTTCCTGTCGGTGGTGTAAAGCCCATTGGCAGACAGCTTCCCATCATCCACAACCTTGCCGCCGGCATATGCGACTTTGAACACGCAGCCTTCCAGGGGCTCGCCGGTCAGGGAGTCCAGTTTGTTGATCGTGAGAGAGCCCTTGGGAGGATTGCCAAACATGAGCGTCTGCGTGTCGCCGGGGTTGACCACGACGGTCTGAGGCTCTGCAATCAGCACGTAGCCCTCGGGCGCTTTGGTCTCGGTCACGACGTAAGTTCCGGGGTTGAGTTTTTCCAGCACCACCTGGCCGTTGCTGTCAACGCGGTAGATGCCGTTGGAAGAAGTGAGGCCCTCGTTGTCCGCCGTCAGTTCACCGCTGGCCGCAGTGATTTTGAACTCCGCACCGGTCAGGGGCTCGCCGGTGGCTGCGTCAGTCTTCTGCACAATGAGAGTGCCCTTGGGCTGGTTGCGGAATTCCAGCGTCACAGTCTCATTTGCCTTGATCTTGATGGTTTGCGGCGCGTCGTCCAGAACGTATCCGGAGACGGTCCGAGTCTCTTTAACAACGATGGTCTTGCCGGGCTCCAGATTATTGATGAGAACGCTGCCCGCAAAGTCCGTAGTGTACTTGCCGTTGGCATTGCCCACGACCTGGCCGTCGCTGTCGGTGACAAAGAACTCCACGCCGGACAGCGGTGCGCCGGTCAGCGCGTCCTTCTTCACGATCAGGAGGCTGCCCATCTTCTGGTTGCCATAGGTGATGGTGATGAAATCCTGATTCTCCCCGGAGATGTAAACGGTCCGGGAGTTGGCTTCGCTCATCACGTAGCCGGCGGGGGCGGAGATCTCATCGACGATATAGGTGCCCTCATCGAGGTTGCTGATCTCGATCTGGCCGTTCTCGTCGGTCGCGTACTCGCCCAGGGTCATGCCGTCCATGGCGGTCTTCGCGTTCAGATACTTCAGCCGGAACCATGCGCCCGCCAAGGGCTTTCCGGTCTCCTCGTCCATCTTCTGAATGAGGATGGTGGACAGAGGCACATTTTCGACGGTGATCTCTTTGTCGGTCCCGGCAGCGATATAGCACTCATAGACGCCGGTGCCCTGGATACGATAGCCCTTCGGGGCCTGGGTCTCCTCGATGCGGTACCAGCCATCCCGGAGCTTGTTCAGGAGGATAATACCGTCCGCGTCGGAGATATAGTCGCCCAGGTCGTTGACCTCGCCGGTGAAGGTGTGGTTGGAAGCATACACGATGTGGAACTTTGCCCCCTCCACGGCCTTGCCGGTGGCGCTGTCGATTTTGCGGACCGTCAGGCTCGGCTTCTTATAGTCCTGGAACTGGACCACGGCCAGCTTGTTGGGCTCCAGGGTGATCTTCTGAGGAATGGGATCCAGCAGATAGTTGTCCGGCACGGACTGCTCGGTGATTTCGTAAACGCCGGGCTCCATTTCCTTAAGATAAATCTCGCCGTTGGCGTCCATAGTCTCCGTCGTCAACGTGCTGCTGTCGATCTTGCGGATAGTGAAGGTCGCGCCAGGGATCGGCTCACCGGTGACTGCGTCCTTCTTGATGATTTTCAGGTCAGGCTTCTTTTCATTATTGACGATGAGCTGGGAGTCCCGCCCGGCGAAGAGCTCCACATGGTACTCAGTCTTGACCAGCACATAACCGGTGGGGGCGTCCATCTCCATCACGGAGTATACGCCAGGTTCCAGATCTTCGATGGTAAAGGAGCCGTTCACATCTGTGATCCGGTCAAGATAATGGGAGCCATCTTCGATCTTCGCTACCCGGAAGGTTGCGCCGGCCAGAAGCTTGTCCTGGTTGGCGTCATACTTGACCACGGTCAGTGAGGGCTTGCGGGAATTGGTGAAGACAAACTGTGCGTTTTCACCGGCGTTAATGCGGATCGTGCGCTGCGCATCGTCGATGAGGTAATGCTCCGGGGCAGTCAGTTCCTCACAAAGATAGCTGCCGGGCTCCAGGTCGGTCAGGTCGATCTCACCGGAGGCGTCGGTGGTGAACTCTTTGCTGTAGGTACCGCCGATGAGAGAAACCCGGAAGCGGGCATTGGGCAGCGGCTCCTTGGTCTCGGAGTCGATTTTGACCAGGCGGATGCCGGGCTTCAGAAGATTCAGGAAGACCAGAGTGTAGTTCTGATTCCCCGCTTCGATCTCAATTTCCTGCGGGGTGCTGTTCACAATATACCCTTCCTTGACGGCGATTTCTTTCACGAAATAGGTTCCGGGCCGGAGATCATAGAGCCAGATCTCGCCGTTGGCGTCCGTGGTATAGGTCCCGATCAGCTCGGCGTCCCGGTAGACCTCGAAGGAGGTGTCCGAAAGGGGCTGCATGGTCTGTTCGTCAAATTTCGTGATCTTAAGACCGGGTTTCCGACTATTGACGAAAGTGAGGGAATAATCCTCTTTCCCTGCCTTGATCTCGATCTGCTGGGGCGTATCGTCCAGGACATACCCTTCCTTGACGGCAACCTCCTTCACAAAATACGTGCCGGGCTGGAGGTCATTGAGGAAGATTTCCCCGTTCCGGTCCGTGGTATAGCTGCCGATGAGGGCGGAATCCCGGTAGACCTCAAAGGTGGTGTCCGAAAGAGGTTCCTGGGTCTCGGCGTTGAGCTTCCGGATCGTCAGGTGAGGCTTCGCGCTGTTGGTGACAGTAAGCTGAGGATCGGCGGAGGTGCCAGGATCATAGGGGTCAATATAGATCCCATGCTCCGTGGAATCCAGAACGTAGCCGACCGGGGCAACGGTTTCTATCACGGTGTAATACCCCTCGGTCACATCCGGAACGGTAGCCACGCCGTTGTCGTTGGTAGTCACGGTGGTCATGAGCTGGCCGTCCCGGTAAATCTCAAAGGTTGCACCGGGCAGGCAGCGGAGATTGTCCGTGTCGCACTTATAGAGCACGAGCTTCGGCTTCCGCACATTCTGGAAGGTGAGGGTCAAGTCGTTGCGGCCATTCCAATCCACGGTCTGGCGGCTCGTGTCCAGCTCATATCCTTCCGGTGCGGAAATCTCGTAGACCTCGTAGCTGCCCAAGGGCAGGGCGTCGGCGTCAAACTGAATCAGGCCCGCATGGTCGGTGGTGGCGGTGGTATAGAAGCTGCCGTCGATCTGCTGGAACGCAATCACGGCACCCTGGAGGGAATAGCCGTTCTGCGCGTCTATTTTGTGGACGGTCAGGGTCTTCTGCGTGGAGTCCTTGACCGTCACATAATTCGTCCGGGCGGCCTGAATGGTCACATTCACGGGATCGACGATGGCATATCCTGCGGGGGCTTCTGTCTCGGTGAGAGTATAGTTCACATTGGGAAGCAGGCCCGTCCATTCGATCAGGCCGCCGGCGTCCGTAGTCCCGGAGCGACTGCTGCCGTCAGAGCCGGTCAGGGTAAACGTCGCTCCTTCAAGTGGCTGACCGCCGCCGCCCACCTTGGTCACCTGGAGTTCGCCGGTTTCCGTCTGCACACCGCCCCATTTCAGCACGGCATCGGCCGTCAGCGTGCCTTTGCTGGGATCGGCGATGATATAGCTTTGCTCCGTAGCCACGTAGTTGTAGGCCAGGTAGATCTGGTACTGCATGACGTAGGAGCCGCAGTTGACGGTGATCTCCCCGCTGTTGGGCGCGGTATCCACGGGGATGCAGAGCTTCGCTTTGCCGGAGTATTCAAATCCGTTGTCGTTGAGCGTGGTCTGGTGCTGCTCCGTAGGCACGATCCAGGTGGGCATATCCCGGAACGTGCCTCTCCGCAGTTCCTGATTGTTTTCATCCACGAAGATGGTGCCGCTGGGGGCTCCGTCCACCCACGCTTCGATGCAGTAGCTGTCATAGTACGTCGAAGTCGCTGACGCGAGAATGTACTCACGGGTATAATAGGCGGTGCCGTTGATCACCTCGCGTTTGATGCCGTACTGCTCCTGGTCTGCGGCAAACTCCAGGGTCATGTCTGCGGGAATGGAGATATTGCCGCCAAGAGCATCGTTCTCCAGCCGGATATACATCCCCGTGTGGTAAATGCGGTCCCACTGACGGGCGGTGTTCAATATGAGCTGCACGGCCCGGAACACCCGCATCTGCTGGGCGTCGCCCACCGGCTGCGCGACGAATTCGCTCCCGGCAGTAAAGACGGTGCCTTCCACACCCAGCTGACCCAGGGTGGCCCACACCGCGATCTGCGTGGCGTAGGCGTATTCGTTTTCGGTCAGTCCGTTCAGGATCGTCTCGTTGGGAAACCGTCCTAGGAAGGTCTCCAAACTGTGCTGAGGATAACCGTTAGCGAAAGCCCCGGCGGTGGCAGGGCTGGCAGTATATTCGCCCCGCAGCTCCAGGGTGTGCCGGGTGAAGTTCAGCACATGGTCGATGCAATAGGCAGTCCCGCTGAGACCGTCGTTGGTGGTGTATCGATAGGCAAAAGCGCCGAGGCGTTTGCCCGCCGTGGTGGTCAACAGAAACTGCCGCTCATTGATGGGCACTACCTCGCAGGTGGTGCTCCCGTCCGCGATGGTAGATGCGCCGGCAGTCATCGGCAGCAGACCGATGAAGGCGAGAGCCGCCAGGACAAGGGCAAGCAGGCGCGTCCACGTTTTGTGTTGCGTCATATGAATCCTCCTTCAAGATGCGAAGAAGCACCGCCCCTTCGAGCGATGCTTCTTCCTATGATTGCTGTGGTTTTACTTGGTTGAGCCAGGGATCATGAGCTCCTTCGCCAGTTCCGTGAGCTGCGGCTGGGATTGCCGGTAGGAGCTTCCTTGCATTTCACCTCCTTCATGGAGTACGGTCAGGTTGTCACGGTGGTCGGGGCTGCGGACATCCACATTGCTCACATCCACGTGCCACCAGGTTTCCTCCACATAGACCAGGTTCCACTGGTGGTCATCCGAGTGTACCAGGATACAGGGGATCCCCGCCAGGTCGCACAGGAACGTGAAGCATTGGGCGTAGCTCATGCAGGCCCCCCTCTGTACCTCATCGGAGACCAGGGCCGTGCGGGGGGAGCAGTAGGCGGAGCCGTCGTACTCGATCCGGTCACAGACGAAGAAGGCCAGCTGCCGCACCCTCTCCCGATCCGATTGCCCTGACAGACTGTCGATGAAGGGTTGGCAGTATTCCGCCGCCTCTTTATAGGGTTCGGGGTATCTGGCGGCGATGCGGCACATTCCTTCGGCGTCGGATTTGAGATCATAGACCGGCCAGCAGCCAACGGCTGCTGCCGCCTCGAGCATGGCGCTGTACGTTTCCTCCGTCAGTCGGACAGGGGCTTCGCTTGACCCGGTCAGGATCGCGCTGCGGAGAGCTTCGTAAGCTTCACGGGTATAGGCTCCTATGAGCACCGTCGAATTGAGGTCTTCCGTGAATGCTGTGGCTTCTTCTGTGCTTTCTGTGATTGTTTCTCCAGCAGGCGCATGGCCAGTGTAGGGCCGGTCGCTTTCGATTTGCACGGTGCGGTTTTCTTCATCCCACCAGACGTTGAAGCCAACTGTCTCGCCCACATCCCGGAGCCGGACATAGTTGCTGCCGTCAATCACATACGCCTCCAGCTCAACGTTCTTTCCGTCCACAGACACTTGATGGGTGCTGGGCTCCGCGATCATGCCGGCGGCATAGGCGGCGCTGCCACCGAACAGCAGTGCTCCGCAAATCATACCGGCGATAAAACTTCCCTTATTCTTCAAACGTTCATGCCCCCTTTCTGTAGAACGTGGTTGAATAACCAATATGCAGGCAGCGCCTGTCCGGGTCGAAGCTGCAGCTGTCAAAGTCTGCGATACCCAACCGCTCCGCTTCGTCTGCCACAGCCTTGGGAAGATCGATCGTCAGTTCCATGCGGATTTTGACTGCGTCTTCCTCTGACTTCCTCGGAAACTCCAATACTTTACCGATCTCGCATACTTCCTTTCTGAAAAGAGTGCAGAGAGAATAATACAGAAGATCCGGTTTGTCAAAGGATTTTTTTAAATCTCTTTTACGATAGAATTAGAATTGCCAATACTGACCGAGCAAGGTGTCTTCAGCTTACCTCGACAGCCTGGACGCAAACCCTATATTCCGGGTGGTTTGCAAGACAGGTAGTCAGAGTAATCCGGTTGTCGGCAGTAGACTGCAAATGGCTCCAGTCCGTGTTTGAGATAACACCAACAAAACTCACTGAATAGGTTCGCGTACCGAAGACCGTCGTGTAGGTGATGGTGTCACCGATTTCCAGATCCTTGATCGGTCCGATGGCACATTTTGCCCCGCGGTTATGACCGCAGACACACACATTTCCGTCCCATCCAGAAGAAGAACTGTAGTGGCCCAGCCCCTTCGCCATGCTCTCGGTGGTTTCTCCCTCCCAAACCTTTACCTCAAGATTGAGCGCAGGAATCTGGACCGTCCCCAGACTGCCGTCTGCCAACTCCATGCCTGCTGCCGGTGTATACGCGCTGGGCTGATAAATGTAAGGGCTGTTTTCTTCATATGTCACAGAAAAATGACTACTGGGGGAAAGCTCGCCGCCCAACTGTACGCCGTAAAAGCCGGACGAAGAATTCAGTTCTGCGTGGATCACTCGCTCTGCTGCGCCGATGGCAATTCCACTGGTGACACCGTAGGGCGAAGCGAAAGCAGCGACCATTTCGATTTCGTTCATTCCTCCATACTCATAGCGGGAACCATACGTTTCCTCGTACTCGGTAGAAGGGTAATAACCGGTTTCCTCAACGCCATTGAACTGATAGTCTGCCGCAAAGGCGACAGAGGACATGAAAAGCGCAGCGAAAACTGACAGAACCCAGACAGATGCGCAACGAACACGCTTATTCATCCTCATACTCATCAGAACCCCCTTCATCATACTTGTATTCTTTCTTCTTTTTCGCGGAATGAACGGCAAAACCGACCCCGCCGGAAACCAAAGCCAGGAGCAGGGCTCCGCCGATCACATAAAGCAGGGTGCTGCTGCCGGTATGCTCGGAACGGGCCGAAGTCAATGCGAGACCCCGTTCCGGCTGTGCAAGTCCAGCTTCCCGGGACTCAGTATCAGCCGAAGGCAGTTCGGTCGGAGCAGCAACGGGAGTACCCACATAGGTCACCGTATAGGTAATGTCTTTCACCTCTCTGCAGGACACGGTGCCCTTGTATTCTGCTGTGCTGATGTACCCTGTAGCAGCAGAGTAGTAGGCCTTGCCGGAATAATACGCAACGGCCCGATAGGTCGCGGGAATCAAAAGTTCATCCACCAGCACGGTGCTTTGAACCTGCCAATCCACGGAACTGAGGGGAATCGTTACCCCATCCTTGACCGTAGTACTGGGAACATAAGCCATGTCGTTGCTGTCGAGGTTATTCATTTCTTTCGTGGCACTGACCGTGTAGCTTCGGGTCTCATATCCGGCCGCCTCAGTCTTGATTGTCGTATGGTCGAGATTCAGCGTGCCGCTGTATCTGCCGTCGTCATACTCCAGTGTAGGGGACAGTGCTTCCAGCACCTTTTCCAGATCCTTTTTGTCCGTCGTGACGGTGACACGCTCCGACCATTCTTTTTCGTCAGTAAAAAGGTTTTCCTGCTTTGTGATGCCGCTGTAGGAATAGGTGTAGCCGTCATAATCGAAGGGTTCTTCGATCAGCGATGCAGGGTCCGTGTCCGGAGGCACGGTATACGTTTTGATGTACTGCTGTACACCGTTGAGATTCTGTACAGTAGTGTCGGTGGGCACAGCCATGGCAAACGCGTTGACGGCGAGCATCGCGGAGAGCGCGATGGCGATTCCGAAGGTCATAAGCTTTTTCATCAGGTTTTCATCCTCCTTTTCTTTGCGTGTTTTGCTCCAGGGGCGACGATGGTGACTGCTGCCGCAACACAGGCGACAAGCAGCGCAGCGATGCCAACGGTCTGAACAGCTTTCATTTGGTTTCCTCCTCCCAAAAATTCATATTTACCGCGAGAGACGGGTCTGCCCGAATCTCGGCAAGTATGCCAAGTGATGCTTCCAGGGCACGCATGGTGTCCCTTGGCTGCCGTTTGATGAAAGGTGTGAGCAAAAGAATATCCTCGCCGTCGATCATAAAAATGATGCGGACGAGGACCTTGTTCTTCTCTCGAAGTTCATAGAACTGACTGTATTTTTCCAGCACGAAATGCTTATAATGTGGCTCTCTCAACGCATTGAGCTCCGTATGTGCCAGCAAATGGAATTGCCTGCGAAGTTTTTTTTGAAGCTTAGGATCAAGGGTCTCAATGAAAGTCAGCATTGGTGCTTTTGGCCCGTGAGGCTGATAGATTTTTATGGCTCTCATTTCTTCCCCTCCGAATGAGGATGGTTGGAGAGAGAATCGCAAGCCTCTGCAGTGCGGTCCGATTGCGATACAGCAAGACAGCACATCAGAACAACTCCTAAATTGCCTCCGATGGCAAGACCAATAAAGAACAAAACCATATTGAAACCTCCTGTTCTACTTGTTGTGGTGGTAAATCGGCTATGATTAAGAAAAAGAAAAGAACACTGGCGGATTAAGT
>Ga0310690_10002604_pt1 | contig 29056 bp, 31 predicted proteins | sample AusTroGonzalo_MG_2_FD_207661 | JGI IMG/M metagenome (GOLD analysis project Ga0310690, IMG submission 207661) | Bovine rumen microbial communities from tropical cattle in Woodstock, Queensland, Australia - Gonzalo_04 (v2) (version 2) | ecosystem: Host-associated > Mammals > Digestive system >...
GTTCGCCAACTAGGTTACAGTCGTCTACTCGGTATGTGGAGGCGAGAAGCATGGAAACATACGTCCCCGTATCCTGCAAGGGTCACGAGGAGTATGACCGTGCATTGATTGAGATACGTCAGTCTTATGGTGACCTACTGGACATCGGGGTCCCCAGGGAAGATGCAGCGAACATCCTGCCGCTTGGAATGATGACAAAGATGGTATGGAAGGTGAACCTGCGCACGCTTATTAACTTCTTCCACAAGCGACTGTGCACGAGGGCACTGAAGGAAATCAGGAATTTGGCGAACGAACTGAAGGAACTCCTTGCGTCGCAGGACGCGGAATGGAAGTGGCTCGCGGCCAACTTGTTCGTCCCGCAGTGCGAACAGTACACCTTTATGAACAAGGAGCTCGCGTTCTGCCAGGAGGCAAGGTGCTGCGGCAGGCACCCGAAGATTACCGAGATACACGTGTCCAAGGAGATTGCTGGTCATGAAGCAGGGTAAGATGTGGCCGCTGGCCGGTCAAGGAGAAGGAGGAAAAATCCGATGGCAAGTAAATTGACAAAGTCCTGCAAATGGAAGTTCGACATGGTGTTCCATGCATGTACAGCGGCATTCTTCCTGGAAATTGCCTTTGTGTTTATGGCAAATTATGCGGTCAATATAATGGAGCAGACGGTTCGTGCTAGCATGGACGAGTTTGATATTGTCGGAAACATGGTGTTTACCGTAGCGGCGTTAACGTTCTCCGCCTACAATGCGTTCATGTCGGTGCACAAGTTCCTCCTGTGGCATAACTACTGGAAAGACCTCAGGAATGCATTGGATGACTAGGATGCCGGCGCGTCCGTCGAAGCGTTGACATTCTGCGGGCCGGTTCCACCCCACATACCGAGTGATGTGCGTCCCGGGTTCACAACCGGGCCAGCTCCGCGTCCGAATCTGGAAGCATATGAATTCTGCATCAGAGCCGCCACGGTTTCATCTTCTGGCGGTTCTTTGTCATTTGCCAGGTTCTCGTTTGGGACGATGCCCTGCTGGCAGGTACCAGGCTGCGCCGCAATCTGCTTCACGTTGATGTCGGTGGCGGAATTCTCGAAAAGCCCCCGGTAAATCCCGGTAACCTGCTCGTAAAGCTCCTTGTCTGACCCGGCAATCTGCCTGATAAATTTCGCCATCGTTTTCATATTAGACAGTTTATTGCTATATTTAAGTAAAAGGAATGACTTATGGCTGACGAATTAGACTTGATTACAGGCATGCCGGTTCAGACCGGTGCCGCAGATAATGTTTCCGACGACCGTACCCTGGCTTGGGTCGAGAAGTACCGTGGGAAGAACCTGGATGAGATTATCCTCCCGGCGAGTCTCGACAACACCATTCGCAACGCACTCAGACTCGGTGGTTACAGCAACTACATATTCTATTCCGGTGTACCCGGGACCGGCAAGACCAGTCTGGCTGAGGCGTTCCCTCTCATGCTCGGTGCGGAACGTGTCGTCCTGTATGCACGGAGGGATTCCGAGATTCTTGACAGTATCGAAGAGGGCGGTATGTACCGTTCCGGCAACGGCCTCCCGAGGTACTATGTGATTGACGAGGCAGACCATCCCAGCAATCCCGAGGGATTCTACCGGAAGCTCCAGTCTCTAATCGAGGCGACCTCGTCTAATCTCCGCTTCATCCTGACATGCAACAATATCGGGCTATTGCCGGCGCCAATCATATCCAGGTGCACGACGATTGCGTTCGACCACCCAGGCGACGATTCCGAATACAAGAAACGCATATACAAGCGGCTCAAACACATCGCCGCCGCGGAGACCAAAGTCACCGGCGGTACTTTCTCCAAGGATACCCTGGTGGAGACCATCCAGGCATGCTACCCGGACATCCGTTCGATGATTAACGCGATGCACCTGACGTTCCTCGAGAACAACGGTAGCATCATCGGCCATCCGCATGTTATCCGCGAGGAGACCATCAAGAACATATACCAGTTCACCATCATGATGGACCCCAGGAAGCTCCGGCACTATATTTCTGCCAACGTCAACGATTGCCGCAGTGTCTATATCCCGTTCGGCCTGTACTTCATGAACCGCATACCTCTGCCGACCAACGGGCAGATTGACTTCATGTATATCCAGTTCAGCTCGCTGCTGGGCAAGGCGGTCCGCGCTGTCCAGACCCAGGTGAACCAGGAGGTCGCGCTCATGGAATTCCTCGCGGACGTGATGATGCTGATTGCCCAGTGCCAGATGATTGGCAAGATGCCGCTCGAACCGGTACAGCAGCCGGTACAGCAGCCGGTACAGCAGCCGGGATTGTTGGAACAGCAGGTGCAGAATGGCGTTTGACCCGTTTTTATTCCTCGAGGAGCGCCGGCAGGGACTCCCGGTGTCGGAACTTGACAAGGACTCGTTCCAACTGTACAACGTCGTCCAGGCCATATCGATGGACCCGAAGATGCGCAAGGTGGCGCACGAGTTCAACGAACTCTCGTTCTCCCATCTCCCTAAGGACATCCAGGCCATGGCCATGCAGGGACTCAACCGTGTCCGCATGGATACCCGGTGGTGCAGGGCCAAGGGCAGTGTCATCAAGGAGAAGAAGGAACAGGTCGACCATATCATGAAGGTTACCGGTCTCAGCAGCAACGACGTGCTATGCAGCATGCGGTACGGCGTGTTCGACCTGGAAAAGATTGAGGAACAGTACATCAGACTGTACGAGCCGGAGAAACTGTTGGAGCTATATGGAAAGAAAAAACCGAACAACCTGAAAGTCCACGCAGCGAAAGTCAACGGGCACGGGAAGTGACATGGACGAGAATGTCAGGTTCATGATGGAGAAGTTCGGCCTGGACGAGGAGAAGGCGCGCCTGGCCATAGAGAAGGGCTTCCGGGTGGAAGCCCTGCGCGACGGCTCGGCCATGCGTCATTTCGTCGAGGATTCAGGAATCGCCGCCGGGGTTGACCGCGTGAACGGCGAGCTGCGCAAGGCGGCTAAATCATCCCGCGGAGAGTCTCGAGGATAGGGGATTCCTTGTCGTTTTCATCCGGCTTGCCGTTTGCGGCGGCCTGCGCGACCGGTTCGGCCGCGCTTATTTCTTTTTCGGGGGCGGCCTCGGCGTTTACTGCGTCCTGCTGGTTCTGCGCCGTGGACAGGTCCGGGGTGTCCTGCAGGTTCGACTTCGGTTCCTGCTGCACTGCCCCGGGGTCGACCTGGCCGTCCGGTCCGACACCGTTCTGCTGGTCGACAGCCATTAGCTGTTCGTCGGTTACCGGCATCTGGGGAGTGTTGTCCACGGGAGGTTCGGCTGACGGGGTCGTGCCGAATTCGTACAGCATCTGTTGCAGTCTTTCGTCCGGAGGGGTGTCGCCATCCCCGTTGGCAAAATCCACCAGGTAGTCCATCGGGTTTTTCTGCAAGGCGTCCTTGCAAGCCCATGCATTCCCCTCCACCTTGGAATTCACGTTGTTGGGGACCATCATCTCGATATAGCTCATGTTCTTCTCGAGCAGTTTCTGTATGAAGTCGTAGTCGACCATCTGGGTGAACCGGCCCGTCGCTGCGAACACCAGCGAATGGAGCACTGTCTCGCCGCGGGAATTGGTGCAGGTCAGTATGAGCGGGTCTATTTCGAGAAGCGTGTCCACCAGGTTATCCGCCCACATGTGCAGGGTGGTCGTCCATTCCCCGTCGCCCAGGCCTACCCGGCGGGTGAACTGCATGGGGAACTGGCGCAGGGCCTGCCGGTTCTTTTCCGAAATGACTTCAACCTTCTTGTTCAGGAGGTCCTGTATGCCTTCGATTAGGGCCAGTTCTTCCGGATAGGCGTCCTTCAGTCCGTTGATGCGGCGGTTAAGTTCCCTCTTGTCCATAAAAATTTACCTCGATTCTGCCCGTTTCCCCAAGTTTATTGTCCGTTTGCGCGAAAAGTGGAAAAAAATGTGACCACCGAATAAACTTCCGCCAGAATCATTATACAAACCATGAGGTAGATTATGGCAACACGTATGGGAGCGCCCGGGGTACGCATAGAAGTCCACGACCGTTCCGGTTATAGCCTGGTCGAGAACCCGAATGCGATTGGTGGCGTTGTTGGGTTCGCCCCGAAGGGCGAACTGAACAAGATTCAGCTTCTTACCAATACTGCCCAACAGGACACTTACTTTGGGCTCGGGTTCAACAACAGTCGGTACAACCAGGGAATGTATGCCGCACGCGCGGTATTGAACGCCGGCGGCCATGTCGAGTTCGTGCGCCCGTATGGCGAGGAAATCGACCGCACCGACGACTTCAAGCGTGACCTGAAGACGGATACCTACGTGGTGTCCTACGACCGCAACGCGGTGAACAACAAGGAAAACACGGCGAAGACTTCCATGAAGATTGACTTCTTCGCGTCCACCCGGTACAAGACCGACGGCGCGGCGAAGTACGGTGTAACCCGCAAGATTAACAACATCGCCGATACAATCGTCAGCAACAGCAACGTGACCTTCAACGTGGACGCTGCGGACGACGTGTTCAACGTCAAGAAAAACTGGGTGAGCAACGGCGGGTCTGCCCGTGGCGAGACCGACATGGTCATGTTCGCGTTGATGAACGCCGACCCGAGCGGCGCCAACCGCGCGTATACCAGTTTTGCGGTCGACCAGGATTCGGACATGACCGATGACTCCCGTCGTAATCTAGGCGAGATTACCGTGGTTACCAAGAGCAAGGTCGGTTTCGCCGTTGACGACATCGTGTACGGTCCGGCCTCCGGTCGCGCCACCACGATAAGCACGTTCCGTGTCACCAACATTGTCGACAAGACGGTATACCTGAAGGCCGAGGACGACCAGACCAGGACCAACCTGCGTCTCGGGTATATCCCGCGTACACTTTTGTATCATGACGACGCCAATGCCGTCGCGGACGGGTATGACTACCTGTCTGTCAAGACCGCGGTCGCCGGGCAGGGTGCAAAGACGTTCGGGTCGCTCCATCTCAACGAGGCCGGTCTCGCCAAGTTGAAGGAAGTGCCGGCAGGTAGCTCGATGGTGTTCCATGACCAGGATGCCAGCGAGGTGTATGCCCGCGTGGCAACGTCCGTTGGTACCGGGGTCGTTTCCCTGGAACAGAGCGGGAACACGCTGACCAAGGTCGTAGTGTCCGCCCCGGATGCGATATGGGTAGGCGACAGCGTCAGCGTCGCTTGGTCCGGCAAGTCCGCCCCGTTCAAGGTGACCGGGCAGGATGACGAAGGGTTCCAGTTCACCTATACGGGCGAAGGCAATCTCGACGGGACAATCGGTTCCGCCGGCGCATGGACAGTAAACAATACCCAGCCGTCGAACTGGGTGGACAGCGTGAACACCAAGGTGCTCGTCGTATCCGACGAGTCTACCGTGTTCAGCGTGGCAAATGACATAGTGGCCATCATGAGGGGCGAGGAACTCGGATATGGCTATTCCAGCGTTCTCGGCGACATCGCCAAGGACGGCGAAGGCAAGCTGGAAATCAGCGAAGACAAGAAGAGTGTCAAGCTCGCACCGGGCGGGGCGCTTGAATTCGTCGCCGACGACATAGTCGCCATTACCAGGGCCAGCGTCGATGTGACTGTTTCCGTCGGAAATGACAGCGGGCTCGATGCCGACAACATCCTCTGGCTCGGAAAGGTCAAGCAGTCCGACCCGATTACCGATACGGTGGAGTTCTATGAAGAAATCGTCTCCGATGCCCTTCCGGCAGGTTCTACTGACATAAAGTACCAGTTGCTGAACTTGACACAGACTAACAAGGTCGCCTATGCCACTGCCGACACGTGCACGACAACGTCGATTCCGGCGACACTGGACGATGAGACGGACCCTGTCTATCATACCGTCAAGAAATCCGCCAGCTACGGCGCGTACATGCTTACCGGGGTGTCGGGCACTGTTTCCGGCACGTATGCGGAAAATGATACCATTACGATAGTATATGGCGGTAAGACGGCAACGGGCACCGTGGCGGCAAACGGCAGCTTTACGGCCAGTTTCCCTGCAAGCGATGGCCCGATAGTGGACGGTGGTCCGTATGATATCAGTTCCGGCACACTCAACGGGGAGACCCAGGTATCCTTGACGGGCGTATCGGTAAACAAGAGCTCAGTAACGGTTCCTCCGGTATACACGGTTTCCAGTGTGGACATCGTGGTTACCAAGGATGTGTCGAACACGAATGTCATACGCGTGGGTGCCAAGGCGTCCGCTACCGTAGCGGGTGTCGCCGACCCTTGCGAAGGCGAAGTGGTCGAGGTGAAGAGCAACGGCACGTTTGCCGTACGTATCGAAGTGAACGTCGACATGGCCGGCACGGCGGACAACGGCGACAACCCGCCCGCACCTGCTGTAAGCGGCGTGACGCTTTCTTCCGTCGAGGAATGCGCCGATATCTACATGGTTGGCAACTATACGGTCATGGTACCGGTCAATGTGCAGAACACTACACCGGCTGTCAGCGTTGACGGCACGTTCGTGTCGTTGGACACGACTGCGGCGTTCAAGTACCTCAACTGGAAGAACAAGGGACGGGACGCCCTCGTGGTCGACCATTCCGAAAAGGTTCTTACCGACACGGCTATCGGGGCGACGTTCGTTGCCTTGGGCTTGGCCAATATCAGGTACATGGACGTCAACTTCTCCGGCAATACGGTCAAGACATACGACCTCACCGATGAAGGCGAGGCGGTCGCCCGGCTGTACCTCTCGGTATCGTACATGTACAACGGGGTGCTTTACGAATTCGACGGCACGGTGGTCAAGTATGTCTACAACGACATGCAGCTGTATATCGGCGATTCAGCGGAAACCGAACTCGAAGGTTCCGGTGTGTACTTCGTCCTTAACGACAGCGGCGTCATGGAAATGTTCCGCGAGGACAACTCCTACGACCTTTCCGCCACGGTCACCGGCGAGGTGCAGCCGGACGGCACGGTCAAGGCCGTACCGTCAAGCACGATGATTGCCCCGGCATTCAACACGGATGACCCGGCAATTATCCACAATGCGGTCTGGACGTACGACCCGCTCAACAACATGTCCACGAGCACGCTATCGAACGCGTTCAACCTGTTCCTCGACAAGGACAAGTCCGACGTGACGTTCTTCGTCGGTGCCGGTCTCGGCCTGAACAACTTCGGCATGCAGGGCTACGAGACCTTGAACACCCAGCTCATGCAGGCGGTGCTCAACATCTGCGAACTCCGCAAGGACTGCTTCGCGCTGTTCGACGGTGTCGCCGACCCGAACATCAAGAAGGTGCTCAAGCTCGACAATCCGGCAAGCCGGTTCGGTTCCACTCTCGGCCGTTGGGGCGCAATTTTCGATGCCCGTCCAATCTTCTACGACTCGGTCATTACCAAGTCCAACGTGGAAATTGCACCGTCGATTGCGATGGCGTCGCTAATCACGACGAACCGCCGCGCGGCCATCTTCTGGCACGTACCTGCCGGTGACGGCCTGGGCATGCTCCCGGGCGCATGGTGCCGCAAGCTGAAGTACGAACGTAGGTTCAACATCCCGGAAGACACGGGGTCCGACATCGCGCTTCTGTGCGATATCCACGTGAACCCGTGCCGTTCCAACAAGAAGGGCATCTACTGCTACGGCGACTTCACGATGCAGATGGAGGACACGGCATTCAACGCGATTAACGTCACGATGCTCGTCGCAGGAATCCACAAGATATTCTACAACTATCTCGATTCCGACGTGTTCACCCTGAACACGACGGCGCTCCGTGCGAAGATTAGCGGCGACCTGCAGGACAAGCTCGACCAGTTCATGGCCGAGAACCCGGCGGGCCTGGAAGAAGGCAGCCACGTCATCTGCGACGATACAAACAACCCGCCGGAAGTCGTCGAGGCCCACAAGCTGTACGTGGACCTGATGCTGTACCCGACGGCAAGTTCACGGTACATCTTCCTGAGGACCAACGTCCTCAAGAGGAGTACAGGAAACGTCATTTCAACCGACATCTCTACGGGTGCCCGCTAAGCAAAGGAGGATACATAAATGGCGAACAAACCTTATGGTGTTGAAGTTACTGACAAGAAGAAGATATTCTACGCGTCAAACATCGACCATCTTCCGGACCCGGTGCGAAGCACCCGTTGGAGGTTCTGTGTGGACCAGGGCATCTTCAAGGCAATCGGCGTGAAGCCGACCAACGGATACGGGTTTGGCGAGACCCTCGCCAGCTCCAAGGAGTTCACGCTCCATATTTCCGACGGTGCCAAGATACCCGACGCCGCAATCAAGTCCGAGTCCATCTGGTACATGGGTTACGAGAAGAAGTACCCGGTGCAGCAACAGCAGCTTGCCGGCACTACCAACCTCAACGCCCTTCTCCTCGAGGACGGCAGGGCCTACGAGGCCATGCTGGCCTGGAACCAGTGCTGCCTCAACAGCGGCATCCTGAACAAGACCGGCGAGGGTGACACGAACCCCGAGCGCAACCGTCTCGAGACGGACAGCACCAACAAGCTGTACCTCGGTCTCGGCCAGCAGGAGAACTACCTGAACTCCACGGCGGTACTCCTCCGTAACCACCATGTCACGCTCGAGCTGTACGACTGGATGTACGGTAACGTCATCATGGGCATCCGCTACATCAACGCGTGGCCTTCCAAGGTCTCCGTCGGGCAGACGCTCAACTACAACAACGCTACCCTCATGAAGTTCGGTTTCGAGCTCACCTATGACCGATGGAACATCTGGTTCAACCCGGATTACAAGGTAATCAAGCCGGGGCAGTAGTCGGTTCAGGTCAACAATATCAGGAGGCCCGGTTTCCGGGCCTCTTTTCGTTTGCACTTCACGGGAAAAATTTCTAGTTTTCCTGGCAGAGGGAACCTATGGCATCATTCCATATAGACGAAGACGCGATAAACGAGATGGTGGGCGACCAGAACGCCCCGGTCAACATCCAGATGCAGCGGCTGCGCGCATGGTGCGCCGAGGCGCTGCGCACGACGAACGATGACGGAGAGCCCGATGCCAACATCGTGTACAAGCAGGGCAACTACAACATGGGCGAGAACGCCATACACATCGCCATGCTTGCCTTCAAGAACAAGCTCAAGCTGATTGCGCTGAAGAAGGAATACGCGAAGAAGCGCAGCGAGGTCTATGTCAGGATTTCGACGACGAAGCACAAGTGGATTCCTTCGAAGGAAGGCGAGACAATCATGGTCGAGGGCGACCCGGAACTGGCCGACCTGAAGGAACGCCTTGAATGCCAGGAGGAATTTGTCAAGTTCCTCGAGGACATGCAGGACAAGATTAGGTATTACCCCAGGAACGCCGACGCCATGACGAGGGTACACAATTTCGGCCAGGAAATCGGCCAGATTATAGTGGGGATAAGAAAATGATAGGGAAAGGACTGCTTGACATATTGAAACGGAAGGGCTGGCGGAAGGAAACTTCCCAGGTCCCCCCGGAGGAACTCCCGGAACAGACCACGCGCAAGCTGGCGGACGGAAAGAAGCCCGTCCTGGACGGGGTGCCGGTCGAACAGGAAAAGGCGGTGCTTGGATGAGCGGATTCAACGACAAGGATACGGTCGACGCCGAGTCGGTGTTCGACGTGGACTTCACTTCAAACCCGGTATCGTCCGGCACCCAGGCCGAACCGTCGAAGAAGGAGAAGCCGGGCAGGAAACCGAAGGAAAACCCGTTCGAGGGGGTCGAGGAGACCCTGGGGCTTCCCAAGGGCTCGACCAAGGAAGGCCTGGCGAGCGCCAAGAAGGAAGTCAAGCGGATTACCGATGAGGCGAAGAACCTCAAGACGCAGGCGAAGATAGTCGCGACCAAGGAAAAGATGGCGGAGTCGGACGACGGGCTGGCCCCGGGGTTCAGCCTGGAATCCCTGGAGGAGGACCGCCGCGCGCTCAGGAACCACTACATGGAGCTGTTCGCCCGGGGAAAGAAGGTCCTCGACCGTATCGAGGAGGACCTGGCCGACCTTGTGAACCCGGAACCGGACGACTATGCCAACTACCAGCGGCAGTACGCGATAATCCTGAAGACGCTGGATAGCATCCGGGAAACGCTGGTCACCCTCCGCAAGGAGGAGGAGATACATTCGCAGAAGACTTCGTCAGGGACAGGTCCGTCCGGGACGGCGGAGCCAGGCTCGCCTTCCGGCGGAGGCGGCGGCGGTGGCAGGATAAACGAGGACGGCTCGATAGAAGTTACCGCGCAGGACACGAACGCCTGGATTGCCAAGTGGACCGCCGAGCTCGACCAGGAAACCGCCGCGGACATCCAGAGGGAATTCGACGAGAGGAACGCTCCGAAGGCGATTACGGACGAATCTTCTGCGGGCAACGGCCAGTAAGTTGCAAAACATGCAAAAATTGCTATATTTGCAATGAAATAAACCAAACACCTTAACGAAAGGAACAAATCATGTCTAAAACATTAAATACCTCTTGTGCCAAGGAACTCGCATGCAAGTGCACTTCTGCCGACAAGGACGCCCAGGCTACCATCAAGAAGCTTACCGCCGAAAACGGGAAGCTGCAGAAGGCTCTCGCCGCGGCCAACGCCAAGGTCGACAAGGTAACCAAGGGTGCGGCGGACAAGCTTGCCAAGGCCAATGCCAAGATTGCCAAGTTGCAGGAAACCGTGGCTAACCTCAAGGCCAAGAAGAAGTAATCAAGCCATTTATTGCCATAACGACGGCCGCCGTCCCTTTGGGGAAGGCGGCCATTTTGCTATATTTGGAACGGATAATTTAGATAAAGGAGCAATATATGCCTATTGGATTAGTCGGCGACCTTCACCTCGGACCGAAATGCGAACGTTCGGGAATCAAGGAGCACGTGGTTGCCGGGCAGGCCGTCTTGCACCAGCAGATGATTGCCGATTTCCGTTCCCGCGGCATCAAGACCGTACTTTTCTCCGGCGACATATTCACAATCCACGCGTTCATGACCATCGAGGTCATGGCGTACGCAATCAAGCTTTTCCGTGACGACATGAAGGACTTCGACATCCACATCATAGCCGGAAACCACGACTACCTGTACGAGAACAAGCAGTCGCTAAGCTCGCTCCAGCTGCTTGAACTTCTTCCAAACGTCCATGTATACCGAGAAGGAGTAGAAAAGCTGGAGTTGCTGGGCAAGACCTGGTACATGGTGCCATGGATTTTCCCGGACAAGATGGAGGCGATGAACGAATGGCTGGCAAAGCTGGCCAGGAAGCCTAAGGCGGCAAAGGCGAACACGGTGCTGTTCGGCCATTTCGACATCATGGGTTGCCTGATGGAGGCCGGGCAGATTTCCGAGGTCGGTCTTCCCGCGGACAAGTTCTACAAGGCCGCGAACTATGTGTTCAGCGGACATTACCACTGCCGGTCGTACAACAAGGGCAAGGACCCCGATTCTTCCATCCTCTACATGGGCACACCGTACCATCTCAGTTTCGCCCATGTCGACACTACGTGCGGCTACTACGTGGTGAACGACGACATGAGCATCGAGTTCGTCGAAAACACGGCGTCGCCCAAGTTCATCGACGTCGATGATGAGCATCTCGAGGGACTGGGGGACCTGACCAACTGCTTCGTCCGCTACTACCACCGAAACGACCGTCCGCATGATGATTCGAGCGCCAGGAAAAGGAAGCTGATGGAGTACAAGCCGCTGTATGTCAAGAACGTCCCGTACGGCGGGGACGTTTCCAGCATCGAGGAGGCCAAGCGCCTTGACGACGAGGAGGCGAGACAGCTCCTGAAGATGGACAGCCTCAGCATGGCGGCGATGTACATGGACAGGTATCCGGAAAAATTGCCGACTTTGTGGTCCGGCGAGGACCCGAAGCAGAAAATATTGGACGTTTTGGCCACGTACGGCCGGAAAATCCAGTAGAAATGCACTAGTTTCCCATGCAAAGACGGTCACGGCGGCGAATTTTCGGAGTGCCGGGCCCACAATAGCAAGGAAACTAATGCCATGATGGATTTCACCAAGAAAATCGAAGAGCGGATTTCGCAAATCCTTGAAACCAAGCGCGAATTTAACGTCCTCTACGTGACCGACGACAATTCCCGCCTTTCCTGCGTGCGCGGATATAACGCCATGCAGCAGTTCAAGCAGTTTTACAGCACCATCGCCGAGGTCACACTGACCACGATGGATAGCAAGACTTTCTGCCGCACCAAGCCGGAACTTTCCGGCTACAGCGTGGTGTGGGTGGACAACATCATCAACCGCCAGTTCAACGACCTCATGATGGACCGCATGCGCGAAGCGTTCAGCGCAGTGGCGCCGGGCTGGCGGGAAGAGGCGGAAAGCCTCAAGGGTGACCAGGAAGCGTACGACAAGTACATGAAGGGGGCCAACGAATACCGCTCGCTTACACTGAGGGTTGTGTATGCCCTCGACGAGTTTGTCTGGGACGCCCCGGCGGCCCGCAACAAGACGATTATCGAGGCGAAACTCGTGGCCGACTGCCTCGACTACGCCGATACGGTTGTCGTCCCGAACAACGAACTGCGTACCGCGCTGGTACAGCTGCAGCTTGTCGCCGAGGACAAGGACGTGGTCATTATCCCGTCGTTCGTTTCGAGCTATTTCTATCCGACCCACAAGGTGTTCCTCAAGTCGAAGGGCGGGTTCACCACAATCCGCAAGCCGAAAATCCTTGTCAAGGGTACCGATATCCCGCAGAACGTGCAGAACCTCATCATCCACGGTACTGACGAATACGACTTTACCATATCTACCGTGTGCGAGCTCGACCCGCGACTCATGGACCTCCTGCGCCCGCGCAGCAAGAAGGAAGGACCGCTGGTACGCCATGTAATGCACTGGGCAAACCCGTACGTCAACTCCAAGAACGCCATGGAGACAATGGCCATGGAACGCGATGCGGGGTTCGACTTCGTCATCCTGACGGAACCCGAGCATGTCGATGAAGACATATACAACATCACCAACGCGGACACCGACGCCATCCTGGCAATCTCGTCCGGCTCGGTCGTGTTCGCCCAGATTGCCGAGGCCGGGTTCGAACCGGGCGTGCATATCTGCAACGAGACTGGCAACGACTTCGTGTTCGGCAGCAAGACGAGCGTCAAGGAACTCATGGAGATGCTCGAAAAGTGGCGCATTACAGTCAACTGGGACGAGGCGTATACGAAACAGCGTACCCTCATGGAGCACAGGCTCGTGTCCGACCCCAAGGTCCTTGCGGGCTATTTCCATTCCATGCTCGGCCGCCGCGTAAGCACTGTTCTCAAGAGCAGGTTCGACGAGGGGATGGCCAAGCTCAAGAAGAAGGAAGCCGAAACCGCTACTGACGGGGAATAGGCATATGGCGGACATCCGTTATTGCATAGTGAAATACGATAACTTGAGTCTAGAGATTGACCCGGAACGCCCGGGTCATTCCCGTTCTTACGAAAATGCGGACGTCGCCGCACCCCAGGCGTTCGAGAAGACTTACGACACCCGGGAGCTGTGCCAGGCTGACGCGGACAGGCTCATGGAGACGTCCCGCGGGGAAGACATCGACATCGTACTGGCGAACGGTTCCCGGTACAAGGGGCCTAGATACAATTACATCGTGGCGGAGGTTACAAGATGACCAGAGAAAACAGAATTGACGAACTTGACGAGGAAACCAAGTCCCTCCTCATGCAGGGAATGAGCGCGGAGGCTTTCCAGTCGTCCATCGGGTTGTCGGTGGGGGGAGACAAGGAACTTGCCGAGACAATGCGGCGGGAACACGAGGAACTGGCCAGGGACATGGAGGCCAAGAACCGAGAAGCGCAGAAACGCCGTGCCGCCCTGGTGACAGGCGGCACGGAACCCGAGGCTCCCCGGTCGGCACTTGAACAGAAACCGGTAAAGAAGAGGGGGAAGAAGGGCATGAAGAAACAGGACGCATCGACATTATCCAAGACCGAATTTGTGAAGATTCCCGAGGCGGAAAGCCGTCAGCCGATTCAACCGGCGCAGGCTCTCCCGGAGCAGCCCGAGCCGGGAACCGGGATGCACGTGCCCGGCCTCACCCAGGCGGACCTTGACCTTATCGAGAGCGTGAAGGCTTCGCACGCAAGGACCCGCGACCAGTTCGTCGAACAGCGGGGTACGACGCATCCCGGGGCGTTCGATGCCCGGATTCTCGACCCGAGGTACGCGCATTCGCGGCCGGAATCGCAGCTTCCTCCGCCGTCGCCGGAATACGCCAGGGACCGGCTCGCGAATGACCCTAGCATGATGGCCCCGCAGCTTTTACCGAACGCTGACGGGAGGAACCCTAACTGGAGTCTCGATGCCGAAGCCCGTGCATTCGACCACGCGCGCCTGGTGCAGGCGGCAAACCCCGGCGAACAGGAAAGACAGATACTGAACGAAATCGGCACGGCGGCATACAATGGACAGGGCAACCCGGAGTACGGCAAGCCGACCCAGTTCTCTCCCCTGCGGATGCCGGCGATGACCCGCGAGCAGCCCCAGCTAAATACGTATCCCTTAAGGGAGGCAGCCGGGAATGTCCAGCCTGTCCCGCGGCAGACGATGCCGCCGGCGGAACCGGCACCGGAACACCCGGTATATGTAGACGCTTCGACCGTGCAGGCCCCTCCGCCGAGAAAGTGGCCGGAAATCCCGCAGGAGGAAAAACGGATATTCGACCCGAGCAGGCCCGACCGGGATTACGAGGCGTTCACCGAGATAACCGGGTGGCCATCTCACGGCATCTTCTATCCGGAAAAGGTATACGGCCAGTCATTCAAGACGGTCGACGTGTTCATGCTGGCCGACACAACCGAATCCGACATCAATTCGACCATGTCCACCATACTGGGCCGCAGGCTCAGGGGGCTCGCATCCCCCGAGGACATCCTCGGTTGCGACGAGGAATACCTGCTGTACTGGCTCCGCGCCTCGTCCTACCCGGAAAACGAGGCCGGCCTGCCAAAGCTGAAGTACGACTGCCCGCACTGCGGCAGACAGTACAGGACGCTCGAGGCGGTACAGCTGCTCCCGGGGGTGTCATTCAACGACCTGGAGTTCAGGACCGAGGTGCCGCCGGAAACGGTGGCGGCCATGCACGCCGAGAACGGGTACGCGGTGTTCCATGCCTACGACGGGCGGGAATGCAACGTCTACCTGAAGCGCAGGAAGCACGACAGGATAGTGGACGACTACATCGCCGAATGGGAAGCGGCGAACCGCCAGGAATTCCCGTCATACCGGAAGGAGGCGCTGTCCATCGCGTCGGTGCTGGAAATCGAGGATTGCGAGACGATGACGGACAAGCTGGAGTACATCGAGGGATATCCGCTGGCCGAGCGCCGCAAGCTGTTCCTGGAAGTGCTCAACGCGCAGATAGTATCGAAGACGTTCGTGAACCTCAAATGTCCTGGATGTGGAGGTACGGTGTCAAAGCCGTATCCGTTTCGAATTCGAAATTACGTGGCCTCGCTATAGCAAGAAGGACCTTGTCCGGGACAAGTGCATCATATCGGAGATGACCAGCAACTCGTTCGCCACCTGCGACCAGATGTTCTTCCCGGAATTCCTGGAGCTGTCCAAGTACGCCAGCGCGCGGTTCAACACACTGTACCCTAAGACCGACACCGGGTCGGACCTGGATAAACTTTAGGTTGCTACATTTGGTACCGATATGGCCGACATACACCGTATATATCTTGACATGGACGGCGTGCTCGTGGATTTCGACGCGCGCGCCGAGGAGTTCGGGTGCAGGAAGCATCCCGGGAAGGACCCCGGTGCAATCGACTGGAGCATACCGAAGGCGGTGGGGCCAGACTACTGGGCGAACATGTCGTGGATGCCCGGCGGCGAGGAGTTTTTCCGCAAGTGCAGGGAGATGTGCGACGCGCTCGGCATAGAGCTCGGCATACTGACCGCAATCGAGATTCCGGCGGGTGTCAAGGGGAAGTGCCTGTGGGTGCACTGGAACACCGACATCGACAACGAGCACCTCATCATAGTCCGGAAAGGGGCCGACAAGGTGCGGTTCGCGGCGCCGGACAGGATACTGGTCGACGACACCCCCAGGAACGTGGAGGCGTTCCGGGCGGCTGGAGGGCAGGCCGTACTGTTCAGCAGTCCAGGGCAGGCGATTGCGGACCTCGTTAAACTTCTTTGACTCTGCGGGCCGCCTGGAATGGCGGCCCGTGCCATATAAACTGTTGGTTTGAGGATAGAACATGGCCCAGACCGCAAACACAACAGTCGAATCGACCGACATACTCAAGCAACTGGAGAGCAAGATGTCCGGAATAATGGGCATCGTCGACAGCCTCTCCAAGAAGGTCGACGAGACCAACGACATGTTCGTTTCCACGGACAGCGCATATTTCGCCAACATGGCCGGCGCAATCAGGTCGTCCCTGCACGAGAGCGAGATGGACCGACGCCTGTACGACGAGGCGATGGAGCAGAACCGTCGCGCCATGGAGATGTCCAAGGGGCGCGTTCCTGAACGCGGTGACGCAAATTTCTGGGAAAGCGCGTTCGCTACTTCCCAGGCGTCCCCGGTGGAACTCCAGACGAGCGTACTCAAGAAGACTTTCAGCGACAGCGGCGTGATGGACGCCTTCAAGAACATGATTGGCGGAATCGGCCGAAGGGGCGACGACAATAGTGTTAAGGATGTCATCGGCGAGGCCCTGCGGAGCCAGGCCGACGGGCGTACGCTCGGCGACAGGGCCCTCGACGCAATCGGTTTCCACGGCATCACGAAACTGAAGAACTGGTTCGCCGACCGGGACCTAAGAAAGGAAGCGAAGGCGACCTCCAAGGACCAGGGAATCATCAAGCGCGAGCAGAAACAGATGGACCGCCTGGCCGCCAAGTACCGGAAGATGAAAACGTCCGGTGCCGACGAGGAAGAACTTCTCCGGGTAAGGGAACAGTTCGATTCCCACCGTAATTCCCAGGAAGCCGCGGCGACCCGCATACGCGAACGCCGCAACGACGACCTTGCCGAACTCGATTCCCCGGTGCGGCAGCTTACGGCCGGCATGTCCGAACTCGGGCGCTCCCTCAGGGCGGCCACGCGAGACGGTACCGTGACCGGAACGCCGGCGGGCGGTTCTCCGTTGGCTGGTATGCTGACTGGAATCCCATCCGTATTGGACCAGAACGCACGGCACCCGGTACCGACTACGGCCGACAGGGAGCTCGGTGACTGGCCGAGGGTAAAGAATATTACGGGAGACCGAAACGAGCCGGTCGAACTCGTCAAGGAAACTAGGGGAACCTTGGCTCCTGCCGGGGATGCCAGGGAAGCGATGGACATCCAGCGGAGGCTGGACACCACGCTCCGTCCTGATTTTTACCGGGAGGGCACCGCCTTCTTCAAGAAGGCCAACAGCGGGGAACTGCTTTCCGGTCTATCCGGCACACTGGGAGGCGGTCTTCCCGGTGCCGCGAAGGCCGGCATGTATGCCGCGGCGGCCACGGCCGTCGTCGCGTCGGTAGCCAAGATTGGACAGGCGGCGATGCTCGTCAAGGACTGGTACACCGCCAGCAGCGAGGCGGTCGACAACGTGAAGAACATGACCGAGCACAGCACGGCCGTTCTCGAGAAGCGCAAGAACGGCGTCAACGATTCGATGCTCTCCGCCACGCAGGAATCCCTCGGTGCCGACCAGAAGCTCCACGAGAGCGAACAGTCGACTCTTGATTCGGTGGGCGACCTGCTGCACAAATATACCGTGCTCGGGCTGTTCCGCAAGTCGTCCCGCCAGAAAGCCCGCGAGGCCGCCGAAAATGCCGAGAAGAAGCGCCGCGAGGAAGTCGAGAACTATACCAGGATGCGCGAATCTGCACAGCGGGCGGGTGTCGATACCGGAAACACCGAGGAGATGAAGAAGTTCAGCGACCTGTACAAGAAGGGAAACGCCGAGCAGTACGGTCCCGGCCGTGAAAAGCTTGCCGCGGGGAACCTCAGCGAGCCGGAGCGGGCCGATACCGTGCAGACACCGGGATACTCCGTGGAATTCGACAAGGTGGAAAGCGCCGACGAGCAGATGAAGCGCCAGGAGGAGGCGACTTTCAACGCAATGAAACGGGCGCTGCTCGACATCGACGTGCAGAGGAAGAACGAGGAAAACGCGAAACTGCAGGGCCGGGAGATTGACCAGAGCCTCAACGGGAGGAAGTAAGCCATGGCGGAAAAATCGAAGATAGTCAGGTACAAGCCGTTCCCGAAGCACGGGAATACTCCCGGGGTGAACGGGCAGGGCGGAAGGCATTACCATTCGTCGAGCCTCCCTCTCCCGAACGTCGTCCGCATAGAGATTCTGTCTCCCGTTGCCAAGGCGAGGTATCTTGGCCAGTTCCACAGCATGATGGAGGGGTTCCGGCAACAGCTGGCTAATTCCATCATGACGCCGGACGCAACACAGCCGTTTTACGGGTTCTTCGACCCGGAAGTGAACGGCGACATCGGGTTCGACATCAACGCCAACTGGGAGCAGGACAGCTCCAACATGCTGGATACCATCGCTGCCACGGCGGGAAAGGTTCCCGTGGTCGGCGGGGTTGTCGGGAAGGCCGCGGGGGCGATATCGACCGTGTCCAAGGTGGCGAACAAGATTGTAGGGGCTATGGGCATGGACAATTCCAGCACAGGTTCCTGCACGATGAAGTCTTTCAGCAAGGCGTCGTTCGCCTTCAACAAGACGGTCAAGTGCAGCTGGTACATGCCGGAGCAGGAGGCGCAGGCGCGCGTCGGCATCACCCGTCTTATGAAGATGGCATACGTGAGGAATTTCGACCTGAACTCGAGAAGCGACTACGCCAAGAAGGTTGCCGAGGCGTTCAGGGCGATGTCGCAGCAGGTGGAGAGTTTCAACCAGACGGAGGGCCCGAACGGGCTCATGGGTAGCCTGGCGAGCGGAGGCGCCCATCTCATGGCCGGGCTGACCGATACCATAGGGGACATGACCGGGATGACCCTGGACAACCTGGTAAACGGCGCGATAGACATCAACGCGTTCTTCGGCGGGTCTTTGACGGTCGCCCCGATGCCGGTCCGTCTTACACTGGGGCACATACTCGACATCGAGCCGCTCGTAATCACCGGGATAAAGATTAGCGGGAGCAAGGAGCAGTTCATGACGACCGACGGGACGAACATCCCGCTGTTCGTCAATGCCGACATCAGCTTCGACATGTGGATGATTCCTGACCCGAACAAGGGATTCGTCCGGTGGCTCGGCGACGACGTGTTCAACATAGGGTATACCAACGCGGTATCCGAAAAGGAGAGCAAGTGATGGCCAAGGAAAATTTTCCTCGATTGAGGTCGCATAACTTCTCGTACGCCGACACGTTCGTCGTGCCGTCATACCTCGCCGGCCGCCTGGACCTCATCGTCAAGGACAACTACGGGGAACCGAAGGCGTACAAGGTGTTCGCAGCGGCGAACGGGATAGTCGACGCGTTCACCACCCGGCCGGGCATACGGCCCGCCACGGAGGCCATCGAAAATGAGCTAGTTTTACGTGGTGTGAAGCCGGCCAGGGCCAAGGACGCCGCCGAGAAAATCGACGAGTCGCGCATACTGGGCGACATGGACTGGCTGGCGTACGGGAACATGGCCGCGGGAAACATTACGGACGTGACCCCGGACCGGATAATGTTCGTCCCCACTCCCGGGACCGCGGTGTCCTGGCTGGAACGGTACAACACACTCATTGAAGAGGATGACGAGGAAGACTGATGGGCAAGTCCAAGGTAGGTGAACGCTATTCGATTAGCCTGGGCCTGGTGAAGGCCGGAAACGACGCGAACAAGGACCTCGTCGTCTACAACGACGCATCGCTTCACTCCTTCGTGTTCGTCGTCCCGATGAACGGACTTCCCGTAGGCCACGCCACGGTCGTATGCGACGCATCCAGCGCCGGGAACCCGAGCAGCGGGAGCTACGGCAAGTTGCTTGTCGAAGGTCTCGTGCCCGGCGGGAAGGTGATGGAGCTGCCTATCTACGTGAACTCCCTGCTGCGCACGAACATCTCCCAGGAGGTGGTCAGCCTGGACGTGGCGTTCACGCTCGGCAACGAGAAGCTGCAGAGCGTAATGGAATCTGTGGCCCTGGAGGGGACCAGCGTCGACGCAATCAACAAGCTGTTCGCCGGGCAGGGAATCGAGATAATCGACGAAGTTTCTCCGGCGAAGGGCTCGACCGGAGTAAGCGACAACATGATATGGCGCCTGGTCGCGGGTACGCTCCCGGAGAACCTCGAGAACATCGTGTCGCGCTCATCGCTTCCAGGTGACCTCCTGTACTGGGTATACGACGACACCGCGCTCACGTTCAGGATGGGCACGTTCAACGTGTCCAAGGCGTCCAAGCACAAGAATTTATTCATGTATACCGCCGACGCGGTCACCACGACGGAATCGGCCGCCCACAAGGTAAAGGGGACGGACACCAGCATATGGTACTATTCCGGGTATGCCCCCTCGGACCTTACCGGGGAAACCCGGGAAGCCCGTTCACCGAACCTGGTAATCGACAGTACGGCGTCAGGGAGCGCGAAGGACAGCGGTACATGCACCAAGGGCTGCTGGAAGGCGGTTGTTGGCGCCATGGGGGCGAACGGGCAGTTCCTGGAATCAGAGACGTTCGGCCCGCAGAAGATGGTGAAGCCTTTCCCGGCGAATACGCACAAGACTTATGCAATCGCACCCCACGTGCGGCAGTACATGATGGCCGAATATTCCAAGATGGTGACTCTCCGCCTGTACAACCACCCGGGGCCGGCGGTAGGTTCGTGCGTGTACTTCTACGCGTCGTCGCCCAAGCTCAAGTCCGGGGATTTCCTTCCCGACGAGCACTACACCGCCAGGTACGTCATCGTATCCAAGAAGATAATGAAGGCCGCCACGGTAAACACGGGTCTTCTCGGGAAGGAACGCCCGGCCAACACTTCGGACCTGGTTACCGAGATTACGATGGTGTCGAACGCCGGATACAACGGCTCGGTCAGCGCTGACTACAAGCAGGTCATTGACTTGTCCGGCGCTATTACGCGGGCTCTCGACAAGGAGACCAAGAAATGAGTGACATGCGACCAGATTACGGGGAAACCCTGAATTCGCTCAATCCGGCTGCGGCCATCCCCATGGGACGGCTTACCTTCCCGTATTACTACGCGCAGGTGGTCGGCACGTCGGTGGACCCGCATCGTGTCGGGTGCGTCCAGGCCAGGGTGAGCGGTGTCACCGACATGTGGGAGGACAAGTTCCAGCCGTGGTTCGCGCCGCAGCTTACTACCGGGATGCAGCAGGTCCCCCAGAAGGGGCACTGGCTCATGGTCCGCTTCCTGGACGGGGACATCAACCAGGGCATGTACTACGGGGTGTCGCAGACAAGGAATTTCCTCCCGGAAAACTTCGTGGGGGAGTACCCGGATGTAGCCGTGCTCAATCTCGGGGAAAGCGACTACCTGTACACGCACAACAGGCGCACCCACATCTCGACAGTGCGGAATCCGGGAAACAATTCGGGTGTCACCTGGAACGATGCCGGCGAACTTAGCCTGGAGTCGTCCAACGCGTCCGACGAGCCGGGAAGCTCGCCTATACCGGTGCTGACCGAGGCTACCATAGACGTGTTCACTTGCAGGCCAATCGGAAACGCCATGACCGGCGTGCGCGCGGGTTCTGAATACCTGAGGGTGCCGCACATATCCAAGGCGACCATCGACGCGCTCCGTGGCAGCGGCACCGGCATGGAGACTGTCGTGCGCAGCGTGCAGGACTCGGAAATCGACGGGCAGGAAACCAGGGAGCTCTCCGGGCGAGACGGCACGTACACGGTACCGTTCATGGAATCCCCGGCAAGCAAGCGCAGGACCGCCAAGACGAACCGCCGCATAGTCATAGGGTCTACCGGGAACAGCGCCCTTGCGTCATACCTCGGAATGGTGACCGCCGTGGACGCCAACATATGCGTGCACTACCTTGTCGGTCTCGGCGACGGGCAGCTGGACATACTGTCGTCGCTGGCCGACCAGTCCGCGGCGAAGAACCTCGGGTTTATCCAGTGTGCCGAAATCGAGAACGACGGCACGTACGGCTCCGACATGCCGGGCAAGAAAAACCTGGATGCCGTATCCGTGGTGTTCTACGGCGACGGTACGCTCAACAAGTACCAGGAAGGGAAGCTTCTCGACATAGTGAACCATGTCAAGAAGGCCGGGAAGCTTGACGAGATAGAAGTGGTCGCGTTCAAGGCGGCTAGCGCGGTCGACACCCGCAACCTCGCCTACGCGAACCTGTCCATGTACGAGGGGGTTTACTGATATGGCCGTCAAGACATGTGAAGAGGTAATCAACGGGGCGTCCTACGCCGGAGCCGGCGGCAAGCAGGTCACCAAGGCCAGCGACATGTCGGCCAGTGACGGGGATTTTCTCGATGCGGTAATCATGGCGGCCGGGTATGTCGATTCGACGGCGACCGAACTGTACCAGTACGACTGCTCGGAACACCTGCTGGACTGGCTGTACAAGGTGTGCCCACAGCTGAAGACCGTGGGGAACGGCATCGACCGCGCGGTGAACGTCCTCAACTCGATTTCGAGCGGGGTCGGCATAACGGACGTCGTGCAGGGCAGCACAATCACTCAGTCAATATGTAACGTGATACTTACCATATTCGGGAACGTCACCGCTTGGCTCGAGGTTCTCACGAAGGCGGCGTTCGCCATGTTCAGCAAGATAGACGCCGCGCGCGAGCGCATGCAGTCGGCGCTTGAGTCGCTCAACGGCGCCACGATGAACTGCATCATGGACGTATACAACATGATTGACAAGTACCTGGGCGGGCTCCTCAATGTTTCTCTCGGTTTCGACTGGGATTCGCTCGAGGCGTTTCTTACGGCATGCCCGTGCATATGCCGGTTCATCTCGTTCGTGACGTGCTGCGACACCGACGCGGATGGAAATAACATATCCGACCAGCCGGACCAGGTCATAAGGTGCATCAGGGAGAAATACTGGTTCATGGACGGGGCGAACCTGTCGGTCGGTCTTTCCACCATCATGAACGACTACATCAAGCAGTACCTGCTGCTGATGTTCGACGCAATCAACCTGGGAATCGAAAGCATATTCACACTGTTCATAAAGCCGTTCCGGATGCTCATCAAGGCATACGCCGACTTCCTGCGAAAGCAGTGGGACGTCACGTTCCTGGTTGACCCGCTGAAGGCATCCCATCTCGACTGCCTGCTGGTATACCGGAAGAAGGTCGACGGCGGGAAGACCGTGTACACGATGAGCATACTGAACATGATGGACAGCATGAAGCAGTGGATTGGGTGCCTCGAGTATCCATGCCTTGCCCTATCGGAACGCATCAAGAACAAGGTCAAGAAGTTCAACGAGGACTTCCGCCTCACCGGGGAATACTGGAACAAGGAATTCGAGGCGGACATCTACGTGTGCTGCATGCGGGCCGATGCCGCCTACGAGCAGGACATCTCGCTGGACGAACTCGGCTCCCTCTGGGGGGACCTGTTCGACCGGTTGCGCTCCATCAACAGCCGCGCCAAGAACGGCCTGGCGTTCGCCAAGGTAACCTACGGAGTGGAGGCCACCGGGGCCATCGCCTACGATGTCGGCAGCATGCGTGCCGAGGCCAAGACGTCCGAGTACGAGGAGAACCCCAATACCGGCTCATCCGTGGCGATGGCCGCGCAGTTCTCCGACTCTCCGGAACGAGAGAACGACATCAATGTCGGTTCCGAACCGCTGACCTCCCAGGAGGACGAAATCATCCGGGCGGTGGGCGTATCAATATCGCAGGGATGTGACGAGGACACCTACTTCGTGGAGAAATGGTACCAGTACCTCAGGTTCGTCGGCATGTACGAGATAAGCAACAATACCGTCGCCAGGCTCAGGGAAATACGCGGTAAGTCCGGGGAGATGAAGGCCGGCTTCAACGGCGGGTACGAGACGAACTTCCCGGTGGTTACCCGTAGGGAGCCGGACAGGACCGGGGTGGCCGACCGTAGCGTGAACTACTGGGTCGATTCCGACTACGACGCCGGCCGCGTGAAACGGATTCAGGAAATTTCCTGGGAAGGGCAGGGGGACGGCGAGAGCCTTGCCTCCTACTATGCCAGGATGTATGCTTCGGCGGGTTAGCTTATGGGACGCAGGAAGCGAAAGACGGTTTCCCCGGAAGCGGATAACAGGCCGTTCCCACGCAAGAGGGGGAACAACTACTACAACGACTGCAGGAAGGGATATTACCACCTGTTGAACCCCGGGAAGTACATGGTGGAGGGGACCACCGAGGTACAGTACAAGTCCGGGTGGGAGCGCGACTTTTTCCCCATTTGCGACGGGAACGAAAACGTAATCAGGTGGGCATATGAGCCGTTCGACATACCGTACAGTTCACCCGTCCTCATGAAGCAGTCGCTCTACAAGCCGGACGTCTACCTGGAAATCAAGTACGACGACGGGCATGTCGAGAAATGGCTCATCGAAATCAAGCCGGTCGCCTATTCGGTGGTCCCGAAACCTCCCCGGCCGCTTCCTCCGGGTTGCCAGGACCCGAAAAAGATAGCTTCCTTCCAGAAGCGGATGGCCTCCTACCAGAGAAAGAGCCTGGACGTGGCCACTAATTTTGCCAAGTGGGCTGCCGCGGAGGAATGGTGCCGCCGCCACCAGGTGAACTGGATGATTTTCAACGAACAGAACAGCCGTGGGCTGTTCAAGCGCACGCATTCTTCGTGATTATGGAATAGTTTCCGCTATAGAGGAAACCGATATGGCAAAACCGTGCTGTGGAGACCCCGTCAGGATAGACGGAATTTACAAACCGCTCAGCTTGCGCCTGCTCGAATACGGGAAGGCCGCCTACAAGGATACGACAAGCAGCCAGCGTGTCGTCATGTGGGTATTCTCCTTCTACGAGGCGAAGGACGAGTGCCCGGTATGCAAGCACGGCATCGAGACGATGTACAACTGGTTCGACAAGTACGGCCTGTTGGAGAACCCGGCAAGGGGAGTGCGCATCGTCATTGACGACGAGGCCAAGAAAAGCGCCATACTCGACGACATGCACGTGGATTTCGCGCCGGTGAACATATTTACCGACTCCGAGGGGAAGGTAATCGACATGCTGTTCGAGTTTCCTAACGAACCGTGGCTGGACAAGTACATCCTGCCATTCATACAGAAGGATTCATCGTTATTATGAGTGAGAAAGTTTACATCATCGGATACACGCTGGACGCCATAATGGAGGCAGTCAGCATAGCCTCACAGGGGAACGAGGTCGAGTTCCTCGCGACTGCGGACGTAGGAAAACCGCTGGACGACTACGGGGACCTGATTTCGTCAAGGTTCAAGGACGTGCTGGAGACTCTTCTTCCCGGAATGCTCGAGTACCGGCAGTATGCGAACCCGAGGTTCTTCTACATCCCCTACGACCGCGTGGCAATCAAGAACACCACTAACGGTGTAATACAGTTCCCGCTGTCGAAGAAGTCGTTCTGCGACGAGTCCGAATGGAAGGCATGCGTGGAGGCGTTCTCCAAGCAGGCGATACAGGACGTGATGAACAACAAGGCGAACGCGCCGTCTAAACTGGTGACCGCCATGAAGTCCGGGATGCCGGCGGCATTCGCGGAGACGTTTTGCAAGGCCATGCAGACTACCCGGTGGCGGGGAACCCAGCTGTCCCACCTTACGATGTACGGGTTCGATTACGAGTTCCCGCTTACCGAACTCGCCAACGATTCCTACAACGAATATTATTACAGGCCGAGCCGCACATATCACGAGATTTGTGCCGCGCTGACCAACATTTTCAGCGTGACCGTCAGACCGATTGACCGGGATACTGCCAAGAAGTACATAACCGACCGCAACGTGGACGGCAAGGTCATAGTCATGGACAACAGAATCGACCAGTACCTCGACTACATCGCCGGGAAGTTCGACCGTACGCGCATGTGGTGCGTCCCGGAAAAGCTCCCACAGGAAATCCGGTATTCCCGGGACGGGCTGTACTATACCCCGCTAAACTCCTGCTGGGCGGTATCGTCGTTCGACGGGGAATGCCGCAAGTTCATGGCCGAACCGGTGAACACCCTGTACGACGAATTCATATCGGAGATTCCGTCGACAAAGACGAACATCAAGCTCCATAGCCAGTACTGCTCGCTGGTCGAACGGTACGGCGACAAGAAGCTGGACCTCGGGCAGCGCGCCGAAACGCTAATCAAGGCGTAGCATGCTGTACACCGTGATACCCTGCCGCAGGGGAGACCATGTCGCGCAGGTCATAGGCGAGCTGAAGAAGCAGGACACGAAAATCATCGTCGTCCGCGACAGGTGCCGGGCGGAATGCCCCGGTGCCGACATCGTAATCGACAACGTGAAGGGCGCCGGCTTCATGGCCGGATACTGCAGGGACATCGGCATATCCCGTGCTCTCGACGAGGGGGCCGCCGCCGTGCTCATGGTGGACGAGGACTGCATACCGCAGAGGGATATCGTGTCTGCCCACCTGAAGGCGGTCTCCCGGGAAATCCCGGTAATTTCCATCGGCCGACGGTTGGAGTCCCGTCTGGGATGGAAGGACCCGCGGGAAGTGGGCGACGCCGGGAACTGGCACTTGTTCTCGTCCGGCGGCAGCATAGTGCAGAACGTAAGCTGGGTGAAAAGCTGTCTCGCCACGTGGACATGCAACCTGTGCATGAACAGGCAGGCCATCCGTATAGTACGCAGGGCGATGAAGGGGATATGCCGGGAGGAGCGGGTGTTCCACCCGGCGTTCGACGGACACTGGGGAGGGGAGGATGCCTACCTGGCCTACCTGGCGTGGGCATACCGTATAGCCATGGCGTATCTACCGATGGGTGCGAATGCTGTAAAGCACATGGACCATCCGCGTCCTGAACCCGAGTACGGGAAGGGCTTCAAGGAAGTCCTCGAAGCCCAGGTTGATTATCTCAGAAAATTTACCGTGGCCAACCCGGTCACGCTTGACGACATCACAGCCTAGCTTCTCCGCTGGCCGTGCATGTTGTACTTGAAGTTTCCGCGCAGCTGCTGCGCGGCCGACCCGCTGTTTATGTACTTCTGGTACATCTTCGGCTGGTAGGCCTCGAATGTCGCGTTGTTGTACGCCGCCTGCCATGTGCCGTGGTCGACTTCAAAGAACCCGATGTTGTAGTCGCCGTACGGGCTCCAGTCCGCCGGGACCAGCGTAGTCTGGCATCCAGCGTTGTCGTACTCGATTGACTTGTTCGGGTCTATCCCGCGGGTGGTGTTGTCCCGCAGGTAGCGCATCTGGTCCTTGAACGTACCCTGGTACGCGTTCGGATACTTCAGCTGTACCTGGAACGTGTACGGGTTGGCGCTCTCGTAGTTGATGTTGATTGACGGGGCCTGGAGGGTGATGCACGAGTTGAACTCGAACATCTGCCCGATGACGAGGTCGGTCAGGCAGTTCTTTGTCGCGGACGTCCCGCGTTCCGTAATGGACAGTCGCGAGTTCCCCTCGGTGAGTCCCTCGGTGAGGAGCTCCACCATGACGTTGATTTTCTGCAGGGTGCTCCGCGGTTTCAGCAGGAGCGGGGAGAACTGCACGTTGAAGAGGGCGTTGAAGAAGTTGTACCACATGAGATACGGGTCGTCGGTCACCTCGATTATCATGGTGTTGTCGCAGTTGATTCCGGTGACGACCGGGTAATGTATCTGCTTGGTGGTGTCCATCATAGCGTTGCCGGTGGTCGCCGTCGGCGTCGCGATGTTCACGGACTTTGCCGACCAGAACATGTTGAGCACGCCGCTCTTTGGCTCGTAGCACATGCTGAGCCAGTCCTCGAATATGCTCTTGCGGAAGTTGTCCGAAGTTCCCGGGAAGGGCTTGTGCCTGCCGAGGTCGTACTTGTCGGCGAACGAGTTCTGGTCCATGACGCGCAGAGCCTCGTCGACGTACGGCCCGTACAGGCCGACATGGTACTTGTTCGTCACGTGCCCGCGGGCCAGCTGGTAGAATCTCGGGAGGTAGTAGTCGAGTATGCCGACATGCGTGTTCGATGCGGCCTGCGCTTCCTTGTAGTCACCGCCCATCATGTTGACGGCCTGCGCGCCGGAGCGCCAGTCGCCAGCAATTCGGATACCTTTCTCTACTTCTACCTTGGCCATTCGGTTACCTTACTTGGTGTCGTTGTCGTATGCGTTCGAGCTAGTGCTCACGCATATGGCGCTCATGTAGCTGTTCGGGTCCGGGAGGCGGATGATGTCCTTCAGCTCGTAGAGCACGCTGATGTTGAACGGGACAGGGTCCACCGCCCCCGGGTTCGGCTGAAGGTCGGACAGGTTGGTAATCCTGCACCGCTTGAACCGCACAATCATGCGTTCCTGCGAGTTGTCGTCGGCGCAGTGGATGTCGATGTACGGGATGAACGTGAGCCTGTTGCGGTAGCGGCCGTCCAGGCCGAACACGCGGTGGTTCATGTTCATTACCGGGAACCCCCCGGTAATCCCGCTCATCACCGTGTCCATGTACCTGTGCAGGCCCCACCAGTTCTCGTAGCCCTGGTCTGCGAGCATGGTGATTGTGAGGGCCCCGTCGTACTGGTTGTCTTCCTGTGTAGGAATCCGGGTACGGAACTTGTAGTGGTACTCGAACTCATACGACTCGGTAAGGCCGTTGCAGATGTACGTCTTGATGAGGGCGTTAATCATCTCCGGGACTGGAGCCGTGTGCGGCTTCGGCGTGTCGACCGCGTCGCCCGCCGCGTCGTGCCACGATACCGGGAGGGGGCCGACCGTACAGCGCCAGAAGCCCTGGTGCACCGGCACCGGGGCCTTGCGCATTATACGCACGGTTTCACGGGTCGTGGTCAGCTGGGCCATCGGCTACCCCTTGAATCCGTCGATTGGCTTGAATACCTTCTTGCCTTCCTTCATTGCGGATTTCGGGCTGACGATGCCGGTGTGGTCCCCCGTGCCGGGTTTAGCGGCGTTGGACTGCACCTCGACGGTGTTTGGCGTGG
>Ga0310690_10002605_pt1 | contig 29045 bp, 45 predicted proteins | sample AusTroGonzalo_MG_2_FD_207661 | JGI IMG/M metagenome (GOLD analysis project Ga0310690, IMG submission 207661) | Bovine rumen microbial communities from tropical cattle in Woodstock, Queensland, Australia - Gonzalo_04 (v2) (version 2) | ecosystem: Host-associated > Mammals > Digestive system >...
TTCTTCTTGGCGGTTCAATTTCGCTTAGAAACTAGGGGGCTATCAGTCATTCGTCACTAACTCGCCGCCTTCAAATCTCCACCTGACTATTTTCTTTTCACCGAAATGCTCCGCGTTGTGATGATCTGCGCACAAGGCTTCGAGATTGTCGAAGTTCAAACTAACCCGCGGGTCTTTGTAGTTCGCCTCGGTCAGGTATATCTTGTGATGCACGAACCGCGCAGGTGTGATGCGTCCCTCAGCCTGACACCGCTCACACAGATGGTTTACCTTGTCAAGGTAGAGTGACCGTGTGGTCACCCACGCCCTCGACTTGTAGAACTTCGTCTCTATACTTCTCATAGGCTGTTAATGAGTAGGCCAATGTCAGCCCTTGCCGTAATGCTCGTTTCTCCATTCGCATCATGCCACACGTTGTTCACGCCAAGCAGAGAATTGACCTGCTGCGCCGTCAACTGATATGTTACGGGCGTGGCGAGTTCGTAGTACACTTGCAGATTGTTAGAAGCAAGCCAAGTTCTGAACGTCGGAACGTCCGTCGGTATCTGTTCTGGTATGTAGTACATACGCGCCGCACCGCTTGCGTTTCTTATAAAGATAGTTCCAACCGTATCATCTGCGGAATTAGCATTAAATTTGCCGATGTTCGCAATAATGGAATTTCGTGCGCTCGTGCTTCCTGCGTTTGCGTCCGAAATCGTAGTATAAAATCTTCTAAGTCCACTAGACGTGTCCGTTCCCCAAGCTTCCGTGTTTGCTCCTGTATATGTACAAGTGCCGTGCGTCACTCTAAGCACTCCGCTCGTGACATCGAGCGAACCGCCGTAGACCGTCCCTGCCTGAGTCTGCCATGTGATGGGAATGACGGTGGCGGTGTAAGGTTCGTAGGTGGTTGCTGTGCTTCCTACTTCAATCTGCAAATCTTTTACTTTCCACGTATTTGACGGCTTTGCAGAATATGTAAATATAAGTGATTCAATTTCTTTCGATGCGTTACTTGTTAGCGTCTTGCGAGTGTAAGACGTGGTGTTATTCGGGAAAAACACGCTGTCTTGTGTTCCGTCCTTATATTTGAAACGGCATACAAGTCCATTATCCGAAGTGTTTCCGTTTGTTGTATATGCAGAAAGGGAAACGGTGTATTGAACATTGCCTGACGGCAATGAAAAAAAACCGTCCGCAGAATATGCAGAATTAAAAGCCGAAGCCGTTCCGCTTAACTCGCCGTCTGAATAACTAACATTTCCCGATGCGATTGTAGATATATCAACGATATTAACGCCTGTTTTTTTCACTTCCACAGACGACCACCCCGAAATCGGACGCACATTCGACGGTGAAGGGTCGCCTGTGCCTGACTGGACTGCATTGATTTCACATACTACGGACTTCATCGGGAGACCGTCTGCGCCGACTTCAATATGTGCAACAGCCCCCGACGTGGAGACCGACGGGTAAATCTTCAGGATTTCGTTCTTGAGGTCAATCAAACGCGCTACGTCATTGTCAACGCTGGGCGTTCCGCCAATGGTCAGCTTACCCGCGAGGACTTCGTTGCCGTCCCAGTCGAGAGTTCGTGCGTTCTTAGCCTGTAGCGATGAACCATTTCCCGCAATCTCCATGTACTGGTCTTGGTCATCTTCCACGTTATAACAGCCAAAGACGAACTGGTTATCAGATGCCGCAACAGTCTCGTAGCCCTGAGCATGAGACGAACCGCCCGAGGCTGTGGTGTTATAGCCCTCAGCGTGAGAAGCATAGCCCGACGCAATCGCACTCGAACCCTCAGCGTGTGCCGCGTGTCCTGATGATGTAGTGTAGTCGCCTTCTGCGTGTGCGTCCTGTTCGGAAGCAACCGCGCCATACCCTTCAGCATGAGCGCAAGCACGGGACGCCGTAGTCCCTTTACCCTCGGCGTGAGAGTAAGAGCCGGACGCGACAGTATTGTCACCCTCAGAATGTGACGCCTGACCGCTTGCCGTGGTCGTGTTACCTTCCGCATGCGCCGCAACATGAGACGCAAGAGTGCCGTAGCCTTCCGCGTGCGCCTGATGTGTCGCGGCGTTCGTGTTGGTGCCTGATGCGAAAGAATCAATTCCATCCGCTTCATTATTCGAGCCACAGCAGAACGAACTGGCACCCATCGGACGGTTACCCATACCAAACGAAGCGCACCCGCTGGACACGCCCAAGGACGGGTCAACGTTCATCAGAAGATAGCCCGACCCTCTCGGGTTCTGCTTGTCCATCTTGAGGGAATCTTCCGAACTTATCTTTGACGATGACCAAGTTTTCCACGCTTCCGTAGTCGTGTTATCGATCAGGTCGGTCGGGTCTCCATCGCTAACAGATGCCGTAGTCGTTCCCGATTTATCTGTAATGGTGATGGTCGCAACTGAACCCGACTTCGTAACAGAAGCACTAGGCGAATAACCATCAGGACCCTGCGGACCCTCGGGTCCCTCAGGACCAGTCGCAGGAACGTCAGTGTTGACCCACTCGCCGTTCACCGCATCCCATACATACCAATAGCCGTTCTCGATCTTCGGGTAGTGTGATACGTTATCCTCGCACTCCTCAACCGCATTCTCGAGTGCAGCTATGGTCTGTTCAATGGTGTCCTGTTGAACAGGCGTAGGCTCCGCGTTGGTCGGCTTGGCACGCTCGCGCACCTGGGTGACGATCTGGTATTCGGTCTCTCCGTCGTCGTTGGTGTCGTGCAGGTAGATCCAAGCGTACACCGTGCCGGAGTTCTGCAAATACTCGTCAGGAATGATGCAGGATCCATCCGAATAGACGGACGTCTTCGAGTTACCGTGCAGAGCATTCGAAAAATGCACCTCAAAGTACGAAGGCAGATCTAGCCCCTCGATGGTCAGTTCCTGCCCGTAGTCGTACCGCCAGAGCGGGGCAGTATATGCAATTCTGTCATAGCCAACGAACTTAGCTACCGTGATTCTGTTATCCATAGACTAACCTCCGAAGGATGATATAAAAAAGGACCGACTGGGCGGTCGGTCCTGTTAAAGGAGTTATTAACATCATGAACTTAACTAATTATTCACGCTATCATAATACCACGAAATTTACTGCGGATTACTGCGCACTTTTCTTTGATATTTACAAATCCATCTTCGCCCCGCAGTTCGGGCAGTAGTCGGATAACCAGTCTTTTCCATTAGGGTGGAATTGCGGTCTGCCGTGACACTTCGAGCATTCATATCCCCACGGCTTTTCGTACCACTTTCCCTGCTGTCTTTCCTCGATGGTTTCCGCTTGGTCTATCGCATCAAACGCTCTGCTATAATCGCTGTATGTGTCGAACTCGTTGTTTTCAAACTGTATTGCATCTGCATCAATCAATCTCATTTGTGATCACCCCTCTTTCGGTTATCGCTTCCGCATCTAGGGCAGAAGTTAAAACGTTCTTCGCTCATCGCGATTTGATTGCACTCTGAACACTTGCAGAAATTATCGTCTTTGCAAGGAATCCACTCTCCATGCGGTCTTTTTCCCTTTAGTGCTTCAATAGCCATATCAACGGCTTCTTTTTCCTCTTCGACTGTTACGCCGCTTCTCCATCGTGCTTGTTCACCCATTCGAAGTATCACTATCGCTTTTTCTGTTTTCATTCTCGTCACCTTCTTTCCGCACCGTGGTATCAATGTAAAACCTGTTCACCTTATGTGTTTCGACATCCACGCAAGCCACATATCCATTAGTCCCGTTAATAAGATTCCCTGCTTTATATGTTCTCCCTTCGTATGTGAATTTTTCGCCACGCTTCAAGCAACCTAATGTCGTTTTCATTTCTCGCCACCTTCTTTCTTATCCCATCTTGCATACAACCTAGCAATAAGAAACTCAACCAACCCACCGAGAACGAAACCGTAATAAAACTCTCTCATTTCTCGTCACCTTCTTTCTGTTCTTCGTATATCCAAGTAGACCTGTAATAAGAGCATTGAGAGCATTTTATTCCAGAGTTTAAAAACTCAGGAATCATACGAACGATATTTTGAGTTAATTCTGTAGTTGATTCAATGACCTTTTCAATAAGGTTATCATCTCGCTTTAGTGAGTCGATAGCCAAATCAACAGCTTCGCGAACTTCTTTATCTGTGTATTTGTCAGAGTGTTTATATCGCCACACTTCAAGGAGTATTTCTATCGCCTTAGATCTGGTCATTAAACTCCACCCCCTCAAACTCTTCCCCGCAGTTGCTACACTTTGGGATGTCGGGAAAAGTTCCCCGCTGTACTCCGTACTGTTGCAAACATTTGTCGCAGTAATAGAAATCATTCACAATGCCGCACCAGTTCTCCAAGTGCGAATATTTCAAGTTAGCCATTATTTCACCTCCCCCACGGAAAGCCAAAGTCGGATCTTTTGATCTTGCACTTCGGCTCACCGTCTTTCCAGAAAACGATTCCTTCAATCAGGCAGTTCTTCAAGTATGACCGAATCCCTTCGAAATTCCTTTCTACTTCAATGACTCGGATTCCGTGCCTTTCAAGTTTGTCTGCATCCAATCTGTAAGGATTCGCCTGGAAGTGTGGCCCGATAGCCTCGTAGGTTCCATCCTCAAGAATTCCGTTCGTGTTAGCAAGCGCAGAGAAAAACCATCTGTCGGCCGGATTAACAGGGTCACACTTTACCCAATGAGGCCAATGTCCTGTTACAGGGTCAGGATCACAACACGGAATCGCTCCCGCTGGTGCATTTCTTCCTGATTTGGCGTCATACCGTTTATACAGTTCCCCGTTAATAATTGCACAGCAAGAGCCGTCCATCTTAACAGTCGCGACGCCTTCGCCATTCAAAACCCATTCCATCCCCTCGGTCACTTTGGGGCTGATTCCTACAACCTTATGATTTTCGTACTGTCTTTCGAATAATGTCGGTATCTTTTTCATTTACTTTCCCTCCTCTGGTATATATGGCAGGACCGCGTCGAGTGCCCGTAAGTGGTATTCGAACATCCTGCGTTCTTCAATATGAATAGCAATCGCTAGGTCTTTCCACTTCAAGCGGTTCACGTACCGTTCAATCAGGATTGTTCTCAAGATGGAACTGTCGACTTTCTCGATCACGTCCAGGGTCTTTCGGTCAAGACTCATCAGGTACATCAATCTGCGGGAGAGTTCCTCTGACAGGTCGATATACTCCGCCATGCGCTCCTCCTGACCGTTCCCGTCACCGTGGCCTTCCATGACCTCGCGCAGCCGGATCGGCTTCACACACTTCTCAAGGTCGGCATTGAGGCGTTCAAGTCTGCGCTGTATAGCTTGGATCTCGAGGGCCTGCCCATAGTTACGGTTGAGCCACACCTTTGCCCGTTCTTCTCGTTCAGTCATCGGAACACCTCCAAAGATAGTAGCCGTACTGCGGATAAATGAATAACCGCTCGAAGCCAGGGTACCGTTCCAAGAACAGTTCATCGGTGAGGTCATCCTGCACGTGTCTTTCGTATGGGTTCCCATAGATCGGCCCCTGCTTGTACTTGTACGGTGCCGCGGCAATGATGACGTCGCTGTGCTTCTTAGCGTACTCAAGGCACGCCTGCGCCTCTTCCACGCTCATATGCTCCAACACGTCCCCGAAGATCACGACCTTATATCGCCGATACGTGAACCCTCGGATATCCTGCACGAACACCTTTCTGTATTTCTCCGCGAGGCGGTTCCGCTCTACGTTCGGTTCGTATACTTCTACCGCGTCCATGGTGAGATAGTCCCCCAGGAGTCGGGAATAGTTCCCGTCACACGCGCCCACGTCAAGACAGGTCGCGCCTTTCTTCACGTTCCGCAGAATCCAGTCGCGGACTCCATCCTTTCCCATTTCGTATGAACTCATTTACAACACCTCCTCAACAATACTGACACTTACCATGGCCCTGTCCGCCATCGCCCAATGCTTGGTTACCCTAAGCGAATAGATCTGTGAATCATCGTTCCAGAACCCGAGTTTCGTCATGCAGTCTATTAACAGCTTCGCAACATTATCACAATCGGGTCTGGACGTCTTGGGACGGCCTTTCTTCTTCTTGTCTGGCGTCCGATACCAGAACGAGATGCTGACGCTTACAGGCCCCTCTACGGGCGTTTTAGGGGCATACTCTCGCAGGGCGTTCAAATAGGTGTCTTCTGTCTGCTGTAGTTTCTTTGACTTGAAATAGATCTTGCTCCGCCCGTCGTACCGTTTCATCTGCGCGGTTCCTGCCGGAATCTGGTCAAAGATCATACTGAATTCAATCATTGTCATCGTTACTACCCCCCCACATCTCGGCTACGATCAGAAGGGTGAACAGAATAATGCAGACAAGAATGATAATAATCTCGGCGATCATCCCAACACCTCCCTGATTATCCTGACGGCTGCCGCCGTCGGGTCGGACTCGTCCTTTAAATTCGCTTCGCGGATCCTCTTCAACAGCTGAGTCCTGATTCTGTCCTTTTCTGATTCAATCATCAGATTGAACTGTTTGATATCTTTTTCGGTCATAAGTATTTTCCTTTCCGACCCATCAAAAACCCTAGGAGAGTTTTGGTTATGCTGTACAGTGTAAAGGCAAGGCAATCGATGCCTTTACACTTTACTGCTTAAGTAAAACGATCTATTTATTTATACCCATAAAAAGATATATATATAAAAGCTTTACGGGTCTTTTTTACGGGTCAATTTTACGGGTCAAATTCTGGTTCGTTCGGTTCGTCTTTGAATCGGATCACGATCTTCTTGCCGGTTCCCTGTGACACTTTTTCATACCTATCGGAGAAATAGTCGAGCCGTGTCAGGATGGTCGGTTTACTCATGCCCAGCTTCAAAGAGATCTCTTCATAGTTCGTTTGGCCTTTCTCCTCGATCAGCGTGTCGACCGCTTCCTTGAATATCAGATAGTCGTTTCGCTTCTTGTCAGCGTAGGACTCTTTATTCATTCCTGGTATGTGGCTTTCGTAATCCGCCATCGAAAGGACGTTCTGTTCGTCAAAGATGTGAAGCGGCGGACGAAAGAAGATATTAACGGGTTTCATCCTCTTGAATTCTCTGAACGTGAACTCGAGCCGGAGCGGAGTCATGTCATCCATGAACTCCTCAAACCCTGCGTCGATCTCTTCCTTGTCTTTCTTCATCTGGTAAGTCGTCCTGTGTCCGATTGCCCGATAGTTATCAGCTAATGCAGACGCTTGCTCCTGTGCGGATGGAAGGATCCCTTCCCGCCAATCATCAGAGATTTCGTTGAGTTTCTTTGTCCAGATCTTCACCGCGTAGTTGTTTTTGAGTGCCTCGACTATTTTCGTTTCCATCTGCAAGGCGAGCATATCGATCATTGCGTCAGGATCTCGGGCAAATACCCCCGATCCGCTTGCACGGTCTTGTGGGGATTTATAACCCTGATCGCCCTTGCTGTGATGGTGTGAGAAGATGACCGAACACTTAGTCCTTGCTGCGATCTTATCGAGCTGATTGCAGAAATCACCAGCGTCTTTCGCGCTGTTTTCCTCGCCCGCTGTGATCTTGTAAATCGGATCCAATACCAGAGCAGAAAAACTCTCCCTCGTGTTCTTATACTCCTCGATCATCTTAGCAATCAAAGCCCCCGACATATCACGGAGCGGAACAGACACGCCGCGCAAGTGTAAGATCCTCAGATTCTCGGCATAGTCTTCACGACTAAGCCCAAGCAGTTTCGCTAGGTCATCGACTCGCTTCATGAACGATTTCGGGTCAATCTCAAGGTTCATATAAAGAACTTTCGCCTTGGCGCATTGGAACCGTCCTAAGAACTTACTGCCTGACGCGATGCACAGCGCGAGATTTATCAGCATGAACGATTTTCCTGCCTTAGACGCGGCGGATATCATCATCTTGTGACTCCTGCGAAGGATTCCCTGGATTAACTCAGGTTCAAGCTCGATCTCTTCCGGATAGTCGAGAATGTTGTCGAAATCCGGAAGATTGATCTTGCTTTCTTTCTTCGCCGCCGCAATTTGCTTATCAAGTTCGAGGTCCTTCTGTAGCTGTCGTAACTGTCCCTCGTCATCAATCGGCGGCGGAAGTGGCGGCAAATCCTCAACGGGCGGGTCTTCGTTCTGACCGATCCATGCGTCCCAGTCTAAGGATGCCATCGGTCACCACATCCCTTCCTCTTCTCCTCCAAGTTCGACCTCAGGGTCAAGGTACCGCACTACGCGGTTGTTCTGCTTCGTGTTGCCGTTCTTGTCCTGATAGGTGTTGACCTCAACAGAAGCGCGGCCTTTGGCACCAAGGACTTTCGACCAGTCCATTGTGATTCCTTTTCCGTGGGTCTTCTGCCCGATACAGCGGAAGAACTCGCACAGTTTCCACTCGACCTTATCAGCAAGGAACAGGCGTTCCTTCATGACCGATTTCCCGACACCTTCCGCGCTGATGGTCAATTCTAACTCGGCGCAGTTGCACGGCTCGATCTTAGCCGAACCATCGTACCAAGATCTTTCGAACTTGGTTACTGTAAACTCGTACTCGCCCGCGGGCAGCAGTGCAAACTCGCTCTCATTCTCAATGTATGCATCCCATGCTAAACTGCTCATAATTTCATACCTCCTACAAACTTCTTAAAATCTTCCCACTTAGAAATGAGTCTCTTGTTGATGACGTCCGGCTCAATGTTCTCCACTGCGGAATACTTACCGCGGAACGCCTTCAGGATCTGCTCCTCTGTGATGCCGTCCTTCGCCATCAGTGCGCGGAGCGCGTACAGTTCCACGTTTTCCTCGGCTATTGGCTCCCCGATGTCGAAAGGCAGAGATTCGGCTGTTTGTTCTTGCGCCGCCTCTGGCGCAGTCCCAAAAGAGATGCTTGCCCGCTCCTGCTCGTACAGTTTAGCGATTGACTCCCACTTGAGCGGAAGTTCTGGCGCGAGGTCAAACCTGTTTTTCGCATCCCAACAGGAATGATGCGCCGTGTACATGACTCGCTCCCCGCCTGTGACCTTCTTCTTTTTGTCCAAGCCTTCGCCCGATGTAATGACGGTGGTCTTGTAGTTGCAGAAAAGTAACAGATCCGCCCACTCCTTGAGAAGCGGAGCGCATCTCTTTGTCAGTTTCAGTTCCCAACGGTCATATGCGCCCATCTCGTCCGGCTGTTCGAATTTACTGATCTTCGCGTGGGCGATCAGCGTAACATTGATACCCGCGAAGATTGCCCTGTCGCAGATATCAAGGAACCGCTTCAAGTCTTCTGCTACATAGGTGTAGCCTTTACTGTATCCGAACGATTCAATGCCGTCCTTGCCGTACTTCTTACAGATTCCCTTGGTGATAATGAGTTCCAGAGCGTCCACCGTATCAATGACGATAGTTTCGACCTGCAGTTTGTCCTTGTTGGCGATAACCTCGTTCAGGTCGTCCAAAATCGCCTGAAACTCCTTTTCCTGACTCTTGACTCTCCTTACGTCAAGGCGGGAAGTTCCGCCTTCTACGTCAAAGAATAGAGCCTTTGGCATTTTTGACGCCAGAGTGGTCTTGCCGATACCCTCTGCGCCATAGATGACCGCCTTGACTGGCATAGCCATCTTTCCCTCGTTGATCTCAATCATGTTAATAACTCCTTTCTATTCTTCTATCTCAAGGTCGAAATTGTCGTAATTCACCTCAACCCTTGAATCCTCTTTCAATTCCTCGAGTTCCTTGTCAAAGCACGCCTCGCAGTAAATGCTTTGGTGCCAGTCGAAGGCGTCGGTTCCGAACTCGATCTCCTGATTGCACTCGGAGCAGTAAATACGTTTTCGTTTAAGTAGTGCCATCACTTCTCCTCCTTCTCATTCGGGAAGTCGAGGGGCTTTTCGTCCACGACGTTGACCGTCTTGGCACTCTTGATCGCGTTCGCGATACTCTCCGCCGCTCTGGTGACCGCCTGCGTGCGCTCCATCTTCTCGTGTTCCAAGTCCTTGAGCTTGTTGAACAGCGCAAGGTTGTTGTTGGTCATGGTGTCAATCTTCTGCCTTGTCTGCTCCTCAAGCTTGCTGAACTCCCTGATGATATACACCACCATCACCAGACAGAACGCCGTTCCCACGAGTATTCCTGCTAAAAGAATGTGAATTGCTAAGTCCATGAAAATTTACCTCCTTGGTAAAATTGGCTCGATCTCTTGGATCCGATACCAGTTGATTTTGTTCTTTGAAATCAGCCAATCAGGAATGTAGATATTAAATCCGCCGTCGGCTGTCTTCCGTCTTCTGATCTGGATCTGCGACTTTGGCAGGTAGACGGTTCTGTCCATTCGCCCGTCTAACCTCTCGCCCTGTATCGTGATCCGTATCGCCCCAGGTGTTTGATTGATTTCTCGCATCTGGCCTACGTACACTCGATCACCTCCCAAGGCTGCCCAACCTTGACGCTGATGGCGATCTTCTCGGCCGGACTGAACTCTTTCTTACCGCTCAATCTCTGGCTGACGTAGTTCTCCGACCTTCCGAGATAGTCCGCCAAGGCCGCCCGACAGATGAATGTTTCTCTGATAGCTGGGTATGGCTTTTCTTTCTGCTTCATGTTGTTACTCCTTCCGTTTACTCCTGATAACCCACAGTTAACGTCCAGTCAATAAAAAAGAGACTTCTTCGTCTGTCAATCTCAGGGATTCGACCATCTTGTTAAACTCTGGTACTTTCCACGCCTCAAGGTGCTTTGCTTTGTATAAGAAAGTCGAATAAGGTACGCCAATCTTGCGAGCCACTTCTTTCTTAGGAACTCCGCTTTCCTTGAGAATTACACAGAATCTCTGTTCAAAATCCACAATTTCAACCTCCTTTCTTAGTTACCCTTTTGGTTAACTGGTTAACTCGAGTATAAACTTGTCAAAGTTAACTGTCAACACAAAAACCACATCTTTTTATTACATTTGTGTTAACACGTTGCCTAATAGTTATCTAAATGCTATTATTCTGTTTGAAGGGTGTGATTAAATGGAATACAAGGAACTAGGGCGCAGAATCAAACAGCGCAGGATTGAACTCGGTATAAATCAACAGGAACTAGCCGAGAAAGTAGGGTATACGAGCAAGGTTGCCATCAGTAGAATTGAATCAGGTGATATAGATATACCTATGACAAAAATGCTCCTGATCTGCGACGCTCTCGGCATGAATATAACTTCTATATTTAACACTTATTCAAAGGTTGACCTGCTAGACGGCCTTTCTGACGGTAGCAGGCTCCGCGCATTGGAATATATCGAAACACTTAGGAGGGCTGATTTATGGCAGAACCAAAATGGGACGGAAAAAGATGGCGGCTCAGGGTCGGACGGAATGGCTCGGTAAGGTGCTACCAGTCGAAGACACCAGGCAGAGCAGGAAAACGAGAAGTCGAGAAAATGGCAAGGCGTGACGAGAGATTCTCTGAACACGTCAGCTTTTCCGTGGCTTGGGAGCGATACATAAGAGATTTGTCCGCTTTCACGTCACCCGAACACGTCATCAATTCGGAATCAATCGCCAAGAATTATTTTCAAGAGATATTCGATAAAAAGCTAACAGAACTCAGGTTCCTTGATTATCAGGACGTCATTCTCAAAGCAAGGAAAAAGGATGGTTCTGAACTAAGCAAGAAAACCCTTCAGAACATCCGAACCGTTCTTGTAAATTTCGCGCGGTTCTGCAAAAGGAACGAACTGATGACGGAAACCCTGTCAGAGTTGCGGGTACCAAAGACAGCCCCGAAGAAGGGGAAAGAAATCCTGCAGCCTGACCAAGTGAAACGGCTGTTGAATGAGTTTAACGACGAATGGTATATAAACCTGTGGCGGTGGTTGGTCTGCACCGGACTAAGACCAGGTGAAGGACTCGCGCTAAGATGGTCAGATATCGAGGATAATAAGGTCACCATCCGCCAGTCAATGAACTACCGCGGGCGGATGACCGAGGGCAAGAATAAGAACGCCCAGCGCACGTTCTACCTCAATTCCGTTCTGATCGGGATCCTGCGCGACCAGAAGGACCGCACATGGAGATTGAATTCTGACTACATATTCTGCAATCACGCGGGACAGTGCGCGAAGCAAACGGACACCATCCACTCATGGTATCGAATTTCGCGTTCTTTGGGGTCAAATACCTCGCCTTATTCCCTCCGCCATACATTCGTGTCATTGATGGCCCAGACGCTTCCTGAGGCATCTCTCAAGGAATGGGTGGGTCATTCCGCGTCAATGGACACCTACGGTGTGTACAAGCACGCTGTAAATGGTCAGGGTCAGGACACCGCCGACCGTATCGGGATATCACTTATCCACATAAAAAATTCGGAGAATTGACCAAATCTTGACCAAAAATCCCCGAATCCCCTGCAATATATGGTCGAGGTGACAGGGTTCGAATTTGCCCCAGTACGTTTTTGTGAAAAACAAAACCCCGATTTTTCGGGGTTTTTCACTGTTTTTGTTTTCCTCGAAAACATAAAAATGAAACTCAAATTGACCAAATATTGACCAAGCACTGTACCAATATTGGGACAGTTGCTATCGTGCAGGAAAATCATTTTTCTGCACGATAATAAAAAAGCCCCCACACACCGAAGTGTGTGAGGGTTTATGGAGTCTGTTCCCTGCTTCGCCTGAATCGTGTATGGACAATTAAACAGTTGCTTGAATATTTACGGTTTGAGGTTAGGCGCGGGAAGGAACAGGGAACAGCTAGATAATATATTCAAGGTAGGCTTCCATGTCGCGCCACTCCTGAGAGTACAGGAGACCCTCGACCACTTCCGCCCTGCTTGTCTCCACGATCTGGTCGCACCAGTAAGCAAGGCCCTCGTCGTCGGGTTCACGGTCGAAGAATACCCTATACAGGATGGTCACGAAGTCCTTGTTATCGAGATGCCGTTCCTCGAGTTCTGGAGAACTCAGGAAGAACCGCAGCACCTGCGAGGGTGTCTGTGCCTTGCTGTTGAGTTGCTGTGTCCAGTAGGCCATGCCCTCGGGTTCTGGTTCACGGTTCAGAATGTTCTTGTAGAGCGAACAGAGCCACGAAGCAATCGAGATATACTCCCACCACGGGCAAAGACCCCACTTTTTCCATTTCTGCACGTCTTTTGTGACAATGACCCCGTCGGCGTGTCCTTTGGCCTCAATGACGGAATGATAACCTGCATATATTCCAATATGGCCGGATTTCCACACAAGGATTCCTGGGATATTTGGCATTGATTCAATTCCGCCTGTAATATCGCAAAGCTTTATCATTTGGTCGGCGGAAACGTCGTATTTCGGGTTATAGATCGCGGGTTCGTTCACGGCCGGACTCATCATGTAGCCCTTAACAGCCAACCCGATACAGTCGTGAACCTTCTGGCCGTAGCCGTCCTTGAATGATTCCCTATCCCACTTTTTGTACATCTTGGGATATTGTTTGGTCTTCTCGTCCAGAAGTTTCTCGCTTCCTAACTGCCCGAAAGTGCCGTACCAGTATTGACGGCCTAGTTGAGCCTTGGCGTATTGCAAGGCTTGGAAATTGTTTTTCACTTCGAGACTCCCCCTTTCTCGAGTTGTTCAACCTTGGTTTCAAGAACGGATTCTCTTTCCTCGAGGCGGAACGTTCTCTCTATCAGGTTGTTGTGCTTTTCCACTTGTTTCTTCAGTTCGTCAATCTTGTAGTTCGTCAATGTGTTGGATGTAACAATTGATACAACCGAGCCTATGACGGTGCCAAGGAAGGCCAGAAGGCCGACTACAACAGTCTCACTCATCTTCCACCTCCGGCAAACCTGTGACGATTGACGTCAGGATAGACAGGATCCCCGCGAGGCTCGAAGCCGAGATCACGAGGACCCAGTTCACATCCGATAGAATCGCCGCCGTTCCGATGGTTGCAATAGCGGTCTGCGCCATGGTGCGGACTGCGCGGATGATTGCAGCGCGTGCAAACTTTTCGAATTTCTCATTCATAGGATCACCTCCCACTCAGGAAGCGGAAATCAAGTATTCCAGCTTCATCACTTTTGATGCGTCCTTTTCTTTCTCTTCTGACAGATTGTTAATTGTGCTTAACATCATGTTCGAGGTAGCCAAGACTACAGGCGAACGGCCCTGTGACAGGTTTTCATACGCGAAGCCGTGGCAGATGGTGCCGTTTGATGTCGGGCTGTACCATGCCGTGGTTGATGCAGAGTTCACGCCGTCCGGCACGGTAACGTGTGCCATCTCGTAGAAGTTGCCCGAGTTGTAGAACCAGTTCTCGCCGATCATGAGGTCATCATTGATCTTTACAGGCCCCATCTGGAAGTTGTACGACTTTGCAGGAACCGTCCAACCCTCGGGGAATTCGGTTTGTGTACCGTCCCATTTCAGCTTTACAAACTTACCGTTAGACGAATACACGTAGAAATGCGTGTCAGTACACGGTGTACGCGGAACGGACAGAAACATGATATTTGGAGTCGTCTGCAAATACTTTGCGTCGGTCGGCTGAACGCTCTCATAGGTGAAATGCGTTTCCGTGAAGTTGCTCTTCGCAATCTTGATTGCAAAGATGGTCTTGTTGTCGTAAGGCACTACCACGCCATAGAAGTTAGTGGTGTCAAAGATGTAGTAGTTCTTCTTTGTCGTGAAGTCGACGCCCAGCGTACCGATCTGGACGGTTCTTGTAGACAGAACAGGGAAGTCTTCCGGCTTCATGTTGATGTTGAACTTGTTCATGTCGTGCCTGCACACCATCTCGACGAACTCCGCCGTGGTGGAGTCTGTCGCATTGATAAAGACACTCGTTGCGGTCCCTGCGGCAGGGTTGATATTGAGCGGGTGCATGGCCGCCTTTTCTGCGGTCCATGTGTTGCCCTGTCCTTCTACTTTGTACGGCACGTTATACGATTTATACATAGTGCCGTCAGGTGTGAACGGAAGGAGTCCGATATTGCCCAGTTGACCAGGGCAGAGACAAACGCAGTTAATGAGGCCGTTACCTTGGTTCGTGTCCCATGTCCACACGAACTTAGCCGAGGTATTGGTGAATACTGTCTCGGAACCGTTCGGGTTGCCACGGTACGGGCTAGCGGAAGAATGCGCCTGGTCGCCTGCGTGGGCTATCAGATTATTCTGGTATTCGGCAGGCGGGATATACTGGTTCTGGTTCTCCGTGATATTATTTCTGAACATCATGCACCCCGAGAAAAAGTTCTTCACTGGCAGCAGCTTCGTGTAGTCCGCAGAGCCTGCATAGTTCACCGCGAATAGATCCTTGACCGCGTTCGTGACAAGGTTCTCGTCCTCGCTGACCGTCTCCTTTCCCGTGTTGACATCTGTCAACGTGATACGTGCGCGGCCGTGAAGTTCCTTGCCGTCCATTAATGCGCTAAATGGGTTGAATGCTGTTTGTAATTTAGCCATGGTTTCCCTCCCTTATTCATCTTCAATTGTGAGTGTGAAAGATTCGTCAATGCCTCTTAACGGGGCGTCTGCGCTGAATTTCGGATAAGCGGCGTTGATCGCGAAGCCGTCCAACGGCAACCACTTGAACCGGATCAGCGTGTCGGTCATATCCTCAAGTGGTGCTGTGCAGTCGATAGCCTGGTAGATATCGTTGGCAGTAATAAGGCCATCCCAACCCTCGACAGAGTAGAGATTCTGACCTTTCAAGATGATCTTGACATTGACATCGTTGGTATTCTGCCAAGCGGCTTCGCCGTTCTTTAGCTTTGCTTTGAGGTACAGACTGTGAAATCCTGGGTCTGCGATGTGCGCGAAGAATGGCAAGGTGTCCATCATGATAGTGCCTGTATCGCCACCGCTCCGACCGCATCCGTAACTGACGCCGTCAAGAACCCAGTAGTAATAGATCGTGGAGAAGTCCCCGACAGCGTTCCAGTTGCTCATGCCGATTACTTCGATGTCGTTGTCGCCATTAGCCGCGAAGAACACCTCACCGATGACCAGTTCATCGTCTACCGTGTCGAGTGACTTGATATCGTTGTTCTCGTACACGTAGTAGGTCATCTTATTGACGCCACCTGCACCACCGCCACCGCCACCGCCGGACGATGAACCACCGCCCGAACTGCTCGAGGTAATTAGTGCGCGGTCTTTGCCGTAGGCTCTGAGTGTCAGGGTTCCCTTCGTGAATGTCCAAGAATGAACTATCGTTGGTTCGTCCTCAAACTTCGTCCAGTCTCCGCCCGTGAATAGAAGCTTGTCACCGCAATCATAAATTGGTGCGCTCCGCATCTCGATCTTATACGGGCGAATCACCATTTGATACTCAAGAATCGCGTCGATTACGGACAGAAACATCGATTTATTTGCATCCGTCAGGAGTTGCCAATATGGATCCGAACCCAGTTCGTAGATCTTCGACGCGCCCATCTTTTTAGAGTATTTCGTCTCGTCTGCGCTGATGTCGTACATAGATACGCCGTCCCACGAAGTGCGAAAGTCGCTGATCTGGTTGGCGCGTGCTACTCTTCTGTTGTATTCAATGACCTGCACGGGGTCACTCCCCTGAAATCCCTGATATGACCACAACTTAAGGCCGCCGTCTCGGTCGACGTAGGCGAAACCGCCCACGGCGCACGCACACCAATACAAGATATCCCTGTATGTCTTGATGTCCGAAATAGCAAACTCTGTATATGTCAGTAGTCCGTTCGGGAGTTCCTGCACCTGTTGCTCAGTCATTCCCATGTGCAGGGAGATGTCCAAGGTCTTCATGGTGACACGGTCTACCGCCGTGTTGAGAATGTGGTACAGACTACCGCCGAGCGTCTGTTCGACAGGTTCGTCAAACAAACACATTCCGTCATAGGCTGCAATGGTCACAAGGTTGCCCTCATAGGTGGCTTGCTTGACGTAGTAGTCGCCTACTTTGATTTCTTCCCACTCCGACACGCCTTGTATGATCGTTTCGACCTCGTAGGTCAGGGAGATCATGGCGTCCTTGAAATAGCCGGGGTATTTATCAGCGGTCACGCTGGGCAGGAAGGTCAGCTTCAATGAACCGAGATACACACCGCCGATGGTGATATCCTCGGTGGAACTACATTGATGCGAGATCGTGATAGAGTCATCAAGGATATCGTCACCCGCGAACAGGAAGCCCTGTTTTCCCGTCTGGACAGGGTCGAACTTCAGTTCGCCCTTCCATCTGGCCTTGTGAATCGTTCTTTGCGTCTGAAGTAATTCGGGAGATACGTCATACATATTTATACCTCCGAAAATACAATGGTCAGGGTCCACAGTCCGTCAGTTCGTGCGACGTACTGCGAGCGGTCCGCCATGTTCATATTCGTTACTCTCGCCCGCCATGTTCCGCCCGTGCCTGTTCCGTAACTCATGGAACAGGTCGCACGCTTGCACTTTTCGAGGAGCATATCTCTGGTCGCAGAATTGCACGCCCACGTTGTGGTAACGGTTCTCTTTTGCAGTCTCGTGATTACTCCGATCTCTGTTCCTGACTCACTCAGAGAGATGCTCTCGTTATTGGAGAACGTCACCCTAAGTGATGACGGGTTCGTCATGTACCCATCCCAATAGAAGTAGTTGTCACCTAACATTAGCCCCTACCTCCTCCGATATAATTGGCTTCGTTGTTTGCATTTGCTACAACGGTTGTGATCTTTTCATCACCGATATAAACAGGAATTACCGTGGTCGAGTTCTGGCTGTTGATTGCCTCGACGATTGACGCCGCATTCGACGCGCTCGCCATCATGCTCATTGCACTAGATCCAGTTGAAATAGTTCTTCCGCCACCGCTCGACGTGTCGCCGTGCCAGAACTGCTCCTCACCTGCGCCAGAAATAGGAGCCTGAGAAGCATCACGGGACGGTGCCCAGTTGTTTGCAGGGTTCTCGACAGGGTAGTTGTAGCTACTGTTCTTACCTTCAAGAATGGAGAAGACTGTTTTCAGTCCTGCCTTGATCTCTGGCCTTAGCCACATGGCGTCAACCATGCCGTCAATGATCTTGATTGCCATATCCTGACCCATCTGATAGCAGGAATCCAACATAGTTGACAGGATCTTGCCGAACATATCGGTTACAAGGTCTTTCTTCTCGTACAGTTTCGCGCCGATCTTCATCAGCAACTCAGCAATCGGACCCGATTCTTTGCCCAGCACATCCATGACTTTTTCAATGATTCCGCTGTCAATGATCGCCGTAAACAAGGTGATACCTGCGTCAACGATCTTTTCAATCATCTGCGACTCGATGATCTTGTCGGCTATTTTCTGGATGAACTCAGGCAATTTCTCAGAGATGGCAGGAAGTGCGCGGTCCATACCATCAATAAGAGCCTCGAATACCTGAATGGCGGCGTCGATGATCTTGTCGAGGTTGTCGTTGGACGTCAGCGCATCCACTATCGTGATGATCGCATCCGCCACGGCAGGAATCAGGCGAGGGAGCGCATCAGATAAGCCATTAATAAGGCTGACAATTACGAACACGCCGAGGTCAATCAGTTCCTGACCGTGTTGGTCTAAGAATTCAACAAAGGCGTCTACGATCTGAATAATTCCCTCTTTGATTGCCTCAATTGATTCTGGATTGAGTAATCCGTCAGCCAAACACCTAATGATCTCGATGCCTGCCTTGAGGATCTCCGGCAGATTGTTTCGAATCGTGGTAAGCGAGGTATTTATCAGCTTTTTCACGATCTCAACGAACTGAGGCAGATTGTTAATAATCATTTCCAAGGCTTTTGGTACGGTCTTGTCAATGACCTTTCCGATCTCTTCAATATCGCCCTGCGCGTTCACTACGCCCGATGCGAACTCGTTCAAGAGCGGAACGCCCTGTTGCGCGAGATCCGTAAGTGCAGGAAGCAATACCAAACCGAGGCCGTTTTTCAAAGACAACATTCCGTTATCGAGCATGACAAGCGCATCAGAGTAAGCCTGGTACTGGTTGAGGACGTCCCCCGATAAGATAATGCCCGACTGTTCAACGGACTTGTTGAACTCGTTTAGTTCTTCCTCGGAACGGTTGATTAATGGGTTGAGTTCTTTTGCGGACTTGCCGAGTAGTGACATGGCTTTCGTGTCGCGCTCGACGGGGTCCTTGATCTTGCCAAGGGCTGAAATAACCTCATAGAATACCGTGTTCAGGTCTCTATACGTGCCGTCGTCGTTCTTGATCTCAACACCAAGGTCCTTGAACGCCTTCGCCGTGTCCTTGCTACCGCTTGCAGCCGAACTCATGGATTTTTCAAGTTTGGTCATGGATCCGGTCATCGTCTCAACCGAAACATCGACCAGTTCAGCCACGGCCATTAAACGCTGTATTTCGTCCGTAGCAAGTCCTGTCTTACTCGCCAAGGTGTTTACTTGGTCGGCGTAGTCTGCGCCCGCCTTGGTCAGTTCTGCCAGCTTCTGCATGGTCGCGTCAATGGTGTGCGTGACCTTCTCCATCTGCTCGACAAATAACTTCACCGCGCCAACAATGGCGTTTTTGATGGTGTTAGCGACCTCTTTCAGTTTGTCGATGACTTTCTTGGCAATGGTGACCAATGCCGCAAGTGCCGCAACCACCGCAGTCAGCGGATTAGTAGCAAGTGACATTAAAGCGGAAGCAAGTCCGCCTGTTACCTTATTCAAGGCGTTGAAGGCGTCCTTCGATATATCGGTCGCGTCGCTCGTCTGTTCGAGGTCGTCCGCGGTCTCTTCTGCGCCTTCCCCGACTCCCATCATGGCGGCCGCTGTCTCATTAGATGCCGCTTCAAGGTCGCCCAGTTCCTTCTCTGTGGTCGCGATCTGCGCAGTCAGGCTTGCATACTCTTCCTTGGTTACCGTGCCTTTTTCGAGACCTTCCGCCGCCTTAACCGCCGCTTCCTTCATCAGGTCGAGGCGTTCCCTTGTCTGGTCGACCTGTTTGGCAAGCAGTTCCTGCTTCTGTGCGATCAGTTCGGTGTTGCCTGGGTCGAGTTTAAGAGCTGCGTCAACGTTCTTTAACGCCTTCTCTGTGTTCTTGATGGACTCGTCAAGGCTTGCCATCTTATCGGACAGGGAGACGGTAGCATTGCCAGCGTCTTCCATCGCCCGTTTATTGTCCTCTGAGGCGTTTCCCATCGCCTTCAAGGACTGTTCCGTCTTGACAATTTCGGCCTGTAATTTGGCGTACTGCTCCTTTGTTACGGTACCGTCTTCAAGACCCTTGGCCGCCTCTTCTGCGACCTGCTTCATCAGCTTCAGTTTTTCATTCGTGCCGCTGATCTGCTTGGCAAGGAGTTCCTGTTTCTGTGCCAGAAGTTCAACGTTTTTCGGATCCAGTTTGAGGGCTGAGTTTACCGATTTGAGGGCAGAAGCGGTTGTATTGAGTGACTTGTCAACCTCTTTCAATGATTTGGTGATTCCGCTACTGTCAGCGTTCAACTCGATGTTGATACCGATTATTTTTCCGGCCATAGTTGCCCTCCTACCACTTCAAAAAGTTATCTATATCGTCCTGTGTCGCCAGTTGGTTGTATTGCGCTTTGTCGTTGCAATACTCACACATCATGTCGTAGACCTCGCCGACCTCAAGGTCGAACAGGTCGGGAAACCTGATGCCCATTGAAAAAGCGCGCAACATGAAAATAGCCTCGGGATCGCTCACGCGGTCCGTCGGCTTTACACGTTTTTTAATGCTGAATGTGTCTTATTCGTGCTGTTCCAAAGTTCGATAAAATCGCCCGAAAGGTCGTTCAGGTCATCCTTGTCAATGCCAGACAACCACAGGATGTATGCGTCCTCTGTCAGGTTCTGGAACAGTTCGCGCTGTGGCTTATTTGCTTCGAGCCACATGATATATGCCATTTGTGGGGTCAGTCGCTCCGTCATCTCTGCGAGATCCGCAAGGGATGAGTCAGACGATAGAAGCTCAAGAATGGCGTCCTGCTTTGTCTCGTCTTCTGACTCTTGGAGTGCCTGCCACCTATTACGCAATTTTAGGGCCGCCTTTGACATCGTTGTCAGGTCTGTCATCTCCTTTGTGAGTGACTTGCCAAACAAACGCTTGTAAAGAATACTCGTAGCGGCTGAACATTTGAATTCGGTCTCTTTCCCTCCGACCATCATCTTTTTGAACATAGTAAAAACCTCCATAAATAAAAGGGGAGGCTCTTTCGAGCCTCCCGCAAAACACGTCTTGAATTCTGCTTATGAGAATGTCGGAACAGGTACAGTAGAGAACCAACCCTCGTATGTAGCTGTGGCTGTGTTCTCTGTTGTGTAAGCGTGCAGATAGCGGTCTTCGTCCGCTCTCGGTGTAGCTGTAACTGTAACTGTCTCTGTAACAGGATCCACCTGTCCGTTTTCGCCTGTGGTCTGAGAACCAAGGGACGGACGGGAAAGGGAACACTTGTACAGGCAATGACGAACTGCCTTGACGTCGCCGTTGATCTGGAACTCAAGGGCGATGAACTTCGTTTCCTTGTAGTTATCAGCGGACTCTACAAGAACGCCGTTGTTGTCCGTTGTAACCCAACCAAGATCCTTCTTCATATCGTCAGGAACGAGCGCACATTCGAGGTCGCCCTCGATGGTACCGTCACCATAAGATACGTAATAGTCAGAATCGTCTGCACGGAATACGGACTTGGATGCCTGAGGCGTCATGCTGAGAGAAACAGCACCCGGCCACGGCTTGAGAGTTCCGTAACTGGTTGTTGTAACACCAGAGACAACAGTCTCTGTTACAAGTGCATAATGCACATGGCTAAGGCCAAACTTGATTTTCTGTGTTTGTGCCATAATAAAATCCTCCTATTTCAAAGATTGATTTAGTCTTTTTTCGAGTTCTTTTTGAACCCATTGATTGACTGGTTCGATATGTTCGTAAGGCTGTGCCTGACCGACTACACGCCCATTTCTTACGATTGGGTGACCGTACTCGAGCAGGTGCGCTAACTGTGGCTGTGTCGTATTACGGATCACGGAATACAAACGGCCTGACCGCTTCATTTCCATGACCTCATACTTCCAACCGCGGGCGTATTTCCCTTTGCCCTTGAACATCCGTTTGGAGACGTCCCGCAATTGGGCTGCGCCCTCATCGCCTACCTCTTGGAATACCTGCGCGGTGATCTCGTCAACCTCGATACCGAGAGAAGCCAAGGCACCGTTCACGCAGTTTCTGACCTTGGTGACAGGGTCACCGTTACCCGTTCTCCCCATCGAGATTACTAGGGTTTCCTTCCCCGTCCTGCGATGTCGTGCCATCTGGTACCACCTCGTTTCCTATGGTCTGGAACTCGAACTCGATCTCGTAGCACGCTTCCTCGGAAAGGTATTCCTCGGAGCGTGTCCACCCGATCTTGTTGTTGTTCAGCAGTGTCTTGATCTGACCCTCGAGCGCGGGCGATTTCTCCGCCGTGTACAGGTCAACGCGGAAGTCCCACTTCTCCACATACACCACATCATCAGCCGTGAAATTATCCGGCTGATTAATGTGTATCGTGATGAACGGCAACCGCGTGCCGTTCGGCGCGTGGTCATAGAAGCTTGGAATAGTCAGGGTATTGAATAGTGCTACCACGTCAGTTTGGTACATCTTTCGTTCCCCCTTTTTCCTCAAGGTACAGTTCCATCAGGTCGCTACCGTTGATGCAGTATGTGCGATATACCGAGTACAGCTTGGAGCCGACCCTAACGATCGGTTCATCCTTGTACTCGAAATCGTAGACCGTAGCACGGAGCGATGGCTTTAACCCAATACGTCCGCCATCAAAAAACTCCGTCTGTGTGACGGAGTCTATTTCTGCAATTACCGATGCTGTCACTCTGGTGACTTCTTGGGTCTGGTTGAGCGTTCCCTGTGTCGTGACGATCTCCACAAGGTCAATCTTCTGCTTGCGGTTCTTCATTCGGCCTCACGCTCCTGTACTTGCCACTAATGGCCATCTTCGCCTTGATATCGTTGTAGACGGTGAAATACTTTGAATCATCGAACCATCTGTAAGAGACGTAAGCGACCACCGCCCCATGTTGGAGCGGTGTAGCTTCGTCAAAGTTAAAGGTCTTGATGTCCGCCGTACTCGTGAGATCGTCGAGGGCTTCAAGGATCAGATCATGGATCTGCATATCAAAGTCCGACTGTGTTACACGAAGTCTCATCTTAACCTTTTCGAGATAAGTCATTGATACGGCTGGCATTGTTAAACCTTCTTTCTCGTGGTCTTTTTAGGCTCCTTCTTGGTCGCCGTTTCCACGATTTCTTTTTTGTCTTTTTCGGCAATCAGTTCCATGATTCCAGGGGTGAAGTTCTTCACTTCTACAATGTCCCCTGGTTTATGCAAACCGTTCTCGTCTAAGAATGGGCCTTTAGCAATCACTTTCATCGTTTTTTCCCTCCTGCTCTTGTGCAAGAGCCATCGCTTTTTGATGCGCTCTATAGAATTCTTCGGTAATTATCATATGGCCAACATGACCGCATCTTACGGACGGGTCAAGGAAGATATCATACCCGCATTGGCGCGCGCGCCAACAAAAGGCAAGATCTTCGCCGAACCCCTTCATAGGCTCGAACCATGTATGAAACTGTAAGGCCACGTCAAGCAAGACTTCCGTCTTGATAAGAACACAGCCGAACCCGACGCCCCCGACAGTCCGCAAAGACTCGGGGACTTCGCAGTCGCTCCATTTCATCTTGTCCATGTCGAGTTCATCGAACGCAACTGGCGAGTAGGGCGGTGACCGTCTAAAGTACAACCCCGACACAATCGGTAGGTTATGCTCCAAGAGTCTTAACATGGTGTCCGGCTCAAAGATCATATCCGAGTCAAACCACATGGTATAGTCCGCGCCCATCTCAACCGCGCGCTTCGCGAGTTTGTTTCGTGAGTCATAAACCAAAGAGCCTAACTCCATAGCAATGACACACTCATGCCCTTTTTTCTGCAATGTACAGAGCGACTGAGTGAACCCTGTCGCGACCTGATCCATTGCAGGAATGCAAATCAATATTTTAGCCATAGTTCGATACCTTCCCTTCTTTCGAGCTACTAAAGCGATTACTTAACGATCTTACAAATAGCCTGCGGGCCGACTACCTCAACACCTACATACTGACGGCCAATGATCTTCACAAGATCCTGCTCCGCAAGGGACAGGTCGTCATACTTCAGCTTGATGCCTTCACCGTCAGGGAAGTTAGCAATAACAGCCTCGCCGAGGTCGCCAACGTAGCAGTAAGCAACGCCAGTAGTAGCGGCAGAGAATGCTGTGATGCTGTTGTTGAAGTAAACCTTCAGACCCTCGAACGGATCATAGCCGTAGGAACCTGCGGCCTGAACAGACTTGAAACTTGCAAAAGTTGCCTTGTTCATCAGGATAACAGGGTTGGAAGCCTGATCGGACAGCTGAGCCAGAGCGTTAGCGATTGTGTTCAGAGCAATGCTAGCCTCTGTGATCTTCGGAACAGCAACGTTAACACTCGGGGTGTTGGTGGAAACTGTACCGCAAGCGGCAATCTTGGAAATGATAAGGTCAGCCAGTTTCTTAGCGATCTGGTATGTGATTTCGTCATATACGTACTGCAAGAACGCCTCAGGTGTTCCCTCGATCACTTCATCACTAATGTAGATGAACTTCTTGATGTTAGCGGCAACGATATTTACTGTGCCCAGTACGAGGTTCTCTGCCTGTGTAGATGTGTTAACAGCGGCACCCTCTGTATGTACGAATGCGCCATCTGCGGAAATCTCAAAAGCAACCTTCAGATTGCCCTTGATGTAGGTCTTCTTAACCAGGGCAACGATACCCTCTTTTTCCCATGCGTTCTTTACAACGTCATAGACCATCTCAGGAACCGGCACGTCACCATTAACGTTCTCGGTCAGAAGTGCGCGGCACTCTTCGTCTTTACCTGTCAGGATGTAGTTCTTGAACGCGGCGCGATACTCTGCACTCTGGCAAATTTCTTTGTTTGTCATCTTTCTTTCCTCCGTCTTGATTTCTTGGATTTTTTCGACGTGAACAGACTCTTCTGCTACGGCATTGCGTACTTCCTGAGCCTCTTCAGCCATCTTTTTCAACTCGGCTTTTCTTGCTTCCAAAGCCTCAGCCTCTGCCTTGATCTCGGAAAGTCTTTCCTCGGTCGCTTCTTCAGCTTCTGCCTTGATCTCGGAGGCGCGAGTTTCTACCTCTTCGATGTTCATTTTTTCAATTTCATTCATGGGTTTTTTCCTCCAAGATTGAATTAAGTTTTTCGAGAACTGCCGTTCTCATTTGTGCTATTTCTTCACGGTGAAGTCGCTCCGCTTCGAACTTCTTGATCTCTCCGTCGCAAAGTTCCTTTGTCCGTGCTGAAATATCTGTATAGGGATTAGCTGGGAAGCTTACCGCAGAAACGTCGTATAGCTTGCCAACCTCAAGAATGGTACGGGTCAAGATTGTTGACCCATCAGAAAGTTGCTCTTCTTCGTAACTGTCTTTTGTGACGGTAAACGCAAATGACATCCTGTCATACAGTCCTGCCTGTATTGCATCGTATACTTCACGACTTCCCGCTGTAAGTCCAAGGTCTGTTCTGGTCTTCAAACCGTGTTCGTCAATGTTCAGACCGAGGGAACCGTTTCTGGTTCGTGCATATACGCGGCCTTCGTGGTCAATCTGGAAAACTACATCGCTCATGTCTGTATTTTTGAAGGCGTCTTTGTCGACGTTTTCCTTCACGATGTAGTTACCATCTCTATACAGTTCGTAAATATCGCCAAACGTTGTAGCATAACCTTCTACGATGTACTGGCTGTCTTGGTCTACTCCGGCACGCAATTCCATCGTGCGGTATTCTCTGTTCGTGTTACTCGGCATCTTCTTCATCCTCCTGTTGTTCTTGCTTGGATGGATCCGACAGCGGATCCATGAAATAATATTCGCCACGGGCAATTAAGCGGTTCCCGCCCTCAACAGGTGGCAGGTTGAAGATCTCCCTGCACTCGTTGATGGTGGCAAGGCCACGGTCTGCCCAGCTTGTAACGACTTTCAGTTTGTCCGAGTTCGTCATGAACTGGATTCGGTTAGCAGTCAGCACGATTGAGTTTCCGATGTTTCTTTCAATCAGGGTAAACAGCATCTTACTGACCACCTCGGAGAACTGGATTGCGAACGGCTCAATTGCGCCCTCATAGAAGGCGGCGGCTTCGTCACCTGTTAGTTCGTTCTTGACTGCCTTTTCGCTTACCCCGAACGACTTCTCAATGTTCGAATTGATTAGTGCTAACTGGTCCTTGTCGATGGTGAACGGCTTCACGTCCACCTGCTTGATATCTTCCACAAGGTTCGAGAACAACAGAAGGAAACCTTCTTTGTCCTCGGTATTGGCCTTCTTGATTCTCTGGCGTTCCTTCTCGATGTCCTGATCCTGCGCGAAGTTTCCCATTCTACCCATGAATCGGAACGTTGCACAGTTCTTGATTGCTTCCTTGACCGCCTGACGGTTCAGGTCGAGCAGGTCGCAGGTGCCATTGAGTGCGCTATTGGATGCGCCGAAAATGTCATCCTTATACTGGCACTTCGTCATGACTCCGCACTTATCCAGTTCGATAGCTGCCTTCTTCTGTCCGTAGAAGGTGAACCGGACGAACTCCTTGCCCTTATACGTCACAATCTCGCACGAGGAAGGAAGCACCGAAAATATACCCGTTGTGTTGTCGTACTCGTCCAGAATCGGCACGATAATGACGTTATTCTGCATTTCCCAAATCGTGCGGGTTCTATACAGGAACTGATACCATGTTTGGTACGGGTTCGGTTGGGACTTCAAGATGGTTCGCAGGGTCTTATGCGCTGTGCCTGTCATCACAGGGCGCAGTTTGCCCGTGTTCCGTGCCAGACAATCGATAGCACTACGGACCTGATCGAACTCGTAGATCTCCCCGCGCCAAGTCGTAAACGCCGCCTTGTACGCTGTCAAAGTCTCCCATCTCTCGTACTGTTTCGGCGTAACAGTCTTCTTTGGGAATATCTTGTCAAAAAGTCCCATGTCTTCAACCTCTCTTGTTCTTTAATTGCTCGCCTATCTGGGCGTGCCATTTGTCTTTAACGATCAGCGCGTCAAGGAGTGCCGCGCATAGGTCAATATGACTGCTCGAAGGGTTCAACTTGACGATCTTCACCCTCCGGCTGTCTGTGTCAGCTTTGACGGCCGTGTCCAACAGATGGACACGAACCAATTCGTTCTGACCAATCTTTATCTTTCCGTCTTTGATGGAGCCTTCAAGTTTCTGAATGGCAGGAGTCATGTTGAAGCCCTGCCACACGTCATCCATTTTGAATCCCATCTGTTTCATTTCGTCCACAAAGAAAGTCGCGCTGTATCGGTCGAACCCGCTGATAAGCGGATAGATGTGATACTCACGCGCCGCATTGACAAACCAGTTCACCACGTCGTGGTAATCAATGATGTTCTCCCCCGACGGGCTGAGATAACCCTTTTGAATCATCTCTCTGTACGGGATGCCGTCCCGTGCAGTCGCATCCTCGATTTTCTCGGACGGTAACCATGCATGGGCTAACCAATACTCGACGCCGTCCTTCTCGATCAGAAGCCCCGCCGCGGTCAAGTCCGTGGTCTGCGATAAGTCGATTCCGCCCACCGCGTAAGTCTCGCGGAAGTCTTCCATCTTCAACTCGTCACACATCGCGGTGTTGATGTCCTTCGTGGACAGCCACGCAACCGTGCTGTTCTGTTGCTTGCAACAGTATTTGGTCATGAACTCGTTCTTTTTACTGAGCGACTCCCGCGCCTTTGTGATCTCGTCAAGAATGAACTTGACACTCATTGACACGCCGAGGTTCGGAAGTGCTTTCTTCAACTCGTTGATGTCGTCCCACTTGTCATCGTCGTCAATCTCATAAAAAAGCGGGAGCAAGTGTTTTTCTTTGGAATCTCCAAGTAAAACCCTCGTTCCCCTTCTTCTCAGTTCGTCGTATAGACCTTCTTTTATATAGTTGGCCGTTGATATCGCAAATATCATCGGTTGACGTCTGGCACCCAAGGCGGACGCCATGACTTCATACTGTTTCTTGCCCGCTTCGCCCGGCCATGCTGCAAACTCATCCGCGATGACAAACTGCGGATTAAAACCGTCGCTTTTCTTCTCGGAAAACGCGATCTTCTTACAGGTCGAGTTATTCTCTGCAACGTACAGATCCGTTTTTCTCGACTTGACCATCTTCGACAGTTCCGGTTCAGAATCAATCGATTTCTTGATCCCGCCGTAAACAATATCCGCCTGGTCAAGTTTCGGAGCCAAGCAGTAAACTTCCGCGCCATACTCACCATCGAACCCAAGAAACTCATACTCTCCGCATCCGTAAGCAATCAGGCTCTTACCCTGCTTTCGTCCCATTGTCCAGACAACCTCGTTAAACACTCGGTCGCCGTTTTCGTCCACAATAGCAAACATGGCAGAAAGTCCTGCCTTCTGCCACAGTTCAAGCTTCACCAGATCGCTTCGACCCTTCGTGTGATGCACGAAGTTTTCGAAGAAGAAAATAATGGCTTTCGCCTTATTTCCATCGTAGAAGACTTCCTTCTTCTCAAGCCGTTCAACTATCATTTCGTAAGCGAGTCGAACCCAGCGGTTGACGCTCTCGGAACCGTCAACGATCTTCTGGTAATAAGACAGAATGTAGTTGTTCATTCGCCAAACATGGACTTGAACGCCTGCACTTTGCTGTTTCCGCCATCGTCCGAGATCGATTTCACGATGTTAATCAAAGTGGACACGGTACCGTTCGCCGCTGTCGCTGTCTTGTTGTATTCGCTTATGGCGGGGTTAGCCACCAAGTTCTCGCGGCCCTTTACATACTCTTTGGTGACAGTCGCGCCATATTCCTTGATGGCCCCCTCCAAATCAGCCAGAATCTGCATCTGGACTTGATACCTTTTGAACGTTGTCGCAAAAAAGAAGTTCTGCGACACTCCGCGGGCCTCTGCCTGCTTTAAAATCTGGTCGGCCTGCGCTTCCAGGCTGACACTCTTGTTTTCTCTCTTCGCCATAATCAACTTTTCCCTCCGGCTTTCATTGGTTTTCGTTGGTTTTGTTCGGTTTTTCAAAAAACTCCCGCGATCAGCGAGAGCTTTTAAAGCCA
>Ga0310690_10002608_pt1 | contig 29015 bp, 38 predicted proteins | sample AusTroGonzalo_MG_2_FD_207661 | JGI IMG/M metagenome (GOLD analysis project Ga0310690, IMG submission 207661) | Bovine rumen microbial communities from tropical cattle in Woodstock, Queensland, Australia - Gonzalo_04 (v2) (version 2) | ecosystem: Host-associated > Mammals > Digestive system >...
TGATTCTGTGGCTCCTATGCCCAGCATTCCCAACGCTCGTCCAACGGCTGATGTTTCGGCGTTCTCAACATAGGAGGTCTTGTTGACCATCCCCGCGCCCTGGTACTCGAAAGCATGGCCTGTCGCAACGACTCGCCATTCTTCTGTGTTCGTGTCGTACATGGATATTCGGGCGATGAAGTCGCAACGTTTGCCATCGTCGGCAAGTTTCTCTGTCTCGATGGCTCCACCTGGAAACAGCTCCCAGAAAGCCAATATGCGCTGGTTTACTTCAACGTAGTCTTTGCCCTTGATGTTGGTGCGCTTGAGCCGCTTGTTGATTTCCTCTAGCCTGCTCATGATTAGCCCTCCAACATTCCAGCGATGCCCTGCGTCAGTTGACCGCCGAGCGCTTTCGCTACATCTTCGGGCTTCACCCTGAGAGAACCGCCGATATAGGCTTTTTCAACGGCTGGTTTGACGTACTCGACCAGCTCGCAACCATCAGGGACTTCCCCAGTCTCGAAGAAGTACCAATCTGCAAACCCGGCAAGTTCGCTTTCGGCGTACTTTCGGAGAACGTCATCTGGTATCGAGGTCACGTACTCTGCCAATGAGTAGAAGTCTTTGACCTCAAGGACGCTGTGTTTCTCAGAGTCTTTGGGCTTGCTGAACTTGATTGAATAGTTGCCAACGACCTGATCGTTAATCTTGAGGTCGAAGGATTTAGCGCCCGTCTGCTCGTACATCAATTTGTACTTCGCATCCATGCGCCCTCTGAGTGAATCTGGGTCTTTGGTGTCAACCATGACACCGCAAACCTTGAAGAGCGCTTGAGCCAACGCCAAGCGCCCGTCATCGTCTAACATCATTCGATGCTCCATATCTCGTCTGTGATTGTTACCATTACCCTTGGGTCGTGCTTATCGACTGTCGCGAAGTGGTCAACGAAACCAGTGACGTATTTCCTTGAATCGCCCTTTAGAACCCCAGCGTCTACCAAGCCGTCAAGGATGAATTTCTTTGCGAAGGCTACATTGTCTATATCCCTGCGCTTGTTTGGTTCAATCCAGGTGAAGTAGACATGCACGGGCTTTTCGAACTTCGGCAAATCCGAGTTTTGGGCGAGTGTCGCGACGCGCAATGTTTCATCGCGCTTCATCTTCGCCGCCAATTGCCTGTTCTTCCGCTCCGCTGCTATATAGTCGTTTAGGGACGGGAAACGCCCTGGAATAGTAAGCCGACCCTCCATCAGTCTCGAACCATCCAGTAATTGTTCCAGTGGGTCATGCGCCCGTCTGGTTTCCTGCTGTAGACCGTGGCAGATTCGATTTTGTGACCGCTTTGGCGCAATTCAGAAATACGCTTTGGTAAGTCTTGAATGCCGTAGGCCAGTACAGCGTTGCGTGAGCTGAGTTTCTTGCCCGCCTTGAGCTGACGGAGAACCCACATGTTTTGGCTTTGCTTGTCTGCCATCACCACATCACCGCCGCCCACAAAAACATCAGGCCGAAAGATACGGCGATGAGCAAACCACCCAAGAGCGTGGAGCGCTCGTAATCGGTTATACTTTGCTTGACTCTGGCACGAGTCTTGGCGCTGTTATCGTTGCCGCGATGCAGCGCCGCTTTATTTGCTGTCATTTCGTCACCTTCTTAATAAGTAACTGTCTTTTTTCTCAATGTCCGTTCTTTGCAATATCCGTTTTCAGCGGACGGAATGCCGACCTATGACGATTGCCAGCAAGCCGCGCACGGCTTAACTGTTGGTCTGGTTATCAAAGAGCTACGGCTTCGAGGGCCGTTGGTATTCCCCGCATAGCGGTTATGGTCTGGGTGACTTAGTTGGCAATAGCCGAAGCGTGCCGCTCGTCTGTCATGTCAAGCAGGTATTCGGGCGAACAGTCATACAGCCGACAAAGCGAAATTAGGTTTGATGCTTTCGGCTCGGTCTTGCCGTTTTCCCATCTGCTCACGACGTTTGGATGAACGCCAATCGCGTCTGCAACCTGTTGAACTGTTAGGTTGTTTCGAGCGCGTTCAGCACGCATATTGTTTTTCATTGCACACCCCCTTCCTATGTTTTCCCTATCAGGAATTACACATATAGCGTGTAACCATGATTGATAATACACATCTTGTGTGTTCACGTCAACACTCAAGTGTGAGAAAATACATATGCAGCGTGTTAGGAGGTTGTGACCATGTATCGGATTGCGGAAGCACGTGAGTTGCGAGGATGGACACAAGAGCAATTAGCGGCATCTATTGGCACAACTCAGCAAACTATTCAAAGATGGGAAAGCGGACAAACTGAGCCGAAATTGTCAAGCATTAAGAAGATTTCAAAGGCGCTCGGAATAACGCTGTCATACATCATCAACATCACCGACGAGAGCGAAAGCGAAGTATTGAGCGATGAAGAACACGAAGTAATCTTTGCGTACCGTTCGCTCACCCAGAACGGCAAACGTGCTCTGTTGGCAGGATTGCGCGAATATGTCAATCACTAAGCGCATACTAAGCGACGGCTCCACGGTCTACGACGTGAGGGTATACGTCGGCAAGACAGCAAGCGGCGGATATCACCGCCGCTGCGTCACGTGCCAGACGATGAAAGCGGCGAGGGCAGAAGAAGCGAAGATGATATCCGAGCGCGAAGCCTTGCGCGGCAGACACGGCAAGATGACGCTATCAACGTACATAGACCATTACTATTGGCCTGTCGCGGTGAAACGGCTTGCCGCCACTTCTTTGGACACATACGAAAAGGAGATACGGCTTAGAATCAAGCCAGCTTTGGGAAAGACTGATCTACGCGATATTAACCGCTTCATGATTCAGTCAATGATTGACGGAATCGCCACAGAATCGGTGGCTAGGAAAACTCTAGGGACATTAAAGACAATCCTCAACGAAGCAAAGGGCGATGGGCTTATCATCGCAAACCCGGCAACTGCCAAATACGCGATGCCCTCGAAGGGATTAAAACGCGATGAGGGCGTTGTGCTAACGACTTTCGACCAGATACACCAATTTTTAAATATCGTGTCTCAGGACGCGCCACAGAGCCTACAACGCATAGTTTTCACTGGTTTATTGTTAGGCTTGCGCCCAGAAGAACGCTACGCCCTCGATTGGCTAGACTTCGATACCGATAAAAAGACGGTCACGATTGATAGCGCATACGTGACCGCATCGGCGAAACACGGCGGTTTGCAGGAAAAGGAAACGAAAACGCCAAAGTCGGCTAGGGTGTTGCCGTTGCCGCCCGATTTCATGGAGTGGTTCGATGGCTTGCCGTGTGGCGGCGGTGCTTTCATCGTAGGGGCGAACGGCGAGAGAATATCACCATCCACAGCACAGAAGAGATGGCGTAGATACCTCGAAAAACATCCTGAATTGCCGAAAGTCACCATTGAGAACATGCGTCACAGTTTCGCCACGGCATACCTCGCAGACGGCGGAAGAATCGAAGTGCTCTCAAGGCTCCTTGGACACACCAACATCAGCACCACAATCAACCGATATTACCGCCCAGATATAGATTCGTTGCGGTTCTAACCCATTGGCTAATTATTGGCTACAACTTTTTTCATGCCTGTTAAACAGGGTGTTTCCGCATATGTGAAATAGCCAATAACACATATGTGTTAAATATCCAATTTATGCAATTGACGTGGGAAAACATATGCCCAGCAAATGGTGGAGGCGCGGAGAATCGAACTCCGAGCGCCTAAAGCGTGAACAGGTGAAACAAACTCCCATTGGCTAAATATTGGCACAAAAAAAGCCCCCCACGGCTGAACCGTGAGGGGATTATCTAGCGTGTCAAATCAATCATGTCCCGAATCTCTTCGAGGGCTTCCATGATAGCAGCCTGATTCGCTTCGATGACATGTATACGTTGGTCAATGAAACCGATTCGCTTACCGAGTGGTTGTGTATGCGGTGAACGAACTCCGTGCTCATCAATCGTCTCGTACTCGACGGGGAATTCTGCAACGAGGTTCCCCAAGTCGCTAAAGTGGGTTTTCTTGTCCCAGTTCATGTGATCGTAGATGAATTGAAGCTGTCCTGCTTGCTCTGGAGTCATATCGTCCCCTTCATCGTCTGCTTTACCGTTGTAGTGCAAGATGCCGTCCCACGGGAAGTCCCAGTAAGCCCTGACTACCGATTCGCCGCCCGTCTGGTCGCCGACCTGCCCCCCAGTTATCCCGCCGAACTCGTTCGTTAGGAACTCGCTGAGAACGTCGGGAACCTGCGTCTGGCACATAGCGACGTGATGCTGTTCGCTTAGATACAGGTCACCCGTGCAAGCTAGGAAGCTCATGGGCTTCCACTCGAACAGCCCAGAGCCGACGAACACCCTGCGCATATCGCCCGTATATGTAGCGCCGTTTAGCGCTCCTTCATAGCGGGAACCTCGGAGCGCTTCTTGCCAGCAGTCGATGACCGATGACGAGCAATCGCGGTCGCCCACGAGGAAGCGCCCGGTAACGCCCTCATACGTCCACTCTACGAACGAGCCAACGCCCCAGCGCCCAGCGCCTTGAGTGTAGCCAAATCGGGAATCTTCGCACATTCGGCGGTGAAAGTAGGCCGCTACTTCATTCCGCTTGGTCATGCTCATCATCCCAATCGTGCGGGTCTTGGAAGTCGTTCACCGCGCTCAGCGCGTCGAGCAGGTAGCCGATAAGCGACGCGGCCACTATCGCCGCGATGATGTACGGGAACATCTACTCGTCCTTCGCGTGGCTCGCGCGGCGCTCGGCCTTCAGCTGGTCGAGGTAGCCCTGCGCGATGATGGCCTCGTCCGTGATATTCTGGTTCTTCCACCAGCTCCACAGGATGCAGACAGCCGAGAGGATGGACAGCGCGACGCTGATCCACGCTTCCGCGTCTATCGCGTAGCCGTACATCGCCGCGATGGTTGCCACCGCCGTGACGACGATGGTGATGATTGCCTTTGCTCTCTCCTGGTTCATTGCCAGCTCCTTATCTCGTGTGGTTGAGCAGGTAATCGTCTATCTCCTGCTCCATAGCTTCCAACTTGCTCACGTCGTTACCGTCTACGGAGTGCTGGATGAGGTGCTTGATGCTCCTGAGCATCAGGCGGTTCATCTCGATCTCGTCTTGCTGGAACTCCCAATCTGACTGTAGCTTTCCACGGACTTCGTCGCAGCAGCCTTCGAGCTTGGCTATCCGCTGCTCGTGATCGGCGATCTTTGAGGCGTTCTCGTCGCTCTGCTTGTGCGCGTAGCGCCAGAACTTCACGATGGCCGCGCATGCGCCGCTGACCGCCGCTATCAGGGCGCACATGCCCAGCAGCACGATGAAGAACGCCTGTAGCTGTTCGTATTCCATCCCTTACCTCTCCTATCCGTTCGTCGTGATGGTGGCCGCTATCGGTTCTAGCATGTGTTGCCTTCTTTCGTGCCTAATTCGCGTATATCGTCACGTCCTCGCCTGGCATGACGAAGACGTACGTCATCTCGTCTATCTGGTTGCATCCGTCGGTATAGCTGGTTTCGCTCTCGCCGATGATGCCTATCTGCGCATCGCCGCCGTAGCTGAACGCCACGACCTCGCCCTCGTAATGCTGCGTCGGGTCGCTCGTCGCGTTTAGGTAGCCGTCTTCGTTGAAGAACACGGATGGCGCGTTTTCGGCGAAATCCACCGTCACGCTATGCGTGCTCACGGAATAACCCCCCCCGCAGCTATGACCGTGTTGAAAATCATGTCTCTGCCCTCCTAGTAGCTCGCAGTTATGGTGAAGTCCTCGTATGGGACTGAAACCAGCACGTCGGAGTATTTGCCGCTATTGACGACCCGATGGCAGACTCCTCCGCCAGATTCGGTCTGCACGCTCGCGCTGCTATAGCCCATTTGCATCGTCGCGTACAGCAAGGCTCCAGCAGGTACCTGGAACGTGGTGATATTGACGCCTACGATGTTGTACGCCCCGTTCTCGTCGAAGTACATGACGCCATCCAGGTACGTGTTACACGTCGCTGTCACCGTCGATGGCACGGAACCCCCCCCCGCGCCCTGTATCTGAGTGTTGAAAATCATGGGGTGCCTCCTTATTTCGGGCCAGGGCTTGTGCCCATGCTCACCGTCACGTCGCAATCTGGCATGATGAACACTTTCCTCCAGCCATACGTCGTGCTGCTTCCTAAGGTGACCGACGGCACCTCTGCAGCTGTGTCAGTCCTCAAGATGCTGAACGTCCTATACGAGCTCTCTGTGCCGACAATTACAGGAGTCCCCTCCTCAAACTGCGGCGAGGTGTCGTGAACGAACGCCATCGAGTCGTAGTCGAACACGCTAGGATTCGGATTGGAGACGTTCGTTATGATGTGCGTAGCGCCCCCGCCGCCCGATGATGCGCCCTGCTGGTTGAAAATCATCACACCCCCCCCTTAACTAGCCGTGCCCCTGATGGTTACGCTCGAAGCTGGCATACTAAACGTCGTGCTTCCTCCAGATACCTTGATTGCTTGTGGCGTGACCTCAAGAGTTGTGTCATTCACGATATACACATTGCTTTGACTGCCAATGCGAGTGATGGTAATAATCTCACCCACTAATGCTTCACTCTTATCAACAGAAAAAAGTGACGAAGCGGTGTTGTTAATCGAATACAAAACTACCTCAGACCCTCCCTCAAAGACCATCACGTTGACCGTAATCGCCGCCGTGTTCGCGCTCGTCCGCGTGAACGTCAGCGTGCCGCTCCCCTGCGCCGTGCAGACGATTCCAGCCGCCGCGTATGCGCTCGCCGATGCGGGCGCGGGTGCCACTATCACGTCGGCGCTCGCCGTCATGTTCGCCACGTTGACCGTGATGCTGTCGCTCGACCATCCGCTCGTTGGGAGCGTCGCGGTCGTGGTGTAGTAGCTCACGCCGCCGCTGCTGCTCGGCTCGGCCCACGTCCCGTCGTTGCGCAGGAACGTGGACGTGCTGGTGCCGAACGCGGGGCCGTTCGTGACCTTGCTCGCGCTCTCGTCGTTGATGATGAGCTTGTCGCCGCTCGCGATTGTCGGGGCCGTTGCGGTTATGTCGCCGCCAGACGTGATGTTGCCGTGCGCGTGCGTGGATGCCGCCCTGGACGTGTCGGTGGGATGCACGTGGTCTTCCCTCGCGTACTTCGCGCTCGTGCCGACCGCCGCCGTGCCGTCAACTAGAGGCGTGGCGGTCGCGGGGTCGATGGTGGAGCCGCCAGACGGAGCGTAGAGGTCGGTATTCGTCCCGTCTATCGTGACGGTCGCGATTTTCGTGCCGCTGCTCACAACTTGAGTGACGGACGCTTCGCCAACGGTGTCGTATGTCACGCCGCCCACCGTGAGATGCTGCATTATAGGATTAGCCATGCTGCCTCCTTACAACGGCTCGGCCGGATAAGCGTTGCCCAGTATCATCGAGTTGACCACGCGCTCGTTCTGCACGGTGTAAAGGCCGTACTCAACAGGTACGCGATAGATGCGCGTCCTGCATGACAGCACGGTGTTCTCCGCATCGAGGTAGTCGTAGCTCGCAATCGGCATGTATGTGTCCGATGCGCGGATGCCGAACGTCGGGATGCGGATGTTGAAATAGTTCGGCTTAACCGATGACGTGGACGACATCGACGGGGCGACTGGCGCGATGCTCACGCCGTATGTCGTGTTGTTCGCGAGTATGAGCGTGTTCGACGCGTTGCGGTACAGCACCATCGGGCATGTGGCTGCGACGGATGCGTATGTGCCGTAAGTCGATGCCGTCGGATAGACTATGCTCCCGCTCGAAGTCCTCGGACGCGCCCCCCAGTGGTGTATCGACTCCGACGCGGATGCGGTGACGTGAATCGCTCCGAGCGTCGCCTCGCTGGACGTGTACGCCTCATGCACCATCGCGTCGATGAGGAATACGTAGTTGTACGTCCCGAAGTCGAGCTGGACGCCGTTGTAGCTCTTGCCGTACCTGGCGTATGTGGCGTTCGCGTTCGCGGTCGCCGTGATGCTGGTCGTCCACGTCAGGGCCTGCGCCGACGTCGTCGGGGTCAAAGGCCAGTTCGCAGCTTCGTCAAGGTTCGCGCTCCACCTGCCCTCGTACAGGAACTCGCAGTTGAGGCCGCCGAACCACGCGGACGTGGTGTTGGCGGTCGTGATTGCCAGCGTCTTGGTGTTCGCGGTGTAGTTGCCCGTGATGGTCGGCGCGGCGCTGCCAGTGATCAGCGTACCCGCCGAGCCGAACGCCGTCTTGCCGAGCACCACGTCACCAGCAGCGGTCGCGGTTGCCCCCGATGTGTCAACGAACTTCGCATTCGTGCCGCCGCCGTCCGTTATCGGGATCAGCAGGTACGGAACCGCTGGATAGTCCGCACCAGCTATCGATACGTTCTGCGCCATGTGCGCTCCTAACTGATGCTGAGCACCTTCGTGTCCGCGTCCTGGCTCACGACGGCGCTGGTCAAGCTGCCAGCCACGCCGAAGATTGACACGCCGCTCTTGATGTTGCCTGCCACCAGGTTCGCGTCACCTGAGATGGTCTGCTTGCCCGTGAGGTAGGTGCCAGCGGCGATTTCCTGGTTGGAAGTCCCAGGCGTGATGGTCGCGGCTGCTTTCGTCGTGACCGATGCCGTCAAGCTGACAGCAGAATTGCCAGCCGTGCCGCTGCTCACGTAGCCAGCGCTCACGGTGGGCGTGACGCTGACGGTCTTGCTCAGAGTGAGCGTGTTGGTGCCAGTGGACACGGTAGCGGACGTGCCGCTGATCGTGGCGGGCGCCGTAGCCGAGCCAGCGCTGACGGCCTTGGTCTGCTGCGATGCGTAGTAACCCGCTGGGACTGTCACGGTGTCGCCGCTCGCGGAGATGTCGCTGCCAGTTTTCGTGGCAATCGAGCCAGTGTACTTGGTGCCGTCCGCGTATGCCGTGTTGCCGGACAGCATCTTCGCGCCGCTGTCAAGCGTAGCATCTGAAGTATCGTAGAACTCCGCGTTGCCGCTGCCGCCCGAGAGCGGGATTTCGACGCTCGGGACGTTGCTATACGTCACTCCATTGATGACAACGTTTTTCGCCATTTTCTTTGCTCCTAACTGACTCGAAGTTTCGAGCCGTCCCACGTGATGAGTCCATAGTTATTTGGAATCGGGTTCACGACGATGTTCGCCGTCGCTTGCCGTCCCTCGGTTTCGAGGATTTGCGCCTGTTGAGTCGGCGTGACCTCGTAACTGCCCCTGTAAATCGGTGGCCCCACCGCGTACATGGAGCCGCCCACATCGAGGTCAATCAACGCGCCGTCTGCCACGTGCAGCCCGACGCGCTGGCCTTCCTCGACGTGAAGCGCAATGCTATTCATCTATCACGCCCTCTTTCAAGATTCGCGCAACGTCTATCTTCTCAATATCAGTGGCGATTGCCGTCCCCTCGTGGATTGCGCGGACTTGAACCTCACAGGTGCCAGTGGAGAAATCAAGCGTTTCCTGTTGCGTGAGGGCGAACGCGATTGACGTTTTCGAGTTGGCGTAGTCCATAGTCAAGCGCTCGTTTTCGAGCGTAAGGATTTTCGCGCCCTTCTTGAGCGTGACATAGACAGTCCAGCTCGAAATGTCCATGTCCACCGTCAGAACGATTGCAGGTGTTGTCCCCCGTCTCATAAGCAAACTCCTAACTATCAGGCCATCACGTAGTTGACGCCATCTTCGAACGCTTCGTCTATATCGACGGCTGACCATGCGCCGTTTGACTTGCTGTACGCCGCCGACACTGAAACCCACTCGCCGTCCTGCTTCACGTACAACGCGGAGCTGGGCGGCTCGTCGTAGTCCACGTCGATTTCAGCGCCGTATACGTACCAGTTGGCTACCTGCGTCTTCTTGTTTCGTCGGCAATTGACGCGGATGCCGAAGTTGGAGCCGTAGCTGACCAAATCAGCCCACGTCAAATCGCCGTTCGCGAAAGTTCTGGTCGCATTAGATGTCGTGAAGCTCGTAGCCGTGGCGTTCGCTATCGTCGATGTGCCGTTAACGAGGTAGAGTGAGGCGACGTAGCCGCCCGAGTCTCGACGCCCTCGAACCTTCACCGTGAAGGAATTGACCGTCGCCCTCGCTGGTATTGAGCTGATATTGAAACCCCGCAGGTAGAGGTAGTAATACGAAGTGCTCTCGTCGGTGTTCTGAACCGAACCGTAGGTCGTGCTGCTCACGTTGGAGAGCATGTTCTCGCCATCCGTCACGACAAGCTTATTCGAGCTGATGTGGTACGTGCTCGGGATGAGCGTCGCGGTAGCCATCAGACCACCAGCCACACGTCACCGTCCGACCCCTGCGCCGAGGTCGGCGCTGAGCTGGACGTGTAGACCGTCGAGAACGGAACGTCGTTCATCACGGCGAGTCTCACGGCCTGGATGTCGCCCGTGCAGCTGAGCGTGCTGCCCGAGTTCTGCCAGCCGATGAGGTAGACCGTCGATTGGCTGGACAATGCGAACAACCGCTCGGTCTGCGTGTTCGTAGCGCCGCCGTCCACCGCGTTCCTCGCGTCGGTGGAGATGACGTTCGCGCTGTCGGCGCTCGTGGTGGACAGCTTCGCGGCGCGTCTGCCAGTTGAGTTAGACGTGAACTGCAACCGTGCGTTGACGAGCCATGTGCCAGCGGTTAGCGTTATCGACGCAACGTCCGTATTCGTGGACGTTGAAACGTCGGTCGTGTCCGTCTCGCTCAAGACGGTGCCCACGGGATCGAAAGCGATGCCGTTCACCGTGCCGCACTCTACGTTGCCGTCCCAGTCGACCGTGAGCGCGTTTGAGCGGTTGTTGTCGGCGATTCCGGTGCCGTTGCCGATTATCAGCGCGTATTCGTCCGAATCGTCCGCAACGTTGTACTTGCCGATTGCCGTCTGGTTTCCAGAAGCTGCTATCGTTCCGAGGTTTTGAGCGTGGCTGTATCTCCCGCTCGCCGTCGTGCTGCACCCTTCGGCGTGCGACGTTGACCCGCTCGCCGTCGTGTTATCGCCTTCGGCATGACCGAACAAGCCGCTCGCCGTTGCCTCGTTGCCCTCGGTGTGGCTAGACCTGCCTACGGCGTTCGTGTACTCGCCTTCGGCATGGCTGTATGCGCCGCTCGCGGTGACGTTCATTCCAGCCGCGAAGGAGTAGCCTCCGACGTTAGAGCCGCTATACCTGTTGCCAGCCGTGTATGCTTTCGCCCTAGAGTCGGTCGTATTGTAGGTTGCGGTAACTACGTACCCTCTTGCAGGTGCCGAGGTAATCGACACGCTGGTAGTTGTTTTCGATACCGTGTAGTTGCTCGTAACGTCCTGGTTGTACTCGTTCTTCACCTTGACGGTATAGCTGTTGCTGTTTGCGGTGAGCGATAGGGTGAACGATGTTTTCGTTCCATCGCCCATGAACGTGTCAACGATTTGGGCGACGCCGTTCGTCCCCCGTAAGTCGCTAACGTTAAAGTACCCGTTGCCGTCCATGTCCACGAGCTGCAAGCTGTGGTAGTCCAGAACCGCGTGGCTAGCGCCCGACTTGCCGATTTGCGCACCAGAAGTCCCGAAAGCAGCAACCACGTTCGACGCATTGTTGCCAGCCCCGTCATAGAACGCAACTTCCCCCTCGGTGAACTGCGCCAAGATGGTAGACGCCTTGCGCAGTATCACGCCGAGCGAGTTTATCAGGATGTTCCGCGTGCCAGTCGGCGCATCTTCCTCGGTTGACACGTGCACGCCGTTGGAGTCTGAGAAGAAATGCTGGTCTGACGCTTCGATAGCAGCTTGCGCGTTAGCCGCCGCCTGCGTTGCCGCGTCTGTGGCTGCTTTCACGGCTGTTTGAGCCGCTACAACGCCCTCGGTGGCTTCGCGTGCTATCCGCTCGGTCTGTTCGGCTTTCTCAAGTGCAGGTGCTATCGCGCGTGCAACCGCCTTGGTTCCAAGTGACGGGTCTGTGTTGTTCCCGACTATTGAAACCCTTCCGTTGGAAACTTCTACCTCTACCTCATCGCCCATCGACAAATCGGAAGTCACCGACCCCCTGACAGGCGTGGGCTCGGAAGAACCTGGGAACGTCACCCAAGGAGTACCGTCAGAATCAGTTCCCGAATATGTTGCGGTGGATCGCGTGCGTTTCTCGTCTGGCTTGTTGCCCAATGCATCCAGGAGCGCCCAGAAACCGCTTACTTTGTCCACAGCCGAACCTCTTTTCGTACTTTCTCGGTGACGGTGATTCCCGCGCCGCACTCGTAGCTCTGGGACATGACGCGGTAATCGCCCATATCGCCGATTGACAGCCGCACGAGATAACCAGGATTGACGCCCTCCACCCATTCGCGCGTATATGTCTGCTCAATCGGAACTGTGGAAAGCTCCTCTAGCTTTCTCTCCGCGTATCCCTGCAAAGTCTCGCCGCCCGTTGGTGTGGGCGATGTGTCCAAGAAGTCAACCCGATACCCACGTGAGACAGTGGACACTGGGCTGTCTATCGAGTCGTTCACAGCACGAGCTATTGACTTTCCCATACGTGCCGTGTACTTGTTTGGTACGTTCGCGTAATCTTTCGATGAAACGCCCCCGGGCATTAGCAGCCGTGCGTTAGACGAGTCAATGGTGACTATAGGCTCTGTTGGTTTTGGCACGAGCGATATAACCCCGCGCCCGTCCGTCGCGATCATGTAGCCGCCCGAATCGAGCACCTGCCTAACCGAGTCCAGAACCGACGCGCCCAAGTCGAACACGAGCGGTTCCGAAAGTTCAAAGCCCCCTTGATAGGTGACAGGCGCTTGCACAACCTTCTCAAGTTCACGCGCCGCCCATTGGACGGCATCTACGCTCGAAGAGCACCACGCCCCATCGTCGTACAAGGCTCTGGAAGCGGGATACAGCACCGAGCGCCCGTTAAGGGTGACGGTAGCGCCGTCCCAGTTGCCGCCCGTGGTTGTGCAAAGAAGCGTGGCAACGTCGATTCTGTCGTGCGTCCCATCAACCGATGCGACCATCGCCAAGCGCACGTAGCATTCGTCTATTTCATCGGACGTGTCGATCTCGATGCTGCCAGACTCCACCAGATTCCCATCTTCGCGGGAAACGGACGCCGACTTGAATCCCCTTATCTCGTCGGCGTCTGCCCATGTCTGCGCGTTCACCCTGTACACGCGCCATTCAGACGTGTAACCCATTAGGAACCACTCTCCACGTCGGCGGGAACGGTTGCCATGAACTCGTCTGTGTCAATCTCCGTTGCCTTGAGGTCTACGGCGAACAGGTCTTTGCCAATCGAGCGGTCTAGCCCCTTCACGTCCACGTTCGCCGCATACGCGCAACCATCGGGAGTGCGCACCCAACATGCGCCCTCGTAACGTGCAAGTGAACGTAGCTTGTCCATCGTCGTTCCATCGAGCGTCATCGTGAACGATATGGACAACGCTCCGATTCTTCTGACGCCCTTGTTCCAATAGCCCTCGGTGGAGCCGTCCAAGTGCTCGCGTTCCTCGAATCGCTTCTCGTAATCGTCTTGAACGGTCATGTTGTGCAGTAGCTCGATATAGTCATCACCGAAGTCAACGCGGATGATGCCGCCTGGTAACGTGTTGGGATAATCCCGCCAATTCAATGAGCCGTCAGAAGTCCTCGTCGCGATTCGGTAGGAGCCGCCGAACGGCGCGTAATCGTCAACCACCAAGTCAGTAGGTTTGCACCCTGCTATGGCAAGTGAAGCGCCGTCATCGGTGACCCTGTAAACGTCGTATACGCCCGTGTAGCCCGTTGCAGGGGACGCAAGCTGGATATTGCACCCCCTAGCCCTGAAACCGCCAGATAGCGTGTTGTACGGCGTCACGGCGATTGATGCAGACGGTGCAGGTGCCTTTTCGGTGTAGTCCACCGTGGCATCGGTAGAGACTTCATCGGATTCAAGCCCCGTATCAACGTCGCGCACCTTCGCATAGACCATGTAGGTTGCGCCGTCCACCAAATCCAAATCGCCAGGAGCGGTGATTGTGGCGTAGTAGGTGCCGCTCGTGAGTGTCCACGACGGCATTACGGCTGTTGACCATACCGTGTCACCCGCCGCCTGTACGTGCTCCCCGTCCGGGCGCTCGTCTGTCACTCCGTTTGACTTCACCGTTACAACGGCCTGACCGCCAACATTGGACGATAGGCTCACCGCTAAAGGCTGTCCATACGAGTGGTCGTCATCTTCGCCGTAGTCGGTCAACTCAGCCGCCGTAATCGCCGCTGTGGGCTTAGTTCCAATCTTCACCACCTGGGCATTGGACATGACGTAAGCGCCGCCCGTGGATACTCTCACGGCTACTGCAAGCGTGCTCAAGCCCTCCATCCTCCAAGCGGGAATGACGCACGACAGCATGGAGTCATCGCCGTGTTCAAGAACCTTTATCCCCGATGTGATTCTTGGAACGGAGTTCGTGACCGTGACGGTTCCCGTCACGACTTCCCAACCAGTCTGCATATCCGAAGCATCATAAGCCCATGACAACGGCATAGCATCTCCCGACACGACAACGCCAGGCGCAGACAGCTCGACGCCCGTTGGCGTGGTTGCGGGAATCGCCGTGGCGAACGACGAATACGCCGTGGAATACTCCTTGTTGAACCTCCTTGCGCGGAAGTAGTAGAGCGTTCCTGGGTTCAACCCCTCTACGATGATAGTTGCGGTTTTCTTCCACGAGGTTGATTGGCTTGACTCATCTTCCCAGTCCGCGTTTATAACTGACGGCTGGTTGTTCGATTGCCATGCGCTTGACTTGTCAGCCCATGATAGCTCGGTGCCGTCGAAGGCCGTCGTCTCAGTCCAGCCTACTACAGCCTTAACGGATTGCCCGTCATCGTTTGGTGTAATCGATACTATTCCGCAACTGCCAGATACTTCGTCGTCTGAATTCGTCATGACAGTGGCGAAATCAGAATACGCCGTGAACGTGGCAGACGACGAAGTATAGCGCCTAGCCCTGATGAAGTATTTAGAGCCGCGCTCCAATCCCGTGATGTAGGCCGTTGCGGTGTTCGCCCAGTCGCTAGACTGCGAAGAGCCGTCAGCCCAATCGAACTCGAACCTCTCGGGCTGCTCGGTTGAGTACCACGAACGGAAGTCGTTAGACCAAGACAGTTCCCCCCTGTCAGTGGTTCCCGAAGTCCATCCCACAACTACGGCTACGGTAGTTCCGTCGTTTATCGGAGTCGCGGAAACTATCCCGCACGTTGCGCCTGAAATGGAAGCCGTCCTGAACGCCTTCATCTCCGAGTAGCCCGTGTAGGTCGTAGAGCCGCCCTGCGGAGTCAGGTAGCGCCGCGCCATGATGTAGTAATTTGTGCCGCTCGAAAGCTGCGAGAGCGTCAACGTGGCGGTATGCGCCCAGAAGTCAGACTGTGAAGTAGCGTCCTCCGTCGTATAAGTTGCCGTCGAAGGGGTGACGTTCGATGACCACGCGGTTTCAGACGTTGACCAAGATAGTTCGGTGCCAGTGTTGGCTGGTGACTCGTTCCATCCGACTACAACAGTAGCGCCCGTGGTGTTCGGCACGATTCTGAGGATTGCGCATCTGTCATCAGCCGCCGTCACGGCGGGAGTCTCAAGCTTCGTCACCCTCACTGGCACGGAATAGCGGTAGAACGTCGATTCGATATCGTTCCAGCTCTTGACCCTAATCCAGGTATGTAGCCCCGCCGTGGGCTGCAACTCAGCAACCGTGACGGCTAGGGCGGTGCATCTTCCATCGTCAACTGCGCCCGTGTCCACCCAGAGTGCGTTTCCTGGGATGTCCTCTGCTTTCTCGTACTCCACGTTGACAAGCTTTTGTAGCTTGCACCCGGTTACGGGATGAGCTGTAGCAGGTGACAGCTTGACCATCGCCGTGACCTTCGCCGCCGTGTTCGTAGATGTAATGTCCATCCATGTTATCGTCGGCTGGTAAGGCCAACCAACGTAGATATCGCGCTGCGCTTTCTCTGAGTCGCCGCGATACCCTCTAGCCCATGCGATTATTCGAACCCTCACGAACTCGCCGTATGCAAGGCTCATCCGATTCGGGATATCGACCTGCCCCGTTATGCTGGTCGAAGTTGACGTTGAATCCGTGTGCGACGAAGATTTAGCGTGCGAATCGTAAACCCAGACTTGGTATCTCGTATCGTAACGCTCTTGGTAGTCCTCTCCTGCATTCGTGGTGATGGTGAACTTCACCTTGCCCGTCTCTGCGTCCTGGTACAACTCCGAGATAACGGGCTTTCTAGGTGGCTGAAACCACCTTGTGGCATATCGCCAATCGCCAGCGCCCAGATTGTTCTTGAGCCGAACTTGGGTTGTAAGGCATTTTAGATACGTCTTGCCAAGTGGGTAGTAGTTGGATCGCGTGTAGGTCTTGCCATCGGTCGCAGACATGCTCGAAAGGTTCACCGACATTTGGCGCGCCGATATGCCAACGTCGCGTTTAACCCATAGGTCGCGCTCCTTGCCGCCCGTCTCGGTCACAACCTTCATCCAGGTTTCAAACCCTAATGCTTCGGCGGGATTGTCGTTAGAATGCGCCCAAGAAGTGATGTTCCAGGTCGATTGTACTTTGTGCGATGGTAAGTCGATTCTCTTCGGTGCCGTCAAAGCCTGGACGGTTGAATCTGGCTTGCGTGTTATCTGGTCGTTGTCTGCCATTATGCAAGCCCCCTAGCCTTCTGGATTTCCCCGACCTTGCGTGCGAAGTCGCGTGCTAGGTCGTTTGCAGATGAAGAAGCGTCGTAGTTGAGGTTCACGATGATTGTGTCCCTCGCCTGGTCTAGCTGGTCTTCGAGCCACGAGAGCGGGAATACGCCCTCTGGCTCGCCGCCCTCGCCAACGCCCGTCAGCACAGTCGGCTTTGTGAACACAGCGCCCATCGCATACCACCTGACAGTCGGAATCGGTATTGACGCAACATCCCCGATGTTCAGGTTGTCCCACGTGACGTGCGGCGTCGGGAAGTGAATCGAGCCGATTGCGTTCGTGATTCTCTGCCCAAGCCCCGAAAAGAAACCGATGATGTTCTCGACAGCGCCGCTAACCATGCTCTGCGCGGCGCTTATCGGGTCTGCAATCGCGTTTCTTATCGCGTTGAATGTGTCCATCACGCCAGCAACAAGCGATGACATACCCTCTATAGCGCCTGAAATGCCCTGTACGGCTACGTCAACAACTACGGACGCATAAGGCCACACGGCATCGAACACAGCCGATATGGCTTGCATAGCCGCTTCAACAGCGCCTTGTATCCTCGGCATCATCGTCTCGACGGCGTTCGATATCGCGACGATTACAGGCTCTACCTTCTCGAAAATCGCGTTAGCCACTGGAACGACGTTCGCATTCAGCCATTCCATCAGGTATCCGACCTTCTCGCGCAACGTCTGAGCGAAAGGGATGACCGTCTCGCTCAAAAACTCAGCCGCCGCCGTCACGATCGGCTCGAACAAGTCAGCTCCTGCCATCGTGACGTTCTGAAGCGCCAAATCCATCTTCTCGGATGCGGTGAGCGTTGACTTGTACATCTCGTCGGTCATGCCCTCCGCGCCGTCAGATATCGCGGAGTACATCTCATCGAAACTCAACTGGCCTTTTTGAGCCGCGTTGAACATCTCGACTCCAGCTTTTGAGCCGAATATCTCGATGGCGTCCTCCATCGAGACTGTGCCATCGGTGACGCCGTTCACGAACTCGGAAAAGCCCTCAGACGCGGACTTCCCTTCCTTGGCCCAAGCAGCAACGCCCTTCTTCATGCCAGACAGCACCGCCGACGTGTTCGCGCCGCTCACCTCGAACTGCGCGAGCATCGCGATTGCTTCGTCCGTGGAGAAACCGAGTTCTTTGAACGACGAAGCGTTAGCCGTCACGGTCGTTGCGAGGGCTGAAACGTCCGCGCCGCTCATCTGAGCCGCCACTGTCAGCTTATCGAGAGTGGCAGAGTACTCGTCTGCGCTTATCCCAGCGCTGTTCATCATGCGCGTAACATCGGCGATAGCTGAAGTTGCGTCCTGACCGTTTATCTTTGCGTACTTCATCGCCGCTTCTGACGCCGCTTCGAGTTCATCGCCTTGCAGACCAAGACGAGTGTTCAGCTCGCCTACCGCTGAACCTATATCGCCGAAGTCACCGACGACGTTGCTTGCGACGTTCTTGTAAACGTCCGTCAGCTCTTTCGCTGCATCGCCCGTGGCTCCCGTTGCAAGGATTACGGCGTTTGCGCCCTCTTCCACTTGGGCGTATGCGTCGAATCCAGCTTTGCCAACGGCTGCAAGCGTTGTCACAATCGCCGCAGGCGCTACGAACTTCGAGAGAACGCCCGAAAGCCCCGCGTTGAAGTTCTTGCCAGCTTTCAAGCCAGCGTCGTTCCCGCTTTGCTCGAACGGAGCTACAACCGACTTCGCTACAGAATCGGCGGTGCCGTCCGACTTTGGTATGATGGTGACATATGCGCGTGCGACTTCTGTACCGCCACCAGACATACATCCCCCAATCTAGCTATGGTATAATCTGAAATGCAACGACGCCCCATATCGGGGCGTTTCTCATTTGCCGCCCCACCACGCATCGAAGTCGCGTATGGGAATCGCGCCGCCGCCTATTGTCTTAGCCTTCGCGTTAGGTCGCGGGTACGGTCTTGGCCTGCTGCCCTTCCTCGAATGAACCATTGCGAAAGCGTCATACAGGTCTGCGAGAATAGCGTTAGTCTTTGCGACCGTAGACCAGTTCCCGATTTCATCCCTCGGATGCATTTCCCTGTAGAGCGCCGAGTCAGGTTGCAGGTACTTCACGAACGAGACGAGCGCGGTCATTCCAGCCGCGCCCATCCCCATGTATTCGGAAAGCGTGCGCCCCGTCATGCACATGAGGTCATATTCCAATGCCTTGTCATGACCACGAATCAACATGGCGAGGCTTATAATTCCCCCGGTTCAGCGCCTTGCTTGTTTGACTCTTCCACCCACGCGGAGAAGATTTCGCCCATCTGACCAGCCGTCAGGTTGTCGGCATCCTCGCCCATGTAGCGTTTGAGCACTTCGAGCTGGTAGCGCATCGTCTCGTGATCGCCCTTCGCAGCCGCATCGCCCATCCCGACGAGAACCGATATCGGCATAGACGCCGCAAGCGGTATCTTGTAGACCTTTTCATCGTCTCCGAGCTGGAAAGCCAAGAACTCGGGAGAATCGTTTCCGAACTTTCTCATAAACGCCCCTTACGAAGTCGTTGTGCTGCTGGTCGTCACAACGCCGTCATCCGTGAGGATATAGATGCTCTCGCCGTTGGAGTCGGGATAGCAGGAAAGCGTGACGTTCCAGCCTACAGCCGCGTTCGCGGCGAACGTGACGGCTCCGACCTCGGTAACCTGCCCGTTAGGAACGAGAATCACGATGCGTGCGTTCCCGTCCTTCATGAGGAACACCCAAGACTGCGCTTCGGGCAAGTGTGCGCCCAACTCGGTCTTGGTCTGGTTGCCATGAGAAGCGGTTGCGGCGCTCGTGGTGACGTGGCTCGCCCCGAACGCGACGCCGAGTGCGCCAGCGTTGGTCGAAATCATCGTCCATGAAAGCGTGCCGTCGAAGGTTTCGAGAACCTTGCGGACTGTCGATCCGCTCCAATCGTTGATATCAACAGTCGAATAAGACGGCGTGAGCGTCAAACCTGCTTCGGAAACGTACTCGTCGCCAGTGAAAGCGGAATCGAGCGTCACCGCGCTAGGCGTGATGCTCGAAAGGCTCGGGAGAGTCGTTCCGAGTGGTGCGTGCTTGATCGCGCCCGTCGTTAGTTGGTCAGGTGCGCCGACGCGCACATCAGAAGTGTTCGGCATTATAAGCCCTTTCTATTCTGCGAGACGCAAGCGCAAATTAGCGCTAACGGTTGCCATGATTAATGTCGGGTGTGCGGCGTCTGGTTGCGCCCTCTGAAGCCTGAGAGAATCAACGAGATAGCAGGGAACGCCGCCTATGCTGTTGCCGGGTAACGTCATAATCCAGTTTGCTATCTGGTCTTGCGTCTGCGCGGCGCTCGCGTAGTCATCGCATCGAACGTCGAAGTCAACCGAGTAGATTGCCTGCGCCGCGTTCTCTTCCCATGCGTTGAGCATGTCCACGACGATATGCGGAGTCGTGAACGTCGCTGGCAGTGGTTTTGCGCAGGCATTGTATCCTTGAGTTGTGAGCGCCGATTGCAGCGCGTTCTCGATATCGAAGAAAGCCATCAGCTATGCACCGCCTTAGATAAAGCCTTGTCCTGCTGCTGGTAGATAGCGCCAGTCGGGCCAGTAGACGAAACGAAGCCCATAGCGGTGAACGTGCCTGGTTTCGGGTAGTACTTGAACCAAGGCTCTCCCGCTTCTGCCGCTATCCTCATTCCAGCCTTGTCAACTTGTGCTTGCATCGCGCTCGACTTCCAGATTTCAAGATAGCCCTCGGATATGTGCTCAAGCCTGATTTTCACGGGCATGGAATCACCCCCGCCAAAGCGAAAGCTCACACCGCACGTTCGATACGCGCCCAGTCGGGGATTTGGTAGAGCGCGGGTCGCCTTCGATCTCGTAGGTCACGCCATCATGGATGATGCGGTCACCCGCCTTTATGTCCGCGCCGTAAGGCGCTCTGAGCGTGAACCTGTCCGAAACCTGAAGCACGCGCCCGTCCCTGTCCTGCATTGACGATAGGCTAGTTATCATGCAGTTGTTCACCACATGGCTAGTTGCGCCCGTTCCGTAATCGAGGACGGTCGAACCCCGCGATTGCTTCGTTGCGGGTCGCAAGACCGTCACGGAATCGTTCATGAAACTAAGCGGCATGAGTGCTCACCAGCCTGTAAGGCGCGAGAGCCGCCAACTGCTGCGAAGTGAGAGCCGCCGCCACGCTTTGAGCAGATGCGCTATAGCTGATGGACACTCCATCGGCGCTTTCGCTCATGACGCCAGGTGCGACAGCCAACACGCCCTCCGCGATTCCCATGACGGCGTTTGCAAGGTCGGGAACCGCTTCTGAGTCGTACCCTGCTTCGTACTCGACCTCTAGGCCGTCCCATCTCTGCGAGAAGTTGCGGAAGTTGCAACAGCGGATAAGCCCGTCGTGACGCCACTCGTAATCGCCGTCCGTGAGACTCGTGCCGTCCTCCTTGAGCGATGTAACGTCGCTCACATACCCCGCAGGAAGTTTCGCCAACTTGCCCGATGCGGTCAGCTTCGCGGTGCACGAAAGAGACGGCGATATGTGCCACCCGCAAGCGTTTCTGACAGCCTGAGACGCGGCTTCGATTGCCTGGGACACGCGCAAATCGCCCGAGTACTTGCCGCCCGTCATGCTGTCGAAGTCGGAAACCGACATGAGCGGCGGGATACTGTAATCGTCAACGGTATAGCCCCACGGTGTAAACATGCTATTCCCCCGACTTCCTACGCGACGCGCCGCGCTTGTTCGCTGAAGGATTCGCGGCCTTGTTCTTCGGCTCCGCGCCTGCCTTTGGCGTTGCCGCCTTGCGCCCAGCGTTGCGAGCCGCACGTTTGGCGCTCTCGACGCCTACAGGCACAGCGCCCGGATAGCGCGATAAATCCTCGTCGGCTATCTGGTAGGTGTTCCCGCGCCATAGATACTCTTTGAGCGCCATACAGCACCCTCCTTAAAGAATGACGGGGCGTGTTTGCGCCCCGTCAAATCGGCATTCTCGTTTCGTTCTTACGAGGTCGTGGAGCTGGAACCGTCGGGAGACGGGAACGTTCCAGTAATCTTGACGAACGCGCCAGGATAGCGGACGGCGAGCGCAAGGCGTTCCTCGATGACGATGGTGATCATGTTCTTGATGAAATCGTCCTCGTTCTGGTTGGCGATGTTGACAGCCATGCCGCCCTTACGGATGACGGACGCGCCCAGCTTGAACGCGCCGACGTAGGCGGTGCCAGTGGATACGGCAGACGAGACGACGGTGCGCAGACCCCAGATAGGCGGCTGCTCCGCGATGCCGTTCTGACCGTACTCGCCGTAGAAGTATCCGCCGCCGTAGTACTGACCGTTGTTGTCCCTTGCAAGGCGCAGCTTCTGGTAGTCGGCGGGGCTGATGACGATAGCATCGGCTGCAAAGCCCGTGTTCTCCTGAATGGTCATCATGGCCTTGAAGATGCCGTCTGCCGTCGCATCGGAGGACGTGCCGAGTCCGCTGGTTCCGCTGAGAGTGGTAACCAGGAAGTCCTCGACGTACTTCTGATGCAGGTACACGCCGCGATTGTTGATGCTGGACGCGAGCCACGGGGCATCGTCAATGAGTTCGTCGGACTCCTTGTAGTGGGCTGCAATCTTCTGAAGGGAAACGGTCTTTGCGGTCGGGTCGCCGAACGAGGTAAGCGGTTTCTCCGCGCCCTCCGCTACGGTGGAGACGCCGCCCTCGACGGTGGAGGACTCGACGTAGTACGTGAGCGCGTTGCCGCTGATGGTTTCGGAGCCGAACAGGTCAGCGATCATGAGCTGCCGACGCGGCTGCAAGACGATGTTCTTATCGAAGTCGGTCAGAGCGCCAGAAATGGAGCTAGGAATAGTCATCGGAGCTGCCGACTTGAAGAGCGGCGTCACGATGTTGAACTTCTCGTGAACGTCCGCGCCCTTCTCCTTGATGTACTCAGCGGCGAACTCGCCCAGGTTGTTAGCCATCTTGGTTTCCTCTTTCTCTGCTGGTTGGTTCTTCTCGGCGTTTCCGAGCGATTCGAGGATTGCCGCCGCTTCGTTAGCAGCGTCAACCTTCGCCTGCGCGGACTTCACGCCGTCAATGGCCTCGGACAGCTCGTCCGCGCCCATTTCGCCGTTTTCGACGGCTGCTTTCACCTCTGCCAATGTGCTCTTGGCTTCGGCGAGGTTGTCCATGAGAGTCACGGCTATACCTCTTCCTCTAGTAGTGAACTTGCCTTATCCAAGAGCGCCGCCAACTCGTCGGACTTGGCTTTCCGTTCCTCCGCGTTGACCATACCAGGTTCCTCCGCGTTGACTTCAGCCGCGTCTTTCTCGTCATCGGCTTCTTGGTCGTTCGGCTCTTCCCGCCTATCGGCGAGCAGGCCGCTAACGATGGATTGAGCGGAGCCGAGCAGCTCCACGACTGCATTTAGGTCGTCTGCATCGCGTGCGCTGTTGCGCCGTCCAGCCTTGACCTCGGGCGAACTCTTGACCTCGATAACCGACGTGTCGCGGTTCGCGGGATACATCACGAGCGAAACCTCATGGATGTTCAGCTTTCGCAGCTCGTTCGCTTCGGTGCCGTCCTCAAGTTCGACGGTAGCCTGGTCGATAACGTCATAGGCGAAACTGAACTTGCACAACCTGCCGTCTGATGCGAGTTCGCGTGCTCGTTGCGCTTCTTCGGTAGAGTCGAAGTCGGCTTCGAACATAAGCCCGTGCTCGTCCTCTTCGAGCCGCGTCACGGTTCCGATGTAGGATTTCAAATCGCCGCTGTCGTGGTTCCATAGAAGCGGGATATGGTTTCCGCTCGATTCGATTTCAGCGATGGAATCGGTAAACGCGCCCTTCGCGATCACGTCACCATAAGAGTCAGGCTCACGTGTCCACGTTGCCGCGTAGCCCTTTATAGAACCGCTATCCGCTTTCACGTCAACGGTCTTTGTCTTGAGGTTCATTTCAATCTCCTAACCGATGATTATGTCCAACACGCATTGGCAGTTAGCTACCTCGGAAACATCGAGCGAATCAATGTCACCAGGCCATTTAGCGCCGTTTGAGAACTTGTCATCGTATGGAACCGTCTCGCCGTTCATGTGGGCGTGCGACGCCCTCGGGTTGCTCGATGTGACCGTCCAAGTTTTCATGACCTTCTGCGAGTCGCTTGCGAGCTGTCGGCAACATTCGAGCGCTCCCCATGCGGCTAGTGCAGAAGCGAAAGCCTTGCCAGCGGTGCCGCTCCTGTTTTCCTCGGCGTTCTCGAAAACACCCTCGGGAGTAGATTTCTCCGCTTCGGAGTCCTCGTCCCAATCGTCATCAAGAATTGCCTGTAGCTCCTTGCGCGTCGATTCGTTGACCATCGCGGCGCGAATCTCACACATCTTCCTGATGTATGCTTCGGTGCGCCCCTCGTCGTAATCGCCGTCTAATTGGAGGTCGCGTCTCGCACGCTTCGCGGATGCCGTAGCCTGAGATAGCGCAACGGGCATTAGGTCATCGGCTAGTTCGTTGTCCCATCGCTCGGCGTTCCACCAGTTATCGACCTCGGAGTTTATTTTCGGTATCACCGACTTTGCCTGACGCTTGAAGAACGAGCGGTAAACGCCCTCCATCTCGTCGGCTTCTTCGTCCATAGGTGCGCCGTGCGCCTTGAGCTGTGCTGCCTTTACTTGCGGTAGTTGAGCGGCGTTGTAGCGCTCCACAGTCGGGTCTGTGTCATGGCTCGATGCCAAACCGCCCACGATGACGTTAAGCGGTACTATCAAGTCCCCTTCAGGCTCCGCTGGCAAATCCATGATTGCGCGGACTTCCTGCCTGGACATGAACGGCCCACCGCACGCCGTCTGCAATGCGCTTATCCGCTCTTCCATCGTGCCTTGAGTCTTGATTGACGTATCGTACACGACGTAATGCGAAGGTTCCTCGCCGATCATGGGCAACAATCTCATGTTGAAGCTGTCTGTTGCCTGCATGAGAGTTGGCGCTAGACAGTCGTTGTATAGCGCCCTCGCGTTGTCTCGCGCACTTGCATACGTCTGTCCAGAACCAGGCCACAATAACGCGGGATTGAAATGGTAGATTCCCGCAACGTCCTCACGCGCCAACTTCACGGAGTCTGCCCACTGAGCATCGCGTGAGTTGAACTGGACTGTGCGTATCTCCATACCATCTTCGAGAATCGGCATACCGCCGCCCTCGGATGCGTCGTTTCCAGCCCACGACGATTTCCAAGTCTCCTTGAATCGGTCGAAACCTTCATCAGTCCAAGGCTGAACGTCTTTAGGTCTGGTTAGGTAGGCGTTGAACCTGCCCCCACGGTGCCACATCTGCCGCCTGAAAGCATTGGACTCCACTTGCTCGTGAAGCGTCTCCTTCAATGCGGATATGCGCGAATACTGACGCATCGGGTCTGTCGGGTCGTAACCGTGAAGGAGTATGAACTTGCTTGCGGGAACCCTGATAGGCGCGTTCCCCGGTGGTGCAATGTCGATTGACTCGGGCGCGAACGGTGACGAGCCGTTGTAGCTCACTATCCATGCGGCGGGAATCGGTCGCATCTCCCATCCGCTATCGGTATTGGCGTTCTGCAACACCAGCATAAGGAACCGCTCGTACAGGAGCAAATCCGAATACATCCATCTCTTGAACTCAAACGGCGTCATGTCGTCGTTCGGATGCTGCAAGAGCAGCGCGGCGGGTGAGTCGGTCACCCTCGGCCTGTCGTTTTGGCCTGCCCTGTCGTGAACTTTCAGCGGAATCTGCGCGGCGTTATCAGCTAGAAAGCTGATAGCGGCGCGTAAGTTCGGCTGAGTTCGGTACAATGCCGCGGCGTCGAGCTGTTCGACATGCACTCCGAAATCCCCGCCGTATATGTAGACGGGAGAAGGTCGGAAGAGCGACCGCAGGCTGTTGAACACGCCCACGAGCGTCCCCTTTCTTATACGTTGTGTACTGTGCTGAAAGCGTGACCGCAAGCCACGCGAGTATCTGCGTAGATTTCTATGCCGTGCTCCTTGCACAGGTTGCAGAAGTAAACGTCCTCGCCCGTCTCAGAGCCGTCAGGCCTTACCACCCACCTAAACCACGGCTTTGGCAGTTTCTTGAGGATTGACGTTCTGATGAGCGTGCAGCCCATGCCGCCGCCCTGGACGCGGACTTTATCGGTTCCCATCGCGTGAAGCGCCCTGAGTTCGTTTCCCATGTACTTGGAAGCCCAGTTGCCGAACTTCCATAGGCACGTCATACCCTCTTTGCCGCGTTTGTGCTGGTAATACCCGAGACAAACATCAGCATCATGCTCTAGCATGTTGTCTAGCGCGTCCTGTGGTAGAACCGTGTCGCTGTCAACCATCAAAAGCCATTCAGCCCCGTATGAGATTGCCTTTTCGCAAGCGCTGATTCTCGCAAGCGCACAGTCATATCCCTTCACGGTGTCGAACATCAAATCGTGATCGGCGCATGACAGCTCCCATAACGATTTGTACGTCTCGGTCGATATGGTTTCGTAGGTCGGCACGACTATCAAGACGGTCATGCTAGCCCCCTGATTAAGTCAACTACACGTTCGGTCGAATGACCGTCGCACGCATCGGCGGTGATTTCCATGCACCTTTTCTCAACGTCGTTAGTCCCGAAGTCACATGCGAGCCGTGCGGACAAAACGAGCGAACCGCCCGACTTGCATCTGATGTGACCGTATTCTGAGTAATCCAGATAGAAACCGCGTGCCTTTTCGTATGCCGCCAAATCATCGTCTGGCGCGAACATCACGCTCGACTTTCCCAAAACGTATGCATCTAGGACGATGCTCGAATAGTCCGTAATAGCCACGTCGCAATCGATGAGGTACGGCGTTGACGGCTCGTCCTTGTCAACCTCAACGATGTGTTCGCATTGGACGTTTAGAATCGGTTCGCCCGTTATCATGTGGCGCTTGATTACGAAAACCTCGCCGTCTTCGAGTTTTTCGTCAACTGCGAGCCAATCGACCCTCGGCATAGGCGGTTCCCACCGAGCGCGGAAAGTCGGAGCGAACAGATACGCACGCTCGTATCCAGCTAGGAACGTCCCGCCGTCACCCTTCTTCTTCCCGAAGTAGGCATCAGTGCGCGGCATCCCGAACGCCAAGCACCGCTCTATCGGTATGCCAGCGGCTGAAGCGGCGAACTCGCGCCCCCGCTCGCTGCTCGCTATGAAGTAGTCTACGAGGTTGCAAGCTTCTGGGTAGAACACGCCGTATGGCTGGTCTAGCCCGTACTTCTTGCCGCCGCACAATCCATGTTCGACCATCACGACGGTTTGGCTTTTGCGCTTCGAGCGTATGAACTCGTCGGTAACAACCACGTCGCAATCTGAAAACCTCGAAACGTCACCGAACCCGCCCATGTTGAAAGTCTTTTTACCTTCGTAGGCGTTCCAAATCGCGGTAAGGTTCTCGCAGCGCCCCAACGGACGCGACGAGTTGAAAAGCACGGTCATACAACCATGACTCCCCTCGTGTTGTACACGCTCTCATAGGTTCTCGATGCTTTCTCTGTAGCCGTCGCAGCCCCAAGAGCCATCGTTACAGCCACTAGAGGCGAAATGTCCTCGACTGACTTGTTCCTATCCCACGCCCACGCGCCATCGCCCATCGGACGTGTGGCGGCGATGTTAGCCGCCAAATCGAGTGCAGGTTGCGTTCGGTGCCTTACTGGCGTCGCGTCGCTTTCGGAGTTCTCGTCACATGCTGCTACCGAGTCCCACATGCGCCCTGACCATCCAGCAACGTCTTTCCCCGCGCATTCGATGATCTCAACGCCGTCTACTGCCGCAATAACGTCCATCATCGAAGCAATAGGCGCTCCGCGTGACTGTAGAGCTACCTTCATGCCGCCCTTGTAGTTAGGTGCCGCACGCTCGAACCATTTCAGGAGCCACGACGCGCCGCTTCTGTATTCGGCTAACTCCACGTGCCAATCGCCGTCTTCGCGCTTTCCGCAAACCGCTATGCTCGCGTGCGTTCGGTCGGCTGATATGTCCACCCCGAACCACAGCGGCGAGTCAATCGCGATTTCCGATGAATTGTCCTTGCCAGCATCCCATGCGCCGATAGGGAACGGCGGCGTTATCGTTGACGTTACCCATTGGCATAGGCACTCGGTCTTGAACTCATCAGGCGGGTCTGTCGCATACGCGCTCGCAAGCGAACGCTCCGTGACGAACCCATACCCCAAAGACGGATTTGCAAGCGCCCACTCGTCGCGATTTGAAATGCTCGCGTCTGGATGAGCAGACCATTCGAATATCCCGAGCGTGTCATCGTCAAAGCCGTCTAGCTCTTCAACATCGACGGCGCTCGAACCCAAAGCCTTGTTTATTCCGTCTGGATCACCAATCCTGCCGTGCGCTTTCATCCTCAGATTTCGGAGCACAACGCTTGAGCCATCACCAGCATTCGACATGCACCACACGAGCGCGTTAGGACGCGCCATCGTAGTTTTCGTCACCGCCGACCATGCCGAGAAGTCCTGATGCTCTCGCAGCTCGTCAAGAAGAATCAAATCACCAGACTTGCCGCGTGCGCCCTTTCGGTTAGCCGCCGTTATCCTGTATCTCCTACGCCCCGAAAGCGTGAGAGTCTTTCGACCGCTCGAATGCTTCGTGTCCTCGATTTCTGCCGCCAAATCTTCGTTGTTCTCGGCTATATCAACAACGCCGTCCCAAACTTCCTCGGCTGCATCGAGGTTTGTAGATGTTCCGATTATCAGGTTAACGCCCAAGGCATACAGGAAGAACAACGCGAGTATTTCGCTCATCATCGTCTTGCCCTGTTGCCGTGCGACGAGGATTAGAACAGTCCTGTACCTGAACATCCACTCGGTATCCAAATCGCCGACTATCTCAAGCGCATGGATGAATAGCCATCTTTGCCAAGGCAACAAATCGATTTGCAAAACATCCTGCGCGAAGTCGATAACGGCGAAACCGAGCGTCGTGTCCGGCGTTAGCTCTCTAATAGGCGGTGTGAAGATACGCGGCTCAGTCGAACCTTTACGCACTCTTGATCACCTCTAGATTGCTGTACTTTCCTCGGAAGTTCTGAAGCGGTGAACCGATGCCAGTTTGCTTTTCTTTGCTCTTCGTTGAATGTGAGTTAATCGCCCTGAGTGTTGCCTGGTAGCTTTTAAGCAGCTTTTCGTAAGCTGTCCATTCTGGATTTTCCTTTGTTCCAGTTTGACCGCCGCCGTTGTCGTACTCAACTACGAACGGCTCACCTACTAGCTGCTTGCGCCGCTCTTCGAGCATGTTTCGCTGAAACTCCGCTTGCTCTTGCAGCTCTTTCAAGTTTTTATCGACGGGCATTATTAACACCCCCATCAAAAACACCTACACGCGGAAAGAT
>Ga0310690_10002609_pt1 | contig 29013 bp, 16 predicted proteins | sample AusTroGonzalo_MG_2_FD_207661 | JGI IMG/M metagenome (GOLD analysis project Ga0310690, IMG submission 207661) | Bovine rumen microbial communities from tropical cattle in Woodstock, Queensland, Australia - Gonzalo_04 (v2) (version 2) | ecosystem: Host-associated > Mammals > Digestive system >...
AACCGCGACTAAACTTCTTGTTTCCCATTTTGCTTAAATGACTTTAATAATTTAACATTTAAGGCTTCATGGGAGTCAACCTATTTCAGTACAAGACAAAAATTGTAAATGTCAGGAGTTATAAGTTATAACTTTATAACCTCCATTCTCGCCACTCCAAGGTGACAAACCGTTTAGCTATAGCCAGGGGACCCCGTTGCCTCATAAAAATGTGGTGAATTTATTTGGCAGTATCGAAGGAATGTTGTATCTTTGCAATTGCATTGTATTGTGAACTAAAACGAATGCTCGTCTGGCCGACAAATCAATCTCTGAGTTGCGCAAATCCATTGATGCAATAGATAAAGTCATAAAATCGCTGATTAACGAAAACCTGTAAGATATATGTATATACCACCATATAAGATAACACCAGAGATAATCCGTCTGATAGGCGAGATATCCGAACATGTAGGTAGCATTATGACGCGTTTGGGCGATAATGTGCCTTCGCCACAGCTTCGCAAGAAAAACCAGATAAAGACCATCCATTCGTCGCTGGCCATAGAGCATAATAGCCTATCGCTGAAACAGGTGACGGACATCATTGACGGTAAACGTGTGCTGGGTGCTCCTGACGAAATTCAGGAAGTGAAGAATGCCATTGAGGCCTATCGCCTGATGCCAGAGTTGGATGCCTACAAGGAGAAGGATCTGTTGCGTGCTCATGAGCTGATGATGAAAGAATTGGTGCGCCATTCTGGACATTATAGACAGGAGGGAGTAGGCGTGTTTGACGGCAACGGTAACTGTCTGCATATGGCTCCTCCTGCTGAACGTGTGCCACAGTTGATGGGCGACCTCTTTGAATGGGTTAAAAAGACTGATGCTCATCCGCTGGTCAGTTCATGCGTTTTCCACTATGAGTTTGAATTTATCCATCCTTTCATTGATGGCAATGGTCGTATGGGGCGCTTTTGGCAGACGATGCTGCTCTCTCGTTGGAAGGGCCTCTTTGCATGGCTCCCTGTAGAGACCGTTGTCAAGGAGCATCAGCAGGAATACTATAGCGTGATTCAAAAAAGTGACCAGGTAGGCGAGAGTACTCTGTTTGTGGAGTTTATGCTGCGCTGTCTGCTTGATGCGATGGATAATTTAGATGCAGAAGAAGAATCGGAAGTGCAGGATAAAGTGCAGGATAAAGTGCAGGATAAATTTCCTGAGGTTTCAAAGCCTACATGGGATGTATTTGACATTATCCGCCAGAATCCCAAAGCAACCGTCAATGCTCTTTGCAATCAGTTAGGATTAAAGGAGAGACAGATATATAAGCATATTTCAGTACTGAAATCCTTGGGGTTGATAGTTCGCGTTGGAAGCAACAAAACAGGCTATTGGAAAGTAACGATTGAGAATAACTAAAAACGCCCCTGCTTCGGGGATAGCCCCCTTGAATCACTGCTTTTGTCTTTTATTTATCGGTAAAATGTGGTGATTTTATTTGGCAGTATCGAAGGAAAGTTGTATCTTTGCAAACGACATGAACGACGAACTGCCTCCAAAGTGCAAAAATTGCACTTTAGAAGAAGTGGCGGTGCTTCGCATCAAGTGCACAGCGGCGCTCGGCCCGAAGGGACGCTTTGCTGCAAAGAACCAACCAAAATGTGTATATATTTGCAGATGGAATTGAACACTTTTCCCGCGAGATGCGCTCGCTGAACAAAGCCATCAAGGAAATAGACGAGTTCGACAAAGGCTGATAGAAAGTGGTTATATTAAGGTATATTTGTTCCAGATTTTAATTATGATAAAGAAAAGTTTTCGCATATTATTGGTGGTCACGTTCATGGTCTGTTGTTCTCTCTCGGCGACAGCTCAGGAGGAGGCCATAGACTACGAAGGGAACAAATATACCATCCATGTGGAGCAACTGAACCCTGACACGGAAATGACGCTACTGGACGTGCTGCATATCTGTCCGGAACTGATGTCGAGTGACGGAAAGACACTGACTGCCGACTATCTGCTGAGTGTCGACGACATCATGCTAAGTGTCGACTACGAGCCATTGCTCCAGGGCATCAAGGCCTGCGACCTCAGCGAGGTGACGGTGTGTACCTATGGTGCCGTGAACAACGGTATGGACGGCACCACGGGCTCCATCGACCTGAAATTCAAGGAGGGCAAGGGACTGACGGGTAAGGTTGGCCTAAACGGCAGCACCTATGGTAACGGGCAGCTATATGCCGATATAGCCAAGGAGGGTGAGAACGTAACCGTGCGTGCCTTTACCCATGCCAATCTGCTATATGGCAAGGTGAACACCCTGTCGGGAAGCGGTATCACCTCACGCAAAGGCGTGGAGAACGCCATGGTTTTCGTGGACTGGCAAGTGACGGAGAACGACCAGCTGGCGCTGAAGCTCTCTCAGGGCTATGAGGAACATAGAGACCGTGATCACAGTGAAATCTACGACGATGACGTGGGTGAGTTCGTCAGGCAACGGTGGGGTGAGCTCGTCGCCACCTACGAGCGTACCCTTAACGAGCAAGAAGCCGGTCTCTATGTCGAGACCGGCATGAACTATGCAAGCGACGTCTTGTACCAGTTGGGGCTACGGACGGTTATACCTTGGTGGATAGCAGAATTCAGCATTCCCTTCATGAAACAGTCGCTCTGGCTGACTGCCGGCTACGAGGGCGGCTATACGAATCTCTGGTATCAGGGGCTCAGACGTGAACAGAACCTCTACAGCGACCTGTATGTGCAGTTAGACTTTAAGAAAGGGCCGTGGATCATCAGCGTAGGCGACCGTTTCAGGCTCAACAACTTCTGGGACAAGCACTACGACGAGGATGTCAGGGAACTTTGGTCCTACAATCGCAACGACCATGGCCTGCATGCCAGCATAGGGTATCGGAAAAGCCACCACTTCGTGCAGGGCATCTTCAGCCGCTCGTTTTTCAATCCACTCGTCAGCGACTTCCATACTTATCTCGAAGAGGGGCCCGTGCAGCACACCACGGATTATAAGACCATCCTTGCCTGGCGCTCAGAAGCACGCTATACCTATCAGACCCAACGACTCATCGCCACAGGCAGTGTGACGCACCGCCGGCTCACAGACATGCTGCTGCCCGACGAGTCGCTGACCACCCTGGGAACCTCTGCCACCTGGCATCAAGGAGGCCTGCGACTGACAGCGGGAGCGAACGTGAACTTCCTGCACATCAGCTACGACGACGCCATCAACTCCACATACTACACCCTGAAGCTCGCCCCCACACTCTTGTTAGGCAAGGGGTTCAGACTGTCATCCACATTGCTCTACAACAGCAAGGTGGAGGCCTACGACCAGCACGCCCACCTCTACGCTTCTGTAAAATTAGGCAAGGACTTGGGGAAACGCTGCCATCTGTATGCCGACTTCCACGACATAGCAGGCCAGCCGAAGGGTGAGTCCTTTTTCCTGAGGCAGTCGTTTAAGAACAGGGCTCTGACAATTGGAGCCACTTATTATCCCTGGAGATAAGTTTTTAGGAAAAAAGTCCCGATTACCCATGCGATTATTGCGAAATTTTGTACCTTTGCAGCCGCTTAGATTCAATAGACGAGGAAAATGACAGTTTGCATAGCAGAGAAACCCAGCGTTGCGAGGGACATAGCCCGGATTATCGGAGCTACTGCCTCACACGACGGATATATGGAAGGTAACGGCTATCAGGTGACGTGGACATTCGGCCACCTGTGTACGCTGAAGGAACCGGGCGACTACACCCCCGCATGGAAGTCGTGGGCACTGACACAGCTGCCCATGGTGCCACCCCGCTTCGGCATCAAGCTGATTCCCGACCGCGGCATAGAGAAGCAGTTTGCCATCATCGAACGCCTCATGCAGGCCGCCGACGCCATCGTCAACTGCGGCGATGCCGGGCAGGAGGGTGAGCTCATCCAGCGCTGGGTCATGCAGAAGGCACAAGCCAAATGTCCCGTCAAGCGACTTTGGATTTCCTCGATGACCGACGAAGCCATCCGCGAAGGCTTTGCCAACCTCAAGGACCAGCAGGACTACCAGCCGCTCTACTTGGCAGGCCTCAGCCGTGCCATCGGTGACTGGCTGCTCGGCATGAACGCCACACGCCTCTACACCCTGAAATACGGCCAAAACCGACAGGTGCTCTCCATTGGCCGGGTGCAGACCCCTACCCTCGCCCTTATCGTGAATCGCCAGAAAGAGATTGAGAACTTCAAGCCCGAGCCCTACTGGGTGCTGGCAACGGTGTATCGCGACACCACATTCACAGCCACCAAGGGTAAGTTCACTTCGAAGGAGGAGGGCGAGGAAGCCTTCGCCACCATCGAGGGCAAGCCCTTCACCGTGACCAAGGTCGAGAAGAAGGAGGGTAAGGAACAGCCGCCCCAGCTCTACGACCTCACCTCGCTGCAGGTTGATTGCAACCGCAAGTTCGGCTACTCGGCGGAGATGACGCTGAATCTCATCCAGAGTCTCTACGAGAAGAAGTTCACCACCTATCCGCGTGTCGATACGCAATACCTCTCAGACGACATCTACCCCAAGTGCCCGCAGACCCTCAACGGCCTGTATCAGACAAAGTTCGGCGGCGTGGCACCCTATGCCGAGTTCATCAAGCCCATCGGCGGCAAGCCCCTGAAGAAGACCAAGCGCGTGTTCGACACCTCGAAGGTGACCGACCACCATGCCATCATCCCCACAGGTGTCATTCCCCAAAACCTGAGCGATGCCGAGCAAAAGGTTTTCGACCTCGTTGCCCGCCGCTTCATCGGTGTCTTCCTGCCCGACTGCAAGTTCTCTACCACCACCGTCCTTGGCGAGGTTGACAAGGTGGAGTTCAAGGTCACGGGTAAGGAGATACTGGAGCCGGGATGGAGAATCGTGAGGGAAGACGTGAAAAACAAGAAGGAAGAGAGTGACGAGGAGAAGAAGGAAGACGACAGTGAGCACCCATCGTCGGATGAAGAGCGCACCCTGCCTACCTTCGTCAAAGGTGAATCGGGCGATCACAAACCCACACTCACCGAGAAGTGGACCACACCCCCACCTTATTATAATGAAGCCTCGCTGCTGCGTGCCATGGAGACCGCCGGCAAGTTTGTCGAAGACGAGACGCTGCGTGCTGCCATGAAGGAGAACGGCATCGGTCGTCCTTCGTCGCGTGCAGGTATCATCGAGACCCTCTTCAAACGCCACTACATCAAGCGGGATCGCAAGCGACTGATTGCTACTCCTACGGGCATCGAGCTCATCGACCTCATCCGCGAGGAACTGCTCAAGAGCTGTGAGCTGACAGGTATCTGGGAAAAGAAGCTGCGCGACATCGAGCACCAGAAATACGATGCCCAGCAATTTATCGAGGAACTCAAGGCACAGGTGGCAGAAATCGTTAGCGAAGTCATGTCCGACTCCTCCAATCGCCGCGTCACCGTGCTTACCGATGCCGATCTGAAGAAGGTGAAGTCGAAAACAAAGAAAATCACCGAAGGACAACCCTGTCCCCTATGTGGCCAAGGTCATATTATCAAGGGGAAAACCGCCTATGGCTGCTCCCGCTGGAAAGAAGGCTGCACCTGGCGCCAACCGTTGCAACAAAAATAGTGTTTTTACAGGCATACAAAAAAAGAAAAGAAATAGTTGCAATAAAAACCGGGGAAAGTACGTTATAATAAGGTATGCGAAAACTTGTCACCATATTATATATAGTAGTGGTGGCCGTGCTTCTTGCGGGGTGCGGTGCCGACTCTGCCATCAAGAAAGGCGACAAGTTCTATGCCTTAGGCGAATACTATGACGCAGCCAATCAGTATAAGAAAGCCTACGCCAAGACCCCTACCAAGGAACGGAAACTGCGCGGAGAAAGGGCTGCCAAGATGGCCGACTGCTACCGCCGCATCAACAACACGCAACGGGCCATAGCGGCCTATAACAACGTAGTGCGCTATAAGCAGCAGGACTCGCTGATGATGTACTACCTGGGACAGCAGCTGATGAAGAACGGCGACTATCGCAGTGCCGAGAAAACGTTCCAGACAGTGGTTGACAGCCTGCAATACACAGACAGCCCGCTACTACCACTGGCTAAAGAGGGCATGAACGCAGCCCATGAGGCTCCCGGACTAAGAAAGGAAGGTTCGAAATATACCATCAAACGCGAAGACAACTTCAACTCGCGCCGTTCCGACTTCTCACCCATGCTCTGTGGCGATGCCTACGACCAGCTGTACTTCACGTCGACACGCAACCAGGCTCAGGGCGACGAGCTGAGCGGCATCACGGGTACAAAGCCGTCTGACATATTCTTTGCACAGAAAGACGACAAGGGCAAGTGGGGCAAACCACAAACCATCGACTCGGAACTGAACTCCGCCTTCGACGAGGGAGCCTGCTGCTTTAGCTCAGACGGACGAACCATGTACCTGACACAGTGCAAGACCGACCCCTCCTACCCTCGCTACGCCGTCATCGTGAAGTCACAGCGTAACGACGCATCATGGAGCAAACCCACGGAACTGCTGATTGCCAAGGACACACTCTCGACGTATGCACACCCAGCTGTATCTCCCGATGACCAGTGGCTCTACTTCGTCAGCGATATGGCAGGCGGCATGGGTGGCTACGACATCTGGCGTGCTTCGCTTCTGTCCAACGGTTCGATTGGCGTTGTAGAGAACCTGGGCCCGCCCATCAACACAGCAGGCAATGAGATGTTCCCCACTTTCCGCCCCAATGGTGACCTGTATTTCTCGTCTGACGGACATCCTGGCCTTGGTGGACTCGACATCTTTATCGCGAAGCCCCAACAGAAGTCGGTGGAAGTCAGAAGGAGTCAAGAGATGTCAGAGAGCATTTCCTCCAACGACTATTATGTCTTAGAGCACCCCGGATTCCCGCTGAACTCGCAGGGCGATGACTTCGGCATGACATTCGAGGGACTGCATAACCGAGGCTATTTCTCCAGCAACAGGGGCGATGCCCGAGGCTGGGATCATATCTATTCGTTCTCAAAGGAGGAAGTGCTGGTAACCGTCAAGGGCTGGGTCTACGAGATGGATGGCTATGAACTGCCTGCTGCACAGGTCTATATGGTTGGCAACGACGGTACCAACCAGAAGCTGAGTGTCAAGGGTGACGGTTCGTTCACACAGGAGATTCAGACTGGCGTAGACTACGTGCTATTAGGCACCTGCAAGGGCTACCTGAACCACAAACAGGAGCTGCGCATAGATACGGCTACCGTTTCGAACGAATACGTGCTGCAGTTCCCGCTAGCCAACATCTCGGCACCTGTACTTATCGAGAATATCTTCTACGACTTTGACAAGGCCACGCTGCGACCTGAGTCTGCAACGGCACTCGACCAGCTGGTAAAGCTACTGAACGACAACCCGCACATTACCATCGAACTGTCGGCACACACCGACTTCAAAGGTTCCAACGAATACAATGAACGGCTCTCGCAGCGCCGAGCAGAGTCGGTGGTGAACTACTTGATAGACCACGGCATTGCCGCCGACCGTCTGACTCCGAAGGGCTACGGTGAAGGGAAGCCGAAAACCATCAAGCGGAAGGTTGCCGAACGCTACCCATTCCTGAAAGAGGGTGACGTGCTGACAGAGGAGTTTGTCACCGCACTAAAAGACGAGGAGCAACAGGAACAGTGTAACCAGATGAACCGCCGTACGGAGTTCATCGTACTCAGAACCACCTACGGTATGTTCGACGAGGAAGGCCGGCTGAAGAATCCGCCCCAGCCTAAAGAACAGCCAGAAAACAACGCTGACGACGAAGACGACGGCTTCGACTTTTAGTGAAATGATAAAGATTATTAATTTTTCTCTTTCACTTTTCTCGTTTCACTTAAATATATTACCTTTGCACCCGCAAAAACGCAAGGAGAGGTGCTCGAGTGGTTGAAGAGGCACGCCTGGAAAGCGTGTAGCCGGCAAAACTGGCTCGCAGGTTCGAATCCTGTTCTCTCCGCTTCCTAATTAAGAAACCCACTGAGAATCAGCGGGTTTTATTTTTCTCTCCTTAAGAGGTTCCGTTATAATACAAATATGGAGACAAGAGTATTACGAGAAATTACACCTTTGGGGGAACATGATTTCATGTATGTTGCCGATCGTCACAAGAAGGAGTTCGACTATCCTATCCATTGTCACGACATCATGGAGTTGAACTTCGTGGAGAATGCGGCTGGTGCCCGTCGTGTGGTGGGCGACAGCAGCGAAGTAATTGGCGACTGCGACCTCGTGCTTATCACCAGCAGCGATTTGGAACATGTCTGGGAACAGCACGAATGCAAGAGTGATGACATCCATGAGGTGACAGTACAGTTCTACATCCACTTCGAGGATGAACATACGCCGTTCCGCACGAATCCTTACAAGAGCATTTATCAGATGATGATGCGGGCAAAGCGTGGCCTTGCCTTTCGTATGTCGGCTATCATGACAATTTACCCCCGTTTGGTGAAACTTGCCACGATAGACGACAAGTTCTTGATGGCTCATGAACTGATATATATTCTCCATGAGTTGTCGAAGTTTGACGATGCTTACGAACTGTCTTCTTCCACCTTCGCTAAGGTTGATGTAAGCAGTGAGTCGCGTCGAGTGCTGAAAGTAAAGGACTTTATCAACACGCATATTAACGATGAGTTGCGATTGGAGCAGTTGGCCAACCTTGTGAGCATGACACCAACTGCCTTCAGTCGCTTTTTCAAATTGCGCACAGGCAAGACCCTTTCAGAATACATTGTCGACATCCGTCTCGGACATGCAGCCCGCCTCCTGCTCGACACCTCCGACAGCGTTAGTGAAATTTGCTGGGACTGCGGTTTCAACACTTTGAGCAATTTCAATCGACTTTTCCGCAAACGTAAGGGGTGTAGTCCCACAGAATTCCGCGAAAAGTATTGTAAGACAAAAGTCATTGTCTGAGTGAAAGCATCAGTAAAGGGCTATTTGATGATGATCTTTCTGCCGCCTTGGATGTAGATGCCACGAGTGGGATTAGTGACAGCTTGTCCGTTGAGGTTGTAGATCTTGCCATCGTTGATGCGGGCAATCTGCGACCTCTCTATATTTGTGGCGTAGTTGTAATCAGTCAGATAGCAGCCCCACGATACTTTGAACGTACATGGCTCGCTGGTGCCGTCCTGCTTGATGAGATAGGCACTTTTGATCTTGATGCTGCCCTTGTCGGCTATGTTCCACTGCAGGGTGACTTTGTCGATGTTTGTATAGCTGGCAAAAGCCAGGGTTGGCGTTTTGGTGGTGATGGCAGTAGCCTTGGCTGGAGTGCCGTATACCTTGAATGACAGCGTACCGCTGGCAGGCTTCTCTTCCATCTCAACCTTGATGCCGCGATATTTCGTCTTGTCGAAATGGCCATCAAAGACAGTCAGTTCGCCCCATTGATCGGTGTAGTTGACGGTGGCTGAAGTAATCTCGCCCCCATTGAAATTCTTGGCATCAGGCAAGGTGGGGTTGTAGCTGTCACCGTAGTAGGCTTGCAATAGTTTCAGAGCCAGGTCGGGCTGGGTAAAGGCGGGATAGGTGCGAGCCGCACCATCAGTCAGTCCCATCCAATAGAAAGTGGCGATGTTGTTCTGCTTCATGGCCTTTATCAGATAGTCGCAGAATTCGAACATCAGGTCTTTACGCACGTCATAGTCGGTCTTGCCTTCGCCAGAATCCACATTGCTGGTGCCCCATTCGCCGATGATGACGGGAGTGCCCTTGCTAACGAGGTAGGTGTTGAGGTTGGCTATCCAGGCATCAATTTCAGCCTTGATGTCGCTGATGGTACGATTATTCTTGCTGTTGTCGACCAGTGAGGGATAGTTATGCACCTCAAAGATGACATGATTGCTCTCGCCATTAGGTATGTTCAGATACTTCAGCGGATCTTGTAACTTGTCGCTCCACTTGCCACTGCCGCTCGATGCACCGTAAGCCGATACAATGAGGTTGCGCTGGGCGTTGTTGCCTCCTGTGGCGCGAACCACGTCGACAAAACTCTGCGCATACTTGTTGATTGCATCATAAGCAGTGCTTGACTGGGCAAAGTTCCACGAACTCTTGGCATCGAGCATCTCGTTGTAAGCCTCGAAGAGCAGGCGCTGGTCATAGTTGCGGAACTCATTGGCTATCTGTTGCCAAAGCTTTTCGTAGCGGGCTTTGTTGGCGGTGTAGTTGGAGGCGTCGGCCTTCAGCCATGATACCCAGCCATTGCCGTCGGCACCAGTGTCGTGGTGGACATTGATGATGCAGTAGAGTCCCTGGCTGATGACATAGTCTACAATCTCATGAACACGATTCATCCATGCTGCATCCACGTTGCCATCCTGATCCATGTGGTTATACCATGTCACGGGCACACGGATAGCACCAAAGCCAGCGTCCTTCATCATGCGGAGCAGGTCGGCTTTTGTAGGCTGTTGTCCCCAGCAGCTCTCTGATTCCAGACCCTGTTGTCCCCAGTAGTTTGCCTGTGAGGGATCGTGGTACTTCTGGTTGTTGGCATCGAGGGTATTGCCCAAGTTCCATCCCAGTCCCATGTTCTTCACAGCTTCTGATGCTATCTCGAAGGTGGCAGTCGTATTGGGAATGTTAACCTGATCACGCGTGATGACGTTGGCATTGTTCAGAGCAGCGTTCCACCACGTATTGTCGGGTAGAGAACCGCCATACCATGCCATAAAATGCCCCCATTTGGCACCAGCATTCCAACAGTCGCTGATGTTGGCAAAGGGGATGTTACCACCATTCACGTCGACGCCACACTCGCCGAGCACGACCATCTTGTTGGGGTAAGTGGCCTGAATCTCAGTAAACTCCTGCTTGTTTTGTTCGGCAGTATAGCCATAGAGGTCACGCGCCACCATGTCGACATACTGGTCACCAGGATACCAATCTGTATCTTGATTGTAGTTCTCACTGTTGCCATTGTAGTTCTGCGTAGTCCATATCCATATCAGGTTCTTTACGCCCTTCTGCTGGAAATAGCTGTACATCTCTTTCCAGAGTTTCTTATACGTCTCCGCACCATCATAGCCCCACCAGAACCAAGAAGTAGTCCAACCAGCCTGTTGCTTGGCTATGGCATTGCCTGCGGCCTCATGGAAGGGACGCCATGTGGCAGCGATGCCAGCCTCCTGTAGTTTTAGTACGACGGCAATCACCCTGTCCATCTGCTCGTAGAACCACTTGTTTTCCCATGAACCATCGGTAAACACGTTCTTGGCACGGAAGGTGGTCTCTGATGGTGTGCAGGTCACACCACTGCCATTGGCTTGTGGGGTGGTTGTGGCATTGACGGGCACATTAAAGTGCCACATCAGCTGCACAATACCGCCAGCGTTAGCCCAATTGGTGACGGGGGTAATGTCGTTGTAGTTGATCCAGTTGTCTGCCTTCTGTCCTGGCACGTAGATGTGGATGAAGTCGTAGCAGTTCATGGCAGGATACTTGCCTGTGGCGGCATGTATCTCCTCGGCAATCTTGTTGTTCCAGTTGACATCAGCCATGACGCTCGAAATCGTCTTGCGCCCATATTGGTTGTAGAAGTAAGCGTATAGGTTTTTGGCAGCATCTGTCGATGCTGTCACTGGCGTGGCAGGAATATCGGCCTCGGCCTCATGCATGGCAAATGGGCAGCAGGTAGCGAGAAACACCAGTAAAAGAGTTTTGACGAAATGCTTCATATTTAATTGGTTTTAGTTCGATAGGATAGAAAAACGAGGTGCAACCGTTATGCTGCACCTCGTATGGGATAATAGCAAATGATTACTTCACATACCAGCGGGTGATGGTCAGACCACCATTACCGACAAACAGAATAGCACCTTGAGTGGTCAGTATATCAATATCTCCCTGAATAAGCTCCCACTCAAACTTGGTGGCGTCAGCCGGGAAGTTCATGATAGCACGTCCTTCAGCATCGCGGCCATAGACATTCTTTGGACCTTCCAAACCAGTCCACCACGAACCGCAGATTTCTACCTGACCGCCACCTTCGTCACACTTAAACTCAATACCCATCAGTTTGCCAGGAGCCAGTTGTGCCTTGATATCGTCAGTAACGGAAATAGTCTTGTCGCCACCCCAGTTGGTAGGCCCAAGTTCACCACTCCAAAGGGTCGTACCAGCATCGTTAGACTCGTACTTAATGTACTGCAATTGCAGACCGTCGCCCCATAGAACAATACCCTTACCACCATCAGCAAACATGGCGTCGCGTTCCTCAGCAGTGATAGTGATAGTCAGGTCGGGATTGGCGCTATTAGGATGGATGATCCACTCGCCACCGTCTTCACTCTCAAACTGTGCAGCACCGCTCAGACGCGTGCTCCAGTCGCCCATGCGAATCTTGTACATAGGATTATCGTTCGTGGTAACGAAGTGGAAGGTCAACGTGCCAGCGCCTGTAATCTCGTTCTGGAGTTTAGTCCAGAGATCGCCACTCCAGTTGAATGCGCCCCAATTGCCCCAACCAGAGAGGTCGGCCTTGCCCATCCAGACGATGCCGCGCATCTTACGAATCTCGACGGCAGTACTTGCTGAGATGTAAGCGTTCTGAGTCAGCACAACGTCACCATCTGTTAATCCCTCAGGAACGGTGAAGGTCAGCGTGTTGCCATTGATTGTGTAGTCAATGATGTCGCCAACGCCAGGCAGGCTGACTCCAATGACGCGATTGAAGTTCTCACCCATAATAGTGACTACGTCACCCTCCATCAGATCCTTGTTAGGTTCTGCGCTGGTAATAGAAATGGTAGGTACTGCGAACTCAGGCGTGCTGATGGCTGCGCCAGAATAGAGCAGCAGTGACAGCATACCCGACTTACACTCGGCAGGAACGGTAGCTGTGATGGTCTTATGATCGTCTGAAACAGTAAACTCAGCTGACACACCACCTGGGAACAGGACGTTCTCCACGATGTGCAGGTTGCTACCAGTAATCTGAATCTGCTCGCCGAAGTCAGCTTTGGGAGTGATACCCGTAATGGTTGCACCTACTATTTCAGCAGGCTCCTCGTAAACAAATTCCCAGTCAGCACCGTCGGTCAGGGTGATGGCACCTGACTCAGCTGCCAGAGGAACACGCAGGCGGATTTCCTTGCGCGACACATAGGTGAAATCCTCAGCATCTACAGGGGCACCAGAGATGCCACAGGTAAAGATAACCTGAGCAATGTTATAGACATAGTCGCCCTTGATGCTGATTTCATCGCCAGCACTCAGACCTGTGAGAGGAGAGATTGTGGAAACGGTGATAGGCTCCTCAAAAGTCAGAATACCAACGGAAGTAATGGTGTCATTACCAGCAACCAGCCTGATCTTTCCAGGAACACTCTCGTCGGGAATGTTCACAAAGATGTTCTCATTATCAACAGAGTTAAAGTTAGCCTTCTCAACCTCGGCACCCGTCACATTGATGATCTTGCCGGAACGCTCCAGCGTTCCACCTGCAAACACCACCTTGTTGACAGCAGTGAGATTGGTACCAGTGATACGAATCTCCTGAGAACGGGTATTGGGCGATGGACCAAAGGCCAGAAGGTTTACACCCGATTTATTATACGGGTTGGTGTCGTATTCATCACTGCTGCACGCTGCCAGCGATAGTCCCATAAGGACTACCACCGACACGGCCAATACATTATATATCTTTTTCATACGATTTATACTTTATTATTTGTTAGGAACAATACGGATGTTGTCAATCTTGATGATTGTCTGACAGTCTGATCCCTCAATACCACCACCATAGAGTGCCATCCAGATGCTGGCGAATGAATCCTTGTCCATAGAGGCAGAGCAGAGTGAACCATCGTATGAGTAAACAAACGATGCTGCCAGGGGCAGGGAAACGGTAATCCACTCACCATCAGTGTCGAAACTGCCAGTAGCAGTCCAGGGACGATAGAGAGCGCGAGGAACAGCAGGATCGTTCAGGTAGTCGTTGGTCTGAACATGGGTCATGTTGCCGTAAGCATCAACACCACCGTTACCGTATGTGGTCCTGTCCGTACCTACAAATACAATTTGCAAAGCAGCACCAGTCCAAGGATGATCTGCGGGAATACACATCTCGAACTTCATGGTCATATTGGTCCAGTCGCTCATGTCAACCAGATCGTAGAGGCGAGGATATTCCTTGAAGGTCTCTGGGCTCTCCCAGTTACCAGGCCAGTAGGCGAATGAGTTCCAAGACTCGTCAGGCCAACCATTGTCGGCAGTACCAGGAGTGGAAATCTCGCCATTGCCGAACTGCCAGTATTTGCCGGAAATGCTTGTATCGTCGGCAGCAGAAGAAGTATGTCCATTCCATGCATGCATGTCGAGAACAACGCTGGAAACACCATTCGCTGTATCGAAGTCGAACAACAATCCACGATTGTCCTTGTACCAAAATGCACTCTTGGAGGTTCCATAAACAGATTTAGCAACGATAGGGCCAGCCTCAGCACCCTCAGGGATGACAACATCCACTGAGGTGAAGTCCTCGGCGACGCTGGTAATCTTTGCAGGAATCAGCGAACCGTTAGCACCTGTGAACGAGATGGTCAGCGGCGTGCCAGGATCATCGATGAAGTAGTTACCCTTCAGTGTCTGAGTGCTACCAGCCTTGGCATATTCGTTAACCATAGAATTGATGACAGGAGCCGAGATGACGACCTTGAAATCATAATTCACAGTATCTCTGTTGGTTGTAACGAAATAAATCTTATCAGTGACCATTCCAGGAACTTTGCCAGGGATAGTTACGAAGAGAGCATTATCGGCCAGTGTGCTCTGGTTGAGCGCAGCCTTCTGGTCGTTAAACCATACCTCGTAGATGCTACGCAGGTTGTCACCAATGATTGCGAGTGTACTGCCAGGGCTTGCACTGGTTACCAACAGGCCGTCAGTATATTGAGTATCAGGGTCATCGTCCCATCTGTGAACCTCAGAAGACATGCAACGGATATATTTAATAGTAGGCTGGCCGTCGGTAGACTCATACTTGTCTGGCTCGTCCTTACAAGAGGTCAGTGTCATGGAGCTGATGGCTGCTACAGCCAACAGCAATCCTTTTGTATAGTGATTAATAAAATTCATAATCTTTTTGCTATTTAGATTTTAGTAACTGTATGTGGTACGTACATCGACATGAACAGCCTCTGCACTTGCAGCCAGATTGGGATTGAATACCACGTCGCGTTCAGTCATGGGGATGGCAAAGTATTTCTTGCCAGTATCAGAATCGTCAACAAGCAGCTGCTCAACCATAGGAGCGGCTTCCCGCTTCTTGCTTTCCTCAAAAGCCTGCTTGGTTGCGTCAGAGACGACCCAGTCGCCTGTCCTATAGTAGTTCTCGTAAATGTCGTTCAGCGTTCCATTGCCAATAGCAATACGGGTCTGAGCCTTCAAATCATTGACGCAGAAATCAGAGTTATAATAACTGACGCGAACATAATCATACCAACGGTCACCCTCAAAAGCAAGTTCCAGACGGCGCTCTTTCCATATATCCTCGAAGGAAACGCTGGTCAGGGCAACCAGTCCGGCACGCTGACGAACATTGTTGATGGCCTGAAGAGCCTCTGCATCCGTAGTAGAAGCAGTCAGAGGACTCGTAGGATTACTCAGGATAACCTTTGCCTCTGCCAGTACCAGCATTACGTCAGACAAACGGAGCAGTGGTGTTGATAGGCTGTTGGCCATGCGAGCTGAAGAATAGCCTACACCATTGATATGGTCGGCATTGTCGCCATAAAGGTGCTTGACAGGATAAGCGCCTGTGGGGCATACCATCCAGGGAACCTGTTTGTCGGACAATTCGACAGAAGGATTGTAGGTGTCGTCATAGAGGAAGCGCAGGAACTCGAAACCGCCTCTGTCAGTCCAGAAGTAGTCATACTTGTAACCAGGAAGCATCATGGTAGCCTTCAGGCGTGAGTCGCGGTTGTTGAGCCAAATGTCAGGAGTCTGCTCCAGCAGCTTGATGCCGAATGCCTCCTGAAGGTCGGTGCTCATGCCGGCCCACTGTGCCCAACAGTCGTCATCGCCAAAGCCCTTGGGAGCGTAGTCGTTCTGCATGAAGCTCTGGTCAGTCCACTGGTTGTTGTTGGCATTCCAGCGCCAGGCAATCAGTGTCTCGGCGTTGATGTTGTTGGCCAGACGGAATACATCCGAATAATTGGTCAACAAAGAGTGCGTGCTGTGCGATAGGCATAGACGGGCATACTGAATAGCTTTGTCTAAGTCTTCAGTATTAATAGAACCGCCGACACCAGCCTTGGTCAGGTAAACCTTAGCCAGCATGCCTTCAGCTGCAGCCTTGTCGATGCGACCTGCCTGCAGAGGTGTCTCAGGCAGCAACTCAATGGCTTTCTCCAGCGTCATGATGATATACTCATAGACATCGGTCTTCTTCACCTTGACAGCCGTGTTATAGCTGCCTGATTCGAGTTCGGCACTGTTGTCGTGGATGATGGGTATCTCGCCGAAGGTACGTACCAGGAAGAAATAGGCAATAGCCTTCCATGCCAGACATTCTCCCATGGTTTGACCTTTTCCTGCAACTGTTGGACCATTTGAAGCCTTGATATAGTTATAGACTGTATTGCAATGGGCAACAACAGACCACAATGAATTTGACAGAGCACCGATATCCTCATTAGAACCGTTAACAGAGAAGTCAAGATAGGGAGAGGTGCCAGGATAGTAGTTTCCTGAAAGGATCTCACCAACTTTGATGAAGGGGCGCGTAAAGTCACTCCATGGAGAACTGTACAGGTATGATGTTCCAGAAAGACACTCGGTATCAGAGCTGTAGTAGTTGTCTGCATTGTAATTGTCGATGGTTGGCTTATCGAGGAAGTCCTCACAGGCAGTGAGGCTGAAGCCAGCAACAACAGCGAGTGCAATGGTTTTTATATTGATGAATTTCATAATGCTTCTATGTTTAGAATGTTACGTTAAGACCGAAGGAATACATGGTAGGCGAAGGATAGCGACCATTGTCGAGACCAGCAACGAAAGCAGACTGCGTGCTGGTACCTACCTCAGGATCGTAACCATCATACTTGGTGATGGTCAACAGATTCTGGATGTTTACATTGACGCGAAGGGTCTCCAAATAGAGTTTGCGAACCAGCTTCTTGGGGAATGTGTAGCCCAAAGAGATGTTTTTCAGACGGATATAGCTTCCGTCCTCGATGTAGCGGTCGCTCCAACGATCGTTGTCGTTGGGGTCGTTCATAGACATACGGGGAAGATCTGCGCCAGGATTGCCAATACGAACGTTGTTGATGTCGTCGTACCAGTTGTAAATCAGCACACCATCGCCACGATCAACACCTGCAGAGTAATCTTTCGCAGCATTGATGGGCACCAATTGGGTTGCGCCCATAACATCTGACAGCTGATTAATCCACGTATTGTTCATGTGGGTAAGCTTATACTTATTATAGTTACCAACCTTGTTGCCATACGAACCATTAATGAAGATATTCAGGTCGAAGTTGTTCCAACGGAAAGTGTTAGTCCAGCCGAATGTGAAGTCAGGCAGAGGAGAGCCGATGTCAGTACGGTCCTGTGCATCAATGACGCCGTCACCGTTCAAGTCCTTATACTTGATGTCGCCTACCCATACGGTAGTGTTCTTGGAATATACGCCATTAACGGAAGGATGAAGAGGTTTGGGGGAATTCTCAATGTCTTCCTTAGAGGTGTAGTAGCCATCGCATACATAACCATAGAAGTTAAAGAGTGAACCACCTACTTCAGTCTGGGAAACCTGAGGCTCTTGGTCGCCCCACTGTCCCCAACCTTTCAGGGTGGCGTTGCCAGTACCATCGTTTAGCGAAACAAGTTTGTTCCTATTGAACGAGATTTGGAACTCAGAATCCCACTCGAACTTACCAACAATGGGATGAGTGTTCAAGGTGATTTCAATACCTGTGTTGCGGATGGTGCCATAATTGCCAGAAGGAGCTGCAAGGGCTGAAGAGGCATTACCGCTTGTACCCATATATGCAGGCAACTGCAATTGCATCAGCATGTCCTTAGACTCCTTGCGATACCAGTCCAAAGTAAGGTTAACGCGATTATTCAGGAAACCGAGGTCGAGACCAATATTCAATTGTTCCTGACTCTCCCACTGGATTGCAGGGTTAGCAATGTTGGCAGGACGGTTACCAGAGCCCAGGGCTGAAGTCTGATTCTTCAGGGCTACACCCCATCTGTAAGCACCAATGCTGGAGTTACCTGTTTGACCCCAACCAATACGCAATTTACCATTGCTGAGCCATTTCTCTGAGAAGCTCTTGATGAAAGCCTCGTTATTGAAACGCCAAGAAGCAGCGAAAGAGTGGAAGCCTGCCCAACGTTTGTTGGGGCCGAAGTTAGAGCTGCCATCGTAACGATAGGTATAAGTAGCGTTGTAACGATCGTCGTAGCTGTAAGTCCAACGGGTGAAGAATGACGCCATTGACGATTCGCCAAAACCAGCCCCCACGGTAGGATTGCCTGTACCCAAGGCCACATTTTGAACGTTGTCGTTGGGCAAGCCTGTGTTGGAGGCACTGAGGTAATCATACTTTGACTCCCATGCTTCCTGACCCGCCATACCTGTGACGTGGTGCTTGTTAGCAAAGCTGTGCGTCCAGGTTAAATAGTTCTTAATCTGCCAGAAGGTATTAGAATTCTTCTGGGTGGATGCTGTGTTGTTGTTTTGGTGATAGGTTGCCAGGTGGATGATAGGACGATAGCGGTCTGCCTTGCTCCATCCCAGGTCGAAACCTAACTCAGTATGCCAAGTCAGATCCTTATAGAACTTCACATCGAAGAAGATGTTACCGTTCAGTTTCTGACGCTTCAACGTATTGCTGTTAAGCATAGCCAATGCAATGGGGTTAGGACTGCTTGAACCCTCGTAAGAGCTGGATGCATAGTTGCCGTCCATATCATAGATAGGCAGGTTGGGGGTGGTGGTCAGCGAGTAGTTGATGATACCCTCTTCACCGTCAGCCAGCTTCAAATCATCCTTAGAATCTGAGTATGCAACATTCAGTCCCATCTTCAACCAGGTTTTCAGATCGGCATCGATATTAGCACGAGCAGCAATACGCTTGAACTCGGAACCAATGATGGTACCTTCCTGGTCCATATAAGAGCCACTGACATAGTAACGAACCTTATCTGTACCACCCTGAGCACTGATCTGGTGCTGATTGGTCAGGGCTGTCTGGAATACAGCGTCCTGCCAGTTGGTACCAGTTCCAAGCAACTCCCTGTCAAGGAAGAGTGCATTGGCTGTTGCTTCACCTATTTCCACATATTTATTATAATAGTCAGCATATTCACGCAGGTCAAGGATGTCGAGACGCTTGGTCTGACGGCTGATGCCTAACGTGCCACTATATGAGAATTGGGCATCGCCAGCCTTGCCGTGCTTGGTGGTAATCAGCACGACGCCGTTGGCACCCTGGGCACCATAGATGGCGGTGGCAGAGGCATCCTTCAGAATCTCCATGCTGACAATGTCCTGTGGGTCAATGGTCGACAAGGGAGAAATGGTAGATACGGAACCGTTACCTAAGGCATCGCCCAGGCCATAGTCGTAACCCGTCAGTCCGCCGCTCTGAACAATTACGCCATCGATGACGTACAAAGGCTCGGCATTGGCATTGATGGTGGCTGTACCACGTACGCGGATGGAAGAACCTGAGCCAGGAGCACCTGAGGTGGCCACTGCGCTGACACCAGCTGCGTGACCTTGCAGTGCCTGGTCTAAAGAGGTGATGATAGAGCCCTTGATAGCACCCTCGCCCACAGTAGTGGAAGCACCGGATATGTCGCTCTTCTTCATCGTACCATAACCAACGACTACCACTTCATCGAGTACTTTTTTGTCCTCTTCGAGGGTAATCTTGTAATTGTTCTGGCCAGTGACCTTGACCTCCTTCGTCAGATATCCGATGTAACTGATGACGAGAGTTTGACCAGGACTGGCCTGAAGGGTGAAGTTACCATCGAAGTCGGTGGCAACACCGTTCGACGTGCCTTTAATGACTACACTGGCACCGATGATAGGCCCCATGGCATCTGTCACAGTACCCGTAATCTTCTTTGCCTGTTGCATTTCAGCGGGCAGTGGAGCACTGCCCCTTGCTGCATACATGACGGGCGAAGCGCCCAGCAGGAAAATAGAGCATAATCCTGCCAGCAGAGAGTTTTTACTGCAATTTAAATTCATACCGTTTTAGTTATTAATTTTAAGTTAGAATATATGTTATCATTAGCTTGATGTAGAAATCGACTGCAAAGATAAATGTTATTTTTTTAAAAACATAATATTATTTTGTCCTTTTTTGACACTTTTCTGCTATTTTGCATCAAAGTAGCAGCAATTGCTAAGATAATACAAGCCTATTCGTACTAATATGTTTAACTTTGCAGCGAGTAAAAACCAAGGTAAGTATGAAAAGACTATTATTCCTTTTGTTGGCTGTCGTGACCATGTTGCCCATAAATGCGCAAATCAAGGGTAACAACATAGTCGTAACAGTGGAACCTGACCATCAGGACTGGAACTATCGCGTAGGTGAAACTGCGAAATTCACAGTTGAAGTACGCCGCTCTGGCACACTTGTCAGTGATGTTAGCATTGACTATACTACAGGTCCTGAGATGTATCAGGACACCAAAAAAACTGTTACGCTGAAAGATGGCACGTTGAAACTTACAGGCAAGATGGCCTCGCCTGGGTTCTATCGCGTGGATGTAACGGCCCATGTAGGCGGTAAGGACTATCGTGGTGCCTGTGCTGCAGCCTTCTCGCCAGAGAAGTTACAACCTACAACCGTGATGCCCAAGGATTTCAACGAATATTGGCAGGATGCTATTCAGCAAGCTCGCCATGTGGATTTGAATCCTACTAAGCGTCTGTTGCCAGAACGTTGTACGAAGGATGTCAACGTCTATGAGGTGTCGTTTCAAAATATGCAGTGGAACTGGCGCACGTATGGTATCCTCTGTGTACCAGTCAAGGAGGGCAAGTATCCAGCCTTGCTGCGAGTGCCAGGAGCAGGTGTACGTCCCTATGAGGGTGATGTGTATACGGCTTCTCAGGGGGTCATTACCCTTGAAATAGGAATCCACGGAATTTCAGTTACCATGCAACAGAAAGTATATGATGACGTATTCAACGGAGCCCTGATGAACTATTGGAATTTTGGAATGGACAATCGTGATGACAGTTATTACAAGCGTGTCATTATCGGATGTATACGTGCACTCGACTACATTGAGCAGTACACCCCTTGGAATGGTAAAGAACTGGCTGTCACAGGATCCAGTCAAGGAGGATTCTTGAGTCTGGCCACAGCAGGACTCGACAAGCGCATTACGGCTTACGCCCCTGTGCATGCTGCCATGTGCGACCATACAGCCTCGTTGAAGGGCGTGGCTTGTGGTTGGCCGCACTACTTCTATTGGAATAAAGGCAAGGGACAGGAGCAGAAAATTGAGACCTCACGGTATTATGACGGTGTGAACTTTGCCCGACTGATTAATGACAACCAGAAGGGATGGTTCTCGTTTGGTTATTGTGATGACGTGGTGCCTCCCACTACGGCTTGGGCTACTTATAACACGGTGACTGGGCCGAAGGAGATATCACCTTATCAGGCTACATGGCACTTCTGGTTTCAGGAGCAGTGGGACGAATGGGAAAGTTGGCTGCTAAGAGAATTGAAAATTGAAGATTGAATATTGAAAATTGTGATTATATGAATAAGGTATTATTATTAATAGGTGTAGCCATGATTATGGCGGCCTGTGGAACAAAGGAAGTGAAGGAGAATACTATTGCCGAGCAATTGGTTGATCGGCTATTGACCCTGCGGCAGAATGGTTATATGATGGGCCATCAAGACGCCCCGATGTATGGTGTTACATGGGATGGCACCTATAGAGGTGACAGTGCAGAACTGGGCAAGTGCGATGTGCTGGCTACTGTCGGCGACTATCCTGCCGTGATGGGGTTTGACTTGGGCGGTATTGAACTGGGCGACACCAAGAATTTGGATAGTGTACCCTTTACCCGTATTCACGATGAGCTGATAGCTCACCACGAGCGTGGTGGCATCGTCACCATCAGTTGGCACCCACGCAATCCTATGACTACTGCTCCTCTTGGAGGGTTGAATGGTCAGAAGTTTCCTGAAGGCTCTGCATGGGATGTCACTGACACTACTGTCGTGGCCAGCATCCTGCCTGGCGGTAGCCAATTCGAGAAATTCCAGTCGTGGATGCAGAAACTTGGCGACTTCCTTCAGACTCTGCAAACCAAGGACGGGCAGCCTGTTCCTATTATCTTCCGCCCTTGGCACGAGAACAACGGTTCATGGTTCTGGTGGGGACAGAAATTATGCACGGACGACGAGTTTCGGAATCTATGGAATATGTTGCAAGATTACCTGACCAAAGAGCGAGGCTTCAGTAATCTATTGTGGAGTTATTCGCCTAACCTCGATGGCAAGTGGACAGAGGAACGCTTCATGCAACGTTATCCTGGTAACGACCGCGTAACGCTGATAGGCGAGGATGCCTATCAGTGGGGTACGGAGGAAGACTTTAAACGGGACTTGACGGCCGACCTGACCTTCTTGAGCGGTTTTGCCGAGAGAAACGGAAAACTGTTGGCCATGACAGAGTGTGGACTGAAGAATATGACAGACTCGACATGGTGGACACGCGTGCTGAAGCCCATTATGGATCAGTACCCTATCAGTTATTTCCTATTGTGGCGTAACTATAAAGAAGAGTACTTCGGCCCATCGCCTGAGTTGCCATGCGCTGCCGATTTCAAGAAACTTTACGAGGCCGAGAATACGTTGTTTCTTAAGGAAATTGAGAAAATAAAATAATGAGATAGTAATTGAGTACGAATATGGATTTCCAAGAAAAAGTAAAGATGCTGCGTGCCCATCACGAGGAACTGTTGGCGCGTAAAAACGAACCCATTGAGTGGGGCAACGGGATATATGACAAGTATAAGTACCCTATTATCACTGCTGAACACGTACCTTTGGAGTGGAAGTACGACTTCAACGAGCATGACAATCCCTACCTGATGCAGCGCATCATGATGAATGCCACGTTGAACTCTGGTGCCATCAAGTGGCAGGGCAAATATGTTTTAGTGGTTCGTGTCGAGGGTGCTGATCGCAAGAGTTTTTTCGCAGTGGCCGAATCACCTAATGGCGTAGACAACTTCCGCTTTTGGCCAGAACCCATTACGATGCCCGAGGCCCCATCCGGCTCCCCCGAGGGGGGAGAGGATCCCGCCACGAACATCTACGACATGCGCATCACTCAGCATGAGGATGGCTGGATATATGGTGTGTTCTGTGCTGAACGTCACGATGACTCACAGCCCGGCAACCTCTCGGCTGCCACGGCAACGGCAGGTATAGCGCGCACCAAGGATCTTGTAAAATGGGAGCGTCTCCCAGACCTAAAGAGCAGAAGCCAGCAGCGTAATGTGGTGTTGCACCCAGAATTCGTAGATGGCAAATATGCGTTTTACACTCGTCCGCAAGACGGTTTTATTGATACTGGCAGCGGTGGGGGTATAGGCTGGGCTCTGGTCGACGATATCACCCATGCTGAAATCAAGGATGAGACGATTATCTATCCACGCAACTATCACACCATTACTGAAGTGAAGAATGGCGAGGGACCGCATCCGATTAAGACTGCCAAGGGATGGCTGCATCTGGCTCATGGCGTTCGCGACACTGCCGACGGGTTGCGCTATGTGCTATATCTGTATATGACGGCTCTCGACGATCCCACAAAGGTCATAGCAAAGCCTGGAGGCTACTTCTTAGTACCTGAGGGTAACGAATACGTTGGCGACGTCATGAACGTAGCTTTTGCCAATGGATGGATTGCTGATGACGATGGCCGTGTATTCATCTATTATGCATCGGCTGACACACGCATGCATGTGGCAACTTCGACTATCGACAAGCTCATTGACTATTGCATGAACACGCCAGAAGACGGACTCTTTACAGCTACCTCTGTAGAGGCTATTAAGAAACTCATTAGGAAAAATGAGAAATTGAAAAAATGAGTAATTGGGAATGGTTGAGACAATAAAAACAATGAGGGTGGAAATGCAGGATGTACTGGAAAACAACATTCTGCGCTTTTGGCTTGATCAGATGCAAGACACAGAGCATGGTGGCTTCTACGGACAGATGACGGGAAGGGGCCAGCTCGTGAAGACTGCCGACAAGGGTGCTATACTTTCGGCTCGCATACTTTGGTCGTTTTCTGCCGCCTATCGTGTATTGCACAAGCCGGAGTATCTGGATGCTGCTACCAGAATGAAGGACTATATCTTGGAGCATTTCTATGACAAAGAATATGGAGGCACCTACTGGTCGACGGACTATCTGGGGCAGGCGAAGGACACGAAGAAGCAGTTCTACGCCATAGGCTTTATGATCTATGGGCTGAGCGAATATGCCCGTGCAACTGGCGACCGTGAGGCACTCGATTATGCCATCCAGTTGTATGAATGTATTGAGGAGCATGCTTTCGATCCACAATGGGGCGGCTATATTGAAGCCTGTACACGTGAGTGGGGAACCATAGCTGATATGCGACTCTCGGATCTGGATGCCAACTACCCCAAGTCGCAGAATACCCACTTGCATATCATTGAACCCTATACAAACCTGCTGAGATGTTTGAAGGAATTGCATGCTGCCGAATCTTCAATCTTCAATCTTCAATCTTCAATCTTCAACCTCATCAACATCTTTACCGACCGTATTTTGAATCCCGAAACCCACCATTTGGACTTGTTCTTCGAGATGGACTGGACGCGTGGGGCAGGACGGCAGGAAAGCTATGGTCACGATATTGAATGCTCGTGGCTGATGCATGAAGCCGCACTGGTATTGGGCGATAAAAAAATAATAGAAAAAGTGGAACCTGTGGTGCTTGCCGTAGCCAAGGCATCGGAGAAAGGACTGCAGCCCGATGGTAGCATGATACACGAAGCCAATCTGGACACTGGTTATGTGGACGATGACCTGCATTGGTGGGTGCAGGCTGAGAATGTCGTGGGATGGCTGAACATCTATCAGCATTTTGGTGATGAGAAGGCGTTGCAGCGAGCCGTGGCAGGCTGGGAATACATCAAACGGAACCTGATAGATTATGAACATGGTGAGTGGTTTTGGAGCCGTCGGAAGGATGGCACACTGAATTTGGATGACGACCATGCAGGCTTTTGGAAATGTCCTTACCATAATAGCCGCATGTGTCTGGAAACAATAGAACGTATGCGCGCATGAAACCTTATAAATTTGAACCATATCTGAAGACAACCTTGTGGGGCGGTTATCAGATTGCGCCCTTCAAGGGCATCTTTACAGCTCAGCCGAATATCGGCGAGAGCTGGGAAATCAGCGGTGTTCCTGGACATGAGAGCCGTGCCATCGAGCGCGGACTCATCGATGATGTCGACGTTGGACTTACATTAACAGAACTCATTGACAAGTACAAAGGTCTGCTTGTAGGTCAGAAGGTCTATAAGAAGTATGGCAACAAGTTCCCGTTGCTGGTGAAGTTCATCGACTCGCGCCAGGATCTCAGCGTGCAAGTTCACCCTGATGACAAACTGGCCATGGAACGTCACGGCTGTCAGGGCAAGACCGAGATGTGGTATGTCATCAAGAGCGATGTGGGTGCCAAGATTTATTCTGGTCTGAAGAAGAGTATCACCCCTGATGAGTACGAGCAGTTGGCCAACGCCCCAGTTCCCGATGGTTCTCCCTCTGGCTCACATTCTCCCATGCAGGATGTCATTGCCACCCACGAGGCCCATGACGGCGATCTCTATTTCCTGCCTGCCGGACGGCTGCACGCCATAGGTGCCGGCAATTTTCTGGCTGAGATTCAGGAGACTTCCGACATCACCTACCGTGTCTACGACTTCGGACGTAAGGATGCCCACGGCAGACCTCGCGAATTGCATATCGCTGAGGCGCGCGATGCCATTGACTACCGCGTATGGCCTGAATATCGTAGCAGCTACGACTCGACCAAGCCGATATCACAGCTCGTCAACTGTCCGCATTTCGTCGTCCATCGCGTCGTTGTTCAGGTAGCATCCCAAGTCGACTTCCACTGCGATTCGTTTGTCGTTGTGATGTGTCTGTGGGGCGAAGCCAATATTAATGGCATCAGCATTCGGCAGGGAGAGACCATCCTTGTACCAGCCTGTGAAAATGTGCTATACATCTTTGGGAATGCCTCATTCCTAACTGCTACAATAGGATAACGTCATTCGTTCTCAACCCCTAAATAACAAACTACTGATTGATATATGAAACAACGATTGTTATGCAGTATGGTGCTGGTCCTGTACGTTTTGGGCGTGCAGGCGACAATAGCTGATGTTGACGGCATGCGTGAAACTATCCGACTGGACAAGGGATGGAAGTTTGCAATGGGCCATGCCACTGACACAAAGAAGGACTTTGGCTGTGGAACGGAGTACTTCAACTATCTGACAAAGGCCAACTCCATCCACAATGAGGGACCTTATTCACAGAAATTCGATGATTCTGGGTGGCAGGATGTACTGATACCTCACGACTGGGTATCGACATTACCCTACGCAAACGAGGCCAGCCATTCGCATGGCTATAAGACTGTAGGTTATAAGTATCCAGAGACCAGCGTGGGTTGGTATCGGAAGACGTTCAAAATCGACCATGAGGACCTTGGCAAACGTATGATGCTGCGCTTCGACGGTATCTTCCGCAATGCCCAAGTATGGTTCAACGGCTTCTATATGGGTACTGAACCCAGTGGATACACAACGCAGGTTTTCGATATTACACCTTATATCAAATATGGTGATGACAATTTAGTTTGTGTCCGTGCGGATGCCTCATTGGAGGAAGGTTGGTTTTATGAGGGTGCTGGCATTTATCGCGATGTGTGGTTAGAGAAAAGTGCCGAGGTCAGCGTGGCACCTTTCGGAACCTTTGTCTATGCAGAACTGAACAAACCGTATTCAAAGGCTAAACTTTACATTGAGACAGAGGTCTGCAACAGTGCTCTCAAGTCGCAACAGTGTGAGGTCGTGCAGCGTTTGTTGGATGCTGATGGCAAAGAAATAGGCAAGAGTGATGCGACCACTCTGAGTCTGTTGGCCAAGCAGACACTGAGTTGCAAGCAGAGCATCACGGTGGAACATCCACACCTCTGGAGCACCACAGACCCTTATCTGTATCAAGTGGAAACCACCATCATCCAGAATGGAAAGGTGACAGATCTTTATAAGACCACCACAGGCATCCGCGAGATAGCGTTTGATGCTGAGCAAGGTTTCCTGCTAAACGGTAAGCAGGTGAAACTGAAGGGCGTGAACCTGCATCAGGATCATGCCGGCGTGGGCGTTGCCATCCCCGATGCCTTGCAGGCATGGCGTATCCAGCAAATCAAAAAGTTCGGCTGCAATGCTTATCGTGCTTCACATAATCCCATGACGCCAGCGATGCTCGACGTTTGCGACCGTGAGGGTATCCTCGTCATTGACGAGAACCGCCTAATGGGAATCAACGACGAACATCTTCGTCTCTTAGAACGCATGATTAAGCGTGACCGCAACCATCCTTCCATTATTATGTGGAGCGACGGAAACGAAGAGTGGGGCATCGAGAACACCATTCAGGGCACTCGTTTGGCGGAGGCAATGCGTGAATATACGCGCCTCTATGACCCCACGCGTCCAAGTACCGTGGCTAATGCCGGCGGTACGGAACTGATTAAGGGACTTGATGTGGTGGGCTTCAACTACATCGTGCAGAATGATGTGGACAACCGCAAGAAATCCAATCCATCGTGGAAGATTGTGGGCAGTGAAGAGACGACGGGCTGCGGCACGCGCGGCTGGTACTTCAACCGTCCTGACTATCCCGGGCGTATGGTCAGCATGAACCGTGACACGACCCACCATCATGTTGAGAATGTCATCGAGCGCGGATGGCAGTTCTATGCCGAGCGTCCTTGGGGCGCCGGACTGTTCTACTGGACAGGCTTCGACTATCGCGGCGAACCCAATCCGCTGTCGTATCCTGCCCACGAGTCTGAGTTCGGCATCCTCGACTATTGCGGATTTCCAAAGGACGAGGCATATTACCTGAAATCCTGGTGGACCGATGAACCCACATTGCACATCTTTCCGCATTGGAACCTGCAAGGGCACGAGGGTGAGGAGATTGAGCTGTGGGCATACAGCAACTGCGACGAGGTGGAACTGACGGTGAACGGCAAGAAACTGGGCCGCCAGCAGATGCCCAGAAACGGACACCTGAAGTGGAAAGCCGTCTATCAGCCCGGCAAGGTCGTTGCCATTGGCTATAAGAACGGCAAGCGCATCATGACGAAAATCATAGAGACCACGAAACCCGCCTATCAGACAGTGCTGAAGGCTGACCGCCAAGAGGTGACTGCCGACGGGCGCGATCTCGCAATCATTACCGTTGAGGTGCAAGACCAGAAAGGGCGTATCGTGCCTAATGCATGCCCCGTACTGACATTCCGTCTTGAGGGCGAAGCCCGCATTTTAGGCGTTGGCAACGGCGACCCCATGTACTTGGGGCAGGATCATCCCAACAGTATAAACTGCAAGGAGTTTTCCATCCCGGCTTTCAACGGTCTGGCTCAAGTTATCGTCCAGAGCACGGAAAAGGCTTCTGAAATCACGCTCAACTGTCTCAGTGACGGACTGAGAACGGGGAACATCAGAATTGTCTCTTTATCCAGACCCCAAGATAGCAAATGATTCTGTGGGTTCTCCGTCCATTATGCGCTGACGGCACAGGGCTTCGAGAACATCGTGGTCAACCCTGCAGACATTCCGACGACAGGTAAGGAAAAGGCAATGAAGACGGATGCCGTAGA
>Ga0310690_10002610_pt1 | contig 29007 bp, 19 predicted proteins | sample AusTroGonzalo_MG_2_FD_207661 | JGI IMG/M metagenome (GOLD analysis project Ga0310690, IMG submission 207661) | Bovine rumen microbial communities from tropical cattle in Woodstock, Queensland, Australia - Gonzalo_04 (v2) (version 2) | ecosystem: Host-associated > Mammals > Digestive system >...
AGAACCTTTTTTGATAGCCTCCACTTTTGTCTTTAATACAGATACTTCTGATTGTAAACTTTGTAAATTTTGTTCTGCTTCACGAGTTTCATAATGAAGTTGTTTCAATCGCAAAAGACCGTGATTTCCATAAACACCGTGGTAACCAAAATACATCGTTATCAAAACACAGAGCGCCGGTATTACATGAAAGAAATGCTTCATTACTTTTTCTTCTCCTGATTATCCAATTCAGGTGTATAAACAGATACTTGATTGCGCCCATGTTCTTTGGAATAATAAAGCGCCAAATCAGCCTCTTTTGTCAAACGCAATAAATCATGATTTTGCGTATCCGTTAGCCCCAAACTAATAGTGATAGGAATATGCTTTCCTTCAGCTTCTATGTGAGCTTTTTCCACAGCCTGACGGAAATGTTCTGCAGCGATTTTTGCCCCATTAACATCCGTATTTGTAAAAAATACAATAAACTCTTCACCACCAAAACGTCCAACAATATCCGAAGTTCTAAACGTTATTTGCATCAGGTGTGCCACCTCTTTTAGAACAATATCACCTGCTTCGTGTCCATAAGTATCATTAACCGCCTTAAAATGATCGATATCACCCATCATCACACAATATGGTGTATGATAACGTTTTGCCGAAGCAATTGCTTGATCTACCATAGTTTCAAATTGACGACGATTATAAAGACCTGTCAAAGTATCCGTTGAAGCTTGTTTAAAAAGTTTCTCCTCTGTTTCCTTTTGTTCTGTCACATTATGTAAATTAATATAAAGCGCTAGTTCACCGTCTAATTCTACCACTCGTGCCGACAAATCCAACCATAGTTTTTCACCTGAAGATGGCGAACGCATTTCAACCTCAAAACTATCTAGTATGTGACTTTCTCGTACTTTTTCCACTAATTCATTTCGTTTATTCGTATCAGCAAAATAATCAGTCAAACGAAATGAAGCAACATCTTGGGGAGAAATTTTAAGTACATTCCTAGCTACGGGATTAATGTATAAAACCGTGTCATCTAATAACTTAGAAACTAAAATGGGGAAAGGGGCAATATCCCAAAATTGTGTGCGGCGCTGTTTTTCCTTCTGTAGATTTTCTTCAAATTCCTCACACGTTGATTCCATAAATTTAAGTTGAGCCATTAAAACAGAAACAGAAACCCCTCCAAAAATAAAGATGGGTAACCAACCTGTACCGGAAACAAAATCCAATTCACGGGCAACATAATAAAGAGATAAAACAAAAAAAGCATCCCCCACTCGATCAAACAACGAAGTTTTTCCAACCTTACGCAACAAATGGAAAGAAAAACCAACAACCACCCAACATGTCGCTAACAGCCAATAAACCATATCATGTCCAGAAAAGAAGTTGCTAAAAACATGAATAAATATAACCTGAAGGACAAAAAACAGAAAAACACAAGAAAGAAGTGCCGACATCCCAAAAGAACTAACAAGTACACTAACACCCAAAAAGGAACAACCTAAACTAATCGTTATACCTCGAATAATATCATACCCTTTCATTGAAATCAAAAAATTAGGATTCAATATAACCAATGCAGGTAAAATAACCAACAAAATTGTACCAAACGCCAAAATATAACACCCCAGTGATATTAAATGAAATCGTTTTTTTTGAGTGGAACGAACAAAAAACATACTAAAACACAACCCCATAATCCAATAGCCTATACTTTCCAGACCATATTGATTAAAACCTTCAGCTATAATATCCGAAATTTGTCTCCACATTTTTCAACTCCGCATTTATTAATATATTTGATTTAGCAAAAAAAATAAAAAAAATCAAGAAAAATGAATTTTACCTGTTGCAAAATACAATTGTATGACCCATATGTTGTTCACAATCACAACAAAAGGAGAAAAAATGAGTAAAATTTTAGGTATTGACTTAGGAACAACCAATTCCTGTATGTGTATTATGGATGGTAAGGACGCCAAAGTTTTGGAAAACCGTGAAGGTGCCAGAACAACACCGTCTATTGTTGCTTTTACAAGTAAAGGTGAACGCTTGGTTGGACAACCCGCCAAACGTCAGGCCGTAACGAACCCACAAGGAACACTTTATTCCATTAAACGTTTAATCGGTCGTCGCTATGATGATAAAATGGTATCAAAAGATAAAGGCATGGTACCTTATAAAATTATTTCTGGCGAAAATGGGGATGCTTGGGTAGAAGTGGATGGCAAAAAATATGCTCCCAGTCAGGTTTCTGCTTTCGTTTTACAAAAATTGAAGGAAGATGCCGAAGCTTATTTGGGTGAAAAAGTAACCGAAGCTATTATTACAGTACCGGCTTACTTTGATGACAGCCAACGTCAGGCTACAAAAGATGCCGGTAAGATTGCAGGATTGAATGTTTTACGTATTATCAACGAACCAACCGCCGCAGCACTCGCCTATGGTATGGATCAGAAAAAATCTGGTACAATTGCTGTGTATGACTTAGGTGGCGGTACTTTCGATGTATCTATCTTGGAAATCGGTGATGGTGTTTTTGAAGTGAAATCTACCAACGGTGATACTTTCTTGGGTGGTGAAGACTTTGATGCCCGTATCATGGATTACTTGGCAGATGAATTCAAAAAAGAAAACGGTATTGATTTGCGTGAAGATCGTATGGCTTTACAGCGTTTGAAAGAAGCCGCTGAAAAAGCCAAGATTGAACTGTCCAGCTCCAATCAAACAGACATCAACTTGCCCTTTATTACAGCCGACGCCACAGGTCCAAAACATTTGAATGTGTCAATGACACGTGCCAAATTAGAAAGCTTGGTGGAAGATTTGTTGGAACGCACTAAAAAGCCAATGGAAAAGGCTTTAAAGGATGCAGGATTATCCAAAAACCAAGTGGATGAAGTGATCTTGGTAGGTGGTATGACCCGCATGCCGGCCGTTCAAAAATTGGTCCAAGACTTCTTTGGACGTGAACCCCATAAAGGTGTGAACCCTGATGAAGTGGTCGCCATGGGTGCTGCAATCCAGGGTGGTGTATTAAAAGGTGATGTGAAGGATGTGTTGCTATTAGACGTAACGCCTTTGTCCTTGGGTATTGAAACTTTGGGTGGTGTGTTTACGCGTTTGATTGATCGCAATACTACGATTCCAACAAAGAAATCTCAGGTTTTCTCAACTGCCGAAGATGGTCAAACAGCTGTGACAATTCGTGTATTCCAAGGTGAACGCGAAATTGCCCGTGATAACAAATTGCTCGGTCAATTTGATTTGGTGGGAATCCCTCCCGCACCACGTGGTATGCCACAAATTGAAGTCAGCTTTGATATTGATGCCAATGGTATTGTGAACGTGTCAGCTAAAGATAAAGCGACCGGGAAAGAACAATCTATCCGTATTCAATCTTCAGGGGGTTTGTCTGATGCTGATATTGAAAAGATGGTTAAAGATGCAGAAGCACATGCAGAAGAAGATAAGAAATTCAAGGAAGCTGCAGATGCTAAAAACCATGCAGATGCCATGATTGCCAGCACGGAAAAAATGCTTAAAGAAAATGGGGATAAAATTTCCAGCACAGATAAGGAAGCCATTGAACAATGCGTCAAAGAATTGAAGGAAGCCTCTGAATCCAACGATACCGCACGTATCAAAGAAAAGACGGAAGCGCTTCAAAACGCCAGCATGAAGATGGGGGAAGCCATGTATAAAGCGGCTCAGGCTCAACAAGGTGCTGAACAACCTCAAGGAAATACTGAATCCGGCAAAAAAGACGAAGAAGTCGTTGATGCCGATTATGAAGAGGTGAAAAAATAAAAAGAATATCGGGGGTGGCTTTATGCTGCCCCTTTTTATAACCCGTTTGCCATAAAGGAGTATGCGTGGCCGATTATTATGAGATTTTAGGGGTGTCCAAAAATGCTTCGTTTGAGGAAATCAAACGAGCTTTTCGCGTTAAAGCGATGGCCTGCCACCCCGATCATCACCCTGGCGATAAAGAAGCCGAAAAAAAGTTTAAGGAATTGGGTGAAGCTTATGAAGTTTTAAAGGATAATGATAAGCGCACAACCTATGACCGCGTAGGACATGAAGCTTTCAAATCGGGTATGGGAAATGCTGGATTTGGAGGTGGATTCGGGGGCTTTGATTTTTCGGGAACCGGCTTTGAAGATATTTTTTCGGAAATGTTTGGCATGAGTGGACATTCCCGGAGCCCAGAACGGCGTCAAGGAGAAGATATTCGCGCCGATTTAACTATCACTTTACAGGAAGCCTTTACAGGTCTTAAAAAAGATATTGAAGTGGAAACTTTAGGAACCTGTCCCGAATGTGATGGTAAGGGCGGTAGCGGTGTTCAAACTTGTGATACCTGTCACGGAACAGGACATATTCGTCAACGTCAAGGCTTTTTCATTATGGAAACCACTTGCCCTATTTGTCATGGATCAGGTCAAACTATCCAAAAACCATGTACCAAATGTCATGGAACTGGACGTACCAAACAAAAAAAGACTTTACAAGTCAATATTCCAGCCGGAGTAGATACGGGCATTCGGATGCGCTTATCTGGTGAGGGTAATGCGGCTATTCGCGGTGGTGAAAAAGGCGATCTATATGTCTTTTTAACTGTGGCAGATGATCCTTTGTTCCAACGTCGTGGAGATGATTTATTTATCAAAGTACCTGTCCCAATGTCAACAGCCATTTTCGGGGGTGAAATTGATATTCCTACTATTGACGGCAAGATTCAAAAATATACAGTCAAACCCGGCTTGCAGTCCGACACAGAAAAAGAGCTGGCTCATATGGGTATGCCGTCGGTCAGAAATAAAGTACGAGGTAGTTTGTACGTAACTTTCCAAGTGGAAACCCCCACCAATTTGACAAAAGAACAAAAAGATTTATGGGCAAAATTCTGCGGTATAGAACCTGACAAAGATTCGTTATGTGGTAAATTTAAAAAATTAATTGGAAAATATACAGGATAATTATTCCACAGTTTCTTCAGAATCAATCCCCCAAAGGTTAGAGCGTAAAAACCAACCTGTGTATTTCTCTTCACCTGATTGAACAGAAATTCGACAATAACGCCCCTCTTTAGGACAACGTTCAAGATGCGCAATCACTCCAGGTTGCAGAGTTGCCACCATTTTTTTCTGATCAATTTTCTTTAGAAGATAATCTTCTTTGCTAATCAAAACATATCGACTTTTACTTAACTGATTTTGATGAATCCATCCGATTTCACCATCCTTATCACGTACGTAATGCCATAATTCAAAAGAATCCAAAAATTCTACAGGATAATTTTTTTCTTGATAAACCCATCTAATTGGATATTTTTCGCTAGGCCCTGTACGCATGTTAACTTTAGCATATTTCAGAGATTCATATTGTGAAGCCCATGCCGAACAACTGATTAATAAAAGCAAAATAAAATTAATTTTCTGCATCTTCTTCCTTATAACGATCACGAATAGAACGTACCTTACGCCTTGAAAATTTCAATTTCTTTTTATCTTCCTCTAACTCATTATCCAAAACAATAGCAGTCGTTGGTTCCACAATAGTATGAGATTGAACCTCTTGCCAGCAAACTTGTACAATTGGCATAACAAGTAATTGGGCACAAATTAACCCTCGATGAATTACAACAGCTTTCGGTGCTGTATTTTGTAACAAAACAAACAAAGGTTTACGGTCTGCAGGATTTAAAATTTGAGGAGCATCTAGAACAACTAACCCTTGCTCAAACGCTAAAGAAGGCAAACTAGTCACTAAACCACAAAACCCATCTGGAATACCTATGGAAAAACCAACGGGAACATAAGCACGATCATCTTTATTCAGACGAATCGGAGTTGCAACAGCAGCTTGAAGATTTAACGCCGCATGGTGTTTAGAAGTATAACTCGGAAAAGGAAGTCCAGCACCATCAGCTGTTCGACTGATATAAAGTTTTGGTATCATAAATTTTCCCCCTACGTAATCTCTGTAATCGCACGGATATTTCCATCACGATTAATTTGAACCACACGCAATTTTTCCCGCATTTCTTTAATCATTGCTTCTTCTTCTTCACCAGCTAAACTTTGGCCTGTACTTTTTTCTATACGCTTAATAAAGGCTCTATATGCTTCATCTGGTGTCGAAGCATGAATTGTTGCAAAACAATTTTCGTGTCCAGAATTCATCAATTGCCAAATAGCATCGGCATTTGTTGTAGAAATTTCCCCCCCCAAAATAGCGTCTGGAGTAAAACGCACAACTAAATCAATCACATGAGAATAAGTAAAATTATTAGATGATTCTGTACGAGATACAACTAAATGAACATGATTGGGCTGCTTCACAATTAATTCTCGAGTATCTTCAATCGTGATAATCCGCTTATGTTCACTAAGTAGTGTGATCATATTGTTTAAAAAGGTTGTCTTACCAGTTGCAGTTGCACCACTGATAAGGATATTATCACCACGCTGAATGGAAAGCACTAAACGCTCATATGGATCATCTGGATCTTCCACATCTTTCAATTTATTAATTTGACGTAAACGTCCACCTTGAACCAAACCAAATTGATCCATACCTATACCCAAATCTTCTTTATAAACACGGATAGCCATTGCAATTCCACCCGTTAAATCTTCATTATCATACATAACATTTCGTCCAGCTATCCCCGAAAAACGGTGTCCTCCAGGAAGAGCTGCATAAACCACAGGAATACCAGCCTGCGGATCATAAGGCAAATCATATGTATTTGCAATAATATACATAATATTGTTCAAATATTCACGTGTTAACTTTGGATCCTCATAATAATGCCAAGGATGGGCATGCCGACCACGTAAGCGTAACCATATTCCTCCAGGACGATCCACGGCCACTTCTTCCACATTATCTTGGCTATACCAATATGATAGTGGCCGAAGAGTCATTTCCAAAACTCGATATGTATCTGTAATTGAAAGATTGCCCATATAATTCCTCAATTAAATAATGGTGGTGTCTGAGAAGATGTCACTGGTTCAACAACTCGATCCTCTAAAGGTTCTTCTTGCATATGATCAGAACCATCATATAAAGGCGTTTTTAGATCTTGGGCATCTTGCTTACTCTGAGACTGCTTACTTTGAGTATTCCCTGTTTTTTTATTGTTATTTTTAGTCCCCATATCATTTAATTGTTGACGACGATTTTCTTCCCAAGATGGCATATCCGGTTTTTGGGCAGAAGCTGTCGGTGGTCCAAACTCTTCATCAACAGATTCTTCATCATCTTCAGCAGAACGCAACCATAAATCTTGTGTTAAAACAACATTAAACCGTGTTCCCATCGGCACATACACAACAGGAGGAACCTCTTTAGCATGCTCAATCCAATCATCCACAATCTGACCAAAGGTATCTACAAAAGCAGTACGTGCATCATTAGCAGCTTGAGATTTGTTAGATTGAGAAGAATTGCCACTATCAGACATCTGCGCATCGTCATTTGTCGCAATCATATAAGCAATAGCTGATTGGGCCACAGTCCCCATCATAGCAGTACCATATTTAGTCATCAACTGCTCATCCAAGTAAGCCGCTATACCTCCACGTCCCATAATATCAGCAGAAGGACTTCCACCTAAATTAAACGCAACACCGTCTGGACGGATCAAGCGATCCCAAATGATATTAACCTTTGCAACCCCCTGTCGGATACTTTCAACACCTTCACCACCATAACGGCCAATTAACTGTGAACCAGCTGGAATTAATATATTACGACCTTCTTCTGCATAAATATTTGTATCAACAATAGCCAAAGCGGCACTATCAGAAAAACGAGAATCTATAGGACGAGCCAAAACAGCAGGAATCGAACGACCTTGTAAAATCACACGACTCATATCCACAGCCCAAGAGGAAATACTATCCTTTCCAACACCCACTTTTTTCCAATCTTTATCTTTTTTAGGACCAAAACGCGCTTGCATTTCTGCTGTCATAGTTAAAGGAGCTCCTCCAAGACCTTGGCGCATTTTCTGGCGTTTTTCAGCCATTTTCTGACGCACCGTATCCATATCTTCAGGGTTAATTTTAATAGATGGTTTTTCAGCAGGACGTGGACGATAATTAGGACTTTTTAGATCAACACGATCACCATTTAAATCATAAATATGTCCATCTTTACCAGGCCACCCAAGAATATGACCACTTTCATCAGCAATTCCACCATCTGCAGTCTCTTGGAAAGTACGCCCTCCTACAGAAAATTTCCGTCCAGTTGATGTCCCCGGTTCTCCAGGAGGTGGCAAACCACATTTTTGTAAATCAACCTTATATCCCTCAATCTTTCCAATAAAAGTTCTATTAGGTGCACTCACAGAACCATCTGGAGAAACAAAACCAAATAAATTACCACTTTCATCCAATAACTGTCCATCCGCCATCAAAGAGGCTTTTTTATTACCATCAAAACCGAACAAATCACAATCTTTAAAGTAACCAATATTCGCCAAAATACCAATAGGCTCACTTCCTTTTCCAGGTAAAACACCCCATTTAGTAACCCTATCTCCTGTTTCTGTAACATTGAAGATAATTTCGCCTTTTGTATTACGATAATCACCATTGTCTTCAAAAGTACCGATTACTTTGCCTGTCTGAGGATCCCACACTAATTCTTCAGATGGACGTACAATACGTAATCCTTCAATTTTATTACCTTCCAAATCTACAATCGTGTTTTCTTTGTTACCCAAAACAACACCTATCACATTTCCTTCCGGAGTAATCAACTGACCGTGAGCTGTTATCCGTTCACTCCTCAATGTTCCATCTTCACCAAGAACAGGCCCTCTCACCACCAAACCCACAGCTTCTCCTGTTTCTGGATCCACCCAAGGAGCCCCCGTCACAGTATTAATAATTTCACCTTGATTGTTGGCACAAGCAACTTCTACACCATTGACATCAACAACAATACCATCAGGGAGTGTTCGACCAACATACTTCCCGGTTTTTTCGGTTGTTAATAAGGCATGTTTAATAACAGCACGTCCGATTTCGTTACCTTGGGCATCTATCGCCCAACGATCACGACGAATACGTCCCACAACAGCACCTTGACCATTAATAACACGACCATCATAAGCTGTTTGCCCCACAACTTTACAATCATTAACAATTAATTCTTCAGGTACCAAACGACCAATAATATCTAAGTCTCCACTACCTTTTACAGTCTTATTGTGAGCAACAACACCTTTATTTTCCCCTACATATGAAACAATCTTACCATCGGAAGAAACAGTTCCCAAAACAGTTCCATCAATCGCAACGGCCGAGACAAAAGGAATAATAATACCCGATAACTTTTTACCGTCATCCAAAACACTTTCATCATCCAAAATACGACCAATTGCTCTGTTATCTTTATCAATAATATCACCCATCACCGTTGTGCGTCCCAAAACTTCCTTTTTATATCCAAGAGGTAACCCCTGAACAACTGTTTGGCCTATATAAGGCATTGTATTATAAACACTCTTTTGCGGAACTCCAGCTAGAGAACCATCCGGTAAAATACGCCCTTTAAAGACGTTATCTTTATCGATAACAGATCCATCCAAAGAAACACCCCCAACAACTTCAGACATATCATCCACAACAAATCCCCGTGGCATTAAATTTCCCAACCATTTATTTGTTGTCGTCAAAGCCGAAGTGAATGCCATTTTATTTCCAACCTGTTTACCTTGATTCATAACTGCTGCAGACGGACCTGAAGTAGCAACAATAGCTCCCTTCCTATCGATGAATAGCCCTGGAGGAAATATACCACCCAATAAATCACCGGATGCAGAGAAAATAAATCCAGAACCGGTCGAAGAACCCACTTTATTGGCAGCATGATAGATATTACCATCTGGGTAAACCTGCCCCAATAAGCCTAGTGTAGAACTAATAGCTAAACCTTTGGGTAAGATAGCCCCATCAATCAAACCTGCATTGCCAGAAGTATAGTCATTCGTCATTGCTACACCACTTTCACGGTGAGACATCAAAGAGTACACATTTCCATTCGGAGACACAATACCTTCTGTTTTGGGAATATTAAGCGCTGCCGTCATTACAGCACGTTCCAACAAACGTCCTAAGGAAAGGCCTTCTGAAGAAACAAATGGCATTAATAACGCATGTGCAACCTCTGTTCCATTAAGACTTTGCACCATCCCCTTTTCATTGATTACTCCCAAAGATTTATTCGTATTTGAAAAACTCTCTTGACCAAGCGGCAAGTAAGCGCCTATCATTTGACCGTTTTCATCAAATACATGACCATCCAATCCTACTTGCCCAATTACCTTTGAACCATCCTCTATTTGTCCATCATAACGTGTCCATCCCAGTAATCTACCATCTGCATCTAAGGCAACTCCAGGAGGCAATACTTGTCCAAGCAATACTCCTTGAACATCATAGACAAACCGTGACATACCCACCAAAGCCAAAACTTCTCCCTTATCTGACAACAACTGCCCTTTAGATGTGGTTTGTCCCAAATATTCACCTCGAGTTCCAACAATCGTCTGAGGATACACTAACATACCTTGTATTTGCTGAGAAGGATTAACAGCCAATCCAGAAGGTAAAACAGTTGCTACAGACCGGCCATCGGGGCCATTAACCCCACCTCGAAAATTACCCCATCCTAGTAACTGGCCACGTGTTGTTATAAAAGGAGCAATTGGAACCAATCCTCCCTTGATGCTTTGATCAATTCCTAAAACAGCCCCATAAGCAGAGATACTTCCCACTAAATTTCCCTTACCATCAATAACTTGACCTTGATAAGTTGATTGTTCATTATCTTGAACCAACTGAGGATTAACGGTACCCAACCAACCATCTACAGAAACAGCCGAAACTAGTGATGGAAATACCTTACCCAAAACCTGTTTTTGCTCTGATATAACCAATCCATTGGCTAATGCATACCCCATTTTCATACCTGATTCATTCAAGAAATCACCATTAACAGTTACGAAACCAATATACTTGGAAGAAGCACTCAATACTGGTCCAACAGGTAAACGAGCCCCCAATATACGTCCTTTTTCATCCACTAAAGAACCATTTGCTAAAATTTTTGCTGGAATCTCCTGCCCTTGATGCATCAACGTTCCATCCGTTTGTAAGGTCCCAATCACCTTTCCTTGCATATCAACAAAAACGGTTTTTTCTGGAATCAAAACACCTAAAATTTCAGTCCCATTTTGGTTAATTACCGTCATACCAGGCAATACGCGCCCTATAGAAGCCCCTGTTTTGTTCGTAACGGCACCACTCATTTGATCGTATTGTCCAACAATTTCTCCTTTATCAGAAAAAACCGTACCGGAGAAAGGAACAGCCCCTATCAACTGATTCTTTTCGCCAATAACCCAACCATTAAACAATACATCTCCCATCCATGTCCCTCGAGAATTATACGTCTTTCCTGCAACAAAAGACCACCCCAAAGGCCGTCCATTTTCATCCACAACAACCCCTCGTGTGGAATTGGGCATTACTTCCGGTAAACGTTGAGCAGAATTTACACATCCAATAACTTGTCCCTTTAAATCAATAATATGCCCATCCATTCCAACACGGCCTATCACCTGATTTTTAGCGTTCATTTGTATTCCTGTTGGCGTCACCATACCGATGATAGTACCCTGTAGATCTTGAACATTATCGTCACGCGTAATACATCCTAACAAAGAACCATTTGTTGAAACAACTGTTCCGTTTAAAGAAATAAGCCCCAACAATTGGCATTCTTGAGCTATAGCTGTTCCCCAGGGTGTCACACGACCTATATTTTTCTGTTCTCCTTGTGCTGTACCATTAGGCAACACCCGACCCAATGTCTGCAAATCCAAAGACATAATTTTTCCATCAGGATAAACAGAACCTACTTGATTGCAAGAATCGGCAATAACACGACCCTCTGGCATAACCGCTCCCACAAACTTTTCGTCTGCAAAAACACTACCATCTGGATTCACACAACCAATTTGAGCTCCTTTAAAATTTACAGCCTTTGCCTCGGAATTAATAAATCCGAGAACTTCACTGTTTTCGTTAATAACAACACCCTGACGCACAACAGAACCTAATTCATTATTTTGTGCATCAACGACGGCTTTATCTAATAAAACATGACCAATATTTTGCTTATATTTATCAAAAACCTGACCATTGAACGCAACTGTACCAAAAGATTGGCATCCTGCTCCGACAGCAATTCCAGAGGGTACAACACCACCAATCAAAGCCCCTTTCTTATCAACTGCTAAGCCCATCGGACGCATATACCCTAAAATCTGCTTTTTACTATTCATAACACCTAACATATACTTTTTACCCGACGAATCTTTTGTCGGCGCAATTCCACCTAAAATATCTCCATTAAAATTCATCACCAAACCGGAAGGGGATAAAAAGGCAATAGGTTTACCATCTGGATCTACAACCTGTTTATCTATACGAGGATACCCCAAAAGTTTCTTTTTTGCATCCACAATGCGTACAGTCTTATTTTCTTCATCTACTTCCATTACACCAATGATTTCACCATTCTCTTGCATTGCTGGAACAACAGGAATTGCTTTACCCAAAACTTCCATCTGATTACTGATGATTGTATTATCATCTAACAAACGACCTATTTGATCTCCATTAAAATCTAAAACATCCCGATTTTCAGCAATCTTTCCAATCAATTCATTTTTCAGATTTAAAGGAATATACTTTGGTTCTTTAAAAATCGGTTCACCATTTTTGGGATTAAGCCAAGGATCATCTGGTATAGGAACCTCTTCATCTCCGATTTTTACTGTATTTTTTTCACCATCAACAGGCAACAACTTCCCCGTCGCTGTCGCAACTTGCGGGGGAACAGCTTCCGCCTTACGAATTTTTTCTTCACATTTACATATAACACAAGGATTAGAATCTAATACCTGAACATTTAAAGGAACCGTCGTTCTTTCTTTACGCATGACCCGAGGATTATCTTCACGCCATTCAACTAATAGAGTATCCCCCAATTGTTGAGGCTTTTGTGATTGCCAAGATACAACAATTGTACATTCTTCATCCATATCTAAGCGATCTTTTTCATCTTCCATACATGACCCTGACAAAACAAATGGACTTTCATCTGCTTTTTCCAATTTTTTATACTGAATCAGTATTGGTGCATTCTCCGCCTTCAAAACAATATCAGCTTGGTCCACCTTTCCAACAACAGAATCTATCTTTAAAGAACTTGGCTTAATCAGTAATCTACCTTCCCCCATTTTATAGGATTTTCCTAAACCTTTTTCTTCTTTTTTAGCCCCTAAAGGTTCAAATATAGAATCTAACTCTGGTAAATCTTCAGGCTGATGATAACTTTGTTTCTTCGGGGACATCTGGCACAACGCCAAAAGAAATAGCATCATCAAAACAATCCCGATAATCAGTAAAATTAGATTACCACGTTTCTGAGATTGTTCTGAAAGACTTTTTCTATTCTGTGCCATCTTTTATTCCAATTATTGAATACGAACCACCGAACAAGAGAAGCCGCGCCGACCTATCTTACGACACAAAGAGTCTGCAGTTGCAACATCCTTTAACATCCCCGCGCGTAAACGGAACAATTCTATCACATCACCATCTGCAGTCGCATCAACAGAATAGTATGGTTCATAGCCTGTCAACAAATCTTTATTGGCTGTATAAATTTTATTCCATAAATTCTCCAATTCTGAAATTTGACCACTCGTTCCAAATTCAACAGCAATATTTTCTGTTCCAACAACAGGAACAATAGCATTTTTATGCAAAGAATCCAAAACATCTTGGTTAGCTTGCATTATATTGCTTGGAATTGCCTTCAAATCAGAAAATCCACCATTACCACAACGATTAGAACCACTTGCATCATTACAATACGGTTGAACTGTGTAACTATTATGTACTGTATCAGCCATAACCATTGGTACACCCAATGCTTGATTACTAACCATTCCTCCTGCAGGCAACATTGTATTAGCCCCGCTATAGTCCGTATATTCCAACCCCGTTGCGGGATCACGACGCAATTTAATGCAAACCAATTTACGACCATTACGCAAAACTAAATCGCCAATAGCTTCCACCACAATCAAACGACTATTAGGACCACGCGTACGATAACCAACGGGCACCTCAACATCTTGTTGCAACAAAGAAACCACAGGACGTTGAGTCATCGTCAAAGCTTTCGGCCCTAAGTCAATATATGTAAAGATATTATCCCGCCAAATATTATCTGGAGCAATGTCAACATCTTCCGGATTGGGCAAGAACATATCCAAATCGAAACGTATGCTTTCAGGATCCATTGGAATGGTTTTTAACCAATCTTGTGGTTCTCCATTCATAGAAACACTTCCGGCAGTCATTCCTACCGAAGATGTCCGAGCATTTCCCATAGCTAATGGTGCTGCAGCCATAGAACTAGCACCATTGGTATCCCCCATTTGTCCACCTGCAGACGCGGGCGTCCAACGCGGTCCCACCAAAACATCCACAACAGACTGTGTAATTTTATCTGTATTAAACGTTTCACTACGTAGGTAAAATACATAACGATTCCCTGAACGGCCAAAAATAATCATATTGCTGTCTACCCCTATATAATTGGGATCAGCATACAATAAAAGAGAATTAGGGGCCACGATTTCTCCGCCAAAAGATTCAGGGGAGCCAATATGCACTTTTTCAATTAATTCCCATGTCGGTAAATTAATTAAAGTCATCATTCCTTCACGTAAACGTAAAGGCAATACAGTATCGGGCATCCAATTGTAACGGGAATATCCAGGCTTTATTTGTCCTTCTCCCAAGTGTTCCATCGGATTGTTCCACGCTTTTTGTTGCATTCCTAAAGTGTGAATATAACTCAAATCTACTTGATCAAAGTCTCCATTAGATTGAGCAACAGCGTCCATGGCTATTGCTGTATCCGTATCAGCGGGCGTCTGAACCTGTGCATCAGCAGGAAAAGTAAATACAAATAAACAAAGCCCTATAATTATTTTTACCATTTTTCCGTGCATATTTTCCTCCAAATTTTCTCAACTCATTTTATCTTAGCTAAAATTTTAAAAAAAGTCCATTATTTTTTTATACTATTCAACTGTGCTTCCATATCCTTAATTTCTTGAGCTGTTGCAGGATGTGAACCATAAGTAAGCACCCGAAATCCCAAAGGATTTTTTAAACGATCCCTCCAGGTAATCCGTCCTGCTTTTTGATACAAAGGATCATATTGAACTTGTATTTTTTCAATACGATACTCTATTTCCGGCTGTGAAGAACTTTGTCTCATCTTTCTCAACCGCACATTAACATCCCAGACAGAATAGGTTTGTCCTACATATGACCGCGAAGCATTTGTAATAAAAACATCCATTGTTAAATTATCGTTTTCAATATCCTGTCGAATCTGCTCCACATGATTTTCTGTAAATTCATCAAAAACATCTTTTTTACTCATCGAATATACAAGTCCATCAGGTCCCCAACGTTCTTCGAGTTCCTTGTGATCCATAGTAACCGTATAACGCGCCATCACATACTGCCGAACTAATGCCCCCTCGGCCATCTCGGAACGCATTTCTTTTTCTCCTATAGGTCTAATCTCAACACGTTGTTCATCATTATCTAAAACCTCTAAATAGAAGGGCTGTACCCTAATTAAAGGATACAAAGAACCAAGTGCAGCAAATATTAAAACATTCGAAACAATAGCCAAAATTGCAATGCCTGAAAAAGCCCGGGCGATCCACAAATAACGATCTACCTTCAACGCCTCCTGAGAAGACAGTTCCCTAGGTTCTTCTTCAGCAACCATATGGCCTCCTCCTTAAAATTACCCTAACCATTCGGGCAATTGTGGTGCCTTTTTCAACTCTAAACATGCACACGGAGACTTTTTCAATTCAGAATAATCACGACCAATCCCTACGGGCTCTTCTTCATAAATCGACCCACATGCAACAATGACTAATCCCGCTAAAATTAACAAAAAAAACGCCGTTTTCTTCATACATACCTCCTTGTTTGGAAACAAGTGTAGCACATAAAAACAAAAATAGCCAACTTTTTTTTTATTTTATAAAATATTTTTTGTTCTTGTGATATTATAGAAGTACAAACCATAGGGATTTGTATAATTTTTTGTGAAAGCTTTACGCGCATTGCTATATCTAAAATCCATATAAACCCGATAACCCGTTGAAGTCATTTGCCCATCATATTTTAAAGTATGAATAATCATATCAACATCAAATTGACGTCGGTTCTCAGAACGTCCAAAACGTGTAATTTCGATTGTTCTGACTTCATCTTGGGGCATCTGAGCAAAATAATCCTCCAAATCTTGTCCCGCTGTTATTTTGCGATGAACATCGGAGGTTGATAATCGCATTAAGGGTCCACTTTTTCCCCAACGATATAACATTTCTCTTCTATCTGGTATAAAACTATATCTCAATTCTAAATAGTAACGCGCCAACATCTCCTCTATATTCTGACGCGTTCTATCACTCTTATAATAGTTCGCAGAATCAATCGGTGTAGCAATGGTAAATTCGCCAGAGGTACGAGCTGGAGCAAAAATTTGAGGCAAAGCATACAAACCGCCACCACTATTATCACGATAGACATGTTGAAATAATACCAACGAAAGGAAAAAAGTTATAGACAAAGAAAAAAGCGCACCTACTAAACTCAATATAAAATATAAGTGCGCCTTTTGAGTGTTCATCTGAATTACCCTTAATCACATTGCGTTAATGAAGGTAAATCTCTAATTTGCTTATCAAAAGCTGTCTTCATCTGCTGTTGTGATCCTACCATAAGCTTACGTGTAGATAAAGATTCTTGCATCATTTGATCTACTTCCATTGCATTAGTCTCTGTCAAATGGGACAAAGCATCCACATCTTTTTTCAAAGCAGCGACAACCATTTTTTGCTGCATAACAGGAGACATTTGACTAATCTGAATGATACCATTCATCTGTCTCAATTCATTTTGAGCACTTTCTGATAACAATGCTTGCTTATGATCTTGAATCTTTTGACGTCTTTTGACTAACTCAGGATGTTCAGCATCTTGTTTTTCCAACTTTTCAATATACTTTTGTGCTTCAGCAATAGCTCTATCCTTTTCAGAACGTAATTGTTTCTGGAGCTCCGAATACTGTCTTCCATCAGAAAGATCAATATCTTCATTAACACCAAGATTCAAAGCTAAAACTCTTTGAACAAAATCTTGTTGGATTTCTTTAAATGAATCTGCTAAAGAGAGTGTAGATTTTACCAATGAATCTACCATCAAACGCATATTATAACCCTTTTCTAGATCACTTTGATTTCTTAAAAATGCTGTTTCAGTTGGTTTGCTAACATCACCATTATTAAAGACTCGAGCAAGTTCTCCTTCTGGATTTTCCTTGACTAACTCTTCCCGCATTGAAGGATCTTTCCAAACTGCTGGCATCTCAGGATACACCTCATTTGTTTGAGGATCAATATAAACAACTTCCTTCCAATCTGGTAAAGCCTTCGGTGCTTTTGGTGGCACCCCTTTAAATGTTTTTTTAGAATTCAACGACTTCAAATAATCTTGATGTGCTTTCAAAACAACGTCATATTTTTGAGCGTTTTGACGGGTTTTTTCATCTACACGAGGACGACCAGACAACGGAACACCTAACTCCGAATTCATTTTGTTATAAAAATCATTCCACTCTTTTTCAAATACAGACACCTGATCTTGCCACAAAGGAAAAGATTGTCCCTGCTTAACATCGCCCCAATTAGATGGATTAGCATAAACATCCATCATAATATCCCGACTTAAACTCATATTCTTCTTGGCATCATCAATACGACCTTTATTGGTCTGAATACGGCCTTGATCCGTTGTAGTAGATTGACGTTTTTGCGCATAAGCATCCAACATCTTCCCCCATGCCTGATCGGGATCCTTAAAAACGTCAGCCATCTTTTTAGCATAACACTTATTCATAGACTTGCTTTGCTTTTTCGTAATATCGCTTTCCCGTTTCATGTCATCAGATGTCTGTACCATATCCATTAAATCCGGCATCTCATGCAATAAATTATGGATATCTAAAGCCCTCTTCAAAGAAGGATTATTTTCATCCATATAACTTACAACTGACACTGAATTAGGTTGAACTTTTTTAGCTGATGAAAAACTAATAGCCGCATATCCAGATGTCGATATTACTCCTACCATTGCAAGAGCACATACCAAAGGTATATATTTTCGAGATTTCATTTTACTCCTCCTTTAACTTTGTGGATTTTCATCATTATTTTCAGGATTCTCATTCGAACCTGGGCCTCCCGATTCTCCACCTTCTGCACCTGGATTTTCCCCACCTTCTGGATTAGCCTCAGGATCTTCTCCTTCAGGGACAATGCCACAAACTTTTCTCAAATCAGGCGAATTTGTCACCAAAGTAAAGTCCGTACCAGCCAATTGCATTGTCTGTGCACGTGTCCGTATACGAGCCGCTACAACACGCTTCTTCAAAGCTAACAGCTGATCTAACAACAAACGCTTTGAGGCCACTGTACTCACTGCAGCCGCATAATCATCATAATTATTCGGTATAGAAGTCGCTATATTTGTTAGATTTGCATAAATCCTTTTCATAGTCAAAGCATCTGTCATAGCTTGAATTGCCCGACGCTGGGAATCATACTGCGTCACCCATGAATTATCAGACAAATTCGACAATGAGGCTTGTTGTTGAATGCAGTCATCTAACCGTTGCTGAGCCAAATTAGCCACACATTCTGAGCCAATAGAATCAACAATTTTCGTCTTTTCCAAAGTATTAGCACCAGAATAGGCAGCTTCATCAACGGAAATTTCATTCAAAATAGCGGTAAACTTCATATTTACACCTTGACCCGCCGTTTTCTTTCCTCCATAGCAGCCACCACAGCCACCACAACTCTTTCCCTTCTTCCACACTAACTCAGCAACAATATCTGTATCTTCACTCAAAAAATACTTCACTGCTGTAGAAATCAAACGTGCCGCTGCCGTCGATGCATCAAAAGAGTAGCCAAATATACTTGTATGATAAAGGATCGGATCCGCCATACACATTCCAAGAACACCATCATTTTTACCAGTGTTCTTTGCTTCATCTCCACCAGCAGAATCTCCGGAAGAGCCTGTTCCATTTCCACTAGAATTACCGCCTTTACCTGAGGCATCACCTGTTTTTCCAGAAGTATCACCACCAGTTTTTCCACCGGAATTACCTCCCGTTGTGCCACCCGTATTCGAACCAGAACCATTTCCTGAAGAACCACCAGTAGAAGTATTACCGCCAGAAGCACCTCCATTTGTGCCGGCACCACTTGTTCCATTACTAGAAGCATTACCAGCTCCATCTAACTTAGCTTGAGATTCTGCAATTTGTTGTCTGGTATATGTGCTTGTATTGGGAATAACATGCCCTGACCCCCCCGTTGTATATGTGGTCGCATGACCATCGAGCATCGCTGTTACAGAGTGATCCCGAACACTAGTAACATTTCCCAAAAATTGCCCATTTTTACTTATGATACTATCCCCTACTTTATAAACCTTTGTTGCACTCGTGTCCCAAAGCCAACCATGGCCAGTATCCGATCCAACAACAAGATCGTCAACAGCATAGGATGATAAAGGAAACAATCCCATACATACTGTCGTCACCATCAATAACTGTCTCATTTTCTGATTCATCTCTTCCTCCTTACTCTTCCGTTGTCATCGGTTTATCTTTTGTCATGATTTCAATAGGCTGTTGCATCAAAAATGCCATTGCATCCGCTTCCATCATTTCCACCTGTAGCGCTAAATCCGCCACTGTTATTTTCAACATTTCGTCCAAAGTTTGACCATCGATAGCAATTGCCCCCACTTCATTACCACTGGATACAGGTGCAACCGCTGCTGCCTGTAAGTCAGTGATAACTTTTTGTTGAGCTGTATAACCCAACTCCAAATGGCGCTTTGCTATTTGATTAACATAAACATTCCGTTGTGCTAAAATCAAACCCTTATACAATTCATTATTATCTTCCCCTAAATCGGCAAAGAAAGTATTCACAACAGCCATGCAAGTTTTCTTGGCTTGGTCTGTTGTCCAATTCAACGAACTACATGTTTCTTCAGAGTGGCCTTCATTCTTAGGATCTGCTAAATTCTTTTGGAAAACAGAATATTTGGACAAATCTGTTTGATCCAAAATTTCAGCTTTGATATAAGAGTAAGCATCATTTTTCAATTGTGATGCAGCAACAGAAGCAGCATTCGCCTTTGCCGTGTTATTGGTCGGTTCATCCCCGGGCGTTCCATCCGCATTAGCATTTGTTCCTTCCTGAACTGCTATCAATTGAGCCTTATACCCACCATCACCAGTCATTTCCAAAATACCTTTGATCATATTGGTAATTGCACGCCCCAAATCAATGGCCCATAAAGGTCCCGTTGATTTAATATGCGTAGGATCAACACCATAAGCATTCACCGATTGAGAATACAACATCGACACACATAAAACAGCTGCCACTGTCGAAAATAGTTTTAATCTCATCTTCTACCCCCTTAACGTTTAATAAATTTTGCTTTTTTGGATTCACGAATTCCTAACAAAGCATTCATTTCCAAATCACGTGCGTACAACGCGTTAATATCATTTTGCTGCACATGCGTGTGTAAAGTAATTTTCGAACTACTTCCCCACATACCTTGCGGACCATTTTGACCATTAAAATCAGCCACTAAATCTTGGTATTGACTGATCATATCCTTGGAAGCGGCCAACAACTTATCCCCCGTTGCTGAAGCTAAAGAAATAGATGTTAAAAGCCATGTACTTTGACGTTCCATAATGGCATTTTCATCACATCTATCATCGCTACTATCTTCAGTACAATTTTCAGGAACAAACAAATACTCTTCAGTCGCTTGACGAATGGCATCAAATGAGCCAGGACCATCCACGGGTTGCAACACAACTTCGGGGGCTACAGGCACAGAATCAGTACCACTTAATGAAGTGTCACTTGTCTCTTGTTGATCAGCTCCGCTACCACTACATCCCCCACCTAAATATTGTTCCAATTGAGCTAAAGCCTTATCAGCCTTCACCGTTTTCTCACGCTGCGCATAGGTTGCCAAAGCCTCTAATCCTGTTGCGATCGCCAAAGCGGGATCAACCCACGCTGTAACAAAATAATTCTTATCAACACATGCATACGTTTGTGTACAGCTTGGAGCACAACATGGTGGACAACAAGTAGGCGTATGAAGCGCCGAATCCCACATTGACCAACCTGTACCGATACACCCCGCTTGAGCATTTACACAAATCGATAACATCAAAGCACTTGCTGCAGATAATAAAATCGTCTTTTTCATGTTCTTTCCTTTTGTTATTGCGTCTCTTCACAAGATTTTGAATTTCGAAGGACTCTAGCCGCCTCAATCGTCAAAAGATTTCCTTGCAGTACATTGGCCAAATTGATCCTTTGGGCAAACTCTAAATTCATAACAGATTGCACACGCATACCGTAGGCTGTACTACTTATTTTTGAGGGCAATTGTGGTAAAGGAACAAACTCGTTGGGGAGGTCACCAGCACCAACCATTTGTTCATCACCTTCGTTACCTGAAACAGGAGAAAGACCCTCACCGCTTACTTCTCCTCCCCCCATTTCTGCAGAAGCTTGATAAGCAGTTTTCAATCCTAATTCGGAACGGGCAACGCCTGCTGTAGATAACCACATATAATTTCTATCCTGTAACTCACGAATAACAGCCACTTGAGCTTCATTCAAATCTGATTTACATTTTGTATGGTCACCATCTATTTCGATTTCACTGATACCTTGCATAACCTTTTCACGAGCATTAGCCATATCCGCCACACCTTTTAATCCCAAGGCTTCAAGGCCAATATTTTCCAACACCTCCACTTTGTAGTAAAGTCCTTTTGCTTCTTCGGATTCTTCGGTCAAATTCACTTCAGGAGACTTGCCATCTTCGTTTTCTTTAGCAGCCATTTGATAATGATCCGTAGGCTCTGGATCCCACTTGTCCGTCACTTTCTTCATCGCCACCAAAACCAAAGCTTCTGCCGCTATGGTTGCTGGGTCAATATTAATCCCTTCTTGGAAAAAGTAATCTTTCCCCAATATTCCTAAACCAGCACTTGCCGCCCCAGAAATCAAAGATGCCCAGGCAGATACCCCACTTTTAGCAGAAACATCCGCAGGTTGAATCAAGGCCGCCAAAACCAGTGCTGATGCAGCACGTAACTTCATTTTGTCATTCATTTATTTACCTCCTCATTAACAGCGTTTTCATTAATAGCTTTCACATTCGCCAACGTCGTCGCCCCAGACAATCCCAACTGAACCGCCGTCAAAGCTAATTGGCGCACCATTTCAAAATACGGATACCTTTCCGAATCGTTTAAAACAGACATTGCACCCAATGTCCCATATGTACCAGGTATTTCTCCTACAAAACCTTGTATTCTATCATAGAACTTTTCTGATATCGCATTGGAGCCTTCCCCTATAATTTCTGCTGCAACTGCATATTCTTGTAACAACAAGTTTCGACGATATTTCGCTACGAACTTGCCCCCTTCGGTATCTAAATCTAAGTCATCCAAATTCAACAACTGTAAACGAACCGGATTATTCTCTAATAATACTGACATCGAATTGGCCGCACAACCTAAGGTCGTCGCTTCCAAACTTACATCTGGATGTATATCAGACCCTTGTGGAGAACCTTGTGATGCCTGAAGCTTTGAGGCACCCTCAACAACAACCTTACGGGTGAATTCTTTTTGTTTACGAGCTTCCACACCTTCCAATATCAATATCGGATAATGCAAGACATTGACTTCGTGTCCCGTATTAACCCCATTTCCTTCTTTAGCTTGCTTCTCTCCCTCGTTCTTCTTACCCTTAGAAGTACCCTTCTGTTGACCCTTCGTATCCTTTGTAATATTGGCTTCTTGCTTCTTCGCTGCATCTGGCTTCACTGCCGCTGCCTTAGATGCACTTTTTGCTGCATCTGAAGAAGCTGGCTGAACCAAACGCACTGTTCCTCCCTCATCAAAAGGCTTGCCATAATCTGTTACTAAATTCCCTTGATTATCAATAAATTGATCCGTCATTTCTATCTTTGCCCCCCCAGTTCCAGTCACGGAACTAGGAACTTTTTCAAGAGATGTTTCTATTGGTGCATAATCACCCTTAATAAAATTGCCCTTGGAATCCAAAGATCCAATTCCCAAACCTGTATCAGCATTCCAAACAACACCACCAATCACACCACCACGAACTTGTTTTCCATCAAGAGTTACAGTTATTATTTCATCGTAGAGATCATCAGAGGTCGTCTGCTGATACATCTCCGCTGAAACAGAAAGACTAAACAGCCCACAAAACAGCAAAAGAGATACCTTTTTAAAAACACATCGCGACTGAGAGCTCATTTATTTACCTCCTCATTAACAGCGTTTTCATTAATAGCTTTCACATTCGCCAACGTCGTCGCCCCAGACAATCCCAACTGAACCGCCGTCAAAGCTAATTGGCGCACCATTTCAAAATACGGATACCTTTCCGAATCGTTTAAAACAGACATTGCACCCAATGTCCCATATGTACCAGGTATTTCTCCTACAAAACCTTGTATTCTATCATAGAACTTTTCTGATATCGCATTGGAGCCTTCCCCTATAATTTCTGCTGCAACTGCATATTCTTGTAACAACAAGTTTCGACGATATTTCGCTACGAACTTGCCCCCTTCGGTATCTAAATCTAAGTCATCCAAATTCAACAACTGTAAACGAACCGGATTATTCTCTAATAATACTGACATCGAATTGGCCGCACAACCTAAGGTCGTCGCTTCCAAACTTACATCTGGATGTATATCAGACCCTTGTGGAGAACCTTGTGATGCCTGAAGCTTTGAGGCACCCTCAACAACAACCTTACGGGTGAATTCTTTTTGTTTACGAGCTTCCACACCTTCCAATATCAATATCGGATAATGCAAGACATTGACTTCGTGTCCCGTATTAACCCCATTTCCTTCTTTAGCTTGCTTCTCTCCCTCGTTCTTCTTACCCTTAGAAGTACCCTTCTGTTGACCCTTCGTATCCTTTGTAATATTGGCTTCTTGCTTCTTCGCTGCATCTGGCTTCACTGCCGCTGCCTTAGTCGAAGTCGATTCAGGTGAAAAAACCCCCTGCTCATTAATAGAACCCTTCACCAATGTCCCATCTTCCATTTTTACAGTTATAGTTTCACCATCTCCAAGGTCATAAATATGCCCTGTCGTTCCATCTCTAAACATCATCTCAGAAGCATATTCAGAACCGTATTCTTTTTCATCCATCAAAAACCCCAGTTGGACATCCCTAGTACCATCTGACCATCCTCCATGAGGGCCCATGAATGCATAATTTCCCTGTGCTGTCTGCGTCCACATACCATCTGAACCTTGCATAAAAAGCCCTTCATCAGAAGAAAAAACCGTCTTTCCGTTTAGAGTAAAGTCATTAATCTGTTTTACAGAGGATCCTGTTAAACTGGACAATTGTTCTGTTGTATACTTTGAACCAATCCCCCCTATAACATTTGTACTTTCCGTTACCGTTGAAGTAACATTTGACGCAGAAGAAAGCGCCGAAACGTTATCCTGCAACGTAGTTACCCCTTTCTTTACCCCATCATTTACAAGCGTCTGGACACTTTTATTCGTAACCGCTTTCGTCCCTTTATTTACATATCCTAAAATCGTATCAACATCGGTTCCACCCGCACACACTGGAACAGATCCAATGCTTACACCCACAGCCAAAACAGTACTTGTCAATAAACAAAATAACTTACTCACATCTCCCCCCTCTTTCTTGCGAAAAAAGTCAAACTGCCTTCAGTCTAAATACAAAAATAGGCAATGTCAAGAAGTTTTTTAGATTTTTTTTATTTTTTCCAAATTAAAAAAACAGAACATCCTTTTTCCTTGCACTTTTTTTCAAAATAACTTAGAATCAAACCATGGAAAATCACGAAGACATAAAAAAAGAATTGCAGGATTTAGCAGACAAATTGGAACGCTATGATCGAGCCTATCACCAGTTGGATGCTCCTTTGGTATCCGATGCTGAATATGACGCTTTACGCCGGCGCGCTGAACAGTTGGAGGCGCTTTATCCGGAATTGATCCCCGCAAACTCACTTTCTAAACGCGTAGGATTTCAAGTCGCGCAAGGCTTTCAAAAAATTACACATTCTGTACCAATGCTCTCACTGGGGGATGTATTTTCCGATGAAGAAGTCGTAGATTTTATGGTACGGGTGCATAAATTTTTGGGTTTGCCTGATGATGCACCGATTGATATTGTTGCTGAACCCAAAATTGACGGATTGGGTTATTCGGCTGTTTATCGTGACGGTATTTTTATCCATGGGGCCACACGCGGTGACGGTACGGTTGGTGAAGATATCACTGAAAATTTAAAAACAATTTCTGAATTTCCACAAAAATTGAATGGGGATAATTTGTTTAATATGCCTCCAAGATTGTTGGATGTGCGCGGCGAAGTCTATATGAAAAAAACGGACTTTTTATCTTTAAATAAAAGCCAAAAAGAAAATGGCGATAAGATTTTTGCTAATCCCCGCAATGCGGCAGCAGGCAGTCTGCGCCAACTAAATCCCACCATTACAGCTAAACGAAATTTAAGTTTGTTTGCTTATGCTTTGGGAGCATATGAAGGTTCACCCTTTAAAACACACTGGGATTTTTTACAAGCCCTGAAAGGTTGGGGGTTTCCTGTTAATCCACTGATCCGTATTTGTCATAATGTAAGAGAAATGTTAGACTTTTTCCGTGACATCGGTCAAATGCGTGCTGATTTACCCTACGATATTGACGGGGTTGTCTATAAGGTTAATGATTTTTCTTTACAAAAACGCTTGGGCTTTATCGCGCGTTCTCCCCGATGGGCAATTGCGCATAAATTTCCCGCAGAACAGGCCTTTACACGACTCAATAAAATTCGTGTTCAAGTGGGGCGCACAGGAGCGATGACACCGGTTGCAGATTTGGAACCTATCAACGTAGGCGGTGTTTTGGTTCAACATGCCACTTTACACAACGCTGACGAGATCATACGTAAAGATATTAGAGAGGGTGATACAGTTGTTATTCAACGAGCGGGTGATGTAATTCCTCAAGTAGTACGCGTTGTTTTAGAAAAACGCCCTGCCGACAGCAAAACTTTTGAATTTCCCAAAACCTGTCCCGTGTGTGGCGCTCACGCAGCCCGTGAAGGCGAAGACGCCATTACCTTCTGCACAGGAGGACTGACTTGTCCCGCTCAAGCACAAGAAAGATTAAAACATTTTGTATCTAAAGATGCTTTTGACATTCAGGGCCTTGGCAACAAAAATATAGAAGAATTTTTTAGACTTGGTTGGATTAAGAATCCCGTGGATATTTTCAGGTTGAAAGAAAATTATGAATTACAACTGCTCTCACTGGAAGGATGGGGACAAAAGTCCGTTATCAATTTATTGGATGCAATTGACAAAGCTAAAACAGTTTCTTTGGCACGTTTTATCTACGCCCTGGGAATTCCCGAAATCGGTGAAGCTACCGGTAAATTATTAGCTGAACATTTTACCAGCTGGGATAATTTTAAAACAACCGCCGAAACTGAAAACGCCATTGATAAACTGACCGAAATTGACGGAATTGGAGTCACAATGGCCGAAGATATTCGTGACTTTTTTGTCGAAGAACATAATCAAAAATTATTATCAGAGCTAATGCAAATTCTGACAATCCAAGATTTTGTATTAACCAATCAAAATCAACCATTCAAAGGTAAAACTTTTGTCTTTACGGGAACTATTTCCATACCACGCGATGAAGCTAAAGCTCGCGTACAAGAATTGGGCGGAAAAGTAAGCTCTTCAGTCAGTTCAAAAACTTCCTACGTTATAGCCGGTTCCGACCCAGGCAGCAAGTACGAAAATGCCCAAAAATTAAATATTCCCATTTTAAATGAAGAAAACTTTAAAAAATTACTTGACGAAGTGATAAAATAACGTTATGATACCCCCGAAGGGGAGTAGTTTATGGATCCAAATCAATCGATGCCGCCGTCATCACCTGTGCAAAATAACACAGGACAGCTCGCAGGCTCGCCAACTATGGGCGGTGGGCAGTCTACCTCTCCCCAAATAGGCATTCCTCACCGCACAAATAACCCCAATGATTTATATGCTCAAATTACAGCTGCAGATGAGGAAGTGGTTGTAACAGAAAAGAAAAAGACAGCCCCCCTTATTTCATTTATGGCTGTTTTCATGAAAATAACTTTCTGGCTAGATGAATTCAGACACTCTCATGAACGTTTTTTCATTATACTTAATACGATTTGGGGATTAATGATGGGAGTACTTTACCTATCAGGAATAGTAACCCTCTTCCTATCGTTTTTTTCGTTTATGCAACTACCTGTTTACTTAGAAAAATATTGTAAAGAACGTAATATTCAGTACGATAAATTGGAAATGGCGGATTATTCTTTCTCTAAGATCAATATCACTAATTTAAGGGATTCAAACAACACTTTTAATGTACCAGATATACAAGTTCATTCAACATTTGCTGATTTTTTGCAAAATAGAATTCGTATGGTAGAAGCAGGTGGAGTAAAATTAACCATTAAAACAGATCAAAAAGAATTATCATCTGGTGTTGATCTACTAATAGGCCTATTAAATACGTTAAGTAATCCTAAACAATCTGGTTTTGACATTGACGTCAATGTTATCCATTTAAATAATGCTTTCTTATATATTCAAACTCAAAAAAATACAATTCCTGTATCTTTTTCCTTATCCGGAACGTATATGAACGAAAACCAAGTCGTTGTCCCGTTCTCTATCAATGAAAGCTTTTTAAAATTAGATGCCTCTATGGAAATTTCAGGTCCTGAGGATAATAGATCCATCAAAATTCAAACAACTTCTAACTCCAGCAATCTAACCTTACCACACAGGCCAACAGAAAGTTTAGCCGGGGAAGCTCTCATTCATATTAAGAATCAAAAGATAGATAATATCAAATTGACAGCAAAATTAGGGCTTTCTTACTCTGCTAAAGACATCTCTTTAGAACTAAACAAAAATGCGCAAAATACCTTTGATGGAAAATTTTCTTTTACTTTAAGGAGTTCTACAGGAAAATCTGGTGAAGATGCTGCTGATTTTTTAATTTCATTTAAGAATTTATCTTTCACAGCCGATGGCATTCTAACAACAGACGCTCCTTTGCAGGTAAACATTCGTCGTTTAGTTCATAATAATATAGCCATAGAAGGTTTAGAAACAACATTAAACGGAAATTTGGCTTGCAAACTAATCGGAGCAACATGCGAGTATACCTTAAGGGAAAAAGCCACACTACGTATACGTGATTTGAAATTTAATGTAAATTCTGTTCCCGTTACTTTTTCTGATACATCCTCTTTGGCCTTGCAACCGGATAAACAAAAAATAATGCGCTTGCAGATGGAAAGTCCTTATTTAGAAATGGATGCGACTCTAGATCAATTTCAATTAGCTGGTAAAGTAGGCACCGAAGCAGAAAGTGCATTAATTAGTGCAAATACCACAAAATTTTTACTCATACTGGCACAGCAGGTTAATAACAGCCACTTTAAAATGCAAGTACAAGGGGGAGAATATTTAACATCTAGCTTATCTATGAGTCAGATTAGATTACAAGTGGATGATTACTTTAATGATATGGCTCAGATTAAATTATGGTCCGAATTGGTCCAGCTAGG
>Ga0310690_10002612_pt1 | contig 29004 bp, 21 predicted proteins | sample AusTroGonzalo_MG_2_FD_207661 | JGI IMG/M metagenome (GOLD analysis project Ga0310690, IMG submission 207661) | Bovine rumen microbial communities from tropical cattle in Woodstock, Queensland, Australia - Gonzalo_04 (v2) (version 2) | ecosystem: Host-associated > Mammals > Digestive system >...
GCCCAAATGGAAACCGGGACGCCTGAAAGGGGAAATGGTGCGAGTAAAGTATTGTGTGCCTATAAATTTTAGGCATGATTAAGAACGCCATTTCTTCGTATTTCAAGCAAATATTTTTTGCTGCTCCTCACCACCTGCTCGGTATCCTCCAACTACCGAGCGGTTTTTGTTCTACCATCCACAACCCAACTATAAGAAAATCACAACCCATTCACAAGACCAAAGGGGGTGATTACCGGGTGATTACCGGGTGATTAGTGCGTTATTACCGTGTTATTCAGCCTCGGTTAACGCCCCGAAATCGCCATTTTTGCTCTTCTTGTACTATATATATACTATGTATATATATACAATTTGTCAATGCTTTTTTATTTGCATATGTCATTTTTTTGTTGTACCTTTGCAGCCGCAAAGGTTTGCAGAAAACGTATGAAACGTGGAGTAAAGATATTTTGGATCGTGGCAGCCGTGATCGTGGCTGTCGGCGTAGCGGTTTTCATCAGCGCGGACGTAGTCGTTTCGCGCGTGGCACATCGCGAAGTGAACAAACTGTTGGCTACCTTGCCGTTCGATTCGGCTTCGGTGGGAGCCGTACATATACGCCTCTTCGGCGGTGTGGCGCAGGTGGACGATATACAGTTGGCCTATCGCGGCACACCCGTTAGCGAGCGTGACACCACGCGCCCTGGCGTGGCTATCCGTGTGGAGCGTATCTTCCTCGGACGCCTTTTCTATAGCCTCCTGCTCAACCGGCAGGTGCTGCTGAGCAATCTCATCATCGATCGCCCGCAGTTGGAACTATGGATGGACGAAGAGCACCCGGAGCGCTGCTTCCCGGAGTTCCCGAAGGACACCACACCTTTCACCAACCCTCTGCGCAGTGCCGAACTGATGAATCTGAGTATCCGGAACGCCGACATGCGGCTGCATAGCCTGAGCTCTAAGCTCGACCTCGCCGTGGATAGTCTCTCGCTATCGGTGAACAACCTGCGCTACGACTCCGTCTTTACCTACTGCGACTCTGTCTATTCACTCTCTCTGGCGCACACAGCGGTGCTTTTGCCCGACGGACGCGTGAGGCTGGAGACGAATGGCCTGTCCCAGAGCGATCAGGGGCCGCTATGCCTTGGCCGCACCCGCATCGCCAACACGATGCCATGCCTGCGGCTGGCTGATTTGGTGCGCGAACCCGTTACGTGGATCGACATGACCATCGCCAGCGTCAAGACATCGCCCTTTAATCCGCTCCGCAAAGTTATGGCTAAGGACTATACTTTGGAGAGTGCGAAGGTGGACGTAGCCTTTATGGATATCTTCCGCGACGAACGTTATGCACCCAAAGAGACGTTCCAGACGCCGCAGGAGATATTGACGGCTATGCCCGTCGTCTTCCGCCTCGGACACGTCGATGCTACTGTTCGGACCATCGACATCCGCTTTGCCATCACCGAAAAGAACATAGGTAAACTGCAGTTAGGGAAGATCCGTGCGCAGGTGGATAACATCACCAACCGTAGCGGCCAGACCATGACCGCCAAGGGTAGGGCACCTCTGTCGGGCGGTAAGGTGAATGCAGAGATGAAGATGACGATGAACAAATCCAGCCGCTTCTCGCTTAGCATGCACGGCGAGGGTGTCGATGCTGCTCTGCTCAATCCTTTCGTCCGTCCGCTGGTTGGCATCACCTTCAATTGCTTCGTCGATACGCTCGACACGCAGTACGAAGGCGACAATGTCCGGGCCACTGGCACTTTTCGTCTGCTTTATCATGGATTACATGTGCTGGCGCACAAAGGGGACGACGTGCCCTTTAAGATTGTCACCAAGCACGCCAATACCATTACCACGCTGGGTAATAGCCTGATTCCTCATAGCAATCCTACGGCCGTAGATGTGCGTCCGCGGGCGTACAATATAGACTGGAAACGCGACGAGTGGAAACCCTACTATCTCTACCTGTTCGGGCCGTGCATCGACGGTGTTATCGAGACGATGTTGCCCGGCCTGTTCGTCCATCGGCAGATCAGGCCGGTGAAACAGCCGAAAACGAATAAGGCGGCTAAGTCGTAACATGATTTCCGCCTCTTCCGTCGTGCCTTCCTGAAGGTTCGATTCTAAAAAATGCGAGTCCATCGCATTTTTTTTGTGCAAACATTTGCATGTTTCAAAAAATAGTTGTAATTTTGCCGTCGATTTTTCAAATTAATCCGATTAAAAACGAAAATCAACGTCAAAATTATGAGTAATATTCGTTTTGAAGCGTTAAAAAATGCATTTATGCATAAACCTGCTAAAGTAGAAGAGCCTGAAGGCCGAGTGAAGGATTATTTCGCGAGTGACGTGTTTACGCGCGAGAAAATGAAGGAGTATATTGCCCAAGAGGTACTTGAGCAGCTCTGGGATGATGTGGACAACGGCCGCACCATCCACCGCGACATTGCGGGTAGTGTGGCTATCGGTATCCGTAAGTGGGCCATGGAGCATGGCGCTACCCATTTCACCCATTGGTTCCAACCCCTCACCGGTGGCACGGCCGAGAAGCACGACGCGTTCTTTACGCTCGACAAGAGCGGTGCGCTGCTCGAGGAGTTCAGCGGTGACTCGCTCTACCAGCAGGAGCCGGACGCTTCCTCCTTCCCCAGCGGTGGTATACGCAATACCTTCGAGGCCCGCGGCTATTCGGCTTGGGATCCCTCGTCGCCGGTCTTCCTCATCGGTGACACCCTTTGTATCCCGACGGTCTTTGTGGCCTATACAGGTGAGGCGCTCGACTATAAGACGCCACTCATCCGATCGACGGCAGCACTCTGCCACGCCGCGCGCGAGGTGTGCGCGTACTTTGATAAACAGGTTAAGCACGTACACGCGAACTTAGGATGGGAGCAGGAGTATTTCCTCGTGGACGAGGCCCTCTATTCAGCACGCCCCGATCTGTTGCTGACCGGACGAACCCTTATGGGGCATAATAGTGCCAAGAGTCAGCAGTTGGAGGATCATTATTTTGGAGCCATCCCGGCACGTGTGCTCGCTTTCATGCGCGAACTGGAATACGAGGCGCTCAAGGCCGGTATACCTGTGCGTACGCGTCATAATGAGGTGGCACCCAACCAGTTTGAGATGGCACCTATCTTCGAGGATGTCAATTTGGCCAACGACCATAACTTACTTATCATGTCCATCATGGAGCGCGTGGCTGAGAAACATCATTTCCGTGTACTCCTGCATGAGAAACCCTATGCCGGCGTCAACGGTAGCGGCAAGCACTGCAACTGGTCGATGGCCACCAATACGGGCATCAACCTCCTTGCACCGGGCAAGAACCCATACCAGAACTTGCAGTTCATTACTTTCCTCGTCAATGTCCTCATGGCCGTACATCGCCACAACGGGCTTATGAAGGCCAGCATCGTCTCGGCGACCAACGAGCACCGTCTTGGAGCTAACGAGGCGCCGCCGGCTATCATCTCTGTCTTTTTGGGCAAGCAGATCAGCGAGGTGCTCGACAAACTCGAGCACGCCACCGCCGAGGAGGCTATTATCATCAATGCCAAGAAGGAGATGAAACTCGGTGTGGCCAACATCCCCGAGATCCTTTTGGACAATACCGATCGCAATCGCACCTCGCCTTTTGCTTTCACGGGCAACCGCTTCGAGTTCCGCGCTGTCGGTTCCTCTGCCAACTGCGGTGCTGCTATGTTGGTGCTTAATGCCGCCGTTGCCGAGCAGTTGATGTGCTTCAAGCAGGAGGTGGATGCACGCATCGAGCAGGGCGAACCCAAGGAACGTGTCTTGTTTGATGTTATCAAGAAATATATCGTGGCCTGTAAGGCCATCCGCTTCGACGGCAACGGCTATAGCGAGGAATGGAAAACCGAGGCGGCCAAACGCGGCCTCGACTGCGAGACCTCCGTGCCTCTCGTTATCGACCGTTATCTCGCGCCCTCCAGCATCGAAATGTTCCGCATGACCGGCGTACTGAGCGAAGCCGAACTGCAGAGCCGCAGTGAGGTTAAATGGGAGACTTATGTCAAGAAGCTGCAGATAGAGAGCCGCGTTATGGGCGACCTGGTGGTCAATCATGTCCTGCCTGCCGCCAAACGCTATCAGACCATGTTGCTACAGAATGTACTGGCTGTTAAGCAGGTCTTCTCGGCAGAAGAGGTGGCCTCGCTTAACGAGCAGGACTACAGCATCATCCGTCAGATTGAGCACCACTCGGGTGCTATCCTCGATGGAGTGGAGCGCATGACCGACGCACGCCACAAAGCCAACCGTCAGCCTGACGAGCGCAGCAAGGCTATCGCTTATCACGATAATGTCCTGCCGCTTATGGCCGAGATTCGCGAGCATGTAGATGCGCTCGAACTCATTGTTGACGACGAGATGTGGACGCTGCCCAAATATCGCGAACTCATGTTCGTTCATTGATATGCATACCCTGCCTTTTATCAAAATGCACGGCTTGGGAAACGACTATGTCTATATCGACTGTTTCCCTGCCGCTACGGCACAGTTGCTGGCTGACTCAGACCTGCCTGCGTTGGCGCGTCGTGTCAGCGACCGTCACATGGGAGTCGGTTCCGACGGCTTGGTGCTGATCATGCCTTCCGACGAGGCGGACGCGAAGATGCGTATCTTCAATGCCGACGGCTCGGAGGCGCAGATGTGCGGCAATGCCATCCGCTGCGTAGGCAAATACCTGTACGAGAGCGGCATATGCCGTAAGCTCCGTTTGTTCGTAGAGACGCTTGCCGGTATCCGTTCGCTGAAGCTGCAGGTCTCCGGCGGTGAGGTGCGGGAGGTGACGGTGAACATGGGCGTGCCGTGTGTGCAACCGGATACCCTAATGCGAGGCAAAGACCCCGTCGGATTTATTGCGGTCAATATTGGCAACCCACACGCTGTCTTCTTTCGCGACAACCTCTCGCAGGTGAACGAGATAAGCCATTACGGTCCTCTTGTCAGTGCTCATCCGCATTTTCCCGAAGGCACCAACGTGGAGTTCGCTTGGGTGCGCAACGCCCACGAACTGGATGTGCGTGTGTGGGAACGCGGCAGTGGCCTCACATTGGCCTGTGGCACCGGTGCTTGCGCTGCCGCTGTGGCAGCTATACGCTATGGCTTCACGGAGCGTAAGGTGGTGGTGCACCTGCTTGGAGGTGATTTGGATATAAGTTGGGAGACCGAAGAGGGGGCTGTCCTTATGAAGGGACCTGCCGCTGAGGTGTTCCGAGGCGAAATAGCGATATAAATACTTATATGACGAATGTCTGGTATTAATTCCAACTATACTAATCTTGCGGACAATTATCTCTTCAAGGAGATTACCAACCGCGCAGAGGCTTTTCTGGCCGCCCATCCGGCTACCCGGCTCTTGCGGCTGGGAGTAGGGGATGTCACGCGTCCTTTGCCCCGACCTGTCATCGAGGCGATGCATCGGGCGGTGGATGAGCTGGCGAATGAGCACACCTTTCGCGGCTACGGACCTGAAGAAGGTTATCCGTGGCTCCGACAGGCGATCATCGACAACGATTATACACCCCTTGGCATCGACTTGTCGCTCGACGAGGTGTTCATCTCCGAGGGCGCTGGCAGCGACTTGGGTAATCTAAGCGAACTGTTCGATTCCGACAATCGTGTGGCGATCTTGGAACCGACGTACCCTGCCTATCTGGATTCCTCGCTCATGGCCGGGCGTGAAGTGATGTTTCTGCCTTGTACGGCCGCGAACAACTTCGTGCCGGTGCTGCCTCAGCGCCAAGCTGATATCATCTATCTTTGTTTTCCCAACAACCCTACGGGCGCCACGCTGACGCGTGCGCAACTCAAGGAGTGGGTGGACTATGCCCGTGCGCATCATAGCATCATCATCTTCGATGCCGCTTACGAGGCTTTCATCGAGGACGCCGACGTTCCGCATTCTATCTATGAGATAGAGGGCGCAAAGTCTGTCGCCGTCGAGGTCCGCAGTTATAGCAAGTCTGCCGGTTTCACATCCGTGCGCTGCGGCTATACCGTTGTTCCCAAGCAGACAGGCCTGCAAGCCATGTGGATGCGACGCCAGTGTACCAAGTATAATGGTACGGCCTATGTGGCGCAGCGGGCTGCTCAAGCCACCTACACACCCGAAGGCAGACAGGGGATAGCAGCTAATTTGGCTTATTACAAACAGACGGCACGGATCCTCTCGGACGGCCTGCGGAACATGGGATACGAGGTGTTTGGAGGTAAGAATGCGCCTTATATATGGTGTCGCGTACCCGATGGCTATGACTCCTGGTCGTTCTTCGACCACTTGCTGAACACATGTCAGATAGTCTGCACACCCGGTGTAGGCTTCGGTGCTTCTGGCGAAGGATACGTCCGCTTCTCTGCTTTCTCGCGCCGCGAAGACTGCGAAGAAGCATTGATTAGAATGAAAGGTCTATAAATGGAAACTCAAACCAAATATATCTTCATCACCGGCGGCGTCGTATCCTCGTTGGGGAAAGGTATTATCTCGGCTAGTATCGGTAAGTTACTGCAAGCGCGTGGTTACGCAGTAACCATCCAGAAATTCGATCCTTATATCAATATCGATCCCGGGACACTAAACCCGTACGAGCACGGCGAGTGTTATGTGACAATGGATGGCATGGAGACAGACCTCGACTTAGGGCATTACGAGCGCTTTACGGATATTCATACTACGCGCCATAACTCCATCACCACAGGGCGTATCTATAAGACGGTTATTGATCGCGAGCGGCGAGGAGACTATCTGGGTAAGACCATTCAAGTCGTGCCGCATATAACGGATGAGATTAAACGTCGTATGTTACGTGAAGATGAACCGGATAAGCAGTTGGATTTTGTCATCACCGAAGTGGGAGGAACAATAGGCGATATAGAAAGTGCACCCTTCATGGAAGCCATCCGTCAGTTACGTTGGCAGTTGGGACGCTATGCGGTGAATGTACATTTGACTTATGTACCTTATCTGAAGGCTGCGGAGGAGATGAAGACCAAGCCTACGCAACACAGCGTCAAGGAATTGCAAGGCATGGGTATCCAACCGGACATCCTCGTCCTTCGAACAGAGCGGCATCTGGACGATGCGATGCGCATGAAAGTGGCATCGTTCTGTAATGTGGACTTGGATTGCGTCATTCTGAGCGAAGATAAACCGAGTATTTACGAGGTGCCCGTTAGTATGATGGCGCAGGGATTGGACACTGCTATCTTGCGCAAGACGGGGAGGCCGATAGGCGATATATCCATGCAGTCATGGCTTGACTTCTTGGATAAACAGCATCATGCCACGCGTGAGATACATATCGGATTGGTCGGCAAATATGACCTGCAGGACGCTTACAAGAGTATCCGCGAGAGTCTGAATCTCGCTGGTGTATATAATAATGTGAAGGCTATGCTCCATTTTATCAACAGCGAACAGATAACCAAGGAGAACGTAGCAGAACAACTACAAGGCATGGATGGTATCGTCATCTGTCCTGGATTCGGACAACGTGGTATAGAGGGCAAGATCCTCACCGCTGAATATACCCGCACGCATGATATTCCAACCTTCGGTATATGCCTTGGTATGCAGATGATGGTCATCGAGTTTGCGCGAAATGTGTTGGGCTTCGCGGATGCCAACAGTCGAGAGATGGATGAACAAACCTCCCACAATGTCATTGACATGATGGAGGAGCAGAAGGCTATCACCGATAAAGGCGGTACAATGCGACTTGGTGCATACGAATGTGAATTGCGTGAAGATAGTCTTGTCTATGAGATGTACGGACGGAAGAAGACTATCATGGAGCGGCATCGCCATCGCTATGAATTCAACAATGCGTATAAGGAAGATTACGAAAGTCACGGAATGAAGTGCGTGGGTATTAATCCTGCTGCCGACTTAGTGGAGATAGTGGAGATTCCGTGTCATCAATGGTATATCGGTACGCAGTTCCATCCGGAATATTTATCCACCGTGCTCCATCCGCATCCGCTCTTTATGAGTTTTTGCAAGGCGTGTGTTCGCTAAAAATGTTAGCGAACCCTTGCATAATTGGAAAAAAAGCAGTAATTTTGCACCCCAAAAAGGATAAGACCATTATATGACACTTTCTACACGAATAGCCGGTTTAGCAGAGGCGCCTACCTTAAGGATGGCGGCGCAATGCCGTGCCATGCAGGCGCAAGGCATAGATGTCATCAGCATGGCGTTGGGTGAACCGGATATGGATACGCCCGAACCGATCCGTAGGGCTGCACAGGCTGCGATCGACCATCATATGTCGCACTATGGTCCGGTACCTGGGTTGGGTTCCTTGCGCGCAGCGATAGTGGCGCACCAAAATAGCCGCGAAGGCAATCGGATCACATATGCCGCAGAGGATGTGATTGTATCGGTAGGAGCCAAGCAGGCTATCTGCAATGCGATAGAGACTCTCATCGGACCCGACGACGAGGTGATTATACCTACGCCTTCATGGGTTAGCTATGGTGAGATGGTACGCTTGGCAGAAGGGATGGTGGTGAATGTGCCTACTCGCCGGGAAGATGATTATTGCTTAACGCCCGAACAGTTACGTGACGCTATTACGTCGCGCACGAAGTTAGTGCTGCTCTGTTCGCCGAACAACCCTACGGGTTCGATATATTCTAAAACGAACTTAGATGAACTGGTTGCCGTATTACGCGAGTATCCGCAAATAGCGGTTCTGTCGGATGAGATCTATAGCGCCTTGACGTACGGTCAACCGGCTGTCACGCTGGCAGCGTATCCGGAGATGGCAGACCGACTTATTATCGTCAACGGCGTCAGCAAGGCTTATGCGATGACGGGCTATCGAATAGGGTGGTTACTGACGAAAGACAAGGCTTTTGTGGCAGCATGCACTCGCCTGCAGAGCCAACAGATTACCTGTGCTTCCGTACCGGCTCAGGCGGCCGCTGAGGCGGCATTGACTCTCCCGATGGATGAGTCAATCTTGGCTACTTTTGCTAAACGTCGCGAACTCATCATCCGTCTCGCGCAAGAGATACCCGGTTTCCGCTTCTCAGCACCGCAGGGCGCGTTCTATCTCTTCCCGGATGTGACTACTTACGGCACAGCAGATGAGGTCACCGAATATCTGCTCCGTGAAGCACACGTGGCGGTGGTCTCCGGCACAGCTTTCGGTTGCCCCGACTGCATCCGTCTCTCCTATGCTATCGCCGAAGAGCAGATCATCGAAGCCATGCGACGGATCAAAGTAGCAATAGAAAAATATAATTTTTGTTAATATTGAAAATTTTTGACTGATAAATAATTATGTGTGGCATCGTAGGATATATCGGCAAGCGCAAAGCGTATCCGATCTTGATTAAGGGACTTCATCGCCTCGAGTACCGCGGCTACGATAGTGCCGGCGTGGCACTCATCAATCCCGAGGGACAACTCAATATCTACAAGGCGAAAGGCAAAGTGGCGGAACTCGAGGCTTTCGCGGCCGACAAGGATACCGAAGGTACGATCGGCATCGCCCACACTCGATGGGCGACCCACGGCGAACCTAACACCGTCAATGCGCACCCGCATTACTCTGAATCGGAGCGCCTGGCCATCATCCACAACGGCATCATCGAGAACTATGCCGTGCTCAAGGCGGGTCTGACGAAGGAGGGCTATTCGTTCAAGTCGGAGACCGATACCGAAGTGCTGGTCCAGCTTGTAGAATATACCCAGGTCAACAAACATGTCGATCTGAAGACAGCCGTGCAACTGGCGCTGCAACAGGTCATCGGTGCGTATGCTATCGCTATCCTCGACAAGGAGCACCCCGACACGCTCATCGCTGCCCGCAAGGGCTCGCCGCTCGTCGTCGGCATCGGCGAAGACGAGTATTTTCTGGCCTCTGATGCTACGCCTATAGTCGAATATACCGACAAGGTCATCTATATCGACGACGAAGAAGTCGTTTGTCTGCAGGCAGGCAAAGAGGTGGATATCACCACTATCAACAATGTGACCAAGACCCCGGAGATCAAGCGTCTGGAGCTCTCCCTCAGCCAATTAGAGAAAGGCGGTTACCCGCATTTCATGCTCAAGGAGATCTTCGAGCAGCCGCGTACGCTCACCGACTCGATGCGTGGACGTGTCAATGTGCGCCAGGACAACATCGCCCTCTCCGGTTTCATCGACAATAAGGATCGTTTCCTCAACGCCAAGCGTATCATTATCACGGCTTGCGGCACCTCATGGCACGCCGGCCTCATCGCTATGTATGCCATCGAAGAGTTCGCGCAGATACCCGTCGAGGTGGAGTATTCCAGCGAGTTCCGTTACCGTAAGCCGGTTATCAACAAGGACGATGTCGTCATCGCCATCTCCCAGTCCGGTGAGACGGCCGACACCCTGGCTGCCATCCAACTGGCCAAGGAGAAAGGCGCGTTCATCTTCTCTATATGCAATGTCGTCGGTGCCTCTATACCGCGCGTCAGCGACAGCGGTTGCTATACCCACGTAGGCCCCGAGATTGGCGTGGCGTCCACCAAGGCTTTCACTGCCCAGGTGGTAGCCCTCACGATGCTCGCCCTCTGTATTGGACGCGAGAAAGCTAAAATGGCTCCCGTAACCGGTAACCCATCCCCCCTAACCGAAGAACAATTTGTCAGAATTGTTCGTGAATTAGGTCAGATACCCGATAAGATCCAGCGTGTCTTGGGGCAGAACAAGCGTATCGCTGACTTCGCCAAGACCTTTACTTACGCCCAGAACTTCATCTATCTCGGCCGTGGCTATAACTTCCCCGTGGCGATGGAGGGGGCTCTCAAACTCAAGGAGATATCCTATATCCACGCCGAGGGTTATCCGGCAGCGGAGATGAAGCACGGCCCGATAGCCCTTATCTCCCAGGAGATGCCTGTCGTTGTCGTTGCGCCGCATTGCGGCACCTACGAGAAAGTGGTAAGTAACATCCAGGAGATCAAGGCCCGCAAGGGTAGGGTGATCGCCGTGGTGACTGTTGGCGACAAACTGGTCAGCAAGATTGCCGACTATGTGATTGAGGTGCCCGAGACCGAGGAGTGTCTCACGCCGCTGCTCACGGTCGTACCCCTCCAGCTCCTCGCCTACCACATTGCCGTGGTCAAGGGCTGTGATGTCGACCAACCCCGCAATCTCGCCAAATCCGTCACGGTAGAATAAAAAGAACGCCTTCGGGCGTTTTTTTGTTCTATAAATCTTTAGTTATTATTTAGCTATTATTTGGTGACTATTTAGTGATATATTAGTAATTCTTTCGTTCTTCCCGACAAAATCGGCTCAAATTGGCTTTACACTTTCTATATTATATATTTATATATAATATACAACAAAACGCCGTTGTTTCATAAAAATAAATGTTCCAAATAATTTTTGATTTATTTGCACAAGTCAAAAATTTGTTGTACTTTTGCAAACGCAAACACAATTAATAACTCCGCCAATGAAAAAGGCCCTTTACATATTATGTTTCATAACGGCAGCAACGTGCCTGTTATCGTCTTGCATCAACCGCGTGGATTACACCTACGAAGATATTGTCGTCACCAGATACGACCGATGGGGACCGGAAATAGGAAAATTCGGTGTTTGGGCGTGGTCGCATTCTGATTACTACTGCAATAAAAGTGATAAAAAGAATGCTATCAAAGTCGCCGGTAGTCAGAATTATTACAGTGCCTGTCTTTTGATAGACAAGCAGACAAAGAAAGTGTGGATAATAAACGATGATTGCTACATTGAGCAGGAAAATGTAGATTATCAGCATTTTGAAGGAGATGTATATAACTCCTACACTCACACTAGTTCGTTTGACTGCAATCGGGATAGTTTGACGCAACAGTTTGAATGTTACGCTCTCTGCGGAACGGATGCTTATTGGGAAACAGAAAAGAAACAGACTGGGGAACAATTTCCGGACACTAAGATTAATGCGACATACAAAATGTCTTTGATGCGTTGGCTGGACGAACAACTCTGGCGCCTGCTATATAAATTATAAAACCGATAATTTTGGCATAATAGGAGGATTCTTAGGCGCGGCAATCGCACTCGCTATTATGCCCTATTTTACCAAACGGGCAAGAGCGCGCCATAACAAGAAAGAACACCAAGATCCCGAAACATACCCCCCCGGTGCTTCCTTCGTACTTGCGTTTAGGAAGATTCCGACCAAAAAAATCAGTCCAATTTGGCCAGATTAGCAGATTACCCGGAAACCCGATTTCTCTGATGCTCTGAACCGATGAGCCAAAAATGAAAAATTCCAAGCCAAAAATGACTCGGAATTTATGACCATTCGCGAGGTGGTTGAGAATTAGAGCATTATAGTATATAAATAACAACATCAACGGAACATCGTATAGCGTCTTAGAAGTGCGATTACCGGAAAAAACCGACCTTAATATTCTCTCAAGGAAGACTTTTTTACTTAAATCCTTGCACAAGTCAAAAATTTGTTGTACTTTTGCAAGCGCAAAAGTTTTGAATATGAAACATCTATTGTGCCATGCCCTTTTAGTGGCAACATTAACACTCGGGCTCTGCGCTTGCGACTCCAATGACCCGAATGGCCCGGGCCAGGAAGAAAAACTCTCCTACGTAGCCATCAACATCAACGACTCCACGCAGGACGCAGACATCCTCTTTGCGTGTAGCGATGGCAGTTATATGCTCTGTGACGTCAATAACGAGAACGGCTATGGCGTCATCTATCTTAACAGCTCGCCCAAGAAAGCGAAGGAAGAAGGTATATTCATCTTCATCGACTCCACCGGTACACCGGCCTACGTGAAGACAAAGGAAGGGGAGATTGTATTCAATAATGCCAACGACCTTTCCTGTAACATGGCTTGTCGCAACAATGCCGGTGAAACCACTTATTTCTGGGAGGCGCAGCTCTTCGAGACCTCAGTCACCGCCTATGGTCCCAATAGGATAAAGGCCAACTGGTCCGATGCAGCAACTTCCCCGTTGCGAAAATGGTGGGACGAGGTGCATAATTTCGACTGGACTTGGGACGAACATCAACGCCGCGCTATCCTGCCGTACCTGGCAAAGGTAACGGCTTTTGGAATGATGGCTGCAGGCATCTGGCTGGACCCCAAAGAGGCGGTTGGTGGCGTCATTACTTTGTACGAAGAGGCCGCGAAATCGGGATTGCTTCCGGATGACGGAGTGATTTATTGCGAGGCTTACGAACTCGGCAAGACAGCCCTTGACGCCAATGACGTCAGGAAAATATGGAAATCAGACAACTTTAAGTTCGAAGCCGGCAAGTTCAGTTTAGGACTCTGGGCTGGGTTGCTCAATCAATTTGCCGATGAGTGGCTGGAGCATGTAGGGGATTACAAAGAGCAGACAGACGCTTATTTCTCCAATCCTGCCGCACGAATCGTGCTTAACAAGTACGTGGTAGAAATGGACCATAAGGGTGGCTACGAAGGGATAAACGTGAGCGCTTATGGCGATTGGGAGGTGCTTGATTATAAGAGCGACTGGTGCTTTGTGAGCAAAGACAATCAAGATCCCAGTTTGCTCGACGTAAAGGTATATAAAAACGAAGATGACGAGGACCGCACGTGCAACGTCATCCTGCGTTTGCTCTCTGCCAACGGACCGTCTACGACGCTTACCATCCGTCAAGCGGCCCTGAAACTCGAGGTATCGGAAACGGATCTCCTCTTTGAGTCGAAATCCGATTCAAAGAAGATTAAGATCGAAGTCGGCGCACAGGTGAAGTCGTGGAGTGTAGTCGATAAACCCGACTGGTTGGATGCCGACGAGTCGCGTTTCTCGCTCACCCTCTCCGTCAACCCGAAACACTATCCTTCTAGCGAACAGTCAGGCGTCGTGCTACTCAAAGCCTACCTGAACGATGGCTCCACGCTCACCCGCACCATTAACGTCCGCATCGTGCCTATTCCGGAAGGTTCGAGTAAATGGGATAACACCCGTTGGATCTTCTCCGGACCGTTTGTGTTCAACGATGGCTCTGGCGGGACTCTGGGAATGGAATTGGTAGTGAATAGTGTATCCGCACATTCTGCGACCATGACCATAATGAACACTCCGAATATCCCTTGTGAAGTGTATGAAGACTCCTCGCATCAACTGAAAGGAACGTTTGCTATACCTGACGCCGGGGTGTCCGGCTCTTTCACCGTCACGCGTAACGAAAATTCGGCAACTTGTACGATCACGATCAAGGTGCCGGATGGAGGAGTAGGAACGGGCGTGCTCGTTGGAACATTGCAGTAATAGATTGTATCATGATAAAAGTTGCTATTTTAGGTTACGGCAATATTGGCCGTGCCGCTGAAGAAGCCATCAAGGCTGCGCCGGACATGGAATTGGCCGGTATCTATCATCATAATGACTGTCTGGACTGCCTAAACGCAGATGTTGTCCTTCTATCTACTCCCACGCGCGAAGTGCCTAAGTTCGCTGCTGTGCTGGCTGCAAAAGGTATTTGCACCGTTGATAGTTTTGACATCCACGGCCAGATAAGCACTCTGCGTGCGCAACTCAACCCTGTTTGCGAGGCGAACAAGACCGTCAGCATCATCTCCGCAGGTTGGGATCCGGGCAGCGACAGCGTAGTACGTGCCTTGCTCATGGCGATGGCCCCGAAAGGTATTACATACACCAATTTCGGCCCGGGACGCTCAATGGGCCACTCCGTGGCAGCAAAGGCTATCAAAGGCGTGAAAAATGCCCTCTCGATGACGATTCCTCTGGGCACGGGCGTGCATCGTCGGATGGTGTATATCGAGTTGGAAGAAGGAGTCGACTTCAAGACGGTGGAGGCCGCTATCCTCGCGGATGACTATTTTGCACACGATGAGACCCACGTCATTCCCGTCGAGAGCGTCGATGCGCTCAACAACGTGGCGCATGGCGTTAACCTCGTGCGCAGCGGCGTGAGCGGCGAGACCCACAATCAGCGTTTTGAGTTCAACATGACGATCAACAATCCCGCCCTGACGGGTCAGGTGATGGTCAGCTGCGCCCGCGCCGCTTTCCGTATGCGTCAGCATGGCGAATATGGTGCCAAGACGATGATCGAACTCCGCCCGATAGACCTCCTGCCGGGAACAAACGAGGAAAATATCAAAGCATTAGTATAAAAAGCCCCTCCTTTTAGGGAGGGGTTGGGGTAGGCTCTCAGTGTTCACGTAGTGAACCGCTGCGGTACGCTTGCAAGAGTTGTTCGAGACTGTTTATCTGCTCGAGCAGCTCTTTTCCTTTGTCGGTGTCGCATATGCGCATGCGCTGGCCGCTGAAGTCTTGCAGCAGATTACGGCTGTGGATGTCGCTGCCGGAGATGACGGCTTGCTCGCGACTCTCGAACGAATCGTGCTCCACCAGTTGGATGCCGTGGCTGTTGTAGATGAGCGTGTAGCCGGCTATTCCGGTCTTCTCCTGATAGGGTTTGCTGAAGCCGCCGTCTATCACAAAACGCTTGCCGTTGGCACGTATCGGAGTTTCGCCTTTTATAGTGCGAACAGGCACATGGCCATTCACAATACGTCCCGTCGCAGGGTTGAGGCCGAATTCTTTAAGAATATCTGCGCACACTTTTTCGTCGTCTGCCAGGGTGAAATAGGCCCCTTTGGCTTCGTGTTGCACGGCCTTGTCAGCGATGAAGTAGCGCTCAAAAGTGGTCATCTTGTCTTTGTTGTAGAGCGGCGAGAATTCGCCTTCCCAGAGATAGAGCATATAGTCCAGCGCATCCTGTTTGGCCTTTCCTTCGCCGTAGTACGCCTGACGGACTATAGTGTCCGTGCGGTCCATCAGTGCCTTGCCGCTCACGCGCTCGCCGCATACATCGGCTTCGGTGAAGCGTCCGTCCGCATCCAGTGGGATAGCGGCGTGGTAGAGTAGGAAGCCGTTGCGTACCAGATAGAGCGAGCCGTGCTCATAGAGCATCTTCAGGTGGCGTTGCATCTTCTCGCTCTTGCGGAACGAGCGTGCCAACTGGAGCATGAGGTCGCTCTCCTCCTGACTTAACTCATATGGATGTTGCGGATCGATGGTCGGCAGGTGAGTGTCGAGCAGCGGATAGGTGGTGCCGTCCAGTGTGATAGTGCCTTGCGCGTAGTCTATCTTGTCGAGCAGCGCGCGGTGGTTCATATGCCATTCGGGATGACGCTGTACGGTCTGCCCTTCCAGTTTGAATTGGATGATAGAGATGGCTTTGTGCATCTTGGCCATCAGTTGTGCCGAGCGCGTCAGACGCGGGTTGTTGTCGAAGTCTTTGGTCTGCCAGAGGGTGCAGGGATCGTCTCCATAGACGGTCATGGCGAAGTTGGCCAGCGGCAGCAGGTTGATGCCGTACCCCTCTTCGAGCGTCTCTATGTTGGCGTAGCGGATGCTCACGCGCAGCACGGTGGCCATCAGGGCTTGGTTGCCTGCCATCGCACCCATCCATTCGATGTCGTGGTTGCCCCATTGGATGTCGTAGTCGCGTACCGTCGAGAGTACGTCGAGTATCTTGCTTGCTCCGGGACCGCGGTCGAAGATGTCACCCACGACATGCAACGTGTCGATTGTCAGGCCGTGTATCAGGTAACTGATGGCTATCAGCAGTTGGTCGGCACAGCCGGTCTCCATGATGGCTTCGATGATGGCGTTGTAGTAGGTCTGCCGGTCGTGTTGCTCCAGATTCGACTCGTGCAGCAACTCGCCGATGATATATGCATAGTCTTTTGGCAGCAGTTTGTGTACTTTCGAACGGCTGTATTTGATTGTCACGGCGCGTGCTATCTCCACCACCTGGTGCAGACGGCGGCGGTACCACTCGTACAGCGTCGGCAGGTTTGATAGCTGCGAGTTGATGCGGAACAGTCCGTCCACAGGCTCGCCGGCATAGAAGCGTTTCACGAGCTCCAGACGCTCGTCGGGGTAGTAGATCAGGGCGCAGAGCGCGCGTTTCTCTTCTTCAGAGAGGGTGTCTCCATATACCTCGTCCACTTTCTTGCGTACCACGCCGGAGGCGTTTTTGATCATATGGATGAACGCCAGCGACTCGCCGTGCAGGTCGCTCACGAAATGCTCGGTGCCTTTCGGCAGCGAGAGGATGGCGCGCAGGTTGATCAGCTCGGTGATGACGCGCTGCGCGTTCGGAAATTTCTCACTCAGTAAACGTAAATAACGATCGTCTGTCATAGTATCCAATCTTTGCGTGTGCAAAGATACAGCTTTTTTTTTAATTACGCAAACCTATAACGAAAAAAATCGAAAAAATGCGCGCGCGCTTGCGTATGTCATTTTTTTGTTGTATCTTTGCAGCCGATTTGTGTAGGAACAAAAAAATCATTATATACTATGAGTACAGCTGCCAAAGTAATCACCTGGAGTACGGTCATCATCGCTGCCTTGGTGTTGTCCGGATTTATCTTCTTTAAGTTCTGCTTCGTCTATGCCGAGGGCGTCAACGAGGGAGACATCAACTATTTCCAGAGAGAGGGCTATATCTTCAAGACCTACGAGGGCAAGATGATCCAGACCGGTCTGAAGTCCGTCAAGGGTGTCCAGGGTTCTATCCAGTCCAACGAGTTCAAGTTCTCGGTGGAGAAAGAGAGCGTGGCACGTCAGCTCAACGAGGGTACCAACACCGGCGTAAAGCTCCATTGGAAACGCTATCTCGGTACGCTCCCTTGGCGTGGCAACAGCCCGTATATCGTGGACTCCGTCTATGTGGCAAAATAGTAACAACAGCGTAGGAAAATCTAATATTTTTGCAGAGTTATGATGCAAGAAGAACAATACAACTTCGTTAAGATGTACGAGCGCTCGTTCCGCGAGAACTGGGAGCTACCTGCCGTGAGCGATTACGGTACGGATGTCACCTTAACCTACGGCCAGTTGGCCATCAACATCGCCAAACTGCATATCCTCTTCGAGGAATGCAAGGTCAAACCCAATGACAAGATTGCCCTGATGGGCCGCAACAACAGCAACTGGGTGGCTGTCTATCTGGCTGCTGTCACCTATGGCGCCATCATCGTGCCTATCCTGCAGGATTTCCATGCCAACGATGCCATTCACATCATCAACCATTCAGGCTCCAAGCTGCTCTTCATCAGCAATCTCAACTGGGAGGGTATTGACCTCGACCAGATACCGGCTGTGAAGGCGGTGGTTAGCCTCAACGACTGGCATCCTATCTCGCTGGCGCTCGATCCCAAGCGTATCAACTACGAGCGCGTCACGGCTCTCTTCAAGGAGCGCTATCCCGAGGGATATTGGGCCAAGGATGTGCATTATGCCGATCGTCCCAACAGCGAGATAGCCAGCATCAACTATACCAGCGGTACCACCGGCTTCAGCAAGGGTGTTATCACCCCCCTTAATGCGCTGGCCGGCAATGTGCGTTATGGTTTGGAGGCGGGCCTGACCTTCAAGGGTGCACGCCACGTTACCTTCCTGCCGCTGGCGCACGCCTATGGATGCGCGTTCGACTTCCTCTGCTGTCTGGCAGCAGGTGGTCATACCTATCTGGTGGGACGTACCCCCTCGCCGAAGATCCTGCTCAACGCTTTTGCGGAGGTGAAGCCTACCGTCATCCTCTCCGTGCCTCTGATTCTGGAGAAGATATACAAGAAGATGATCGTGCCGCAGATACAGAAGCCGCCTGTATCGTGGGTGCTCAAGGTGCCCTTCCTCGACGAGGTGGTCTGCAGCAAGATCCGCGAACAGCTCGTTCAGGCTTTCGGTGGCGAGTTCCGTCAGATGATCATTGGCGGTGCACCGCTCAACCCCGAGGTGGAGGCTTTCCTCACGCGTATCAAATTCCCGATGTCGGTGGGCTACGGCATGACCGAGTGCGCACCGCTCATCTGCTTTACGCCTTACGACGAGGGTAGCAAGCTCAACTCCTGCGGACGTCCGCTCACGGGCATCATGGAGGTGAAGATACTCGATCCCAACGAGGATGGCATCGGCGAGATTGTCGTTCGCGGCGAGAACACCATGCTCGGTTACTATAAGAATCCGACGGCTACCAAGGAGAGCTTCACCAAGGACGGCTGGCTTCGTACCGGCGATCTTGGATTGATTGACGAAGATGGTTTCCTCTATATCAAAGGACGCTGCAAGACGATGCTGCTCGGCCCCTCCGGACAGAACATCTACCCCGAGGAGATTGAGGCGAAGATCAACAACATGCCTTACGTACTCGAGTCGCTCGTGCTGCAGCAGGAGGACAACCGACTGGTGGCGCTCATCTGTCCCGACTACAACGAGATAGATGCCGACGGACTGACGCGCGAGCAGGTGGACGAGCAGATGGAGGAAGCACGCAAGCAGGTCAACTCCGAGTTGGCTGCCTACGAACAGGTGGCGCTTATCAAGCTCTATCCGCATGAGTTTGAGAAGACACCGAAGAAATCCATCAAGCGCTTCCTCTATACGAACATGGTATAATAGCCGTCAGCGCGATATGAATCTGTGTATTGACCAGGGAAATAGCCGTACCAAGGTGGGCCTGATGACGGACGACGGACGGATGATCAACAATTTCGTCTACAAGTCGTTCTCCTCAGCCGACGTGGAGCGCCTGTTCGACCTCTACGAGATCACAGATTCCATCATCAGCTCGGTCATCAACATCGAACCGGCTGTCGTTAATACCCTGACGCGTCGCTCGCAGCACTTTGTGCTCTTCGACCATCAGACACCTGTGCCTATCCGCAACGGCTACAGCACGCCCGAAACGCTTGGACAGGACCGACTGGCCGCTGCTGTGGGAGCGCAGAGCCTCTGTCCGAACGAGAACTTGCTCATCATCGATGCCGGTTCGGCCATTACTTACGACTTCGTGTCGGCGGAGGGTGAGTACTTAGGCGGTAACATCGCGCCGGGACTCAAGATGCGCTTCACGATGTTGCAGCGCATGACCAAGAAACTGCCGCTCGTGGAGGTGGAGGAGAAAGAACTGATCCCGCTCTTCGGCAAGAACACACGCGATGCCATCGCGGCCGGTGTCATCCGAGGTGTGGCCTACGAGGCAAAGGGGTATATGCGGACGCTGCGCGAACGCATGCCGCATGTCCAGACCTTCCTGACAGGAGGTAACGCACCCTTTATACTCAACAACGTGCGCATGGAGATGCATTACGAGAAGCACCTGGTGCTCATCGGACTGAATAAGATACTAAGCTACAATAAATTAAAAAATGAAAATTGAAAGGAATATATATCGAATAATTGGGCTGTGGATGGTGCTCCTTTCGCCATTCACTTTTCTCCTTTCTCCTTTGTCGGCGCAGAACATGACCTGTTCACCCTTCTCGCGCTACGCCTACGGCGATATCAACGAGAATATACCGGCTTCCTATCGTGCCATGGGTGGAGTAGGCTATGGTATGCGTAGCAATCGGGTGATATGTGCGGCGCAGCCGGCTTCCTATACCGCCTGCGACACGCTTACCTTCATGATGGACGTGGCCGCCAGCGTCAGTTGGAGTCGCTACGAGGACGCTAATGGCATGCGCAATCGCGCCAACGGTAACTTGGAGTACGTGACCATACAAGTACCTATCTGGAAGCAGTGGATTGCTGCTTCGGTGGGTCTGTTGCCTTATAGCTCGGTGGGCTACGACATCGCCATTGCCGACTCGCTCAAATCCGACTACCACTATACGAAGACCTATTACGGTGACGGTAACATCAGCGAGATATACGGAGGTCTGAGTTTTAATATATGCAATTGGGCCGCTGTCGGTGCCAACGTCTATTATATGTGGGGTACGCTCCAGCGCATGCGTACGCTGTCGTTCGACGAGGCGGGGCTTACGCCTACAATCCAGGATGAGGTACTCTCCGTCAGCAGTGTGCGTGTACGCACTGGTGCACAGTTCTTCCATACATGGGGCAAGCATTCGGTGGTGGCCGGCGCTGTGCTGGAGAACAAGATGAATCTGCATAGCACTTACTTGGTCATTGAGACGCAGAGCGAGGATAGTATTCCTGTTTACGAAGGTCTGTTCCAGACGCCATGGATGTGCGGTGTGGGTGTCAGCTACACTTGGGCAAACCGACTGACGGTTGGCTTCGACTACGAGCGACAGTTCATGGCTTCGGCCCTGTTCAACGGAATGGCAGGCCACTATAGCGACCTGCAGGACCGCAATCGTATGGCACTCGGTATCGAATATCGCCACAATCCGACGGGACGTCGTTATGCTGATCGTATGCTATGGCGTGCCGGCTTGAGCCTCCAGGATGAGTATCTGGCTTCCGTAGGCGCGATGAAGCTCTCCGCTTCGGTGGGTATAGGCTTTCCGCTTCACTCCGTGGGAACCGTGGTCAATACTACCTTCGAGTACTCGCGCCGAGGCAGCAATACTGGCTTGGTGGACAACCAGTTGCGCTTCACGCTCGGCATCGCTATCGCTGAGAACTGGTTCTTCAAACGCAAGCTCTAACAGCGTTTGGCATAGTATTTGAAAGAGAGAAACCAACAACTGTAAAACAGAACACAAATAAATACATTACGATTATGAAATTCAGAACATTAGTTGTATTGGCCCTGGCAGCTGCCGTACCGGCGCTGGCTTGTGCAAAGAAACCTAAGAAAGTAGAGACTGAGGCTCCGGCCGAGGCTCAGGCTGTTGTAGAAGAAGAACCGACTATCACCGAGGAGTGTATGGTCAACATTTCGCTCTTCAACGAGTCGGTAAAGAACAAGATGTTCGCTGATGCCTATGGCCCTTGGTGGGAGGTGTATACTACTTGCCCGAACGCCAACAAGGCGATCTACAGCCAGGGAGCGAAGATTGTGGAGGCATTGTTTAAGAACTCCTCCGACCCCGTGGAGCGCGAGCGTCTGGCTAACCTTGCCGTAGATATGCAGGACAAGCGTATCAAGTATTTCGGCAAGACGGATCCCAAGTACCCCACCGAGTATATATGGGGGGAGAAGGGTCTGGCTTACGTGGAGTATTTCGGAGATACCAAACTCAACGAGGCACACGAGTGCCTGCAGAAGTCCGTTGCTGCCCTGGGCGAGAAGAGCAAGATCCAGGTACTGGTGAAGTTGGTGGATGTGTCCTACGCTCTCTACAAGCAGAATCCTGACAAGCTGGCTGAGCAGTTCATCGCTGATTATGAGATGGCTAGCACCCACCTGGGCACTCTGGCCGCTGACGCCAGCAACAAGAACGCCGAGGTAGCCGGCAAGCAGAAGGACTACGTGGATAATATCTTCGCCATCTCCGGCGCAGCCGACTGCTCGAAGTTGGATGAGATCTACGCCGCTGTGGTTCAGGAGAACATCGGCAACTTGGATATGTTGCAGAAGATTGCTAAGCTCTACAAGCGCGTACGTTGCACCGAGAGTGATGTCTATTTCGCAGCCTGCGAATCGGCACACAAGCTGCAACCCACCCAGGAGTCTGCTGCCGGATGTGCATCGATGGCCGCCAAGAAGGGCGACTACGAGCAGGCTATTGCCTACTACGACCAGGCTATCAAGTTTGCTATGGTGGAGGACGAGCTGGAGGACGTAGCTGACTACCAGTACAATGCAGCCGTTTACTGCTTCGCCAACCTCAAACGCTACCCGGATGCACGTAAGTATGCTCAGGCATCTATTCAGACGCTGCAGGGTCTGGGTATCAACAAGGGTCAGGGCCGTTGCTACATCATCATCGGCATGGCTTATGCTGCCAGCCGTCCGTACGGCAACGATGCTAAGGGCGCTATCCTCAACAAGACCGTTTATTGGGTAGCAGTGGATAAGTTTGTCAAGGCAAAACAAGTGGATCCGTCGGTTGAGGCTACCGCCAACGAGTACATCTCGTCCTACAGCCGCTATTATCCGACCAAAGAGGAGCGCTTCGACCTGCCGAACGAGTTCAGTGGCTCCACCTTCACCGTTGGCGGATGGATCGGAGAAACGACTTCTATTCGTTAAACCTTGCAGACAATTCATCTACATATCTCTATAGGGTTCATAGCGAGCACATTCGTGTGGCTCGCTATGACTTTCTCTGCTTGTGGTAGAGGTGTCGATACGGAGAACCGTTATGTCTTAGAACGTCAGGCGATGCCCATGATGACTACCGATTCGGTCAGTACACTCATCTCCGACTCCGGCATCACCCGTTATCGCATCGTGGCGGCGGAGTGGTTGGTGTACGACAAGACCGAACCGCCATACCAGGAGTTCCCCTCCGGTGTCTATCTGGAGCAGTTTGACGAAGCGCTGCAGGTTCAGGCTTCGCTCAAGGCCGACTATGCCTACTACAACGAGACCGAGCAAGTGTGGACGCTGCGGGGCAACGTGCATTCGCTCAACCGTAAGGGAGAGCAGTTTGATACACCCGAACTGATTTGGGAGCAGAAGGAACACCGCGTTTGGTCAGACTCCGTCATCCATATTACGCGAGAGACGAGTATCATCCACGGCATCGGGTTTGAGTCCAACGAAGAGATGAGCAAATATACGATCTTACACCCTACGGGAGTATTCCCTATAAATGAAGAAGAGTAAATCATAAATCTAAAATTTGAAATCATAAATCACGTATGTTACTAAGTAACAAAACTGCTATTATCACCGGCGCAGCTCGTGGTATAGGCAAACAAATAGCACTGGCTTTTGCTCGCGAAGGCGCTAATATTGCCTTCACCGATCTGGAACTGAACGAAGCTGCCGAGGAGACTCGCAACGAGATTGCCGCCCTGGGTGTCAAGGTGCAGTTCTATGCAAGCAATGCAGCTGATTTCGAATCCGCCCATCAGGTGGTGGAACAAGTGCAGCAGGAGTTCGGCACCGTAGATATTCTGGTCAACAACGCCGGCATTACGCGTGACACGTTGCTCATGCGTATGACCGAACAGCAGTGGGATCAGGTGATCCAGGTCAACCTCAAGTCCGCATTCAATTTCACCCATGCTGTCACACCTGTAATGATGCGTCAGCGTAGCGGTTCGATCATCTCGCTCAGTTCCGTTGTCGGCATCAACGGTAATGCCGGACAGGCCAACTACGCCGCCTCCAAGGCGGGTATCATCGCCCTCACCAAGTCGGTGGCCAAAGAGCTGGGAAGCCGCGGCGTACGCGCCAACGCCATCGCCCCGGGCTTCATCCTGACTGATATGACCAAGGCGCTGAGCGAAGAGACGCTCAAGCAGTTCGTCACGATGATTCCTATGCGTCGAGGCGGCGAACCCGAAGAGGTGGCCAAAGTGGCACTCTTCCTTGCCAGCGACCTCAGCTCATACGTCTCCGGACAAGTGATTCAGGTCAACGGAGCCATGGCATAACTTCATGCTCTCTCCATAAAAATCCCGCACTCCAACGAGCGCGGGATTTTCTATATTCTTTTATCTTTCACCTTTCCATTTTTTTCACTTCTCGTAGATCTTGAAGCTCCATGGCTTGAGGGTGAAGGTCTGCTTGGTCTGCAGGATATGTTTCTCGCCACAGAGGCAGCGATAGCGTCCTTCATATCCTACTAGGTCCACTTGCACCGTCTGCTCCTCGCCACTCATATTCATGACGGCAATGATGGTGTTGTTGTGCCAGCGACCCTCTTTATGGCGTACGCACGCGAAGATCTTGTCGTTGTCGGTCTTGAGACGCAGCATCGGTGCGCCGGCCTCAGGGCTGAACAGCGCTTTGTTGCGCTCACGCAGGTCGTTCAGTTGCTTGTAGAGTGCTGCTTCCGAACTCTCTTCGTCTATATCGATCATGTCTTTCTCAAAGAAAGCCAGACGGTGGTGGTTACCGCTCAACTGACCGGTGTAGATCATCGGCATTCCCGGCACTACATAGCAGAAGGCTTGGAACAGAGGCACTGCCGCACCCATGCGTTCCTGCTCGGTGCCGTTCCAGCTGTTCTCGTCATGGTTGGAGATGAAGTTCATGCGGATAGCCTCGGGACGGATGGTCGAGTCAGCCTTGGCGAAGTTAGCCCACAGGTCTTCTACACCCATTTCTCCTTGTGCTACTTTGTTCATGGCATGATGCAGACTCCAGCCATAGTACATGTCAAAGGCGGTCTCGGTCAGCTCTTGTGCTTTGTCCTCGTCCTCTGCCAGAGTGAACATGTCGGGGTGCGTCTGACGCAAGTCGGCCATCGCCCAGTTCCAGAAGTCGGTGGGTACTTCGCCGGCTACGTCGCAACGGAAACCGTCAATACCTATCGAGTCCATCCACCAGTGCATAGCCTTGAGCATCTCTTGGCGCATGTCTTGGTTCTCGTAGTTGAGTTTGCTGATGTCGGTCCAGTCATATTGTACCATCAGGTTACCAAGACTGTCGCGGTAGTACCACCCGTCGTTCTTGGTCCACTCGCTGTCCGGCGCAGTGTGGTTGGCTACCCAGTCCAGAATGACCTTGAAGCCAAGTTTGTGAGCCTCGTTGAGGAAATGCTCGAAGTCTGCACGCGTACCAAACTCAGGATTGATGGCGCAGTAGTCGATGATGGAGTAGTAACTACCCAGCGAACCCTTGCGGGTAATCACGCCGATCGGTTGGCACGGCATCACCCAGATGATGTCAATGCCGTTCTCCTTGAGCGTCGGCAGCAATGCCTCCGCTGCTTGGAACGTACCTTCCTCCGTGGCTTGACGGGTGTTGAGTTCATAGATGGTGGCATCGTACGCCCATTTGGGGTGACGAAGTTCCACTTTCTCGGCGCAACTAGCCATACACAGGCTGGCCAGCGCAATCAAAAGGGTCTTTTTCATTCTTCGGAGATATTATAAGTTAGTTCATTGCGGTTGATGGTTACCACTACGGCTTTACCCAGATAGACACGTTTGTAGCTGATTTCGTCAGGAGTGTTCTCCATTACGATCATGTCGCCGTAGAGCAGCGGCATCGAGTGACGACGCATAGCGGTCAGTTCCGCTACTTTTGCGCGCATCGCTTGTTCCTGCTCGTTCAGATTGTCAAAGCGCATCATGTGACGGTTGTCCGGATCGTTGCCGCCCACCTCGCCATATTCGTCGCCCTGGTAGATACAGGGTACGCCGGGCAGTGTCAGGTTGATCACCTCCAGCAGCAGTGCACGCTTGTAGGCGGTCTCTGCATCACCGATACCTACTTCCTGCGTCCAGCCCTCTTCCTTGCCCTGACTGTGGATGTCAATAGCGCCGCCGGCGATAGAGGCAAAACGTATCTGGTCGTGGTTGCCGCTGATATTACCCATGGTGTGGTGAGCACCATAGGTGGCCAGTGAGGTCAGCTCGTTGTTGAGTATCTGGTCCATGCCCGTCAGTCCGCATAGCGCTTCGCGCGTCGTGAAATAGACATTGAAGTCAAATTGTGCGTTCAGCATACCTGTCTTCACGTAGCTGCCGATCAGCTCTGGGCTGCCGTAGGTCTCGCCGATCATCCAGATCGCGCGTCCCGGCCAGCGTGTGGCAATCTTCTGTCCCAGCATACGCCAGTAACCCTCGGGGATATGCTTGCAGGCATCGTGACGGAAGCCGTCCAACTCATAGTTGGCCAACCAGTAGAGCGCACTGTCGCTCATCTGCTCGCAGACTTCTTCCCGCTCCAGGTCCAGGGTGGGGATGTGCTTGTCAAACCAGGTAGTCAGGCGCGCTTCGTCCCAGAGCTCAAAGTTACGACGGCCATCCGGCAGGATAGAATCCGTGTGCCAGTCGGGGTGCTCTTGCAGCGTCGGCGAGTTGATATGCATATGATTGGCAACATAGTCGAGCACCACGTTTATCCCGTGCGCGTGCGCGCTATCTAATAAGGTCTTCAGCTCGTCCGGTGTACCGAAGCGGGTGTCCAACTGCGTAGCGTAGATGGGCCAGTAGCCGTGGTAGCCGCTGAACTTGGTGTAGGTCTTCGTGCTGTCGTATTTATTGCCGGTCTGGAAGACGTAGCAGCCCCACGCATCCCAGGGGTTCTGCGTGATCGGACTGATCCAGAGGGTGTTCACACCCAGACGATCGAAATAGCCTTCGCTGATCATCTTGGTCACGCCGGCTAGGTCGCCGCCTTGGTAATCCACTATATCCAGCACTTCTTGACTGTTCATCTTCCAGTCGTTGGCCTCGTTGCCGTTGTAGAAACGGTCTACCATCAGCGAGTAGAGCACTTGGGCCTGCGGATCATGACGGTTCAGCTGCTCTGTACTGGTCACTACCTGACCGTTCTGAAGAGGAAGCAGCAGGTCGTTGTAGAGGTAGCGCTCATCCTCTGCAAACACGCGCAGGTAGGCGCGGCCCTCATTGCATCGCTTCACCTCCTCGCTCTCCGCCAATCGGAGTAGCCACGTACCGTCTTCCGCCTGTTCCCAGCAGCTCTGCGGCAGGGGCATGTTCTGTACGTAAGCCACCAACGTTGGGTTGGCTACCGTCTCGCAGAAACCTACGCGCAACGTGCCGTCTTCATAGGCAAGTGACACGAGCGACTGACGCACCGGCTTGGCCGGCAGCACAACGATAGAGAATGCGGCATGACGGTTGTAGAAATTCAGTGCATGGATGGAGTGGTCACGATTGATGATATCCATCTCGCGTACCACGCGTTTAGTACCTGTCAGGTTGATACAGTCGAGTTGATCGCTGCCCATCCAGTGCAGCCCACGCCAGAGCGAGGTGTCTCCGTACAGCGCCGGCACATAGTCTGTCATTACTATATGGGTGGTGTCTGCCTGCATACGCACGGGCATGATAGGATCGGCCACCGCCAGTCGCTCTGCAACGACATTACGTTGACAACTCACCGCCATCATCGCGGTCATCAGCAAAAAGAAAAGGGATTTTTTCATAGTATCACACAATTTTGCGTGGCACTAGGTTGTTCCCGTTTAGCGGGAAAAACCGCTACGGGGAAAAGGGCCTAATGCTTTTGCGACCGCAAAAGTACATAAAAAAAATGATATATGCAAGAGTCTGACCCCTTTTGTGAATTTTTTTTTGTTTTTTGTCTTTTGATCCATCAACACACGTTAGTGTAATCGTGCTTAGTTATGAACACAAAATTATGTGTGAATTTGTTATAGGTGTGAATTATTGCGTCAACAAATTCAGTAAAACCTCAACAATTTTAGGACAATTTCGTTCACAATTCACTCCATTCACACAAAAATATGTGTTCAGAAAACAGCCATAATAATATAATATAATAATATATATATTATTTATTATTTATTATGACCAAAACCGACAACAGACAAAAATGCGTGAATGTGGTGAATTATGTGATTTTTTTATTTTTTTGCGAAAAAATTTGGAAAAAGTAAAATGTTCATCGTATCTTTGCATCAGATTTGAAAAACGAGAGTGATCGGTCCATTATGCTTCCATTATCGGTCCATTATCGATCCATTATGCTCCCTAAAAACCCCTCATTACTAGATAAAATGAATCTTCTACAATTCCACTACTTCGCCGTGGTCGGGGACGGAGACGTGGGAGAAGCCGGCATCTTCGAGGTGGGATTTGTAGGCTTCGGCGGCGGTGAGATCGCCATGAACGACAAAGACACGCTGCACCTGGTTGACCATCAGACTGCGTTGGAAATAGTCAATCATCTCCTTATAATCGCCGTGACCGGAGAAGCCTTCAATCTTGGTTATCTGCGCCTTGATGCGATGATCCATACCGAAGATGGATATCCATAGGAGACCGGGTTGCTGGATACGTGCGCCGAGCGTGGAAGGTTCGCAATAGCCGACGATGAGGATGGTGCATCGCGGATCGGAGATATGGTTCGCCACATGGTGCTTGATACGTCCTGCCTCCAACATGCCCGAAGCGGAGATGATGATGCAGGGTTCGTCCTTATGGTTGAGCGCCTTGGATTCGCTGATGTCGGTGATGTAGCGCAACGTATTAAATCCGAAGGGATCGGGATCGAACTGCATGGTGTCGCGCACCTCGTCGGACAGTTCCTCCGGGTACATGCGGAAGATCTGGGTGGCATTGGTGGACATGGGCGAATCGACATAGACGGGTATCTGCGGCAGACGTCCGTCATTATAGAGCTGATTGAGCACATAAACGATCTC
>Ga0310690_10002615_pt1 | contig 28992 bp, 41 predicted proteins | sample AusTroGonzalo_MG_2_FD_207661 | JGI IMG/M metagenome (GOLD analysis project Ga0310690, IMG submission 207661) | Bovine rumen microbial communities from tropical cattle in Woodstock, Queensland, Australia - Gonzalo_04 (v2) (version 2) | ecosystem: Host-associated > Mammals > Digestive system >...
CAGACTTTGTTAGGTATAGTTTAACCATGTGTAACGGTGATACTAAAAAGCAGGGGGATCTTTTAACTCGCTTGGCATCTCGGTTAAAATCACCCTACCATATCGGCGGTGTTATTGAGGATTATATCTATTATATCCCTCACGACTATATGAAGATCCGTAAAAAGGGTAAATATTACACGGCTGACGGAGCCATGGTTAATGGGGCTTGGGTAAAAGAGGCTATTGATACAACCTTAAAGACCGTTTCCTACTATGGCTTAGAGAGTATGCTTTTCGTCAGCACTGGTCCTATGATCGAGATGCTGACATATCTGAACTATATGCTTTCTACAAAGTCCACTAAGGGATCCTCGACATTAAGGCATTTTACATCTATCTATGTGCCTAATTCTGAAACCCCGGAACTTCGCAAGGAAAGACATTTTGGAAACATCAAGATACTTTCCGAAAAGAAACCTAAGGCTATTACGGCTCAGAATATCCAGCGGATCTATACAACGGCAGTTTGGCAGAGAAGGAGCCATGTCAGGCACTTGGCATCAGGCAAGGTTGTTCCGGTTAAATCTGCGGTCTGTAAAAGGCATAATCTTGATGACGGAGCCACCCCACAAGTTATTTATAAGGCATAATTCATATTAACCTTTAATATAAATGTAATAACCTTAAAAATAATATCTTATAAAGGAGATTAGTAATATGGGTGCCGGTGCCGGTTGTACTATTGAAGTTAAAGACTGTATAGTTAAGAGTGTTAATGGTTTTGATTTACCGGGTGCTACACTAAATGTAGGTGAGTGGAACGATTCATTAACTCTGGACTGTAATGTAAGTATTGAGGGTACAATAAATGTATCTTCTTACTATGACGGTACTGGGGATATTGAAGAAGTTGCTATGACTGTAAATCAAGTAACCATTTATCTCGGTATTGGTAGGAACTATAATAATGAAATTTTTACTGCCGAGGCTATTAGCAGATTTGAAACTCAGTTTGGTCGAGATATTGACGAACTCTATGAAGAACTTTTGCCTATTATTACTGTTGATGACATTTCTCCTGCGTTTATTGAGGATGTTTTAAGCGGTACGATTTCCGGTTGCAACTATAATGGTACGGGTAGATTTGGCGGCGGCTGGATCGGTGTTAAATTTGCCGGTGCTTTTGAGATAACCGATATAGACAGTAGTAATGGTAATGATGACATTACCGGATATGCTTGTAGTGTTGATGAAGGTTTTGTCATTGATTACATTGATAAGGCTAAGTATGGCGATAATATAGAGTACACGGCTTTTTATAATGGCGATATTTTAGATACTTACAATGATTTAGATGAAGCCATTAGTGCGTTAAAGTCTGAAATTCTTGAAGATATTAGTGCCGCAGATCCGTATGACTGCTATGTTGAGAGAAATTACTACTTTTTGAGAAACGGTAGTGTTGATAATTATGAGTATGAAAGCGACTGGTACAACTCTGAGGTAGAGTATTGTGCCGATAGTGATAGCGATTTTGATTTTGAGGCTCTGGCTGATCTCAGTTCTGAAATTGATGACGATTTTGATGTTGGCATTGACGAGGGCTTTGATATTTAAGGTATATAAAGGAGATTAAACTATGGGTGCTGGTGCAGGCTATACTATTGAAACCAAAGATGTAAAGATTACGGGCGATATTCAGATATATGGCTTTGATAAGGTACGAGAAGATAGTAACACTATGTTCAAGTATGATGTTATTGAGGTTGACTGTAATGTACCGATTACTGGTTCAGTTAGAGCAGAATCTTATATGTATAACTGCGACTGGATCAAAAATGTCCCTATGACTGTTACTACGGTTACTATCAACTTTATGCAGTACGAGGGTGCTAAGGAAGTTACTGAGGCTGATATTCTCGAAATTCTGAGAAATACAACTAACTATGTTGGTGAGGGTGTTTATGGCGGTGGCTATATTCATTCTACATTTGATGGTGAGTTTGATATTAGACCGAGTAGCGACTATGCAGATGATATTGATGCCGCAGTTATTACCATAAACCATGCGAATATTGTAAACTTCATTGATTTAGCCGTTACCGGAGATAATCGAGAGTATGAGGTTAGGCTTAATGGTGAGGCTATCGAGAGTTTTGAAGATGAAGATGAGGCTATTGAAGCCCTTAAATCTATGATCCGAGATGAAATTTCTGAAAATGGGTTCGATAGTGTTGATCTGTCAGACTGCACCGTAGAAGAAAATTACTGGGTAGAAGATGTTGACGGTAATTTTGATATTGATGATCGTGGGTATTATAATATCCGCTATTGTGCAGATGATGATTATGATGAATTTGAAGAATTTGCTGAAACTATTGACGAACTCCACAACGAGGGTGAGCCGGGCATTGACGAGGACTTTGATATTTAATCATATCCATAACATAATAACCAACGAGGGTAGGCTAATAACCTACCCTCTTTTTATTTAACCTTATATATCTATACAGAAACTTGAAAAAGGAAAGTTGGTCATTATGGATAACGAACCTAAAACCGTTGGGGGAGTGCCGGACGATTCCGAGATTTCTCTTGTAGATCCCCTTGTAATTGAACAACAAGAGCAGGCTAACCAAATGCGGAGAGCCTTATTAACATGCCGTACCGCAGATGTGGCTACGGCTAAATGTGCGTTGCAGAATATTGCCGTACTACAAGTCTATCATCAGGTAGCCAGAATTATCAGGCATATCGAAGTTATGGATAGGCTTGAAGATAAACTCTATCACTCTATTGATATGAATATCGGTGGCTTAGATTCAGCAGATCCAGCCACAATGTTAATGCTTGTTAAGGTGCAGAGTGATCTTCAAAAGTCTATGGTATTATCTCAGGAATTGCTCAGACCTTATATGGATATTGACTTGGCGGCATTAGCACCCCCGAAGAATGTTGATGACAATTCTTTTGGTGCCGCTATTTTACCGAAAGAATCTCGTAATGCAATTAGGAACGGAGCACAAGCACTTTTAACAGAACTTCGTAAAACTGAAAACTTTTCTGATAACGAGGCTACTGAAATAGATGACGGAAATAATAGAGCCGATACGCAGTGATGCGTTAGACTACGAAGATATAATTGCTCGTATTAAGGCGATATATAGCAGTTGTTCTCCCGTTGAGCAAAACCAGTTCATTAAGATCTTGGAAGAACTGGGGGATAATGGCTATTCCCAGACCTTAGAGCAGATTTACCTTGTAGATTTCAAGGAAGTACCAGTCAGTATTGACCGGTTCTTAACTGATCCTGAGTATTTGGGTGCCTCAAACGACTGCGGTAATCAGATTTACCCCGGTTGGTGGGATGCCTATCATACGGTATTCGACAGTCAAAAGGATATTTATGAAGTCCTTTTGTCCGGGGCTACTCGTATCGGTAAAACATCAACCGCAGTTTCCATGATGTGTTATATGACATATCTTTTGATGTGTTATAGGAACCCTCAAAGATATTTCGGTTTGAAGGAAGTTTCCAGAGCAACTATCGCATTTGCGAACTTGACTAAGGATCTGGCGACCTCGGTTGCTTATCGAGAGTATCACGATACCCTGATTAAGTCCCCGTGGTTTATGCGGCATGGTACTAAAAATAACAGTTCGACTAAGCCTATATTTATTCCAGAGGGCAACCAGATCGAAATCGTAGCGGCATCTGATGCGGCACATCTATTAGGTATGCAGTTGTGGGCATGTTTGGTTGGTAATACTCAGATTGTTACATCTGACGGTATAAGTCCTATAAGTGAGTTAGCCGGTAATCAAATATCTGTGAAGCAGTATAACTATAATACAACTGATTATACTTATGCAAAAGCCGATATAGTATTAACTAAATATGTTACCGATACTATAAGAATCACATTAGATGATGGTACTGTATTTGAAGGAACCCCGGATCATAAGGTTATGTTGACAAACGGAACCTATAAACGATTAGACGAATTGACTGAGGCTGACGAGGTGTTTTCATTATGAATGATTACTATAAGAATAGAAAATACTTTGTATATCGACATGTTGCTCCTAATGGTAAGATGTATATTGGCATCACCAGTAGATCTGCACCGGAATTACGGTGGGGTGTTGGTGGTAAATTTTATGCTAAAAGTAATACTCATTTTTGGTGTGCTATTCAAAAATACGGTTGGGAAAATATTAAACATATTATTGTGGCACATGGCTTAGGGGTATTTCAGGCTTGCAATTTAGAGGCTTATCTAATTAAGAAATACGATACTTTATATAATGGGTATAATCAAACTTCCGGGGGTGTTACACCTACGGAGATTACAAAAGAAGTACGCAATCGGATAAGTAATAAAGTAATTGCGTATCATAGTTCCTTACCTTCGGGTTATTGGTCGAATAAGTTCAAGGGACATGTAGTATCTGAACATACCCGACATAAGATTTCTGCTAAATCAAAAGGTCGTACATATACTCAGGAAGTTATAGACAAACGCAGGCAAACATTCATAAATAATTTAACTCCTAACCGGAGATATAAGTTTGGTGGGGCTAATCGGGGACGAAAATTATCGGATAAACATGTAGAGAAAATTAGATGTATTCATAAAGGAAAACATCTTAGCATGGAACAACGCATAAATATAAGTCGATATGCAAAAGCAAGGTTTTCTATCAAGCATGTCTGGGTACATAAATTAGAACACGAACTGGAAGTGCCGGAAACTAAGTTGAGTTGGTATTTAGATCAGGGTTATATTCTGGGTAGATGTAATATTAAAAATATATATCTTACTAAGGCTGGGACTACTATAAAAGTTAGTGCTGAGCATCTTGATAAATATCTTGATGATGGGTGGATATATGGATTTTCGCAGTCGAGAATTTCAAATATCCGGAAAAGTAAGCAGAAGTATTTATACACCTATAAAAATATGCAGTTTTATACGGGTTCTGAATTAGCGGCATATCTACGGACGGTTGGTTATCCTAAAATTGTGCAGGGTACTATCAATTCTATTTGCCAAGGTAGCATTATAAAATCGTACCCGGAGTTATCTATTGAAATACATAGGAGATTAGTTGATGAGAGTATCTAAAATTGAATATATTCATTATGATAATCCTATCCCCGTGTATGATGTAGTTAATGCTGGGGATTTACATAATTTTATAATTCATACCAATAACAGTGATGTAGTTTCACATAACTGTATTATGGACGAGGTAAACTTTGCAAGGGCTGGTATTAAGGATATATCTAAATCTAAAACCCACATGAAGCACATGTACGATACGGCTAATGCCCGTATCACGGGTACATTTAAGTTGGGCGGTAAAATCTACGGCAAGATGTTTACATGTTCGTCCAAGAATACAGATAACGATTATCTGTCTGAGCATATCGAAAAGCAGTTAGATGCTGGTAATACTCACATGTATTTGTTTGATAAACCACAATGGGAAGTTTTGCCTGCCTATCGTTTCGGTACGGAGAAGTTTCATATTACGGTTGGTGATAGATACAAGAGAGGTTTTGTTATCCCGGACGAAAATGATGATCCAGCACATCTGGCAGAGTATGAGGCTGAGGGTTATCAGGTTTTGGAAGTTCCGGCAGATTACAAGCCTAACTTCCGAGCAGATTATGATATTGCTTTGAGAGATATTGCAGGCATTTCCGTAATCGGTTCCATGGGTTTTATCACTCAGGAGATGATTACACCTAATATATCAGAAGATAGGAAGAACCCGTTCTTTATGGACTATTACGAAATCGGTGTTCAGGATAATGACAGTCTTGAACGCAATTTCCACCCAGAGGTTGTAGCACCGGAACTTAAACGACTGCCTATGAATATTCATATCGACTTTGCTGAAACCTCTGACCATATCGGTATTGCCGGTGTAGTTCGGGACGGTGATAAGAATATCTTAGATCCATTAACCCAGAAAAAGATTACTATGCCGTTTTTTAAGCAGATATTCCAAGTGGCTATTGGTGCTCCGAGGGGCGATAGAATGTCTTTCCAGAAAGTAATCAATTTTATTGTATGGTTAAAGAAGAACGGTTTTAATATCGGTATCGTTTCAACGGACCAGTATCAGTCATCTTATGTTAGGGAGAACTTAACCCAGCAGGGTTTTACTTGTGAAAAGGTATCAGTAGATAAGACGGAAGATCCGTATATCGGTCTTAGGAACTTACTACAAGACCAGAGGTTAGAGTTGGTTAAGCATGATCTGCAAGAAATCGAAATGATTAACTTGCAGAGGGTAAACGGAGTAATTAACCACCCACCGCAGAGTAATTCGATTACAAATATACCTTGTTTGGCTAACGGTTATAACTCCAAGGGTATAGGTAAAGACTGTGCGGATGCTTTGTGCGGTTGTGTAACCACGGCTATTGCACATGCTGAGGTAGCAAAACCACATACAAAGCCCGTATTAAATGCGATAGCAAATGTAAATGGACCAAGGAATTACACCAGAGGTGGTACGGGTAAACCACAGTATATTCCGGGGTTCGGGCAACAATATAGGAAGTATTAAGCCGCTGGCTTAACTTTAATACATATTTTTATAAGGAGGCATTTATGCTGATAACAAAAACCTTTTGCAGATCAGGCTCGCTGATTTACATTGTTCCTACGGGACTTCTTGTAACTCTCCGATATGATGCTCATGGAAACCTCAATAGGATCTCTAAGGGGTTTACCCCTAACGGTGATTTATCTACCGAGGAAATTTCGGAAGATTTTATGAAAGCCGTACTGGATCATGGTTTAGTTCCGGGTTCAATTCAGGTCAAGGGTGGAACCACATCTGTTTGGGGTGTGTTCTATTCTGATGTATTTAAGACACCTATGGGTGAAGTACCGGAGTGTGAATTTGACAGAATAATCAAGGATATTATCAACGGTAACATCAAGTATAAGTTCTATATCGGTAATGTTGATAGCGGAGCCGCCTCTATCAGTAACCCCACTTCGTTAAATACTTGGGGCAGAATGGCTGGTTTTGACATACTCCCGTCATGGCTGATCCCTACTGATGCTACGGATAAGTCGCTTAAAGATTATATTTCCAGCAATACACATTATCCGTTTAAGTACCCTCTTATCTCCGGTTACATTGTTTATGAAGGTGGCATAAAGCCGTATTACTATCAACTTAGTCTGCATACGGCTACGGTTAAGAATACCGTTAAGTATGTAAATCACTCCGGTTATATTAAGTACAAGGTTTACTTCGAGGGTGTTGAAGAACCTCTTTACATGAATTACCCTGATGCCGCTTTTTACAATGTGCAGAAGGATAGTCAACTCGTTCTGGACGGGGAAACCGTTATTTGGAGTAACACCAAGTCATCTAACCACTCTGACAGATTACCCAAGAGAATTGTCTGCAAGTCCTGCGGCAAGATCCTTGATGTACCCGATATGGGTTTGATGACATGTTCTAACCCCTACTGCACATCTCTGCTTTATCCCAGAATTGAAAGATTTTGCAAGGTACTGGATCTGGAAGTTCTGTCTAAGGAAAAGTTTGATAAGTATATCGAAGATTCGGAACTTCAAATGTTCCCTGATTTGTTACTTCTTCCGGAGTACAAGGACATTACGATCAAGAAGAACCTCTGGGAGATTATTTATGCCTGCCTGCCTATGGAAGTAGGTATAGATAAACAATGGCTCATTAAGTTCTGCAACCGTTGTAATAATAATTACAAGACAGTTAAGTATTACTTTGACGGACCGATTAGGATCTATACTGAACTGGATATGAATGTATCTCGTAGGTTGGCTAACTGGCTATCTGAGCCGCATAATATCTTGGAACTTGATACTATTATCAATTCTGAGCAGATCGAGATCCTTGTTAGGGATAAGATTATGAGTTTTGACGGAGCACCTATTTTCCGTAACAAGACTATCTATATCACCGGTACATTTAAGCATGGTTCTCATGCGGAGATCCGGGCAATTCTCGAAAGTTATTCGGCTACTGTTGTTACTGATTTTGACGAATATATTCAATGCGTTCTGGTCGGTGATATTAAGGATGGTATCGAAGGTCAGGCTATTCTTGCCGCCCGTGAGTTACATCTGCCGATATTCAGCGAAACCGAGTTCTTTAATAAGTACGAAATTGATGCTGATCTCGAAAAATATCTACTGTAAACCTTTTATATGAGTGGAGGATTTTTCCATGGCAAACTGGCTTAGTAGATTATTTAACCCAAAACCGCCTAAGATTTCTCGTTTGAGAAGTACCGTTGCAGTTGGCGGTTCCATATATAGAATATCCGATTTAAGAACTAATTCGGATATTGAGGATATTCGTACACAGATCTTGGTAATGCGAGCATTAGCGAGAGATTCCCAAGTCAGTACGGCTTTGTCTTATTATGCTACTGATGCTACGACACCTAACACGGCTGGTGATATTATCTGGGCTACTGCGGTTGAACCTAAGTATCAACAAGTAGCAGATATTGTCAATGAGTGTTTCAAGAGGTGGAACATCAATAACTATGTAGGCGACCACATTATTGAACTTATCACTATCGGTCAGTTCTATATGCCTACTACTGAGATGTATCGTGGTGCCGGTGTAAATCAAAGACGAGAGTTAGTATCACTTGATGACAACACTCTTATCAATAATGATTATGACATTATTCCGTCATATATGATCCCACCGGAAGATATTATTCATCTCTGGTATAGAGGTCAGCCGCAGGGTTATGTTTATCAACCCTCTGATGCTGACGGTAGTATGTTTAGCAGTAACGAGGCTATTTCATACCCTGAATCTTCTATTATTCATTTCTCGTTAGGTGGTCTGCTCGGCAAGTATCATATCTCAGCCCAAGACAGTAAGGGTGATAATATTGATTATGATATTCAATTTGCTGAGCCGTTAATGACAAATGCAGTCCAGCCTACACAGACTTTGAACCTTTTAGAAGATGCTTTGCTTTTATCTTCACTCACAAGAGCAGTTAAGTTCGTAAATGTTGAGTGTGGGGATCTGGGAGATGAAGAAGAAATCGGTGTTCATCTCCAAAAGATTAAGGATAAAATTGAGCAACAGTTGGCTCTTAACACATCTACGGGTGATGCTCAGAGTTTCGTAAACCCTCAAAGTCCTAATAATCTTATCTATCTGGCAAGAGTTGGCGGTCAAGATGCTATCTCTATTACCGATATGAACATGGCAGAAACTACCGATAGTGATAACAAGTTGCTTGATTACTATCAGAATAAGAAGTTATCCGTCCTTGGAGTACCAAAAGAGGCTATGAACTTCTCGTCAGCCGAGGGGCTTGGCGGTGCCGGTGCCGTAATGTCGCAGAGATCCGCACTTTATGCTAACAGATTATCCAGAGTAGAAAATGCCTATAAGAACGGTTGGAGAGATGCCCTTAACAAGTATTTCTTATCCCGTAACATGGGCGGCTTTGTAGATAAGTTCGTATTGAACATGAACCCCATTGTAACCAACATGGATCAGATCATGTTCGATAAGAGAGATTCTTCACTCAGTCAGGCTCAGAACCTTATTAACCTGATGAAAACTCTTGGCATACAAACACCTGATGATTACAAAAAGGGTGTTACTGAAATACTCACACAAGCATTTCCTCAGACCGGTGCCTCTGTTAATAGTTGGGATGTTGAAATTCCAACTGAGGATAGTGGCTCTAACCCTATGGGCGGTGGCTTTGGAGCATTATAAGAAAGGTAGGTTAGCATAAAACCGTTATGACAACTAATGAACTGATAAATGTATTTTTTGGAGATCTGAAAAAGTACAACACCAGTAATTTCAAAACACTCGAAAAGGCTGATTTATCCAAGGACGGTGATAGTCCTATGGTCAGAAAAGCATTTTCAAGTGTAATCACAAGATATTTTATCTTCCGTGAAAAGCACCCGGAGATTACTGACGAAGAAAATAAGATACTGTATTTCAAACTCAAACTGGATCTGGTAGCCAAGTATTTCAGCGAATACCCTGAAACATCTACCGACAACCTTGTTGCTTTCCAGTTGGAGTTAAGGAATTATGTTAGAGAACATCACGATATAGAACCAGATACCGTAGCGGTATAAAGGAAAGTATTATGTCAAATCCATTAAGATATAACATATCAAGTTGGTTTCAGTTACCGGAGTGTAAATCTAATACATCAAAAGATTTATACATTGTTGTTAATAGAATTATTGATGACGGTAGCCATAGGCTTATGGGTATCAATATTGCAGTAAGGCATAATCAGTATGGTACTCTGTTCGCTTGTTTAGTAAATGCAGACGGTACATTACTTCATCATGACGAAAATTCCCAAATAATTCGGGAATTTAGTGTTGATGAAATACTGGCTATTCTGGAAACTTTCGGATTTTATGTTACTTTCCATGTCAACCAGCATTTAAGCGAGGATCAGATTTCGTATCTGATCTCCTTAAATGGTTTGGGCTTTGATAAGTTGAGGCGGCTTATTGTATATCAAGACGGTACAACTTCAACCGCATATACATTACAGAGAAAGTATTCTGAATATATCGTTGCGTTTAATGTAGCAAAATGCCCGGACTGGATCGACATGGACTATACATGCGACATGAAAGAGTTCAACAAGGCATTTCAGGATAGCGGAGCAGTCAACCTCACGGATCTCGAACAGACTAAGGGTTTCGATTGGACTTGGCTAACTTATGTTGCGGATATTGATGACATTATTCGAGATAACGGATATGCAGAGGGAGAATAATACTTATGAAACGATATATTAGAACAGATACTCATAGTGAGATACAGTTACCGCTTGATGGTCGTTACACTACCAAGCGAGGGTATGTTTATAATTATCGGATTGATATCCATGGCACTGTTACTGTATGGGAGTATTATTACACTACGGGTAATGGTAAAGTAAAGAAACACCCTCTTCATAGTATTCCCAAAGAAATGCGAGAGTATCTTAATACTGAATACGGCTCTCGGTTATTCGATTTAGGTATTACATTGAAATTAGTTTGAGCAGGGGTAAATAATGAGTAATCACTTAATAGGTTCTGACATATTACTGATGAGAAAAAGGTATGATGAGGCATTATCTATGCAGGGCATACCTTGTAAGTATCAGTTTCCGAACCTCGCCAAACCTAATGAGCAAGGAGAACCGGAAATTGATAGTTATTCCGAGCCTATGGAAACTTATATCTTTTTTGACGGAAACCCTAAGGTTAAGACTTTCAAAAGGTATGGTTGGGTAGTAGATAACGATAAGGATCTGCCGTTCCTTTTACATTGTAGTTGGAACTTACCTAAGGTTCAAAAGGATAGTATTTTTAGTATGTCGGGTTTATATTCTGAATTGACCGAGAGGAAGTTTAGAGTTACCGAGATTACTTATGACATGGTAGCCGCAGATCATCTTATCTGTCAGGTTGTGCCTATTGCAAATGACCAACCTATTACCGGCAGGACCAGAAAAGAGATTAAACAGACTTTCAACAAGTCCAGCCACTTTATTAAGGAGAGTACCGATTATCGTGGTATGCCTATTGATGACAGTCATCCGGGGGATAAGTAATCATGCTTTATTTATACGATCAAGCACTTGTAGATGATTTGAAGTCCTCGCTGACAGACGAGGCTAATAAAAATGTCGTTTTAACTGATGCCGAGAATTATGCTGGAATACTGGCTCAGATCCAAGATGATACTATCACCTACCCTTTAATCTTATTACACCGGGACGAAGATACTCCGATAGTTAAAGATTTAATGAACTTTACTCGCTATCAGTTTGGTGTGCCATGTGTATTCGATAAGGAAAAGAATAACATCTACTATGAAAGAGCATTACCGATCCAAATCAATTATACTTTGAGAATATTATCGACCAATGTTGCTGATACTGATGAACTTAGCCGAGAACTATTTTATAAGTACATCTCTCAGTATTTCTTAACGATTCGTGCTCCGTATGAATCAGATAGGAAGATCCGGTTCGGTATTTCAGTAGATATGGACTACGGCATTAAAAAGGAGTCGGGTAGTTTTGATTATATTGCATCTGGTACTTTATATCAGTCCACGATACATCTGACTACTGAGGGTTGCGTATCTTTAACATATACCCCCAGACATTTAACCAGAACAGTCGTAGATACCAGCGATATAGGAATTGAAAACCCTACATCAACCGATACCTAAATATTTATAAATACGATATTCACAATAATAGAACGGGATATACTTATCGGTATCTCCCGTTTTTATATGCCACTTTGCACCGGCTGGCGACCACCAAACTTTTTTCTTATTAGTCTGGCTGATGACCGGGAGATTAAGTATCTGATATAAAGTATTCGTATATGAATTATCCATACACTCACGGATCTGGATCTCTTGAATACCAAACATCTCATTAAGATACCTGAGCAGAATATATGTACCATACGGCACCGAACAACTTCGTTTTGTAACATTAGCGATTACTTTATTTTCTTTTAATATAATACATTGAAATATTGTTCTATCTCTGACTAAGGCTATGCGGAGAACATCTTTACCATAGATCGGTGAGGCTCCGTTGTCTTTAAGGAACTTATTAGCGGCTCGCTGGTTTAGTTTCCATACATCTAATTCCTGCGTATCAAGTATGACATTAGGGAAAAGTCGTTCCATGAGGATAGTAACATCTGTGTCATAGTTGATCCTGATGTAATTATATTCATAGTTGTTTACGGGGTAGTATTCAAAATCAAGCAATAAGTCTTTACTGGGTATATACAGACGATAAAGATGACCACCGATCCAGTTGTTATTGATATATTCGATCTTCCTTAAAGTAAGCCAAGCCATAATCGTACTAACCTTTTGGTTTATTAACCCAAGGAACTTTCGGTAGGTATCTGAATTTATGTCCGGTTTCGATATATTCATAACTCAACTGATACTTTTTGAATTTTTTGAACGGTTTCCTTAATAAAAGGTCAAAAACCTTAGTTATAAATATCAAACTATACTTTTTATAAAGGAGAGATATAACATGTTTACACCTATTGCTATGGGTACAAATCACATGCTGGGTATTGATAACTATGTACCTCTTTCTCAGCAGAACTTTGAAATCCGTATCTACAACATGGACGGTTCTACACCGGCAGAGTTTTCAGACCTCTTAACACTTTCGACTAAGGAAGTTGGTGAGATTTCAGAAGATGAAGATGCTCTTGATGTTCACTATGGTAACGGTATCATCAGATTTCCGGGTAAGGTTACTTATGGCGAAGTTGACTGGACTTTACAGTGCTATACTTCACCTAATGTCGTTCAGGCTCTCAGAGATTGGAGAAATCAGGTTTATGATCCGATTACCGAGAAAATGGGCTTACCTTCTGACTACATGAGGCAAGTATTCTTCATCAAGTATGACGGTCAGGGCAATCCCCGTGATATTATCCGTTGCCCCGGTACATGGATCAAAGACTTAAAGAACGGTGCTATGAACCAAGAGGGCGGTCTTGTTGAGGTTAGTGTTACACTCGTAATCTCTAAGGCTATCTATATGAAGCCTGAGGACTTCCAGTAATGTGAGGTAATTAGATATGAGAGAGTTAAGAGCAAAAGACCTTACTTTTGAGGAAATCGGGATAGCAAGATTAGACGGGGATTATGTTACTTTAATCTATTCGTTTAATGATCCCGAAATTACCGATATTCATGATTTTGATGATGAATACGGTGAGAACGACTGGACTCCCGTATTAGAGGCAACTTATGACAGAATTAGAAATGATATTACTGACTGCTGGATCGTTTATGTAGATCCTGATAATGTAGATGACTGTGAAGTTGCTTATAGATTAACAGATCGTGAAAAGGCGGTTTTGATCGACTTGTTTGAAAGAGGTTATGGTAAGCCTATTTCAGAAATTGATATTTAATTTAGTCATCTAAGTCAAAATGACTAAGTTGAGCATGTAAATGACTAAATTGAAAAAGGCAACTGATTTTATCGGTTGCCTTTACTTTTCAAAAGGTATCTCACAAACTTTGGCTGATTTTTGCGTGGTAATCGTTATAAATAATATAACCTTTAATATAAAGTAGTATGACACATAAGGAGATTTATCTATGGAGTACGAACCTTATTTTGATAAACGAATTAAAGAACTCGCTGAGTATCTTGGCATTTCCCCGGACGAAATTCAGTTAGAGGATAACATGCAGTCTAAATATACTGGGTATCTCACACCAGAGGGTACATTTACTGTTATGGACGAGGACGAGGCAAGAGAGGCTTGCTACGAGTATATTGAAGATTTCATTGATGACTGCGGCATTAGCGGTTTTACTCCGTATTTTCAGGATAGGATCTATTCTGAATTTATTGATGATGACTGGTTTGAAGATGCTTGTAGGGAAATGCAAGAAAATTATGCTTATGACATTCAAAGTGAAAGCGGAGATGTAGGTGCTACAAGACTTATTGATGAGTGTATTGATGTTGGCATTATTTCCGAGGACGATCTTGACGAGGACGGTGAGTACACCGGTGATAAGGATCTGGTTGATGAATATGCTGAATATCTTTTTGATCGTGTAGGTAGGGATTACAGTACCTATGCCGAGTGGTATGTAGATGATTTCGGTGATATTCGTGATGTAGTTCGTAGCGGTGCCGTTTCTCTTGATCTTGACGGTATTGTTGATGCTTGCATTGACGAGGACGGATATGGTCATAACCTTGCAAGTTGGGATGGCATGACTATTGAACTTCCTAATTTCATGGCTTTTAAGCAAGACGATAGGGACGAGAGAACTGAAATTCCTTATGACGAGGATGAAGAAATTTAATCAAGGAGATTATCTCTATGAAAAGATATGTTAATTCTGGATCTGCTGATTATTCACCGGAGTTCTGGGGCGAAGTTAGAAAAAGAGCACCAGAGGGCTACTTATACATCTTTAAGCATGGGGTAGGTCCCGGCACAATTCCTAATGATGTTAAGGTCGTTAAGTGGAAGGATCTGCCTAACTACTATACGGCAGTCTGGCTTGACCGCTGGTTAGATAATGACGAGTTAAAGCAGTATGATATTCCGTCAGAAACCGAAATCAATAGGTATCTTGATAGGGTGGGCTACTGCAAAAAGGACGGAGATGTAGTTCCTTGTGATGATGTTGAGGCTTGCGGCGATATTAAGGCTACTACTGATACATCAAGCATAGTCAATACCATTTATTCTGTAATGATGAATTATGAATATGGCTATGATCCCGATATGACAGATATAAATAGCATGTTACAAGAACTTACTCATAAGGGAGTACATGTTGATACTTCTAATGAATTTAAGAAAGCATGGGTATCGGCACATAATAAGGCTGAAAGAAAAACTTGGGGCGGTTCCGGAGATTCAATGCGTTATGATGATTTAACCCCAAGAGAACTTGATGCTATCGAGAACTATGATACTGAATACTGGGAATATGTAAAAGATCACCCTTTTAACATAAGACCTACGGATATTACTTCTTCAACAGATACTAAGTATTTTGCTAACATGTGTAATATTACCGGTGCATCTGGTAACTTAGTTTACAAGAATTTGGGAGATGTAAATTTTGCAGATTTTGGTAGATTAGTTGCAAAAGATCCCGATAGAAGAAGTGGTTATTATGTAATCACTTGTGATCCGGTATATGATACGGCAGAGCCTACATGGTCTATTACCCAGAATTATATAGATCTTGAAGATGACTGGTTTGATGTTTCCGAAATCAACAGTTGGGCTGGCGGCTCTCTTGAAGAAGATCCTGAATCATTAGCATTTATGATAATTGATTACTATGGTTCCCAGAACCCTTATGATGATAAGTTAGTATCGTCAGCCGAGGGCGAGGCTTTTCTTAACGGGCTTAATGTAGCAGATGAAGTTTACTGGGGTGCCTCAGTATAAATACATTGTTTACTTCCGGTAGTTGATTTGAGTATAAGATACCGGGCGGTATAATGGATGTAATTGAAATATAAATTGTATAAAGGAGATGTAAAATTATGAGTTATGACTTTAACCATGATATTGAAACCAGAGATAAGATTATCTTTGGTAAGTATGAACCTCAGAAATACATGGGTGGTTGCCGATATTTTGAAAACATGGATATTGGTACTTTGCAGAACTTGATAGACAATGGCTTTGTTGATCCTGAGGATGCTCAAAACTACTCCCCTACTATCGAGGAACTTATTGAGTTTGCTGAGCCGTATGGAGATACCTATACCTTTGACGGATATGCGGTTATTGATACCAGACCTGATTATCGTGTATCTATTGAGGCTATTGCAAGAAAAACTCCCATTACTGACAAAAAAGAATTTCTTGATTTTATAAATTTTGCTCGTGGTGCTGATGAATGGGATCCTGAGGGCGGCTATGCTTGGTGGGACTAATATGTAAGGAGAATATATATATGACACGAATTGCACCGGAAGATATGACAACTTTAATTCAGGCTACCGAGGCTAAGGATGTTGCCAGTAGTGCTATTGCGGATCTGGAAGAAATGACTATTGCACACCTTATCAATGAGGCGGCTAATTGCGGTCAGACAGAGGTTACTTGTGTTCGACCTATGAGCCAAGACTTAAAGGCTAAGTTAAGGGGTATGGGATATACACTTAGCCAACCAGCCTTGCTTGCAAAATCTGGTGATGAAGTTATCATCAGTTGGGAGAACGCAGGCTCTTAATTTATAGATCTAATAAAGATTTATAGCACCCGGAACTTAGTTTCGGGTGTTTTTCATTAAATTAAAATCATTATCGTTATAATAAGTGAACACATCAATATTCCAAAAGGAGAAGTACAGTATGAAACTGATAATTAACATTGACGAAAAGGACTTTGAGTTCATCAAGTCCGTTAAGAGCATTATGAAGAATAGCGATACTTTTCAGCGAATTTCTGCTGATTTGTTTAATGCGGTTAAAAGCGGAGAAGTAGCGGAAATTCCACAAGAGAGGTAGATATGAAAGGCGGTGCGGAATGAAACTGATAATTGATATACCTGATGATATTTATAATAAAAAAGTTTTACAAGCACCAAAACCGCCAAATAACACTTATATTGAGTGGTATGTTTTACACGGCAAGCCTTATGAAGAAACGCAAGGCGATTTAGTCAGCCGTGAGGCTTTGAAAAAGGCAATAGAACAGTATCAGATACAATGGAATAAAAATTGTGATATTGATATTGCAAAATGGAATTGTTGCGGAACTATATTAGCAATAATCGACAATGCCCCAACAGTACATCACCCAAATTGTGATACTTGTGAGGATAAGGCAAAACAATACACTTTGGGTTTTCAAGATGGGTATTTGACGGGCAAGGAAAGACCAAAAGGTGAGTGGATAGATGATAAAGAATATCCTTATCTCGCTAACTGCTCAAATTGCGGTTATCAAATGAATACTCATGAAGAACACGGATATTTCAAATTTTGTCCTAACTGCGGTGCAGGGTGCAAAATGTGTAATTAGGAAGTCTTAAAGTTTACCCAAGAGCAAATTTATGATGGATCATAGCATTAAGTTCCCGGAACTAACGGTATAAATTAAAATTATACTCGTTATAATAAGTGAACCTAAATAGGTTGTAGGAATTTTATACATATCAAGAAAGGAAGTCCTTATGAGAACTACAAAAGCAAAAGGTTTCAAAGAAACATTTTGGAATAAGTTGAGAATCAAGAACAGTTTGCGTATCAAAGATGTTGCCGAAATGCTGGGTATTTCAATAGGTACTATCGGTAGTTGGTTTTCCGGTCAGTCGGTTCCTAATGCGGATAATGTCAAGGCTATCTGCAAGTTGTTTGAAGTACCTTATGATAAGGGTTATGGGGAGTTTATTTTGGCAAACCAGAAGTGGGATCTGGAAGAAGGTCATAGAAAGATCAGCATGTATTCCCCGGAAACCATTGTTGTAGATGATGCCAGTGGGACTAAAAAGGCAAAAAAGACTAAGGCTAAAAAGGAAAAGCCGCAGACCGAGGTTCCTCAGGTACAGAAAGACTATACTAAGATAGTCAAGTATCTTTACGGCAGGCTTTCATTTGCTGACTACATGCAGTTGCAGACTTATCTGGCAGATAATGTTGATCCTATGCCATATCTTTATGGTAAGGTTTCATTTGATGAATATGTGGAGGTTATGAGTATCTTAAATGGTTAAAAAGATAGATCCGAAAGAAAGCCAGTTGTTTGAAGAAATTCAAGAACTTTGTACCTTGTGTGCCAAAGCCATAGTTAAGATTTCAGATGACACCGGTTATCCACCCGGAGCCGTGGCTAAATTCTTTGTAGAGATATTCCAGCACATATTAAAGAGTATGGACGAGGAACGAGAGGATAAATAAGTTAAGTAGTATGGGGTAGGTAATAACAACTACCCCATAACCTTTTATAAATTTAGATCTTTAATTGGGGAGTTATTATGAAGGTATATATCAGAGCCGCAACTTTTGCAGATGTTAAGGCAAAGTTAGATAAGAAGTATGCTGACATTAAGAAAAAGCAGGACTGGATTCAGAAGAAAGAGGCGGCTATTCAGAAGAAGTTAGCCCTATTGTCTAAGGATCTGTCTAACGAAGATTATACTAAACTTGAAAACTATATTCTTTATCTTAAAGAGCATGACAGTTGGAAAGTTCCGGCAGATGTTGATGTAAATACTTGGGGACTTATTAAACAGTATAACTGGAATTATGAAACCCCTCAGGGTAAGGCTCTTTATAGCATTGATGAAGATGCTAAATCTATCTATAACTCATATAAGGCTATTGCTGAAATGGAAACTCAGGTTGAGAAGTACAATGAGCAGATAGCCAAACTCCAAGCCAAGGGCGAGGAACTTGATAGAATACCGGACTGCTTAAAAGATTTCATGAACGATATTATTGAGCAGTGGGACGAATACGATTTGCGTATTAGGCATGACGGTCAAGAGTATTATTATCAATTAAGGGATGATGCTGATAACATCTTATACGGGGGTGGTCCTCGTAGTTGGGATAGAGAGAAGGAGAAGTTGGCTGAATTATACCCGGATATAACCCAGAGTAAGTATAGTTATCGTGATGAACGCAGAGCAAAATTTGATGAAGATCATATAATTCGTCCATTTGAACGGGAGTATGGTTCTTTGAAGTATGCAAAATCTATATGGTATTTATCAGATGAGGAAATTCACAAGAATAACCAGAAAGACGGAGAGAACCTTATCCTTGACTTGTTAAAGAGGGTAACTAAGATTACCGGAGCCGTAACAGACTGGTCTGGACTTTATCTTACAAGTGGTAATGGCGGTTTCGCCGTTCTTAATGGTAAAGTTATAGGTGAAGAAGGATCTGCCCGTGTCGAATCTATTACGGCTGGCGGCTACAATATTCAGCGACTTCATATAAGAACATTAGTAAAACCGATAAAGTAATGGCAGATACAGAATTTGGTAAAATTGCAGAACAGAGATTAAGGACTTGGCTTGATAGACCTGAGGACGGGTACAGTATGGATAGAATACCCGATCAGTTGTCCGGGTTCTACATGGTATCTCGTAACATCTCCGATTTTGTCTGCTATAAGTTTCCATATTGTTATTACATGGAAAGCAAAGCCACCTTGCATGACCGGTTTGATTTTAGTCAGTTGACAGATGTTCAACGCATAGGTCTGAGGAAGAAATCTAAGATCCGTGGGTGCTATGGGTTAGTAGTAGTTCTGTTCGTAGAATATAAAAGAGCCTTTATCGTTAATATAAGAGATATAACTGATGATACCCCTGAGGCTAACTTCACGGTAAAATCAATAAATATCAATAAGATAGATAAGTGGGAGATCCCGTACTGGGAGATCCAAACTATCCCAAGCAGGAAACAACTCTTGGAATATACCGGGGAATTACCGGATTTTGAGAGTAGTTCAGATAACCATAACCTTATATCTAAATAGGTTATATTTTTTATTAAAGGAGTAGAACCATGGTTGAAGTAACATGTGTAGTACAGACAAATCTTAACAATGCGTTTTTCGACAGAGATACCGAGGACGATTTTTGTGATTTAATGGAAGATCTTATTTACGATAAGGTCAAGGATCTCGAAGTATCTATGGATGTAGAGGGTATCGAGGGTGTATCTAAGGTAACTGCTGAGATTAACCAAGTCTTTACTGGCGACCATACTATTGATCTGGATATAAAGGTCGATACTGAGTTAAGTGAAGATGAAATCGCTGACAATGATTCGTTATTTGACTTTATCGAAGATAAGTTAATGCCCAAGTTTATCGAGGAATTTAACGCAAAGTGTGATGTTAAGGTTCCGGTTACTAATGATGACACATTTGATGATGTTGCATTTGACGGAGAGAATTTCTTCGTTAAGGTATATTCTGCTGGTGGAACAACTGATTACAAGGTTGAACCGTTTAAGACTTTGACAGTAGCGGCTACTGATGATTTCGAGGCTTATCTGTAATATTTTGGGAGATTAGATATGGATAACTTCATTACTGGCAAGGAAATGGTTGCTACTCTGGATAATCTGGAAGTAGGTACACCCATATTGTTAGATTACGGTAAGGGTGAATACGACCAAGTAATTTTCCAAGGCGAGGGCGATATTCAGTATCGCACCGCTTATATGTTTTATGACGGATCTGGGTTAAACGGTACTTTCGGTTTATCTCGTCAGTACATCTTAGGAAATCCGGGGCTAATCTCCATGATTTTAGATGATAACGATCCAAACGAGGTATCGAGATTATTAAAACAAATAAAAGGTGGTACGAGTATGAAACGCAGATTTAGAGTTGATGCAAGCAAGAAGATTAAGGGTGCCAAGTCAACCCCCTCACTTCATCACGCATTTGACGGTTTAGACGATAGGTTTTCTTTCGATCTGGCTGACGAGTTCGACATTTATGTAAGAAACGATATGATTACATGCTACACTATTGATTCCAAAGTATTCGGTAATGGTGCCGGACTTAGTTACATTGTGGCTATTCCTATCGGTGAGGGTGATTTCTGGGATATTGATAGATTTATCCAGAGAGGTCTTGAAGAATATTTAAGCGAGCAGTTAGACGGTTCTGATTATACCTACGGAGTAAACGAGATTAGCAAGGATCCTATGTTTGATGTTGATACTGCGGATATTCCGGCAAATGTAGATACATATAATCTGTATTTTGCAGATGTTGAGGTAGTTCCGTTCCAGAACATTAGCCCCTATGGGGAGTATGGCATTGATGCTGGTTACGGAGAATAATTTATAACATCTGGATAGGAGATTAAATATGAAGAAGTATGTTAAATCTGCAAGTGGTCGTGAGTATAAGACTGCCACTATTGATAATAAAACGGGTATGCAACTCATATTATCAGATGTTAGTTATAACCATGCTATGAGTTGGCTGGAAAGTAAGGGCTTTACTCATTATGATCGTTTTGATGTTATCGGTAATGAGTATGAGTTCGAGTTTTCTCAGCCGGCACACCGCTTATTCATATATGATGAAAACCGTGGTGTTTTATTAGGAGATTAAACTATGAAGATTTTGATTAAAGCAGATACCCAGCCAACCAGCGGCATGACTGTTGGAGAGTTCATAGATCAGGTCAAGCAGATTTATAATGAGTATTTCCCTAATAGTGAGTGCGTTGCTGATAATAGGAAAGTCATGGGTTTGGAATATATCATGATCCGTTGGTATATTTCCAGAGATAGTTCCGAGGTTGCCCATAATATCAGAGCCAATGATATGTTACATGTAACCTTTAACATTGATTTGGAAGATAATACTGAATCCGGTGCTATGTATAATGTCGCTATCTATGACAACAATTCTAAGAACTCCATGCCTATGCCTGCGAATATTACCTTAGATGTTATGGATAATTCGTATTTTATTGCACCAGAGGATCGTTATATGGCATATTCTCGCAGAAGGTTGCCGTTTAGAAAGACTAAGGGAACCCCTGAAAAGATCCTTGCTACACTCAGGAAATATGCTGAGAAGTTACACACTATGTTGGCAGAGGATCTGGCTAACGGGGCTATCCACAAGGAGCATGAAGCATTGTTAAGGTCTAAACTGTAATTCCGCTATGACAAATAGAGAACGAAATACATTTCAATATAATGAAACTGATGTAATTGTAGAGCCTGATACGGAATCCGTGTCAGGTATCAGTTTTCTTATCAAAGATAATTCTATTCCGGGAAATGCTTATTCATCATTTGCCTTTTTTGATGATGTTAAGCGATTTATTGATACGGGGTGCGACTGGGATAGATTTATCAACTCGTGAACCTTATATATTATTATATTTATATTCCACTATATCTATGGGGGGCTTGATATGAAAATTTTAGTACATAATCGTTCTATTGTTAAGGCTGGCTTTGATCCTTACCATAGACAGTACAAAAGGATCTATTCTGCTGAGGAAACCAAGTCTGGTGCAGATTATGATAATGAGTTTGATGATATAGACGATATAAGTTTGCCTGATGATGTTGATGAAGCATTTGATATGTTAGTTGACATGTTACGCAAGCAGAGTTTTGAAGATCTGGGTGATGCCCTTGAAGATATTGTAAATGATGATAAATTATATGCACTTCTTTCTGAGGGTTTCGGTGATGGCGAACTTGCTAATGTTAAAATGTCATCTGAATCTACGGGTATTCCGGTAGTTCAGTTACTCCCCAGCCAGTCTGAAATCGGTTTAGATAATTCATTAAATTATCCGTTAAGCATGGACTGCACAAGTTATTTTAACGATATTGTAAAGATCGTAGCCCCGGTCATTACATATAGAAAGACCTTTATCATTGACGGTCATCATAGGTGGAGCCAACTTTACATGATAAACCCTAAGGCTAAGATTGCGGCGATTAACTTCAATTACGATCAGGTATCACCTTATAGAGCACTTCGTAATTTCCAAGGAGCCGTTGCCGTTGCTAATAAGAAGGTTCCTAAGTCGTTTAACAAGGTTAATAATGTTTATGACATGTCAGATAGTGCTATTGAACAGTATGTTGACGAACATATTACAGATGCTTGCTGGAAAAGTTTAGTTAAGGTCGGAGTTTGTGAAGATAGGGATAGTGCTATTGATTACATCTTAGATAATATCGACACCCTTAAATATGACAACCCACCTTTTGCTAATGCACCTGAAAGAGAGTTCATGCCACAGACTGATGAAAAGTCTATTAAGATAGCCGAGGAAGGTCAGACCAACATCTGATTTAGCCCTATGAAACGATATATCTACTCAACTGCTACTCTTGATGATATTCCCGAAGAACACAAACACGGGGACTGCTTTGTGGTTTCTTTACATAAATTCTTAGAGAATACCAACAAGTATAAGTTAGTTCATGGGGTAGTTACCGGTCAGGGTGTGCTTGACGGGTTACAATATAACCATGCTTGGGTTGAGGACGGGAATACCGTTATAGATATGACCTTGCCACCTAATATGCAGAGGTTCCCAAAAGATGCGTATTATGCAATAGGTCAGATCCAAATTACCCGTAAATATAACGCACAACAAGTTTATGAGATGATCGACAAATATGAAACCTACGGACCGTGGGATAAAGTATTTGAGAAATATCCGTAAATAAGAACCATATATCTTATTTGATAACCTTATATAAACACAGAGGTATTAAGTTATGGCGAAATACAAGAACATTACATTTTCTGCAAAAACCTTTTACGGAGTAGTGTTTGAACCCGGCGAAGTCAAAGAAGTACCCGGATTTATCAATAGTTCTGGTATGGTTAGGGTATTTGATGATAAATCAAGCCGCCCCCAGTCTAAGCCCAGATTTAATGATGATCCAGTACCGGTGGCAACACGGGGGAGAAAGAAGAAGTCAAATGAGCCTGAAAAGGTTTCAGTTGCAGAAACAGAAATTAAAATAACAGAAACACCCAAGGAGGAAAACATCTAATGGCTATTCAAGTTAATGTCATTTCTGAGAATAAGGCATTTACAGTTGAAAATGCTAACTATGCTACCGTGGCACTCCCGATTACGGCTTGCTGGGGACCGGCATTTAATCTCACAACGGCAGATCCCAACAACACCAATAGCGAAATTAACCCTATTGATGAGGCATTGGAGAATACGGCATGGAGCCTTTTCAATGCTGGACCTGACGGACTTGAAGCATTTATTGCTACATATCGTGGTCCGTCATCTAACTATCGTTCAACAAAGGACTATTCCTATTTCATGGCTCTTTCCCTTTTGAACGCAGGCTACGCAGTTCAGACATGCAGACTTTGCCCCGGAACTAAGGCATCAGTTACTTTACCTAAGAACGATTCAAGCGATTCGTCCTCTAACGATACTGAGGGTACATTAACAATTACCGCTAAGTATGCTGGTTCTTTTGGTAATAACCTTAAAATCTCCCTTAAAAAGAAGGGTGCCGGTGATAGTGCATACTGGAACCTTATCGGTTATGCCGTTGATGCAACTGGTACTTCCAGAGCAGTTGAGAACTTAGTATTTGTATTTAACCCTGATAATGCTACTGATACTATTCTTCCGATCAATGAAGTTCAGTCTAACTTCTTCGATTTTACAGTAGTTGGAAACATTAACGAAAGCAAAATGGAAACTGATTTCAAGATGCTTGACGGTGGTTCTGATGTTGCTGATGCTACATCTCAGACACCCGAAGAAATCATGGATGATGCTATCAACCTCGCTATCAAGAGATACGGTGAGGGTACATCTGATTATGTTACTGCTCTTTACAATGCTAAGGCACATATCGGTTCCAACAAGTCCTCTGCTGAGGCTATTAGATTTAACGAGTGGATCTATACATATACCGTAGGTGAGCATGGCACCGGTCTTACATCTGTGGACGGTGTATTTGATCTCTTAAAGGATAAGATTAACTACAACCCTAACAGAATTATCTCACCTTGGGACGATCAGGATATTCTCGCTATTGATCCTGACTACCCCGTTACAGAGATGAACCCTTCTCCTATGGCGGTTGAACTCATGGAAGTTGCTGAGGCGAGTAGATGTGCTACCGCTTATATTGATGTTCCGAGATCTTTACCTCGTAATCAGGTCTGGAACGAGGGTGATGAAAACGGCAAGCACATGGGCTATGCTCAGAGATTATCACATCTCGAACCTACTTATAACGATCCGTTATATGCCTCTAACTCTGCTCTGTTTGCTCCTTGGGGACAGTATGTATATGCTGGTACAACAAGGCAGGCACCGGCAACACCTTCGTTCATGGCTCTCCTTATCGAGAGGGGTATGATTAAGAATCAGGCGGCTCAGTATGAGTGGGCTTTACCTACAACCAGAAGTAACAATGTCAAGTTAGGTCAACTTGCTTATACAGTACCTAAGGCACTTCTTGATAACTGGCAGGGTACAGACGGAACCAGAGTAAACACAATTACATCAGTTCCTTCTCTTGGTACAACGATCTGGGGCAACGCAACTCTCTTTGATGTTCCCCCGGCAACATATCAGGCTCTTATGAACCTCTCTACAAGAAAACTCATTAACTCCGTTAAGGACACAGTTTTCAAGATCGGTATCGGTTTAGAGTTCCAGTACAACGGTCAAGAGGCTTATGCTAAGTTCTTCGCTGGTGTAACACCTCTCCTTGATACTATGAGAAATGTTGGTGCTATCCTTGACTATAAGGTTAAAATGGCGGCTGATATTAACGGACTTGATTCGATCAATGCTAACTCCGTAGTCGGTACGATTTATCTCGTAATCGCTGGTGTCATTGAGAACATCACCGTTGACCTTATCGCACTCCCTCAGGGAACAGACCTTAACCAGTATTGATATTAAGGAGAAGTCCTATGACAATTAAGGAATATGCAATTCAGTTAGATGACGGTTATCTGGATATGGATGTCTGTGATGATGATGTTGACATGTCCGTAGCATTTGTCTATGATGCCGAGGAAACACCTACTGATGCTTATGAGAAGTTTCAGCAAATACTTGCTGAAAATGTAGAGGTTGTTAGATTTAACCCTACATGGAGTTGCTTAGTATGCAAGTTCAGTGAGTTCTATGCCAAGCACCGTGAGCAGTTAGTTGCCTTGTTCAGAAAGAATAACTGGTCGTATGAGGAATTTGATGAAGATCAGATTGAGTACGAAATGTCCTTATGGACTGAGGGGCTTGTGGCTGGTTATGAATCTGAACCGGTGTATGCCGAATTAGTTAAGGCTTTATCCTAATTAACTACTTCTTTGGGAAAATAAATAACTTGAAGGTAGGGGTGGCAGAAATGCTATCCCTATTTTCATATCGTTATAATATATGGAACCCATAAAAAGATAGGAGATTTACTTATGAAGATTACTGACAAAGATGCTTTGCACTTATTAAAAAGAGCAAATTCCCCGGATCTGACAGATCATGTCGAAACATACCCTGAGGAGGAACGGGGAGATTTATCTGATATGGATATTGTCTTAGACGAAATTCAATATCTGGTAGATTTGTACGAAGATAGTGGAAATGTTTATTTTGATAGTTTGGATGCGGCTAAGATTATTATGTCCGAAACTCAGAACGGTAAAACACCCGGTCCTATACTTATATCTACCTTTAAGTTCAAGTACACTCGCAAAGAGATCCTTGAAGCAAAAGACATAGTAGATGAATATAAGCGACTTAAAAGAATAGTTAAAGAATATTGCTGAGGTAGCCTATGGATCAGAACCCTCTTGTAGATATTGCTAATAACATAAAGCAGAATAACTTGGATATTAAAATAGCATGTATTCAGGAAGATGTGCAGTCATTAAGGCAGGATATGGCTAATCTGATGACAGAGATGACTAAGTTATCAGAACGATATATGCGGTTGAATACTACTTTGGAAAGTATCGAGCAGTCCTTAGATAAACCTAAGAACATCAGTAAACCCACTCCGGGTTCTCAGACTTATATCAAGTGAGAGGTAACAAATGCTGAAAGTAGGAAATCTTTATCAGGAACAATTAAAGAAACTCTACTGTGAGAGATGGTATGATCCGCATTATCAGTTCTGGTTCGGAAGTAATGCTCATTATTATTATAATGTGCCGGACAATGATGAATACCGCAGAGAGTTTGTATCAGTAGATAAAGATGATAAGGTTATCGGGCATTTCAGTTATCGTTTCGATATGGATTCCCGTAATGCCAATAATTTTGGTATGATTTTATTCGATCCGTCAAAACGGATTATGTTCGCCAGAGATGTAATGCAGGCAATAGAGATGTTATTCACGACATTTAACTGCCACTCGGCTATATGGAGTGTCATAATCGGGAACCCTGCCGAGAAGATATATGATAAGTTTATCGAGCAGTTTGGCGGCAAGGTTTGTTCGTATTACAAAGATGATGCTTATATGTACGGCAAGTATTATGACACCAAGGGTTATCAGTTATTACAAAAGGACTATTTAGAAAATCATTGTAGGCTATAAACCTTTTATATTCTTGTTAGGAGATTATCTATGAACGAATACTTTTACAAGGGTTACACAATAGTTGAAACTGAGGACGGTTATTATCAGATAGACCGTTTTGAGTTTCCTTCGTATGACGAGGCTACCGAGTGGGTAGATAGTATGGAAGAAACCCCAGAATACAAAGCCCCGAAACTTCATACATATTTGTTTTTCTATATAGATAATGCTACCGATCAGGCATTTCAGGCAAAAGTAGTAGCCCAAGATCTGCAAGATGCTAAATGTCTGCTTAGAGATAACTATGATGTTTACATGATAACTGATTACGATATTCTTGATTAAGGCGGTGTGCTTATGGGTATGAGAAATTTTACTACAACAGAAACCCAGATAATTACGGTTACATTTCAGGTAGATGCTCCGATAACATTTCCCGGTCAGTACGAAGATACTGATGATTTAGCAGACCGTATCGCTGAGGTCGTAGCAGATAGTTGTGATGGTGATGTAATCGACTATGACATAAATGAGTATGATTTTGGGGATGGCGAGTTACTTCCTGACGGAACATATTTTATTGATGTTATTTGTACGGTTAGCATTTCCGGTACATGTGAATATGATCCGGGTAGGACCTATGGGGATCCCTCAGACTGCTATCCTGAGTACATTGATAATGTCGAGTACGAAGAAGGTATGATCGACAGTTGTGATGTTACTAAGGTTATGGCGGTATTCCCTGAGTTGATTAACATGACTGCTAAGGTCGGAGAGGTTTCTGATGACGGGGATATTGAGTTCACAGATGACGAACCGGATTATGATTACTATGACGATAGGTATGATAGGTGGGATGACTGATGAAACGATATATTATTTCTGCCGAGCAGAACGGTAGATATATTCAGATCCAAAATGATATTGTTCAAAAGTATAATGTTACTTTGGACGAGTATTCTAAATGTCGTAGAAGAACCCATGCACATGTCAGGGAACGCAGAGTATGTAAGTGGCACCCTAAAAATTCAGTAGCCAGCACTTTTGAACTTCTTCACGAAGTCGGTCATATCATGACTACTAAAAGCACTATGCGTAGGTGTGAATCTGAATACTATGCAACCCAGTGGGCAATAGACCGAGCCAAGGAGTATGGTATTACTATACCTGATAGCATAATTAAACTATATCAAGATTATATTGATAGGGAACTTGCCAGAGGTTTAAGGCGACATGGTTCCGGGTACGATACTGAATTACAGTTAAAGGTCTGAGGTCATTATGAAAAGATACATCAAAGCAAACACACATAAACCAGAATTAACTTCGGTTCATACGGAGTGGGAAGAATTAGAGGACGGTAGCGGTATTAAGTTTTCTGTTTATTCAG
>Ga0310690_10002617_pt1 | contig 28970 bp, 22 predicted proteins | sample AusTroGonzalo_MG_2_FD_207661 | JGI IMG/M metagenome (GOLD analysis project Ga0310690, IMG submission 207661) | Bovine rumen microbial communities from tropical cattle in Woodstock, Queensland, Australia - Gonzalo_04 (v2) (version 2) | ecosystem: Host-associated > Mammals > Digestive system >...
CTTTGTGTTGGGTCCCGACAAGCCCAACAGTGCCTCCGACAAGTATAACGCCATCATCACCGTGAAGGCCGACGGCAAAAAGGTGTTCGACAAGGTGGTGTGGGAACACGACGCGCCGCAAGAGTATACCGTGGATCTGAACGGTGCGCGTCAGCTGCGGTTCGACGTGCAGAGAGGCGAGGCTAACTTAGCGTTTGGTGCCGTGAAACTCTGGAAGTCAGGACAGACGTTCAAACCCTCGGGCGATCCGCTGCGCAGCATTCCCTTGACCGACCGCGTGCAGCTCGTGGGCCAGCTCTATCCCTACTTCATCCGTCATTCCGGTTGGGTGGCCCCCATTACTTCACAGGAGGTGAAGGGCATCCGCAAGGAGACGAGTATCAGCATTAACCGCGTGGAATATAAAACCGGTCTGCAATTCACTGCCGACCAGGCTTTTGCGGGCAACAACGAGGCGTGGGCCTACTTCTGGCTGCAGAAAAAATACGACAAAGTGTCGTTCATCATTGGACCGCGCGACAACCAATCTTCCGCTGCAACGGGCTGGTTGACCGTGAAGGCCGACGGCAAAATCATCTATGAGAAACAGGTGACGCAGCAAGATTTGGCTGAGCAGGTGGTGCTCGATGTGACCGGCGTGAACCAACTCTCGTTCCACAGCATCGACGAGTCGAGCCGCATCTTGGGCAGCATTACCTTCGGAGTGGTCAACATTTTCGCCTATCCCAAAGGCTACAACCTCGCCCAGATTCCCGAAGCTGGGGTTATTAATGCTTCTCAAGGAAAGCTTTCCAAACTTCCCGATATGTGCAAGCTAGTGTCGAACATCCGACCCTACTCCGTGCAGGGTATCGCGGGGTTTGACCAGACCATTTTTGACGGAGAATCCGACTACATCACTTTCTCGATGGGCGGCGAGCAGTTCCCCGAAGGCTTTATCCTGACCAGCGGCAAAACGCTCTTCGATGACAACATCTCAGCCTACTACAAGTTCGATCTGGCAGGCGAATTCGATTACATGTCGTTCACCGTCGGCGCGCTCACCAAACGCCGCACCCAGCAGGACGACAACATCCGTGTCTATTGCGACGGAAAGGTGGTGCTCGACACTGTGATCCACGTTACGTGGCCCAACCAGCGTTTCGTGGTACCGCTCAACAAGTGCCGCACGCTCACTTTTGCCAAGCCTGGCAACATGCAGCAAAAGGACAGCTACTTCGGTATCGGCGACGTGACGCTCTACCGTGGTAAAGTGCAGGACAACAGCGAGTTGTTCTCGCATCCCAAGCCTGATTGCCCGCCCGAGATCGACCTCATCGACCTCTGCAAAGCGCCCTACTACCACTATGTGGGCCGTTACCTCAGCGTGCTCAACAACTTCGATTTTAACGACTGTTTCCAGAACGGCGGCTCCCAGCGGAGGTACTTCCAGATGCACGACGGCAGTAAGATTTACAAAGGGGTAATGCTGGAAACCAACATCCCGCCTGCCCTTGAAAATATCACACCCATGCAGGCACTTTTCATGTTCATCACAGGTGCGGGGTCAAACGTTTCCAGTAGTAATGTCAGTGCCTCCACTGGCATCACGGGAGGCGCTTCGGGAATGCCCGCCACCTCTGGGATTCTTAGCCTTTTCAGCGCCGGCGGACACCAATCGTCGGCCTGCGCCTTCAACCCGTTTGGCGAATATGACGAGCTGACATTCACTGTGGCCTGCAAATCACCATACGTGGAACCGGGTACTGCGCTCTTCGGAGATGGCAAAGCACCCGCCGTGCGCCTTGATGTCTTCGCGGACCAGGTGAAAGTGGGCGAATTTTGGGTGAGCAACGAGATGGAACCCACCACCTACACCCTGCCCATCAACAAATGCCACCAGCTAATGTTTTGGCTGGAGTGCGGCGATGTGCGTTCGGGACAATATGTGCTCTACGATATGACCGTTCGAAAAAAAGAAAAATAAAACTATCCTATCATGAAAAAATTTTTAGCCCTCTTGGTTATTGTATTTTTGGGCGTTTGGTGTTATCGCAGCTGCATCCACAAAAAAACGGATGCTACTGATGACGTCACTGTACTGAAACAGGTAAGAGTGACGGCCTTGAGCGCCAATTTGCGCACAGGACCCGGTACGAATTACGATTATGCTACCGTTAGTGCCGATGGCACTGGCGGCACGTGGAAACTGAAACGCGGTACGGTGCTCGATGTTATCAGCGAAACCGTCGACTGGTATGAAGTGCGTCCCGTCGGCAACACGCGAACAGCCTACATCAAGAAGTCATTGTGTGCCGATTTAGACAAGGCACAATCCAAGGCCAGCCGCAAAACCCAAAAGGAGCAGTCTGACGCTTCCCCGCAGAATGCGTCCAAAAACCGGTCGGAAACCTCCTCAGCAAATCAAGACGATGGCGTAGTGGAAGAGGTCACCAAAGGCAAACCTCAAGAAGATGATGTAATCTTCTAGATATTATAACAATTTCTTGATTTCCAGCAGCTTACCCTTGATTTTCATCAAGGTATCAACGATAGCGGCGGTTTCGGCCTCCTGCATGAAGTTGTTCTTGATGGCGGTTTTGGCACCCTGGAGTGTGTAGCCTTTCACCTTGGTAAGATACTGGATGGTGCGCAGAATGGAGATGTCGTTTTTGGAATAGAAACGATCGCCTTTTTTGTTTTTGCGCGGCTTGATCATATCGAATTCCTTCTCCCAAAAGCGCAAAGTGGAGGCTGGAATGCCTAGAGCCTCAGCGGTTTCGCCGATGCTAAACCACAGCTTTTCCTGCTCCGCGATGGAATCAGGCAACGTGTTCGATATGTTTAATTCTTCGTCCATTATTCGTCGTCGGAACCTCTTCTGCGCTGGTCGCGCTCCTTGATACTTTCGCGTTTGTCGTACATTTTCTTACCTTTGGCCAAACAAATATCCAGCTTTGCATAGCCATTGTCGTTGATCCACAGCAAGGTAGGGATGATGGTATAACCGCGTTCGTTGAGTTTGGTCATCAGTTTGCGCATCTCCTTGCGTTGCAGCAGCAGCTTGCGATCGCGTTTTGGCTGATGGTTGTTGTAGCTGCCCTGCGCGTACTCGCTGATGTGCATGTTGTGCACCCATAACTCGTTGTTAATGAACGAGCAATAGGCATCGGTGATATTCGCGCGACCCGCCCGGATGGATTTGATCTCCGTGCCGGTCAGCACAATACCCGCCGTATAGGAAGTGTGCAGATAGTAAAGGAATTCCGCCTTCCTGTTTTTGATCGCAATCTGAGTGTCTTGTTTCCTCTTTCCCATGACATCTAATTAGGCGGCAAAGATACATTTTTTTGACACATTAGCTGTTGGCTATTAGCTATTGGCTTTAACCGTGTAACCGCGTAACCGTGTAACCTATAAACCAACATCATACCGTTAATAAAAATCTCCGAATCCCATCAAAACTGTGCGCAACATTCGTAATTTTGCACAAAAATTGATTAATATGAGCATTAGTATGATTGCGGCTGTGGGTCAGAATCTGGAACTGGGTTACCAGAACCAATTGCTGTGCCATTTACCCGTGGATTTGAAACATTTTAAGACTATCACCTCTGGACACACGGTGCTGATGGGCGACCGCACCTGGGAGTCGCTGCCCAAAAAGCCCCTGCCGAACCGCCGCAACATCGTCATCACGCTCGATGATGTGGAGTTTGAAGGTGCTGAAACCGTGCACTCCATCCCCGATGCCCTCGCGCTCGTTGCCGACGACGAGGAAGCTTTCGTGATGGGGGGTGCCACTATGTACCGACTTTTCCTGCCCTACGCTAATAAACTTTACCTCACTCGCATAGTCTCAGATTTCGTTGCTGATGTCTGGTTCCCAGAAATTGACGAAACCGAGTGGCAACTGATTGACAATGAGTTTATTCCAAAAGACGAGAAAAACATTTACGATTTATTTTTCCAAACCTTAATAAGACAAAAATGAAAAAAATCCTCATTCTCCTGGCCGTTTGCGTAAGCATGACCGCTTTCGCCCAAAAAACCGAGATTCCAGAAGCCCCCTATCTTCCCATCGATGAGCGCACCAACTTGGTGACCTATCAGGATGTTGTGAAACAAGAAGGCACACCTAAAGTGCTGTATGACAGAGCCATGAACTGGGTAAAGAAGTATTATAAGAACACCGCTGAAGTCATCAAGAGCGCCGACCCCGAGAAGTGCGTCATCAACATGCGCTCCAGCGTGCGGATTTATTACAAGGATAAAGACGGCACCATGCGCTTCAAGAACATCGTCTATTACAACTTCAAGCTCGAATGCCGCGACAACCGCTACCGCTATACCATCACCGACTTTAAGGAGAAAGCTACTGGTTCCGCTCCTATTGAAGTGTGGTTCAACACCTCCGCATCTGGCTGGACCCCCAGCATGTACGGCTACCTCAGCCAGATCGACGAGGAGATGCACAAGCTCATCGATTCCCTCGAAGAAGGCATGCAGCCTGAAGAGGAATTCAAGGATGAATGGTAATATTGGTTTAGGGTTTAAGGTTTATAGTTTAATGGCCAAAAGCCAATAGCTAAAAGCTAAAAGCCAAAACACACTTAATGAGTAAATCATTCAAAATCAGCAAAATACTAAGGTTGGCTGTTTTGTCAACACTGCTGTGCTGCGCAGGCTGTCACAAGCCGAACGGCACCATCAATCTGAACTTTTCTTTTGTCAACGATAATGATTCCCTGCTGTTAGATTCCTGTATTTACCGGAACGCGGCGGGGAATCTCTATGAAGTAAACGATGTCCAGTACTTTATCTCCAAAGTGATGCTGGTTGACGAGAACGGAAGCACCCTCGAGATTTCTGATAATCAAGGGATTCACTATGTGGACATCCGCATTCCATCCACCCTTACATGGCGTATTCCCGATGAGATTCCTACAAGCAACTATCAGTCCATCTCCTTCGTCTTTGGGTTGGAAGGAGCACAAAACGTAACCGGCTATTTTCCGAACCCACCTGAAAACAATATGAGTTGGCCCGACATGCTCGGCGGTGGTTATCATTACATGAAAATCAACGGCCGCTGGATTGACGATGCCAGTGTGCGACAACCCTTTAACCTGCACACAGGCAAAATCTCCAACGGCAACAGCTTCTCCGATAATACCTTCAGGGTAACGCTACCGCTGGAACAGTTCACCGTCAGCAAAGAACAAATTTCATCCATCACCCTACAGATGAATATCAACGCCTGGTTCTCAGACCCTTACCTCTTCGACTTCAACGAATTCGGCGGCAGCATCATGCAGAACCGCGAAGCACAAAAGGCACTACGCGCGAATGGATACAATGTGTTTTCGGTACGTTGTCAATAGACGTATGATGTGTGACGTATGACGTGTGACGCATGACGTATTGACTATTGACATTAACCTCTTGACCTTCCGATCTTCTAACCTTTAACCTCATCACTCCTATTCCCTTGACCCTTGACCCTCGACCCTCAACTCTTCACATCACCCATCCCGAAAGACCACAAACACAGGCAAATGATCGGCGAAGCCTCCGATATACCGTGGTCCTAAAAACGTTCGGAAATTTTTCTTTCCTCCATATTTTTCATCATCCACAAGCAGGAAATCCGCATCGAAGATATGTGCACCGCCTACTTGCCGTACACCTTGGGTATCGGTCAGCCAGGTTTTGGACACGACAAACTGGTCTAAACAGCCCCAAAAATCCTCGTGCTTATGCGAGCCATGCAAACTCTGACGAGTAAAGGGCAACATAAGGTTGTATAGTGTGTCATCGGGTGCCCGCGCCTCATACTCCCGGGCTCGTAAATGGAGCATCATGCTTTCATCGGTGGCATAATCGTTGAAATCACCGGTAATCAACACTTTAGCATAAGAATTATCAGCCAAAAGCGAATCCACAAAACAGCGCACCACATCAGCATAATAGTTGCGCTTGGGCACCGTGGCGGCATAGCCGCCGTAGCGGGAAGTCCAATGGTTGACCAACACATGCAAAGAATCGCCCGACGGAAACTGCGCCACCACATAAAGAATATCACGATTGCGGGCAGATGTATCGAAAGGAAAAACCACCGCTATCTTCCGGCTCTGCAGAATCCTAACACAACTGTCACGGTAGAGCAACGCCACATCCACACCGCGACGGTCGGGAGAATCATAATGCACATACTTGTAACGAAACTTCTTCAGGGGTGAGCGATAGCACAAATCCTTGACTACCTGTTCGTTCTCTATTTCCGACAATCCGACAATCCAAGGCGGGTCTCCTTCTCCCAAAGCCAAGATCACCTTTCCTATCATTGATATCTTCTTGAAATACTTTTTATAAGTCCAATGATAGCTTCCTGTTGGGATAAAATCGTCATCCGCCGTAAGACTATCGTCAGACGGGTGGAACAGATTCTCCACATTATAAAACATAATTTTGTGAAGCATGCTGTCCTGCTGTCCACGCACACCCGCAAACAATATTATACTACAAATCAAAAACAGAGTCCTTTTCATTTCGTCTTCAATTTATGATGCAAAGATACATCTAAACGCCACGAAAATCAAGGGTTTTTGAAACATTTTTATATCGGGTTGGACTATAATATGTTATACCCGAAAAATCACAGAAAATAAAATATAACTTAACTATTAATTGTTAATATTCAACGTTGAAAAGGATGGTTTTCGCACGGAAGGGCAGCCAAAGGATGGTAGTCACCCTTCAAACCAATCGGTTGGGCGTTACGAATATCATACACGATCTGGATGCATGGGCGCACCTCCTCCAAACCGAATCCATTGCCGGAGAGTATTTGTCGATAACTTTCTGTATGTAAGTCGGTGAAGCCATCGCTGAACTCGAAAACCTCGCCATTGATAACCAATTGCCGGAAAGTAGATTTTCCGCTGTCAAGGATCTCTTTTGGTAATGTTTTCTTATTGATACTCAGAAAGTAACGGACTCTCGCTTTCTTAAAGCGAATAAAACCTGCGACACGGTCGTGCGCGGCCACATGCACGATGTTTTCCTGTACATCCCCGAAAATATGGCACAACATATCATAGAAATGAATGCCAATGTTGGTCGCTATACCTCCACTTTTGCTTTCAGACCCTTTCCAACTGGTGTAATACCAGTAACCACGAGAAGTAATATATGTCAAATCAACATCATACACAACATTATCGGGCGCATTGTCCACTTTTTGCTTCAGAGCTATAATGGCCGGATGCAGGCGGAGTTGAAGGATATTATATACTTTCTTACCTGTCTCATTCTCAACATTTTGCAACACATCAATATTCCATGGATTAAGCACCAAAGGTTTCTCGCAAATCACATTCGCTCCCAAGCGCAATGCGTAACGCGTATGTGCATCATGCAGGTAATTTGGCGTACAAACCGATATGATATCCAGTTGATTGTCGGTATGTTTAAGTTTTGAGACATGGCGGTCGAAAAGCTCCATTTCGGTGAAGAACGCCGCCTCGGGGAAATAGCTGTCAATAACACCCACGCTATCAGACTTATCATAAGCGGCAACCATTTGGTTTCCAGTCTCTTTTATAGCTTTCAAATGCCTAGGTGCCACATAACCACCCACTCCGAAAACGGCAAAATTCTTCATTTTTCTTTTGGATAATTTGGAACTGCAAAAGTACACTTTTTTAGTTTAAGGGTCAAGGGTCGAGGTTCGAGTCAAAAGTCATAGTCTATGTCATTTGTCTAAGTCAAAAAAAATCGTACTTTTGCGGCCCCTTAAACAAAGGATCATGAGTTGGATAGAACTGATACTCTTATCGATAAGTTTGGCGATGGACTGCTTTGCCATCAGTTGTGTGGTGGGAATGCTGCAACCTACTCTGGAAAAACGCCACGTCTGGCGTTTTTCATTGTCCTTCGGTGTCTTCCAGGGCGGAATGCCGCTAATAGGTTGGCTTTTCGGCGAATCTTTGTTGGGACTGTTGGGTAAAATCGGTCCATTTATCGCGTTCGGAATTTTAGCTTTTATCGGCGGGAAAATGTTGATTGAGAGCTTCAAAAAAGAGAACGATAATCCTCAGCATCTGGATGTTACGAAATGGAAAAACGTTTTGCTTTTAGCTATTGCCACGAGCATCGATGCACTGGCGGTAGGTTTCAGCTTCGCTATGATCCAAGAGCAGCACATCGCGCGCAACGTCATTGTCATTGGTATTACCTCCTTCCTTATTTCCTACATTGCCTATACCTTCGTTAAGAAACTCACCAACCCCAAAATCAGTCAATATGCCGAAATTATCGGTGGTATTGTATTGATTATCATTGGATTAAAAATACTTTTAGTGTAATGCTACTATCTTACAAGAAGGCCAACAGCTAACAGTCTATGCATAAGTCATAGTCAACAATCAAAATACACGTTTTTTCGAACTATTCATTTTTTTTATACTTTTGCCAAAAATTTCAGAATGAAAAGATTTTTGACCATAATCATACTTACCATCGCATTCAGCTTAGGACTACATGCGCAAAACAGTGTGCGGTATGATGTGGAGCCCGCCATCAAGCAGATTCAGGAAGACTACGTCAACAATTGGCGGAAAGTAGGCGAAATCAACGGCTATCGCATCCAAATTGCGGCTTATTCAGGCGTGAATTCGAAATCCCAGGCCGAATATGCCAAGAATGCGTTTAACAATCTATTTCCTTACACAAAATCTTATCTTATCTACACCGAGCCCTATTTCAAAGTACGCGTCGGCAACTACTACACCCGCATACAGGCATTTAAAGACCTGACAACCATCCAACAAACCTACCCCAGCGCCTATATCGTCCCGGATAAGATTAGCTATCGGTAAATTTTTAATTCTTCATTCTTAATTTATAGATGTCCAGCACGTTTTGCATAAGCATGGCGATGGTCATAGGACCGACTCCGCCGGGGACGGGCGTGCAGGCTCTGAGCCGCTTTTCCAATTCCGGACGGGTTTCTTCGCTATAAACATCCCCTTGAAGTTTACCGTTCACGCGGTTCATGGCCACATCAATAAGGACGGCACCTTCTTTGAAATCATAGGGTTGAAGCAAATTGGGACATCCGACGGCAGTAATCACAATGTCGCCGATGCGCGCAATTTCCGATAAATTTTTCGTGCGGGAGTGGCACAGCGTGACCGTGGCATTGCTGTGAATCAGCAATTGTGCAGTGGGTTCACCCACTAATTGGCTACGCCCAATCATCACCACATGCTCACCAGAAACCTCTATATTGTTGGTTTCCAACAGGGTAATGATACCTTTTGGAGTGCACGGCATCACATAGGGCTCGCCTAAATGCAACAGTCCGACGTTCATCAAATGCAAACCGTCTGCATCTTTGCGGTAATCGATGAAATCAAGCACGCGGGCAGAATTGTAATGGTCGGGCAAAGGCAACTGGATGAGAATGGCGTCCACCTCGTCGTTACGGTTACATTCGTCAATCATCACCATCAGCTCGCTTTCAGTCGTGGTTTCAGGCAGAAGATGTTGCACGCAATCCATCCCTAATGCCTTGCAAGTCTTATACTTGCTATTTACGTATGAGAGGCTGTCGGGACGGTCGCCCACGAGGAATATGTCGAGTCTTGGGGGACGTTGTCCCTGGGCTCTGATTTCCGCCACCTCTTTGGCGATTTGGTCTTTCACCTGCTGTGCGCACACTTTTCCGTCGATGATTCTCATTGTATGACTTGATTTTTTGAAACGGGCAAAAATACTATTTTTTTGGTTATTGGAGGGGTAAGGGGAAAGGGTCGAGGGTCAAGGGTCGAGTCAAAAGTCTATGTCCAATATCTACGTGCCTACTTACTGTAGTAGCGGATGACTTTTTCCAACGTCTCCTTGCAGATGGGACAGAAATCGTTGTAGCTGATGCTGTTCATGGTGCAGTGCAGCGTCGGACGATAAACGCCTTTGGCAACATAACCGCCTCCTTCATAGACACCTATGCGATTGTAGTTAGGATCATTCTTGCCAACAGGTGGTGTGGGAATGGGCGTTCCGCTCTCCACCTTGTCCACCCACTTGGATTCGAAATCCACTAAAGTGGTCAGGTTGGGCTCCGTGGGTTCCACGCCATCAGGATAGAAATCCTGAACAGAAACTTCTGAGGTATAATACTCGTCCGCGAGACCGCCGATTAAATGCCCCATTTCGTGAACTACCACATAATCAGGATATTGCCCATGATTGTAGACCGTACAATAGAAATTGTAGATACCACCTCCACCGTACTTTTCACTATTGCAAATGATGATGATGGCATCGTAAGGCGCATCGTCAGCCACGTCATGGAGGTTCCACACCCCCGGACACATTAAGTAGCGGTCAAGATCGAGCGCATTGTAAGTGCAATTCAGCAACGTTTTGACATATATGTCATTCTGCGGCTGTGTAATACCCGATTGCTCCGAGAAACCCTTGATGGCACGAATGTTGACATGACGGCGATTCTCCTTATAAGGGGTGCAATTCATCACGTATTTGGCGAAACGTTTCATGTCGTAACGCATAATCTTCGCATCGCTTTTGGCATAACCGTCGGGAATGAAAAGAATGTCAATGGCCTTTTGGGGCGAGTTGCCTTTATGGAGATTCATCACCGCATATTCCTTTTTAGCTTTTTCCATTGGGAGCGTAGCAGGATCCAACATCGTGTCTTTCAATACAGTAGCCATTCTCCGGCGGTCGAATGAGGTGAACCGCACACGTACAGGTTGCTTGGGCATGGGCATGTTCACACTCTCTTCCATACGGGCGATTTCAGTTTCGCCACGCTCCGTAGTACGATACTCTGTGAACAGACAGGAGTAGCTACGGCTGAAAAGCATCTTCTGTGTGCTGGGATCCAAAACCTCGATCAGGATATCGCCATAGTGGTAAGGTTCAACCAATTGCGAACGCGTGCCGTTCCAGTGATTCACCTCTGTGAAATGGTGGAACTGCATCTGTTCCACATCTTTATTTCCGATATGTAAATAATTGATTCTTAGTGTTTTATCAACAAAGTAATCATCAAAATGCTGCGCATGAACTGCAATTACACTTATACATAAAACACAAATCGTTAATAATAACTTCTTCATCATCTCGGTAAAAATTCAGAATAATTCTTAAAAAAAAACGCTTTTTGACTTTTCATCAAAGTGCAAAAGTACAAATTTTACTAATCCAGCATAAAAACAGCCAATCCAGAATCCTCCGACACAAAAAAAATGTATTTTTGCGCTTTCTAACAATAAAATTGTAACATTATGGCTATCACGAAATTAGACCAATTAGTTGAATTAGTTAAATCAAAACCGAAAAAAAGATTGGTGGCTGCTAACGCCAACGACGCCCATACCATCGAAGCTGTGTATGCTGCTGTGGAATTAGGCGTGATCGACGCTACCCTCGTGGGCAATCCTGAAGAAATTGAGAAAGTGTGCAAAGAACACGGCTTTGACATGTCGAAGTTCACCATCGTGCCTGAATATGTGGACACGAAGGCTGCCACGAAGAGCTGCGAGCTCATCAACGCCGGCGAAGGCCAGATTCTGATGAAAGGTCTGCTGCCCACCGACAAATACATGCGCGCTATCCTGAACAAGGAGAAAGGTCTCTGCCCCCCGAAGGCTACCCTGTCTCACGTGACCGTGATTGAGAACCCGGCTTACCACAAATTGCTCGTTGTGGGCGATGTGGCCGTGATTCCCGCTCCCGAATTCAAGGAGAAACAAGCTATCCTCAAATATTTGGTCGAAACTGCCAAAGCTCTCGGCATTGAGAGACCGAAAGTGGCTTGCCTGGCCGCCACCGAGCAGATGTCAGTAGGTATGCAGGCATGTGTTGACGCCGCTTTGCTCGCCGCCATGGGCAACCGTGGACAACTGGGTAATGTGGCCGTCGAAGGTCCCATCTCTTTGGACCTCGCTATCGACAAGGAGACGGTTGAAATCAAGAAATTCAAGAGCGAAGTGGCCGGCGATGCCGACTGTCTGCTCTTCCCGAATATCGAGACGGGCAACGTGTTCTACAAATGCTGCACGAAATTCAGCCACGCTGAACTCGGCGCATTGCTGAAAGGTGCGAAAGTGCCTTGCGTGCTCTCTTCTCGCGGCGACAGCGCCAAAACAAAAATGTATTCTATCGCATTAGCCGCTTTGATGGCATAATTCTTTGAAAAGATGATGGATTTAGCCGCTATTTTCGGTTTTTTGGAATTCCGCATCATTGATATCCTCGACATCCTGATTGTCGCAGTACTGCTTTTCGAACTGTACAAGCTAACGAAAGGCACTGCCGCCGTGAAAATTTTCTGGGTGTTGGCATTGATATACGTGGTATGGAAGGTGGTGGCGTATTTCCATTTTACAATGCTTTCCGACTTGATGGGCGAGTTGGTCAGCGTCGGTGTGCTGGCCATCCTGATTCTCTTCCAGCCGGAAATACGCAAATTCTTACTCTACATCGGCGACGGACGCGTAGTGCATTTCTTCAGCGACCGCTTCGCCAAACAAAATAAGAACAACTCCTATTCTGAGGAGATTGAAGAGGTAAAAAAGGCTTGTCGCCATATGTCAGCTACCATGACGGGAGCTTTGATTATTTTCGCCCGGAAAACGCCGTTAGATGAGTTTCTGAACTCCGGCGAAGAGATTGATGCCAAGCCATCAGCGGAGCTTCTGGAGAATATCTTTTTCAAAAACAGTCCGTTACATGACGGGGCCGTCATCATCAAGGATCACCGCATTACAGCCGCACGTTGCATTCTGCCAGTGTCCAAGAACCACGACCTGCCTCAGGAAGTGGGTTTGCGCCACCGCTCCGCCCTTGGTGCGACCGAATTCACGGATGCCGTGGCGGTGGTGGTTTCCGAACAGACCGGCAACATCTCCGTCTGCTACGAAGGCAAAATGACCCGCGACCTCACCTCCTCCACGCTACGACAAATGTTAGAGGAAATTCTTACCAAAGAGTAGAATGCGCTTTATTTATCCAACAAAAAAGGAGAAACCGTAAAGTTTCTCCTTTTTTTGTATCGAAAACATTGTAGAGACGGTGCGCGCACCGTCTCTACAGAGGGAAAACATTATTTCACAATGCGCACGCCCTTGATGAAGTCGATAGACTTTTGAATCAGTTCGTGCATGTAGGTGTCGTTCTCCACAAACGGGACGAACTCGCGATAGCATTTCACGAAATCTTCGATGAAATCGGAGCTCTTCAACGGTTTGCGGAAATCCAAAGCCTGAGCGGCGTTGAAAAGCTCGATACCGAGAATCTTCTCCACATTATTGACCACCAAGTAGCACTTTGTAGCGGCATTCGCACCCATGCTCACGTGGTCCTCCTGACCTTGTGAAGACTCGATAGAGTCGGTGGAACAAGGCATCGTGAAGGCCTTGTTCTGGTTCACGATGGAGGCAGCAGCGTACTGCGGAATCATGAAGCCGGAGTTGAGGCCAGGGTTCTTCACGAGGAAGGACGGCAGACCGCGCTTTCCGCTAATCAATTGATAAATACGGCGTTCGGAGATGTTACCGAGCTCTGCCATAGCGATGGAGAGGAAGTCCAAAACCAAAGCCAACGGCTGACCATGGAAGTTGCCGGCGCTGACGATGATGTCCTCGTCCGGGAAAACGGTCGGGTTATCGGTGACGGAGTTAATTTCAGTCTCCACCACATTCTGCACATGCTCGATGGCATCCTTGGATGCACCGTGCACTTGCGGCATGCAACGGAATGAATAAGGATCTTGAACGTGCTCTTTGTGTTGGGCGATAATCTCCGAACCCTCAAGCAATTGCGTGATATGGGCAGCGGTAATGATCTGTCCAGCGTGCGGACGAACCAGATGCACTAACATATTGAACGGTTCGATGCGGCCATCAAAAGCTTCCAAGGAAATAGCACCGATGATGTCGGCCAACCAGCTGAGCTTACGGGCTTTCATCAGCAACCAAACAGCATAGGAGCTCATGAACTGCGTGCCGTTGAGCAGGGCAAGACCCTCTTTGGACTTCAGCGTGATGGGCTTCCAACCGAACTTCTCGTTGATTTCGGCAGCGGAATATTTCTTGTTGCGGTAATAAACCTCACCCATACCGATGATAGGCAGTGAGAGGTGTGCCAACGGGGCCAAGTCGCCGGAAGCGCCCAGTGAACCTTGTTGATACACAACAGGATACACGCCCTTATTGTAGAAATCCACCAAACGTTGGATGGTATCAACCTGCACACCGGAATGTCCGTATGACAGGGATTGAATCTTCATGAGAAGCATGAGTTGCACAATTTCTTGCGGTACCTCTTCGCCCACGCCGCAGGCATGTGAGATAACGAGGTTGCGTTGCAGTGTGGACAAATCTTTAGCAGAGATGTGCTTGTTGCAAAGGGAACCGAAGCCGGTAGTCACACCGTAAATCGGATCTGCACTCTTGGCTGCCTTGGTATCCAAGAAGTCGCGGCATTTCTTCACCGCCGCAATTGCCTCTTCAGACAACTCAATTTTCTGCTTGCGCTCAATAATTTTCGTTACTTTCTCAATGCTGAGAAACTTCGTTGAAATTTGATGTTTTTTCATTTTTATTTGGGTTAAATTTGTTTCAAATATTAAGGGTCGAGGGAATAGTAACAACTACTTTCATCGTCTCATCGCTTCATCGCCTCATCGTGCATTATGTCTTCCCGTCATCCTATACGTCCTCATTCCCCCAATTAAGTTATACACCTCATCGAAGCCATTCTGCATAAGGATTCGGGAGGCAACGTAGCCACGGAGACCAACCTCGCAAAAAACTACAATCTTCTTACCTTCGGGAATCTCCTCCAAAAACTCGCGCAGTTCATCGACCGAATAGCGAGTAGCACCTTCGATGGTACCGTTCTTGTACTCAGGAAGTTCGCGAACATCCAACAGGAAGAAATCCTCCTTGTTGTCGATCATCTCGTCCAGCTGACGCACATGAATCGGGTTCATCAGGTGGGCGAAGATATTTTCTGCCACCATACCCGCAAACATCACCGGACTCTTGGCCGAGCCGAACGGCGGAGCATAGGTGTGCTCACTGTTCACCAGGTCAAAGATGGTGCCGTTGTGCTTCAACAACAACGAGATAGTATCTATCTGTTTGTCAATATTTTGCGTACCGATAGCCTGCGCTCCGAATATGCGGCCGTCCTCCATGGAGAAGTTCAACTTCAAGGAGATTGGACTGCTGCCAGGATAGTAGGTCGCGTGCGCAGCGGGGTGAACGATAACGGTTTCGTAGTCAAGGCCTGCGCGTTGCAGAGCAGCCTCATTAAGACCGGTACTTGCCACAGCCATGTCGAAAATTTTCGCAATGGCGGTAGCTACAGAACCTTGATATACAACGCTTTCTGGATACACCATGTTCATCGCAGCAATGCGCGCCTGCGCGTTGGCGGGACCCGCCAAGAAGTTGCAGAACGGTTTACCTGTCACAGGATGTGGAAACTCGATGGCATCGCCCACGGCGAAGATACGCTCGTCGGAGGTCTGCAGATACTCATTGACTTTGATACCCTTCGCCTCGCCGATTTCCAATCCAGCGGCTTTCGCTAATGTGGTATTTGGCCGCACGCCGATGCTCAGCACCGCGAGGTCACACGACAGCTTCTGCCCGTCTTCCAAACAAACGGTCAGTTGGTCACCGTTTTCCTCAAAACCAGCAATGCCGTTGCCCGTAATCAGCTCTACACCTTTGTCAATCAGGTGTTTCTGTGCGATGGCGGCAATGGGTTCATCCACAGGAGTGAGCACATGGTCGGCTTTCTCTACCACGGTGATGTGATAGCCAATCTTGTGCAGGTTTTCCGCCATCTCCAGTCCGATAAAGCCACCGCCAATGATGATTGCCTTGGCGTTATCGTGCAGAGATTCAACGGCTTGCATCTTGATTTTGTCGCAGTCAGTGACATTACGCAGGGTAAAGATTTTAGGACTTTGGATGCCGGGCAGTTCGGGAATCACAGGTTCAGCACCAGGCGACAGCAAGAGGATGTCGTAGTCCTCGGTGTAGATTTTGCCGTTGCGCAAGTTCTTCACCTCTACGGTATGCTCCTCGCGGTTGATGGCTGTAACCTCCTGTAAAACACGAACATCCACATCGTAGCGGTTGCCGAAGGAGACGGGCGTCTGCACGAACAGCCGCTTCCGCTCCTCGATGGTGTTGCCGATGTAGTAGGGCAGTCCGCAGTTGGCGTACGAGATGTATTCGCCTTTCTCGAACACGATGATCTCCGCGTCTTCATTCAATCTTCTGAGCCTTGCAGCTGCTGACGCTCCGCCTGCCACGCCGCCGATGATGAGGTACTTCATTGGTTTAATGTTTAGGGTTTAAGGTTTAAGGTTTAAGATTTACGGGTGAAGCGAGTTTATAGTTCATAGTTAGCAGTTAGTAGTTAAGCTGTAGGTCAGTAGTTTTTATAATATTCACAACTTTCATCGCTGCACCATTCCGCCACCTCCTATCGTCGGTGGCGGAATCTCCAACTCGCAAGAGAACTTTCTATCTGTTATTCAACCAATTCATCACGTTATCATAAATCCTCTGTTCCACGTTCTCGGACGGGGCGGGGACGAACTTTTCGCCGGTGATGTTCTCGTAAAGTTCGATGTAACGTTGGGTGATGCCGTTGACCACCTCTTCGGTCATTTCGGGCACTTGCTGGCCTTCCTGACCTTGGAAACCGTTGGCCATCAGCCACTCACGCACAAACTCCTTGGATAACTGCTTCTGCGGCAGACCTTTGGCGAACTGCTCTTCGTAGCCTTGGGCGTAGAAGTAACGGGAGGAGTCGGGGGTGTGGATTTCGTCGATAAGGTAGATGGTGTCGTCGGCCTTGCCGAACTCGTATTTGGTATCGACGAGGATCAGTCCTTTCTTGGCGGCGATTTCCGTGCCGCGAAGGAAGAGCTTCATCGTGTAATCCTCCAAAACGGCGTAGTCCTCAGGAGAGACGAGTCCCTTGGCGAGGATTTCCTCTTTGGAGATGTCGGCGTCGTGTTCGCCCTGCTCGGCCTTAGTGGTCGGGGTAATGAGCGGTACGGGGAACTTTTGGTTCTCTTTCATACCATCGGGCAGGATGTTGCCGCAGAGATTGCGGCCGCCGTTCTTGTAGAAACGCCACGCGCTGCCGCAGAGGTAACCGCGCACGATCATCTCCACCGGGAAGCCCTTGCAGGTGCGGCCCACCGTGACCATCGGATCGGGAGAAGCCATCTTCCAGTTCGGACAAATGTCGCTGGTGGCATCCAAGAACTTAGATGCTATCTGATTGAGGATCTGTCCTTTGTAAGGGATGCCCTTCGGGAGAATAACATCGAAGGCGCTGATTCGGTCACTGGCGACCATCACTAATACATCGTCCAAGAAATAGACGTCGCGGACTTTTCCGTGATACACCGATTTTTGGTTCGGGAATTGGTAATTGGTTTTCGTTAATGCGTTCATTATTTTATACTTTGACTTTGACTATTGACTTTGTCTACCCCACACTGCGCTCCTACGTCGCTTATGTGGGGTTAATTATGTTTATTTTAAAAATTTGAAATTAGCCGTTTTGTTTCCTTTCATCGTGGCGGTACCAATGTAAAGCCCTTTCGTCAAGGATGTTACGTTGATTTCAATGAGGGCACTGCCATTAACAGCTTGTTGCAGGACGAGTTGGCCAGCGGCGTTGAAAATGCTGATGGATTGGATATCGCCATCGAGGTTGGTAAGGTGGAGTTTGTCAGTAACGGGATTCGGATAAACGCTGAGCTGCAACGGATTATAGTCATCAATGCCGACAATAGAAGCATATGCCCTGTAGAAGTCCGGAATACCGTACCCATATTCCGGACTAGGATTGTCGTATAGATGGCCGCTTTCACGAATCAGCTGCATGATTTCTGAAGCGGAGAACTGTGGCAACGCCTGCCATAAACAAGCACTGAGACCAGCAATGATAGGGCTGGAATAGCTTGTACCTGCATCAATCAAAGACGCTCCTGGGAAATAATATATTCTGACCCAGTTTCCCAAACTGGTGACATCAGGCTTCACACGCCCATCGTAAGAAGGACCGTGAGAGGAAAAATCGGTAATGACACTATCGATGTTACAACCGCCAACAGAGAGGACGTTATTAGCATCTGTCGGTGTGGAAATGTAATACCAATCATTATTACCATTATTACCGGCCGACACACATGTGACAATTCCTTTCTCATTCAAGAGGTTAGCACAGCGGGTAGCAAAGCAGGTCTGACCGTCCAGTTCTTCGTATGAATGGTTACCCTGGGGATACTCGTCAAAAATGGTATACCCTAAGGAAGTGTTAATGATATCGGCCCCAAGGCTGTCAGCGATTTCGAAGGCGTTCGCCAAGAGATCCTCCTCGAAGGGTTGTTCGGTTTCGGGACATTCGGATTGGATGACAGCGTATGAAGCTTTAGGCGCTGTACCTACAAGGATACCACTCTCATCAGCTGCCATAACGGACATCACCCGCATACCATGTCCTGATCCCGTCTCATTCACAAAATTAGGTCTGAGGGAATATTTTCCAACAAAGCGACCTTGGTCAACCATTTTTTGATAGAAACTATTATCTTCAAGGGTTTTAAAACCACCATCTATCACAACAATAAGCATCCCTTCTCCCTTGTAGCCCTTCGCATGCAGTCGATGTCCATTATGCATCGCGATTTGAGTATAACCACCCCCATAGTCAATGTCTTCTTTCGTTGAACTGGGAACATTTTGCATCATATTCACCGGATTCTCTGGGACAGAAGCGACGGGATTGTCTTGCAACTGAGTTGAACCAATCGCCGCGACAGAATCCACAAACGGAAGGTTACTGATTTGCTGAACGATAGAATTATTCGTGCAGTAGATAGAAATCGTATTCATCCATTTGGAGACGGCCAATATTTGAATTTGGGCATTCAAAGCCTGAATTTGCTGTTTGTATTGCGGGTTAACGGGCAAATCCTGCTCCGTGATCGGAATATTGAAACGGACACGTTTGTCAATGGCACGTTGCGAAAGGAACGCTGACGGATTATCAATCGAGTAAGGATTATTGTTCTTGTCACTCAAATAGATACGGTAGCAATTCGGATCTTGAGCATAGGTAGAGACAACCATCCCGAATACTATCCCTAACAGAGTAATACAATTTAGATGCAGTTTCATATTGATTGATTTTGAATGATTAATATCGAAATTTTATTTTATGAACTTGAACGTGGCCGTCCCGCCACCTTCCGTCTTAGCAGTGCCGACATAAAACCCTTTATGCAAATTCGTTACGTTGATTTCAACGATGGCATTGCCATTGACAACGTGTTGCTGGACCAGTTGTCCTGCGGCATTGTAAATGCTGATGGACTGAATGTCGCCGTTGAGGTTGGTCAGGTAGAGTTTGTCCATAACAGGGTTCGGATAGACGCTAAGTTGCAATGGATTATAGTCGTTAATGCCGACGTGTGAGGTGTAAATCTTGTAGAAGTCAGGGATGCCGTAACCGAATTCCGGATTAGGGTTGTGGTAAAGATGACTGCTCTCGCGAATCATCTGCATGATTTCAGAAGCGGTGTAATCGGGCATAGCCTGCCAGAGGCAAGCGCAAAGCCCTGCTGCAACCGGTGTGGCCAAGCTGGTGCCATTGTTACGGACGACAACACCTCCTACACTACTTGCCGGATCCCAAATGTCTGGATAATAGCAAGCGGTTTCCACGCCTGCAGAGGTGATGTCGGGTTTCACGCGACCATCGGCGGAGTAACCGTGCGAGGAAAAATCAGCAATCACGCTATCAACCGTGCTTGCTCCCACGCATAAAATATCGTAGGCATCACCTGGACGATTGATATAGTACCATTCGTTATTACCATCGTTGCCCGCTGCTACACAAACGATTACGCCCTTTTGTCCCAAGATGGTAGCGCAACGGGAAGCAATGCTGTTTCGGCCGTCCACTTGTGCATAAGTGATGTTCGCCTGTGGGAAGTCTGGAAAGATACGGTAACCCAATGACGAGTTAATGACATCCGCTCCGAGACTGTCGGCGATTTCAGCGGCATTGGCCCAGAAGTCCTCCTCTATGAGTTCCTCTGTCATCACCCATTCAGAGTGGATGAAAGCGTAAGAAGCCGCAGGGGCCGTACCCACAAGTTCACCAGGAATATTGGAGGCCATCACAGAGGTGACCATGGTGCCATGCGTCTCCGACCAACCACTATCCAGCGTATCCACGAAATTCGGCATCAACGAATATTTGCCCCAAAAGCGCCCGTTATCCACCATGTCCTGATAAAATCTGCAACTTTCCACACCAAACCATCCACCGTCAATCACGACAATAAACATCCCTTCGCCACGAAAACCAGCCTCATGCAGCAATTGTCCATTGTGAAAGGCAATTTGACCGAAACCGTAACCATAATCCAGAGAGTCTCTGCTCGGAGAAAGTGTATTTTGCACTATCGGCGTTTGAATTTCAGGAATTTGGGCCGACAAAGCATCATGTAAAATATAATTGCCTACTGCCATGACAGAATCCACAAACGGAAGATTCAAAATTTGCGGAACCACCGTGCTGTCAGGACAATAGACCGTAAAGGTGTTCATCCATTTTGAGACAGCCAACGACTGCATCTGAGGATGAAGATTGAGAATTTGCTGCTTGTACTGCGGATTGATGGGCAAATCCTGCTCCGTGACAGGGATATTGAAGCGCACACGTTTATCGATAGCTCTTTGTGATAAATATGCGGAAGGATGATCAATCGTATAGGGAGTATTGTTCTTGTCACTCAGATAGATACGGTAACATGTAGCATTCTGGGCGGAAACAGAAAAAACGATTCCTAAGCAGACAAAAAGCAAAAGTTGAACCCCATACTTCATTTTATACAATATTTATATATGAGCCGCAAAAATATACTTTTTTTGCGAAATGAAGATTAGGATATATGCACTAAACATACAATCCTCGTTAAAGCACAACAATGACAATAAATGAATTTAGTTTCCAATAAACAAATTATTGAATAACAGGGATTTAGGAGCAACTATACACGTAGGGACACCCGCATAAGGAAAATCCCGGCCGCCTAACGCACCACGTACCTGCGCAAAGACTGAATATGCCTCCTGAGCATCCGATACACACATGATATTTTCCAACATGGAAAAACTGAAATTCGGCAGAGTGCCACCTACAATGGGAATCTCCGTACCCGTGCGCACATCCACACGATAAAGCTGCCATAATTTCATATTCCCTGGTGTGAGGCTTTCCTCCATGTTTCCCTTATAATCAAATACTTGACGGATGATATAGGCATATCGGCAGCCCTGCTTTTTCGCTTCTTTGACAAGCATTTGCTTTAATTTGTCATGCGAAGTGGTGGTTCTGAATTCAAAATCAAGCCGAGTAGCACCTCTGGTGGTGAAACAAGCTTCATTCTGAATTGCCAATTGTTGAAAACCATTACTATAATCTATTGATTTCGTGGGAGTTCTATTACCCATAAGGGTGATAAGCTCTCCTTTGCGGATAATTTCCGTCTCCATGGTTTCCACACCTTCCGCATCGGTTTTCTCATGACGACAAAAAACAGCTTTATCGAACTTATCGCCACTCTTGTTTGCTGTAACGGTAATTTTTCCAGACGTAACTATTTGATCCTTCGAATTTTCGAGAAACATGCAACTCCTTTTGTTCCCCGAAGAAGAAGGCATCAGCGGTTCCCTATACGCCAGGAGATTTGGCATTTCTTCCAACAGGGCAGATGCCAGTAATTGTCCAACCGCCTCCCCTTCCACCAGCACCGGGCCGGTGTAACTAAAGTGTTGTCTCTGCGATGCGCGTTTCACTTCATACAAGTGAGACAACAACCTATCTATCTCTTTTTGAACATTTTGAGAAGTAAATAAAGAATCTATCGATGAGAAGAAAAGGGTTTTTCCATCTTTATATTCCACACCTTCCACACTGTTCACCGTGCCATAAATCTGCAACGCTATGATGGACACCGGTCGAATATAGGCTGTTTTTTCACTATTCCAAAAATACACATTCCCCATCATCACGTAAACATTAACCCCTGATTGGGTCAAAAAGTCGTGACGGGAGAGTTCCGCAGAAGTCTCGCGTGCCAATTGTTCCAGATTGCTCAATGCAGGATAAGACATGGATTGCTCTTGAAAAGATTGGGAGGCTTCGCTATGAGATCTATCCGCAAGAGCCTTTTTATCAGAATGTTGCAATATTGCACGCTTAAGATCCCATTGTGGAATAGCCTTCCTGTACTCTGCTTCCGTAGCTTTACGGAAATCGCGCGCAAAAGCCGGATAGTTCACATCTTCAGAAACCGGATAAAAAACAGAAGGATTCGCCTCGTTTCCATAAATGTTTTCGTTATTCATCAAATCGCCGCCCAGCAACACTCGCGGAACTAATTGTCTAACAGACTTTTCCCTTGAGTAGAAAACACTTTCTTCAGCCGCCTCAACTGCAAAAACACGAGCATCCGTCATCAAATATTCCTGATAATAGGGTGGATTTACCTCCCCTAGTAACAGCGACACCTCGTCTATTTCCCGCTCATCTTCCGCCACTCTCTTAAACAAGTCACCTATGTAATCATATTGATCGGAAGTTGTATAGAGATGGGCGACCATTCGTGGACTCGGCGACGGCATATGGGGCATCACCTCCAAACGACGAAAAACCAATGACGGTGCAGAACTGTGCGTGGGTAAATCTTCGCCCAAGCTATGACACGTCAAGGCGACAGAAGCCGTTTGATTTCCACCAACCATCAGATTATCAATCCATTGACGTGCTGAAGAAGCAATTTTCACATCTCTCACCAATTCATTTGGTCTTCCATCAGCAAATATCTTATAACAAACTGTCGGATAAACAGTTATAATTCTATGGGTAGTATCACAGTTCCAATCTACTTCCTGCACTAAAATGCCAAATTCCAATTGTTGGTTTTTGATTTCACGTTGGAATAAATCCAACAACTGATTGTCATTCAACGGCTTACTAGTACTCAAAAGCAAATTTGACTGTCTCGCTGCGGGAAGCTTGCCTTTTCCACGTGCATGACCGTTAGGATGAAAAGCTTCGGGTTGCTGCGTGCGGGCAGCCAACCGGTTTTTAAGATCCCCATTCTCGATCAACGTCACCCGTTCACTTTCAACTCCTTCATCATCAAAGACATAACTACCATTCCAATATTGTCCCGCACGCTGAGGTAACGTAGGGTCAACCACCACAGAAAAATCGGAAGGCAACACCGTTTGGGCTAGCAAACCGTCAAAAACACTGGATTCATTCTCTTCCAATTCATGTCCAAACAGATGATGCGCAAGCACAGCAGCTGCTTGAGGAGACAACCAAACCGGACAAAGCACCGACTGTGCTTTTGAAGCATCCAATTTCGCATTCAATTTGGTCTCCATCTGGAGCATCTCTGACAACAACGCATCGGCATCAGGCAATTGCTCAGGATATTTCGTATAAAACTGGGATCCAATGTGTTCCGGGATATTCTCAGAAGTAATCCCTTCCAAATACAACGATAAATTGGTAGAAGTTTGATTCTCTACGACATAACTATTCTCGCTGTTCACCATATACTGACGGCTCATCGTGAAATGCAGATTTGCACTCGCTTTCGTCATATCCGGCAACATCGCGGCATCAGCAGTGCAATAGCGCAAGGCTCGGAGCCACACTTCTTCATGCCAATGATTCTCCAATATCCTTGGCTCATAATACGCTACGGTTTTCTGGGCCAAAAATGAAAAATCCTGAAGTTGCTTTTGTGAAAACAGTCTTATATTTGACTGATTATCAACATATTTCAAAACTGCATCAGTATATGCTACCTGAGTTTCTTTTTGGATGATTTTACGAATAAGAGCAAGGTTTTCTTCAATAGGCAAGGGAATCTGCTTTATCTCTCGACTTTTTTGCAGGGAAGAATGATAGTTATCCGTCAATGGATTTCCCACGCGTATTTCTATGGTCAGAAAGACGTTTTTGGAAGTATTATTCTCATAAATATGTCCAAAATTAGCTGAAATATAAAAATCCGTGGTCTCATTAATGCGATATGCCAGAAAATAGGGCGGATTATCCGTCTGCTGAAGCGAAGCAAACTGTTGTTTCACCTCTTGTCGCAACAGTTGGAGCAATTCGTCTTTTTCAGCGACCGTTTGGGCACGCAAAGGCACGCCGCCCGCAAAAAAAAGCAGACAGCATATCCATATTGACCATAATTTCTTCATAAAAACAGATCAGCTTCTGAAGATAGTGCCTTCCCTATCCGGGCTTATTGAAACGATAGAAACTTTAGTGTTTGTCTTATCTTCAATAAATTGGATGTAATCTTTAAAGGTTTGCGGCAGTTCTTCGTAGGTTTTGCAAGTGGAGATATCCTCTTTCCAGCCCGGGAGAGAAGTATAAACTGGCTCAATCTCGACATCGGTGGCTGATGGCATTCTATCGGTCAGTTCACCATTCACGCGATATGCCGTGCAAACTTTGATTTCGTCTAATTTGGAGAGCACATCCGCCTTGGTAAGCGCAATATCCGTGACCCCATTAATCATCAGCGCATAACGGAGAGCGACTAAGTCAAGCCATCCGCAACGTCTTGGTCTTCCAGTGGTTGCGCCATACTCATTACCTTCTTTGCGGAGAAATTCACCCGTTTCATCGAAAAGTTCTGTCGGGAAAGGACCGCTACCCACGCGAGTGCAGTAGGCTTTCACAATACCAAATACACGACCGGCGTAATGCGGGGCCAAACCTAATCCCGTGAAAGCCCCCGCTGCAATGGTATTCGAAGAAGTCACAAACGGATAAGCGCCGAACTCGAGGTCCAACAATGTTCCTTGCGCCCCTTCTGCCAGAACGGATTTTTCCTCCATAAGATATTGATGTACAACATATTCTCCATCAATAAACTCGAATTTTCTCAAGGTTTCCAATGACTTGCACCATTGTGCATCCAATTCTTTCAATTTAGCTGCATAATCAAAGTGATAATGCTCCAACAATTGGATATGCTCTTGAATATTTTTCTGATATTTAGCCTCAAAATCAGGGGATTCGAGATCGCACACGCGCAAACCCGTACGAGCGGTCTTGTCCGTATAAGTCGGTCCGATGCCTTTCAAGGTGGAACCGATCTTACCTGCGCCCTTGCTGGCTTCCTGAGCCGCATCCAACAGTTTGTGAGTGGGCAGAATCAGATGCGCTTTACGGGAGATGAAAAGATTATCCGTGGGCGTCAAACCCATGTTAATCAACGCGTTGATCTCTTCTTCAAAGATGATTGGGTCAATAACTACCCCATTGCCAATGATATTGACTTTACTCTTGTGGAAGATGCCTGATGGGATGATATGCAGTACATGGCGCAATCCATTGAACTCCAAGGAGTGGCCCGCGTTAGGACCGCCTTGGAAACGCGCAATGACATCATACTTGGGCGTCAACACGTCCACAATTTTTCCTTTACCCTCGTCGCCCCATTGTAAGCCGAGCAAAATATCCATTTTCATATTTTCAGTTTTTCGAAAATCGGCGCAAAGATACAAAAAATTAGAACTGGTTTCATGCATAGAAAACCACATTCGTTCTGACAGGAAAAAATGTATCTTTGCGCCAAAATTCAAGACAATAATGAAAACATTGCGTCAACAGTTTTTGGCACATATCGGACAAACCTCCCCGGAACCGCTGCTTTTGGAAGTGGAACGCGCGGAAGGCGTCTTTTTTTATACCCCTGAAGGGAAACGATACTACGACCTCGTGTCGGGCGTTTCGGTGAATAATGTAGGACACGCCAATCCTGCCGTGATTTCCGCTGTTCAACAGCAAGCAGCTGGTTATATGCACGTTATGGTGTACGGCGAATTGGTGGAACGACCGCAAGTACAATACGCGAAACGGCTCTCAGAATTGCTTCCAGATCCATTGGACAGCGTCTATTTCGTGAATTCGGGCAGCGAGGCAGTGGAAGGAGCGCTGAAATTAGCGAAACGTTACACCGGACGGCACAAGATGATGTCAATGCACTGCGCTTACCACGGATCCAACCACGGTTCGCTCAGCATGATGGCCTCTCCCGAAGGCGACACTTGGAAAGCACCGTTCCAACCTTTGCTTCCCAATGTGGAATACCTTTGGTTCAACAACTTCGACGACATTAACCGCATTGATAAGGAGACTGCCTGCGTGTTGGTGGAACCCGTGCAAGGCGAAGCGGGCGTGATTCCCCCGAAAGAGGGCTACCTGCAGGCCCTCCGCAAACGTTGCGACGAAACCGGCACGATGCTGATTTTCGATGAGATACAGACCGGAATGGGTCGCACCGGCACAATGTTCGCCATGCAAAAATACGGCGTGACTCCTGATATTGTATGTTTGGCAAAAGCCTTCGGCGGCGGCATGCCGCTCGGGGCCTTCATTTCCTCGAAAGAGATTATGGATTCCCTGCAAAGCAATCCTGTACTGGGACACATCACTACTTTCGGCGGGCATCCCGTATGCTGCGCCGCCGGACTTGCCGCACTCCAGTATAATATTGATAATCATCTGGTTGATTATGTCGAGGAGAAGGGAAAACGCTACGAAGAAGCATTGAAAAACGCCCCGCACGTGCAGGAAATCCGCCGCAGCGGTCTGCTGATGGCCGTGGAACTCGGTTCTTCCGAAAAACTCTTCAAAATGATGGCCCTCTTCAAAGAAAACGGCATCATGAGCGACTGGTTCCTCTTTTGCGACACCGCCTTCCGCATCTCCCCACCGCTGACGATTACAAATGACGAAATTGATGATTCGTGCCAGATTATTTTGCGTTGTCTGGAATGTCTATGATCATTATTTTTCAGGGTTGCGCTTTCGCTTACCCCTGGCTACCAAGCTCTTGCCCCTAAGGGGCTGCTCAAGGAAGCTTTTTTATACCACTATAACCCTTTAAACTATTAACCTAAAACTTTTATCTCGACCCTTAACCCTCGACCCTAACCCCTAAACCAACTAACCAATGCCTACAACAACCACTGACTTACTCCAAACCCCCATCGAATTCCTGAAAGGCGTGGGTGAAAAGCGCGGTGCTGTACTCCGCAAGGAGTTCAACATCCAGACTTTTAACGACTTATTGTACTATTTTCCGTATCGTCACATTGACAAATCACATGTGTATCATGTCAGCGACATTGTGAACGACGGCGGTTATATTCTCTTGCGCGGTACCATCAGCAACGTCCGTATTGTGGGACAGATGCGCGCGCAACGACTCACAGCGCAATTCAACGACGAGACCGGCTCCATCGAACTGGTGTGGTTCAACGGCATCCGCTGGGTACAGGACGTGCTGAAATCACGCACGGAATTCGTCATCTTCGGCAAGCCTACCCTCTTCAACGGGCGATGGAACATCACCCATCCGGAGCTGATTGACCCCGCGCAACAGCAAAATTCTCCGATTTCCATGCGGTTCCAACCACTCTACAACACCTCCGAAACTGCCAAGAAGAAGTCGTTGGACTCCAAGGCCATGTCCAAGCTGACCGCCAATCTGCTGACCCAGGTCAAGGACATCATCCCAGAGACCATGCCCCGCGAGATGGTAGAGGAACTGCACTTGATGACCCTGCGTGACGCACTCATCAACATCCACTATCCCGAAGACAACCAAAAACTGTCGCAAGCCACCCTCCGTTTAAAATTCGACGAGTTGTTTTTTACACAGCTCAAGCTGCTGAAACTCAAACTGATAAATACCAACCGCTTCAAAGGATTCGTCTTCTCGCAAGTGGGACATTACTTCAATACTTTCTATAAAGAATGTCTGCCTTTCGACCTGACCAACGCGCAGAAGCGGGTGCTCCGGGAGATTCGTGGCGACGTGGGGAGCGGACACCAAATGAACCGCTTGCTACAGGGGGACGTGGGGAGCGGCAAAACCATCATCGCCCTCTTCAGCATGCTGTTAGCCATAGACAACGGCTATCAAGCCTGCATGATGGCCCCGACGGAAATCCTCGCTACCCAACACTATGAAAAAATCAGTAAACAGCTGGAACCCTTGGGATTACGGGTTGAGTTCCTGTCAGGCTCCACCAAAACCGCCAAACGTAAAGAACTGCTTGCCGACCTGCAGAATGGACAGGTCGATATTCTCATCGGCACGCATGCACTCATTGAGGACAACGTGGTTTTCAATAAGTTAGGCATCGTTGTGATTGACGAGCAGCACCGTTTCGGCGTGGAACAGCGGGCAAAGTTGTGGCGCAAGAGCGGTAGCATTCCGCCACACATCTTAGTGATGACTGCCACCCCGATTCCGCGCACTCTCGCCATGACCCTTTACGGTGACTTGGACGTCTCCGTGATTGACGAACTGCCGGCGGGCCGAAAACCCATTGTCACGCAGCACTATTACGAAAAAGACCGCCTCAAAATGTTCGGGTTCCTGAAGAAGCAAATTGCGGAAGGACGGCAAGTCTTCATCGTTTACCCCTTGATTCAAGAATCGGAAGCCTTGGATTTACTTGATTTACAGGCAGGTTACGAGGCTATTGAGCGCAGTTTCCCGCCACCTGAATACAGCATCGGCGTGGTGCACGGCAAGATGAAAGCCGAGGAGAAGGATTACACCATGAACTGTTTCAAGAAGGGGCAAATTCAGATTTTGCTCTCCACCACGGTGATTGAGGTGGGCATTGACGTTCCCAACGCCACAGTGATGGTCATCGAAAATGCCGAGCGTTTCGGACTCTCGCAGCTGCACCAGCTGCGCGGGCGCGTGGGACGCGGCGGCAACCAGTCGTACTGCATCCTTATGTCCAAATACGAACTCTCCACGGAGGGCCGCAAGCGCCTGAACG